>Ga0209753_1001062_pt1 | contig 11667 bp, 12 predicted proteins | sample METZYME_3_550m_FD_187550 | JGI IMG/M metagenome (GOLD analysis project Ga0209753, IMG submission 187550) | Marine microbial communities from oxygen minimum zone in mesopelagic equatorial Pacific - METZYME_3_550m (SPAdes) (version 2) | ecosystem: Environmental > Aquatic > Marine > Oceanic... | reverse complement strand
TTTGAGCTAGCACTGAAAAACTTATTAGCGCAGAGAGAATGAAAAGGGCAGAGTTAAAAACCATGTTTGTAATTTTTGGCTGAAGCATACTCTGCATTCTATCGAAATTAGGTAGAGGTAGGTTCAGCATGTTCGACAGGTGCACCTTTCTGCCAGGCTGCTACTAGACAACCGCTTACAATAAGAATAGTGCCGAGTACCGTTGTCAATGTAATGGTTTCACCAAAGACTAACCATCCGAGAATCGCAGCCCAAATGAAAGCATTTATATGAAACCAATTATTGGGATCGAACACTAATCTTCTCCTTTCATTTTTCCAAACCCAATTTTTTTTCAAAATCGGCTTTAGTAAATCTGGGTTGGTACTATAACAATTAATGAATGCCCAAAGGGGGGCGGGGGGTTATATTATCACCGCACCTTCAATGCGTTTCAGGGGGGGGTATCAATGTCTTGCTGGTACTACCAGAGGTACTACAGATAGATAAAAGCGGCTATAGGGCTTGTAAATAATGACTTGTCGAATCCGCCCGCTGGTACCACTATCTAGTAGATATTAAGTTTTTTCTTAGCATAAACCCAAGTAAAATAGACAAGTCCTGCGATAGGGATTAACTTTGACGATGTCTAGTAAAGAAACCTTGATATGAAACACCTTCCCATAAAATTATCTTTAACCGCGCTCTCACTTGTTCTCTGCTCTGGGGCTTGGGCACAGCAAGTTCTGCTGCCCTCTGATAACTGTCGAGATCACTCTGCTTCTGCCATTGTGACTTTTGCAGATGCAGTGCTGGAGAAGGAGGTGCGTGAGGCATTGTCACTCGGGCCACAAGATGCACTTAGCTGTGGTCAAGCCACGCAATTAACGACGCTGAGTGCTTCCGGTGGAGGAGCGAGAAGATCGGTTTCAGGGTCGCCAGAATGGGTTGATCCTGAGCACCTATTTCATAACCTTTCCGGAATACAGAACCTCACAGGTTTGACTAACCTTGCTCTCACCAATCGAGGCCTCGCCGACATTAGTGCACTGGCTGGACTTACGGAATTGACACATTTGAACCTCCATACCAACTGGATTTCTGACATCAGCCCCTTTCGTAATTTGACCAAGCTGGTCGATTTGCGTATCGCCGAGAATCCCCTGACTGATATCAGTGCCCTGAGTGAACTTACTGAATTGAGAGTACTTCGGATGCACCGTCACGGCGATTTCATTGGTGGGCAAAACCCCAGGTCGACTATGGGAGCGACGGGGGTACTATTTACTAATGCCGTTACTGACATTGGCCCGTTGGAAAAACTTACCAAGCTAGTGGATCTTAATATCCATACTCAGGATATAAGCGACCTGACACCATTAAGTGGTCTGACATCTCTGATTGAATTGCGACTTGCCGCAAACTCGTTCACTGACCTCAGCCCTTTGCGCGGGCTTACTACTTTGCAGTATCTCGAGCTTACTGGTAATGACATAACCGACATAACTCCACTTAGTGGTCTCACAAACCTGATGCAGCTTGATCTCCGCTTCAATCCTGATTTAACTAATATTCAGGCACTGTTTGAAAACCCGGGTATTGGGGTCGGGGATATTGTCGAGCTAAGACATACTAATGTGTCATGCGTAGACCAGGCACGTCTAGCTGAAAAAGGAGTGGAAGTTCGGACCGAACTGTTTTCTTCTTGCGCCACTGCCACCAGACAAAGATAATACCAGGCAGTATCAAAGGAGCTCGAAGGCTTCTCTTTTCACTGGCTCTCTCTTAGCCGATTTGCATCAGAGGGTTTAACCTGCGCTTGTAGTTTTTTAGTTGCCAGCCCCCATAAATAGTCATTCGTGCCAAAGAGTAAGTAGCCTTGCCTCTTACTCTAGAATCCACATTTTAGCGATGGTGGTGCCGTCGGGGTTGACATCATACTCTCCTACCATAGCAGAGCCATTGAGATCAGCAAACTTTTCTGATTCAGTGTGCCAGTGATTAATGACCCTATAGCGGACTATCCCGTCTGCGGTAACAGCTTTTGCACAGCCAGCTCCTTTTAAGTAAAGGGTCTGGCCACATTCAGTCTTGCATACTCCATCACCATGTCCTTGGATCGTGCCATCTGTCCTCTCTAGCTGGATATAAGTCCAATTAGTAACATAACTTGTTCCTCTTAGATTGCCCTCAGCTCGCAAGCAAACCTCGTAGTTTGCACCCTCCGCCGTAGCAGGTAGTACTCTGACGCCTGTGACAGCTCCTGTTTCTTCGTTTATTAATTCTCCTAGTGCCATGGTCTAATCCTCAAAATTATGATTTGTACTATTGATTTAACGCTAAGATAAAATTCTGTGCAAACTTTCAATCAAATATGTTGCCGGGTTGCAGTACCGACAACAGGGGTTCGAGACCCCTAGGGGACGCCACTTTCCTTATAATAAAATCAATGAGTTACATTTTTGAAGTGCCTTTCGGGGGGCATTTGACTTTTACCCCACCACTTTTAGACCGCTTTTCTACGGAAGTACGCCTTCCAAATGGCTGTAGTTGGTCTTGCCTGAGAACTCTTTAATGAACCTGGCGCGTCCTGATTAGCTCTCATATGATTATTAGCGGTATTGTTGGGACATCGATTGAATTATCTGGTTCATACCCTTCAAAAAGCATCGTCAACCCAATAAGCAAGAGGACGGAGATGATGATGGCAATTAGATATCTTTTTATGTCCATAAATTACTTGCTCAAATCAATTGGGTCGCCGTATTTATTAGATTCTTTGGTTCCTTTAGTGCGCCACCAAATGACTAGAGGAATTGTTCCTATTCTCTAATTGGGCAAAAGAGGGCTTTCGTGATGGTGGGCCTCGAGCCATTTTCCTTCTTCTTTGATCCAAACTGCACTCACGCGATTCACTACATTGTGTGCTTTGCCGTTTCTTGTGTGAGTGCCCGACAAATAAAATGTGACAATTGCCCAATCATCGTAGGTCACGGCGTCGTAATTACTCATCAAGAGATTCATACTCTCCGGAAAATTGGGAGTCGCCTTCATTCGGTTTGCGACAGACTCGTAATCGGATTCCCACAAGGGACCGCCATCAGGGAAGTACATAGTAAAGTCGCTTCTGTGGTGAACAGATGCACCCGCATAATCAGCGGCATTTATGTAGCCGTAGTGTTCTTCAATTGTTCTCTTAATTTCCTCATTGGCTGAGGCAGTCACCCCTAGTACCAGAAAAATCCCAGCTACAATAATTTTTATCATGATATCGATCTCCACTTGGTTTAATTAGTGCCCCGAAAAGAACTCTTTATAACTTGCCCGGCGATTTAAAGACAATAGCTTCCCATTTGTTTGCAAATTAACTTTTAAGTATGGGGTTGGCAACCGTAATTATTAGGGCAGGGGGAAAGCCTGCCCTGACCCTTTTTATTATGTCGGCAAGTTAGAAATTAAATATTCAGGAAAATTCGCGATCTACCCACCAAGGATAGAATTCCGGCATATCTTCGCTAACCTTAAGCGGAAATTTGGCTGTTCGTTTCTCAAGAAAAGACTCTACACCCTCTTTTGCGTCGGCTGCTTTACCAGCAAAGTAAATACCTCGAGAGTCAATTTTGTGTGCCTCCATGGGGTGGTCTGCTCCCAGCATTTTCCACATCATCTGACGAATCAAGGTGACTGATACTGCAGAAGTATTGTCGGCTATTTCTCGGGCTATGACTTTGGCTGCTGCCAGCAAATCGTCCGGCTGGTGAACACTACGCACCAAACCGCCAGCCAATGCTTCGTCACCGGGAAATACACGGCCGCTATAACACCATTCCAATGCCTGACTTATGCCAACCACTCGCGGCAAAAAATAACTGGAGCAGGCTTCTGGCACTATGCCGCGACGGGCAAATACAAACCCGAACTTGGCTTTCGTAGAGCAAAGCCGAATGTCCATAGGCAATGTCATAGTGGCACCGATGCCCACAGCCGCACCATTGATGGCGGCGATAATAGGTTTTTTACATTCGAATATACGCAGAGTAACGCGACCGCCACCATCACGGTGCAAACCGTCTTCGCGATCATCACGAGCTTCAGCATTAAAAGTATTACCACCGGCTGACAAATCAGCACCGGCACAAAAACCTCGACCAGCACCTGTGACTATAATCGCGCGCACATTGTCGTCGGCATCGGCTTTGTCCAAGGCATCAATCATTTCGGCCATCATATCTCGATTAAAAGCGTTGAGTATTTCAGGACGATTCAACGTTATTAGAAGGACGCTGTCTTCCAGGTCGTACAGGATTGTGGAGTAATTCATGAAAAGCTCCGATTGTGTTTGGCTAAAAGTTTATAACAAACCCTAATGGTGCCCCAGAGCATTGCCTACTGCCAACTATTAAGTATGGGATTGGCAACTGTAATTATTAGGGGAAGGCAACAGGGATTACAGGGTAGGGAACTGCTTGGTCAGTGAATGAGTGGAATTTGCCTGTTTTCGACTGTTGCCAAATCTAACTTGTCCAATTACTCTGCTTTTTATGATTATTTGATAGTTATGCTATAGGTTGAAAATGACAGAGAAGCAAATTGATAAGGGTCGACGCCGGGTTATAGCGGGATTAGGCACAGTCGCTGCCACAAGTATGTTGCCCCAACGACTGTCTGCGCAAAGTAGCAATGATACAGATATCCTCATTATTGGAGGTGGCATCGCTGGTTCCTCAACTGCTTTTCATTTAGTCGAACACGGTCGTGATGTAATTCTGCTGGAACGTGGCGAAATAGCATCGGAAGCCTCAGGACAAAACATGGGAGGTCTTGGTGGTTCTGGCTGGGGAAACAATCCCAATCTTCTTTCCTATCTAACCGCTGGCAGCGTGGAAATCTTTAAGCACATACAAATTGACATGGGTTATGACATAGAGTTCCGACTTTCCGGAACGCTAACCGCAATCCATACCGAGGAGCAATACGAGTATTATCAGGATGACGTTACGTCCCAACGCAACAACGGTTACGAAATAGAATTACTTTCGGTCAGAGAAGCGCGCGCTATCGAACCGGAAGCTAACGGTGGATTACCCGGTTACATGTATCGACCGGAACGGGGCCAGGCCGATCCGGTAAAAACGACCCGTGCATTCGCGCATGCAGCTGAGATGGCAGGTGCAACAATTAATACTGGTCAGAATGTTGTTTCCATTACACCCATGAGTGCGGGTGGCTATTCAATCCAAACTGAATCATCTGAATTCCGCTGCCAGACTCTAGTGCTTGCAACGGGAGCCTGGTGTGGTCCTGTTGGTGAAATGTTAGGAATCAAAATTCCTATTATTCCTATACGGGGACAAATGTGGGCAACCAAAAGTTTACCGACTCGAGTGCTTCATACGATTGGTTCTACGATATCCAGTTACGACTGGAGTAAGAGCAATGGATCTGACGATGTTACGCCTCCAAACCTGACACATAAAAACGGAAGGCGAATGACACGACATCTTTATGGCCGACAAAGAAAGAATGGCGAAATTATTTTTGGGGGTGATCGTGAAAGTCTGGGTTACAACACCACACCTGATCCTGCGGGTATTGAAGTGAATCGTGGACACGCGGCAGAGGTCATTCCCTTAGTAGCAAGCTTACCAATCGCACGATCTTGGGCAGGAGTCATGCCTTTTTCTCTCGATGGCTCACCCATCATTGGCAAAATTCCGATTCGCGACAATCTTTTTATTGTAAGTGGACTGGCATCATCAGGTTTCGGACGCGGACCCATGGCAGGAAAGCTGGCTGCAGACTATATCCACTCTGGCAACATGACACATGTGCTTGCAGAGGCCGATCCGGCAAGGTGTGTTACTGAAGCCATATGAGAATAACTATCGTATATCATTATTACATCTAAAATATTCATTTAATCATTGTGCCCTCCATTAAAAGCACCCGAGTGGTAGTCTGCGGCATCTGCTGGTTGTCCGGCTAAAGGGTCACCATTACCGCCAAATCCTGAGCCACCAACAATTCCAAAACCTCTTTCTGCTCTACGTTGCGCACGTTTTAACTGCTGAACAGAGCGGCAGATTTTCGGCTGCATTCTACTATGCCTCAAATTCCAACGTCGCGTAGGTCCTTCTTGCGAATCTTCAATTTCTTCTCGGAAAGAAAGTGCACCGGAAAATATTCGCCAACCTTCAATTTCTTCTCGGCAAATAATCTGTTCATCGATGGACAAAGAGGCATTGTACATGGCGAGTTCGGGTTCGCTCATTATTTCAAAGGATGGCCTGACTGCGCTCTCGCACGAAGATAAACCGAGCAGGACAAATGACAACATTAGATAACGCTTGATCATATTTTGACCCTGGCACGCATGAGATATAGGAACCTTATCACACTTAATCGTCTGCTAACCCTTTAAATCAAATCTTATTTATTTTCAAATTAGCTTTTAAGTATGGGGTTGGCAACTGTAATTAGAGATTCTTCAGTATTTAAACTTGAAGTTAATGCTAACAATATTGCGACTATTACATTTTTCGTAACTCATTCCCATATCTTAATCAAGATCATTATGCATAACATGGCAGGTGTAATAAATGGTTTAGAAGCACCTACCACCACACACTTATATGACATGCCAAGGGGGTGGGTTGACCATACCCCTCGGAGTAGTTAGTTTCTAGGCAATAGAAGTGAGATACGAGTTCGCGATGATGAAAGTAATTAGAAGCTCAGGCTGTGGAAATTCACCGAAGCAGAAACTCGTGGAGGATATGTCAGTAGCGCTCGCTGGTGCAGACGTTGGAATAATGGCCTCATTGGCGGTGCCTGAACTAGTTTGGCTACACATTGGGAAAAAGCCAATAGAAGGTCAGGACGCCGTGCTCTCAGCCATGGGTCTACATAAAAGCTAAGTTTTAAAAAACTGAGAAAATTAAATGACAACGCCCTGTAGTTGATATCTTAAGTATCTATGGGGGCAGCTTTCAGCTGCTCAGGACGTGAATCTATGGAAGAATCACAAGAACCTAGTTTTTTGCATTCCCTGATCTGTTTTGGTGGTGTCATCGTAACCGTGATTACTGGAATGTTGTGGCTGGGCATCAATCTACATAGCCTGCTGGTAATCGCGCTGGTTTGGGTTGCGGGCCACTCTTCACGGCTAGGATTCAGCTTCCAAAAGATCAAATCAGCGATGATCTCGGGGATCGAGAAAGGTCTAGGAGCGATCTTTATCTTTTTTCTGATTGGCATACTGGTTGCTTCATTAATCGAGAGTGGAACGATTGGCGGTCTTGTCTACTACGGGCTGGACTTACTCCATCCGACCTTCTTTCTGCCTGCTGGGCTGGTGCTATGCAGTCTCATGTCGCTAGCGACCGGTACGGCATGGGGAACAATTGCTACGATCGGTGTTGTCCTCATGGGACTAGGCGGCGCACTAGGTATTCCTCTGGCACTTGTGGCTGGCATGGTGGTCTCCGGCGCGAGCTTCGGTGACAAGATGTCGCCTGTTTCAGACACAACCAATCTCGCAGCAATGGTTGCAGACACGGATCTCTACTCCCACATTAAGTCGATGCTGTACACGACCGTACCGACGTACATCATCAGTCTGGTTGCTTTTACGCTAGTCGGGCTGTACTACAGCGGACAGACACTCTCTGCGCAAGAGTTATTGACATTAAGTCAACACCTCGAGATCGAATTTGCTATCAGCCCGCTGACTCTGTTGCCACTAATTGTACTGCTTGCCCTCAGTCTCAAACGAACCGCAGCCGAAGTCAGCATGCTGGCCAGCGTCGTCACGGCCGTGGTGCTGGCCATTGCGACTCAAGATCGAACTTTTACGGAAGTGCTAAATAGCTTGTATACAGGCTATGTCGCGGATACGGGGCTTGAACAACTTGATACGCTCCTGAGTCGAGGTGGTATAACAAGTATGATGTCGACAATGTCACTCGCGCTAATTGCGTTGTCGCTTGGTGGCATCCTCGATCGTGCGGGCTTTGTACGAGTACTACTGAGTGGGGTGCTCAAACGCATCAAACGTTCCGCAAGCCTGATAGCGACCACGATTGGCACCGGCGTCGTCGCCAACATGAGCATGGGTGAGGGGTATCTCTCCATAATATTCGGAGGGCAGATATTCAAAGATTCATTCGAAGAAGATCGTCTTGAGAAACATATGTTGTCACGATGCCTGGAAGAAGGCGCAACTCTCAGTACATCGCTTATCCCATGGACGACTTCGGGCGCGTTTATTACAGGGGTGCTCGGCATGTCACCGTTGGAATTTGCTCCATGGGCATTTTTTAACTATATCAACCCGCTGTTGTCTATTGGGCTCGCTTATATGGGCTTTGGAATATTTCGGCAACAGGGGTTTGAAACTCCTAGGGGAACGCCACTTTCTTCCTTGAAAAATGAATAAAAAACGTCAGGTTGTATGGCCGACTCCTTTTCTAAGTGCTTTTAAGGTTCTAGTCTTGCGCTATGCCAAGAGTTACGAGCTTCTGTACACGCCAATTGATTAGCTCACCTACCCAGATTTCGTCCTCTGATGGACAGGCAATAGCGTGAATCCAACCGAACTCGCCTAGGTTTCGGCCAGGCTGACCGTACACGCCTAGCACTTCACCCTCAAGGGACACCTTATAAATACGACTGGGATACACGTCGCCGACGAACAGGACCGGGTTTGGTCCAGGTGTCATGCAAAGTGCATCGGGGGCACCTGGTGCTAGTGAACCTGTAGTGCCGAGCGGGTTCTCGCGACCATAAGTGATCTTGCCTCGTGAAGTATCAACCGGCACATCGATCGTGAATTCACGAATGTAGTTGCCATCGGTATCAAATACCTGAATACGTCGATTGCCGCGATCGGCTACATAAACCTCGTCATCTGGAGAAACGGCAATACCATGCGGCGTATCGAATTGACCTGGTCCGCTTCCTAATGAACCCCAGCTCATTACCCACTCACCACGATGGTTCGCCTTTCCGACGCGCGAGTTAATGTAGCCGTCACTGAAGTAGGAATTCCCTTGAGAATCCCAAGCTACATCAGTGGGTTGGTTAAACGCATTGTCGCGGTGTACTGGAATTGGCCAACGTGGGTTCAATTCTTCTGGTACTTCCATATCTACGCCCATTTGATTCAACATACGGGCCATTATAGTGATGTAGTCAGGCGGTACTTGTATATGGGATGCCTCCCCCTTGCGGCCGAACACCCAATCCACATGGCCCTCGGGGCGAAAACGGAGGATCATGTTAGATCCTTTATCAACTACCCAAATATTGTCCTGTGGATCGATACGTACCGCGTGTGCGTAGGACCAGGCATTAAGGTTTTTACCGATTTCACGGATAAAATTTCCGTTAGCGTCGAACTCCAAAAGCTGGGCCGCGGTTTCCATGTAAGCAGGGCCCATCGAGCTGCCACCACGTGAAAATACAAAGATATGGCCGTGAGAGTTAACCGCCACACCAGCAATCTCCCCCAAATGAATGTCAGCTGGCAATTTTAATGGGTCTGGAACCGACACTAAAGGAAGTTCCGGTACGCTCTGCTGAGCGAAAACGCTAGTAATTGAAAGTCCAGCCAATAAGGCTGCGAGAATTGTATATTTCATAATGACTACCTCTTGTTGCGGGTTTCTTTACGATCAAGTGCGTCACGAAAGGTGAAGCAAAGAATTACAATATTGAAAATGTAACACAATAACTTCGGCTTTCCAGGTTGGGAAAATCATTGCAATCAGAGGGGTATTATTTAAATAAGGATAAATTGATGCGAGTCAAGTTTTTAACTGTTGCCCGCTATTGCATTAATCCTACCGTTGGTTCACCCGCTGGTAATCGAGATGCTCCAATTCGAGTGTAAAAGTAATTGGAATAGAGTCCGGCAAGTAGCAAATAGCGTCGTCACAGGCCTGGTAGTCGAATGAGCCAGATAACGTCAATGCATCTAGTTCTTCCATTAGTTCTTCCGCCTCTGCGGATGCATTTACTACCGCTTCCTGTAGTAGCGTGAACTTTTTTTGATATACCTCTACATGCTCATCGAGCGGTTTGAAGTGGTAAATTTCAGGCTCAGGGAAATTTACTGGCTCAAAGCGGACCAGTTCTGATGGGTTCATGTTAAAGCCAACCACGCGGTAACCCATCTTTTCGGCACCAGGTGCATAAACATGCATGTTTGGGTGGGGCTCTACGTCGACCGCTAAAGAAAACCTAGTACCGTTAGTTACTGTCGTGTTACTGGGGTAGGCAGTAAACTTTAACTGTGCTGTTGTACCTTCAATCGCCACAATTGGGGTAAGACCAATGCCTGCCTTTAACAATACGTTAGATGTGGTTGAGCGTTCACGGTAAAACTCTTCAAAATAACGTGATGTGACACGTCCCTGCGCGTCAAGCATAAACGTACCGGGAAAAGGCGTTCCATTAATCATTTGTCTGAGTTGTATGGAGTCAAAAACTGACGCGGCTACATACTTATGGACCGCGGCGACCACCTCAGGATCATCACGCTTGGGGCCTAATGCTTCAGCAACTACTGTGTTTAGTATTCCAAATTCGGTAATTACTGCTGAGTCCTTATCTGATAACAGGGAGAAAGAAATTCCACGTTTCTCTGCAAATTCGGAAAGCACTCGAGTTGAATCGTAGCTTATTGCAGCTACGCCAATTCCTGAGCCTTCGAGTTCTTGTAATCGGTCCTGCAACTCCACGAGTTGCGCTTTACAGTAAGGTCACCAGTCTGCCGATCGATGAAATAATATCATCGCGCCATTCGGACCCATGATTGAATCCAAAGTCTGAACCTGGCCGTTTTGGTCTGGCAGGCTGAAGTTGGGCGCGTATTCACCAACTTGAGGACCAAGGGAATCAACATCGATTGTAGTGGGTGATTGAGCTATGGCCGACATTGAGAATCCAAACACCAAGCTTGATAACGTTGCAATCAGCGTCGTAGTTCTCTTCATGACTAATGCTTTTGTCTATAAGCAGCAAATAAAGAAATAATAGTATACAGCACTCTTAGCCTTCTCTTTAAAAAGTTGCCTGCAGGCTAAGCACATAATCCGGATCTATAGTCCAATCTTGAACTTCCATTCGCTTGATAACACCGTTGGCAATATTACCCTTGTAGAAAGTTTTGTCGAATACGCGTCGATCTTCGTTTAAGAAATGGGCTCCAGCAAAACGCACTTTTACATTGGGTGTGAAGTTATATTCAATAAATGCGGTGCTCAAATGAATGTCGAAATCAGTTTCCTCAAAAAAGGATACGTCTTGTCGTAATCGACCACTTCGACGGTGCGCATTGAAGCCGTAGGCGAGGTCAGTGCCCTCCACATCATGGCGGAAGCTCACTTGAAAGTAATCCGGTGTGGAATAATGAAGTCTGCGTTTTTTACCGGTAAAGGGATCGGTCGTTTCTGAGTCTTCAAAAGTGTAAGAGAGCGTCAATACCGCGGACGGAAGCTTGATGAATCCAAACCGGGTATTGAGATTTAGCTCGAGGTTTTTACGCCAGGCATCCCCAATATTACCAACGGCAGCATCGTTGGTACCAATCAAGATTCTATCGATATGATCGGAGATATCTTCATAGGCTGCTTTCAATTCAATTGAGCCACCATCATTAGCGAAACGACGTTCGTAGCTCAGAGA
>Ga0209753_1001058_pt1 | contig 11683 bp, 7 predicted proteins | sample METZYME_3_550m_FD_187550 | JGI IMG/M metagenome (GOLD analysis project Ga0209753, IMG submission 187550) | Marine microbial communities from oxygen minimum zone in mesopelagic equatorial Pacific - METZYME_3_550m (SPAdes) (version 2) | ecosystem: Environmental > Aquatic > Marine > Oceanic | place... | reverse complement strand
GCCATATCTTCATGCAACATACCAGTGCTTCAGTAATTCTTACAGAGAACGCGGATCGAAACGTACATGACGATTTGGAGCGATTTATGCAAAGCACGGTACCAGACAGCAATCGCCTCTATCGCCATGACAGCGAAGGCCCGGATGACATGCCATCACATATTCGTTCCGTGTTGACAAATGCCTCGCTTTCGATACCGGTGTCCAAAGGACAGTTGGCACTGGGAATCTGGCAGGGTATTTATTTGTGGGAGCATCGCCTCAGGCCGCATAACCGCACACTGGTGATCACTGTGCACGGAATCCAGTGAGTCGTTGACCTAGTAGAGATCCGGGATACAAAAAGACCCCGTAAACACAGACTGATATGAAAATGCTAGACCACCGTTTCTGCGTCGCCCCGATGATGGATTGCAGTGACCGCCACGACCGTTATTTATTGCGTTTATTTTCTCGGCATGTCGTACTGTATACGGAGATGGTCCCGGTTCAAGCGCTACTGAACGGCGATCGTAGTCGCTTTCTCCATCATGATCCCGCGGAGTATCCCGTCGCATTACAACTCGGTGGAAGCGACCCTCTCGAGATGGCAGACTGCGCGCAGCTGGGCGAAGAAGCAGGTTTTGATGAGATCAATATCAATGTGGGCTGTCCGAGCAATCGGGTGCAGGCCGGACGTTTTGGGGTGTGTCTTATGCTCGAACCAAGTCGAGTTGCCCAATGTTTTCAAATGATGCAGGATCGTGTCGGTGTTCCAGTAACAGTCAAATGCAGAATCGGAGTCGATCAGCAAGACACATTTGACGATCTTCGACAGTTCGTCGAGCAGCTCACTCTGGCTGGGTGCCACACATTTGTTGTTCATGCCCGTAAAGCTTGGTTGCGTGGATTGAGTCCCAGACAGAATCGCGAAGTTCCTCCACTGCGGTATGAACTGGTATACCGACTGAAAGATGAATTTCCGGAACTTGAGATTATCGTCAACGGCGGCATTCGCTTTTTGGCAGAAGTAAACCGGCATTTGCAGTTTACCGACGGCGTCATGGTGGGCCGAGAAGCCTATCGCAATCCATCGATGCTGTCGGGTATCGACCAAGTGCTCTTCGGGTCTGCGGCGCCGCAACCCGCCAGATGGAAAGTCCTTGAATTGTACAAGCAGCATATTCAGAGAGAATTAAACCGAGGTACACCCCTGAAGCAGATGACGAGGCACATTCTGGGTCTTTTCCAGGGTGAGCCTGGGGCACGGGCTTGGCGACGACATCTTTCCTGTTTTGCCCCCGTAGCTGGTGCAGGACTCGAGGTGATCGACGAGGCCCAATCTCATCTTCAAAGAGCGATTGAGGGCTCAGCATCAGGCGCTTGGGAATCTCAGGCGGTGAACCGAAATTCGGGTGTGATCACAGTCGAGGGCGCGCCACCGCAGTGAAGTGGTTTTGGAGAGTAGTCGTCGGCATTCCGCTGCTGGCCGTCGTTCTGGTGGTGGTTGGCGTTGTATGGGTCAGTTTTTTCTTTGACCCGGAAGTCTATCGGGAACGTCTGATTGCCTGGGTAACTGACCGGACCAACAGTACGTTCACCCTCGACGGCGAATTGGAAGTTAAATTTGATCTGGCCGGGGGTTCAACTGCGGTCACGGTCTTTCTGGGCGATTTGGCAATCGAAAATCGACCCGGCTTTGCCGCTGATAAGATTTTTCGAGCGGCAGGGATAAGTTTAGAAATACCGGTGTGGCAACTACTAAATGGACAGGTGTATCCCAACATTACCGTACTCCGGCCTCAACTGCGTTTGATTCGTACCCACGCTACCCGGACCAATTGGCAGCCCCTGGCAGCTGCGTTGGGCGGGCATGAGGAACCGATACATGAATGGGACTTGATCCGGGGATTTGCTGGGATCGCGATGACGGGACTCCGTGTAATCAATGGAGTCATCCACTGGACGCGGGAAGATACCGGCGAGGACATCACGATTTCAAACATCGATTTCGAAATGGCGTCACTGGTTGGGGGGCAGCCTGTTCGTGCCCAAACCCAGCTGACCCTGGAACACACTGCGCTGGCAAAACCACTCGGGATCGATGCGGCGGTAACAGTTGACCGAGAGGATCGGCCGGGAGTTGTTCGTGCCGAGAAGATGCAGTTGGAGATTACTGGCCCCGGTGTACTTGTAACGTTAAATGCGCTCGAAATGGACAGCGATCCGGCGGGTCGGCTTTTTCGGTTGCGCCAAGCTGCGGTCACAGGGGCTGTAGGAAGTGACGAATTCCACCTAGCAGTCGAGACGGCCAACTACCTGAAACCTACGGATCGATTGATAGCGACAGGCGTCACCGTGGATTGGTTCGGGACCGGAATGGAGGGGAGGGCGGAACTGCCATCGCTCTTCGTTGATTCCCTGTGGACCGATGTTATTTTTCCTGCCGGTCATGAGAGAGGGAGTATTCGATTTGGCGGATGGCAAAGCGCATTGAAATTCATCAGTGAGGCGGTTGTCGGAAACGGAAAGATTAATTTTTCTGTTTTTGATTGGAGTAGTTCGCTTGCGCCTTTCGGGGTATCAATACCCAAGGGGCGCTGGAGCCCGTTGGCACCCGTGCAGGGGAACGCTGATGTGTCCATTGGAAAACGCGGTATCGACATTCCACATTTTGATTTTAACTGGGGCGAATCAAAATTCAGTGGTTTGTTGACCCAATTGTCGTCGGGTCAGTCCCGACTTGAATTTGAGTTAATGGATGAGCTAATCGAGGCGGTGGGGATTTTGACTATCGCATTTAATACGGTTGGCCTCGATCAGACTTCGTGGCTAACGGATAACGCCGGCAGCGTAGCATTCCATATCCGCGAGGGGCGTATACGGAAGTTCGGACGCATAAGAGTGTTTGGTACCGAGATAGATCAATATATTCGCCAGGCCCGTGCCGCGATGGGTATGGAGGCCAAGTGGACTGATATTGAGTCCGGCATTCCATTTTCCAATTTGAAGACAACCTTGTTTGTAAAGGATGGAGAGATATGGACCGATGATTTCGTTATGGAAGCATTGGGATTAAAGTTTTTCAGCCGTGGAAGGTACGCTTTATCGAAGGATGAGTTCGACTCTTTGTGGTATGTGAAGTGGGAGAAGTCAACTGAAGGGAGTGGCCTCGCTTTGTTGGATCAGCTTCAAACGATGGTTGTCCCCTTTCGTGTGTCGGGTCGAGGTAACTCCATGTCTGTGGCCTTGGATATTCCGGAATTGCTGCGACTTTTGAGCGAATGATAAATAGTGGAAATACAACCGAGTGCTTTTCAGAGTCATAGCGGAATGAGGGCTTTCTGTTATTCTTTCCAGATTGTGACTGCGATTTCGGCTTGTAAGACAGTCTCGATCAGCGTTTTTAAAACCAGCATTGGATGGAGAAATTCATGAGCGATCGATTGAACAAGATTAGTTCCAGGATCACCCAGCCCAGTTCGCAGGGGGCATCGCAAGCGATGCTTTATGCGACGGGTCTTACTCGGGAAGACATGGACAAAGCGCAGGTAGGAATTGCAAGTGTCTGGTGGGAAGGCAACCCGTGCAATATCCATCTCAATGATCTGGCCTCAAGAATTAAAGATGGAGTCCAGGATGCTGGCTTGGTAGGTATGCGTTTCAATACGGTAGGAGTCAGCGACGGCATTTCAATGGGCACGGAAGGCATGAGTTATTCCCTCCAATCCCGTGACCTGATTGCAGATTCGATTGAAACTGTAATGGGTGGGCAATGGTACGATGCGCTGATTACGGTGCCAGGTTGCGACAAGAATATGCCCGGCTGTTTGATGGCGATGGGCCGTGTTAATCGACCTTCTCTGATGGTCTATGGCGGCACGATTAAACCCGGACATGTGGCGGATAAGGTCGTCGATATTGTTTCGGCTTTTCAGAGTTATGGGGAGTACCTTGCTGAGAAAATCACTGACGATGTTCGACAGGAAATCGTTGCCAAAGCATGCCCTGGCCCGGGCGCGTGCGGTGGAATGTACACGGCAAACACGATGGCCAGTGCGATCGAAGTGCTTGGAATGTCTCTCCCATACAGCGCTTCCAATCCTGCGATGGAGCCCGCTAAGATGGATGAGTGTTTCGAGGCAGGCCGGGCAGCTCGGCGATTACTAGAACTCGACCTTAAGCCACGAGACATCATGACTCGCACTGCGTTTGAAAACGCAATGGTAGTCGTGTCGGTTCTCGGGGGTTCAACTAACGCGGTCTTGCACCTAATTGCGATGGCTCGGGCCGTAGAAATAGATCTGGGTATAGATGACTTTCAAGCAGTCAGCGATAGGACCCCATTACTGGCGGATCTTAAGCCCAGTGGTCGTTATGTGATGGAAGACCTACATAACGTAGGCGGGATCCCCGCGGTACTGAAATATTTATTGGATGAAGGCTTGCTGGATGGATCCTGTATGACCGTTACTGGCGAGACGTTGGCCACGAATCTGGAATCGGTGCCAGAACTTGATGCGGGTCAGGATGTATTCCATTCTCTGTCGGAGCCAATCAAGGAAACCGGCCACTTATGTATTCTCAAAGGGAATCTAGCACCCGGGGGCGCAGTGGCGAAAATTACGGGGAAAGAAGGCCAGTTATTTTCTGGACCCGCCCGAGTTTTCAATGGGGAAGAGGAGATGTTGCTTGCTCTCGAGGAAGGGCGAATCGAGAAAGGAGATGTAATTGTGATCCGCTATGAGGGGCCGAAGGGAGGTCCGGGGATGCCAGAGATGTTGACACCAACGTCTGCAATTATGGGCGCCGGACTTGGCGATTCAGTTGCTCTCATTACAGACGGCCGTTTTTCAGGTGGATCCCACGGGTTCATCATCGGCCACGTCGTCCCTGAGGCACAAGAAGGGGGGCCCATTGGGCTTATTCGAGACGGTGATTCGATCACGATCGATGCAAAGAACAACGAAATAGAAGTAGACGTTACAGAGCAGGAGTTTGCTGCTCGTCGTGCCAACTGGGTGATGCCTGCGTATAAAGCGACCCGCGGTACGCTGTATAAGTACATTAAGAACGTCAAAACCGCAAGCGAAGGCTGCGTTACGGATGAATGATTTGTATTGTCGCTATATTAGTTCAGGCTGGCGCGGAGGGCTGCCGCAATTGCAATTGGAACCAGGACGATCGATAAGGCCAGCATAGCACCAAGCATGTAGAGCTGACCCAAAACGGCTAACCCATTTGCCGCCGAATGGACAGCGTTGGCGCCAAAGATCAGCACTGGGACGTACAGCGGCAGGACCAGTAAGGTCAACAACAGTCCACCCCGCTGAAGGCTAACTGTCAGGGCGACACCCACCGCACCAATGAGGCTCAGTGTCGGCGTGCCGAGCAACAGACTAAGGCACAGTGTTTTTAGCGTAGAGGCATCCATATGCATCATAAACGCGAGAAGCGGAGAGATGATTAGCAGCGGTAGACCAGTGAGTAGCCAATGTGCGGCAACTTTTGCAAACACCAGCACCGAAATCGAATGCGGACTGAGGATAATTTGCTCCAAAGAGCCGTCTTCGTAATCTGAGCGAAATAGGGTTTCAAGCCCGAGCAGGGTTGCGAGCAAAGCAGCGACCCAGATGACCCCAGGACCGATATTCCGCAATACTTCTGGCGTCGATCCAACAGCCAGGGGAAACAAAGAGGTCACAATCACGAAAAAGAGCAATGGATATGCGAGTGCACCCCGGTGGCGATAAGCCAGCTTGAGGTCCCTTTGAATCAGGGCTAACAGAGCAGTACCCAGTCCCGTGTTGCTCATGGTTCGATTCGCAAGCTACGAACGGCCGTCGAGCCTGAGCAAAGTGGCTGATGACTGGTGAATACAATCATGCCGCCATGAGCGGTGTGTGACTCAAACAGAGACTCAATATTTTGTACGCCCTCTTGGTCGATACCCGTTACGGGTTCGTCCAGTATCCAGAGGCGAGCTTTGCTAAGAAGAAGTCGCGCTATTGCAACTCGGCGGTGCTGCCCAGCGGACAATGTGCGGCACGGATCATTACGGAATGGATAAAGGCCGACAAATTGAAGCGCTTCTTCAAAACTAACACGAGGTTGAGAAACACCAAGTGCCACATGCATTCGAAGGTTTTCCAATGGGCTCAGTTCGAACTTAATGCCATGGCTGTGCCCAATATATGCAAGGTGCCTGCAGTAATCTGTTCTTTGGCTGCCAATCGGTTGCCCCTGCCAGAGTATTTCCCCCGATTCAGGAAGGCTGAGCCCGCAGATGATCCGTAATAAACTGGTTTTTCCGGTCCCGTTGGCCCCTTCGATACGCTGAATCTGACCTGCCTGTAGCGAAAGGCTCAAACCTGAAAACAGGTGTCGGTCTCCACGAATGCATTCGACGTCAACTACTTCCAGTTCCGTTGTCATATGGTATTAGATTGGCCGGTTGGAGTAGACCGAGAGTAAAGTTCGCGGGTTGGCAGCAATCATCAGTTTGGTCGATCATACTGTAATTGATTTGGTTCGAGATCGGTTCGAAGCTGTTTTTCGGCTCCGCAGGCTTTCTTCCGTTGGGGGATTTGAGAGACAATTGCACGTTGGGGGAACAGAATGAAGCACTCAAAACATCGGAGGCTCGCCTCGAAATTCAGCGACTGCACGTGACGACACCGACGATACCAGTACATACCCGCACAGGAAAGGCGAATCGCGGCAAGCGCCGTACCCGTGGTAAGGGACGCAGAGTCGAACCCAAAGCACAGGCGGTGGTTCGAGCTGCGATCTCGAATTTGCCAAGAAGAGCCGATTTTCTGGTTGAGTATTTGCATTGCTTACAAGACCGTTTCGGTTATTTATCCGCAGCGCACCTGGTAGCGCTTGCGGATGAAATGAGTCTTGCCCCGGCAGAAATTTTTGAAGTGGCGACCTTTTACCATCACTTTGATGTTGTCGAAGATGGAGGAAGTGTGCCGCCACCTATCACCATTCGAGTTTGTGATTCCGTTACATGCGAAATGATGGGCGCCGAAGATTTGATTGCGACGCTGGAAGACTCGATGCCCAAGGACGTTCGGGTGCAAAGGGTGCCTTGCGTCGGTCGCTGTGAGACGGCACCTGTGGCTGTCGTAGGACAACGTCCAGTACCTTTCGCAGGCCTGGCCGTCGTTTCTGAGCTGGTTAGAAATGAAAAGACTGATTTCGGCCCAACTGAACCATGGATTAAATTTGAGGAATATCGTCGTGAAGATGGATACGAAGCTTTTCGTCGTTGTCGAGACGGTTCGATCAAGCATGAAACAATTCTAAATGCGCTTGAGTCGTCTGGCCTTCGTGGGCTTGGTGGTGCTGGTTTTCCGGCAGGGAAGAAGTGGCGGATTCTTAAAGAGCAACCAGCACCGAGATTGATGGCAATCAATATAGATGAGGGAGAACCCGGAACCTTCAAGGATCGTTATTATCTTGAGCGTGATCCCCATCGATTTCTCGAAGGCATGTTGATTGCTGCCGAGGTGATTGGGATTGAATCTTGTTACCTCTACGTACGTGATGAATATCCCGGAGTCATTGAGGTGCTCCGACAAAGTATTAAGGAATTACAGAACGAGTTTGGCGCGGAGCTTCCGAATATGGAGTTGCGGCGGGGTGCTGGGGCATACATCTGCGGAGAAGAGTCCGCCATGATTGAATCGATCGAGGGAAAGAGAGGCATGCCGAGGCTACGGCCCCCTTATGTCGCAGAGGTTGGGTTGTTTGGCCGTCCAACCCTCGAACATAATTGTGAAACCTTATATTGGGTTCGCGATGTCATTACAAGAGGCCCAGAGTGGTTCGCAGACCAAGGTCGTAGGGGGCGCAAAGGATTGCGTTCGTTTTCAGTTAGTGGTCGCGTGAACAAACCAGGCGTGCATCTAGCGCCCGCTGGCATTAGCCTTCGCGAATTGATCGATGAATATTGCGGCGGTATGCCGGATGGGCATCGCCTCTCGGCCTATTTTCCAGGTGGCGCTTCAGGTGGCATCTTGCCGGCTTCGCTCGCAGATGAGCCGCTCGACTTCGACACCCTGCAGGAGCATGGCTGTTTTATTGGCTCGGCCGCAGTGATTGTCTTATCAAACCAAGACAGTGTGCCGAAAGCTGCACGCAATGCGATGCGGTTTTTTGCTCATGAATCATGTGGCCAATGTACGCCTTGTCGAGTCGGCAGCGATCGAGCCGCCCGCTTAATGATGAACGAAAAGTGGGATTTCGATGTACTTGAAGATCTTTGTATCGTCATGGAGGACGCTTCTATTTGTGGCTTGGGCCAGGCAGCGCCTAACCCGTTGCGGTGCGTCATGAAATACTTTCCGGAAGAGGTAGGAATCGCGTGAATGCCCCGATAACCGATAAAGCGACTACCGTTGCCTTTTCCTTTAACGGTAAACAAATTACAGCGTCTGGGGGCGAAACCATTCTGCAGGCAGCAAAGCGTAATGGGTATGAAATCCCCCATTTGTGTTATTCCGACAACCTGCGGGCAGACGGGAACTGTCGAGCTTGCATGGTCGAGATTGATGGTGAACGGGCCTTGGCACCATCGTGTTGTCGTCAACCGAACAACGATATGACGGTCAGGGGCGACAGCGGTAGGGCTCGCAAAGCCCAGTCCTTAGTGCTTGAATTGTTGCGTGGCGAAGTCGGCAACAGTCACTTTAGCAACCGCTCAGAACTCGATTATTGGTGTGATCAGTTAGAAGTAACAGGAAGTCGATTTGGCGGTCGCCAGCAATTTATGGAGGACGCCTCTCACCCGGCCATTGCCGTCAATCTTTCTGCTTGCATTCAGTGTACTCGTTGTGTGCGGGCATGCCGAGAAGAGCAGGCCAACGATGTTATTGGGTTCGCCCACCGTGGCAGTCATTCTGAAATTGTCTTCGATCTAGGAGACCCGATGGGGGAGAGTTCCTGCGTTGGGTGCGGCGAATGTGTGCAGGCTTGCCCGACAGGCGCTTTGATGCCGGCAGGGGGTGTCGGCCTCGAGGCGATGGATCGAACCGTAGATTCGGTCTGCCCATACTGTGGTGTTGGATGCCTTCTCACTTATCACGTCAAGGATAACCGTATTCAATACGTGACCGGACGGGACGGCCCGTCGAATCATGGACGATTGTGTGTTAAGGGTCGTTACGGGTTTGACTATGTTAATCATCCGGAGCGGCTCGAACGTCCTCTCATTCGTCGAGACGACGTGCCAAAAGGATTGAATGAGCACTTCGACCCAGCGGATCCATTGCGTATGTTTCGGGAAGCAGACTGGGAAGAGGCACTCGAATATTCAGCTGGTGGGTTACGGCGGATTCGGGACGAGCACGGCGGAAATGCGCTTGCGGGATTCGGTTCGGCCAAAGGCAGTAATGAGGAAGCCTATCTTTTCCAGAAACTGGTTCGCACGGGTTTCGGCACAAATAACGTTGATCACTGCACCCGATTGTGTCATGCGTCGTCGGTAGCGGCCCTTCTGGAAGGGATTGGGTCGGGTGCTGTTTCGAACCAAGTTGCAGATGTTGCGAATGCAGAAGTTATCGTTGTAATTGGAGCAAACCCGACAAGCAATCACCCCGTGGCGGCCACTTTTATGAAAAATGCCGCACGCTCAAATGCCTCACTTGTCATTATTGATCCCCGCCGGACAGATCTTTCACGGCATGCCCATCATTTTCTTCAGTTCAGGCCTGATACGGATGTAGCCCTGTTGAATGCAATGATCTATACCATCATTGAGGAAGATCTCGTTGATCAAAGTTACGTCAATCAATACACGGAAGATTTTGAAAAAATCCGAGAAAACATTGCGGGTTATAGCCCGGAAGCCATGGCGCCACTTTGTGGAATTGATGCTGTAAAGATCCGCGAAGTGGCCCGCTTGTATGGGTCGTCTCGCCATTCGATGATTTTCTGGGGTATGGGTATCTCCCAGCACATTCATGGTACTGACAATGCGCGTGCATTGATTGCGTTGGCCTTGATGACTGGTAATGTAGGCCGGCCAGGTACCGGTCTGCATCCCTTGCGGGGTCAGAACAATGTGCAAGGCGCGTCGGATGCAGGTTTGATTCCAATGATGCTTCCAGATTATCAAAGGGTGGATGACCGGGATGCAAGAGCTTGGTTTGAACAATACTGGAGGGTGAATCTTGATGAACACCCGGGACTCACAGTCGTTGAGATTATGAATGCTGCACTCGATGGTGAGGTTCGAGGGATGTATGTGATGGGAGAGAATCCGGCGATGTCTGATCCCGACCTCAACCATTCGCGTCAGGCATTGGCGTCGTTGGAACACCTGGTGGTTCAGGACTTGTTTCTGACCGAGACCGCGGCCTACGCCGATGTTGTTTTGCCAGCGTCTGCTTTTCCTGAAAAGACAGGTACGTTTTCAAATACTGATCGACGGGTACAGATGGGACGAAAAGCTCTGGATTTACCAGGTGAGGCGCGAGAGGATCTGTGGATAATCCAGGAGATTGCCAAGCGCTTGGGTCTTGAATGGACGTATGGTGATGTCAGTGAGGTCTATGAGGAAATGCGGGGTGCTATGCCAAGTATTGGTGGCATGAGCTGGGACCGTATCGAAAGAGAGAGCAGTGTTACCTACCCGTGTCAAGATGAAAATGACCCGGGCCAGAGCGTGGTGTTTGGTGATGGGTTCCCTACAGCCAGTGGTCGTGGCCGATTTGTACCAGCAGATCTGATTTGGGCTGATGAACGTCCAGACGACCAGTATCCCTGCGTACTGATTACGGGTCGACAATTGGAACATTGGCATACCGGTGCTATGACTCGCCGCGCATCGGTGCTGAATGCTATCGAATCCCATCCGGTAGTTTCCTTGCATCCCGACGATCTCGAGCAGGTGGGGGTCGCGGAAGGCGCTTTGGTTCGGGTGGAGTCTCGACGGGGAGAATTGGTCGCTTATGCCCGGGCGGATTCAGGACTTCGATCCCGAGAGGTCTTTATACCATTTTGTTACGTTGAGGCGGCAGCAAACCTGTTGACCAATGCCGCACTTGACCCGGTTGGTAAGATTCCTGAATTTAAATACTGTGCGGTCCGGTTGGCCGCTGCCTAAACCTCCAATTACAAGGAAGAACATTGGTCGAGATTATCGACGGCAAGGCCTATGCGACCCGTCTGCGCGCAAAAGTCGCTGAAGCCGTAACAGGACTAAAGAATGATCATGGTTTAACCCCAGGACTGGCCGTAGTTCTCGTGGGTGAAGATCCTGCCAGCCAGGTGTATGTGCGCAACAAGGCAAAGCAGACGGTTGAGGCGGGAATGGAATCGTTGGCCTATCGGTTACCCGATACGACGAACCAGGACGAGCTCCTTCAGCAGGTCGAAGCATTAAATGCAGACGCAAACGTCCACGGTATTCTGGTGCAGTTGCCATTGCCGAAACAGATTGATTCCCACGCCATCGTAAACGCAATTGACCCTCGGAAAGATGTCGATGGTTTTCATCTCAGTAACGTCGGATTGTTGTCCACCGGAAGCCCAAACTTGGTGCCATGCACCCCTCTGGGTTGCATGATGTTGTTACAGGACCGTTATGATGACTTGTCGGGTATGAACGCCGTAGTGGTTGGGCGTTCCAATATTGTCGGTAAGCCGTTGGCGTCTCTACTGCTCGCGGCACACTGTACGGTCACTATCGCCC
>Ga0209753_1001056_pt1 | contig 11684 bp, 11 predicted proteins | sample METZYME_3_550m_FD_187550 | JGI IMG/M metagenome (GOLD analysis project Ga0209753, IMG submission 187550) | Marine microbial communities from oxygen minimum zone in mesopelagic equatorial Pacific - METZYME_3_550m (SPAdes) (version 2) | ecosystem: Environmental > Aquatic > Marine > Oceanic... | reverse complement strand
AGGAACAACGGCTATCTTACGCTTGGCACAGGCAAGCTGTTTCACGCCCACACGTTCTTCGACAAAAAGAACCTCAGCGGCTATCCTGATCCCGGGGCGTGGGCCGACTATTTTCCGTCCAAGACCCAGCAGATGCCGGAGGAAGCCGTGCCGGAAAATTGGCCGGTCAACAGTAGTCGAAAATTTTACAGCGGTCACTTCGACTGGTCGCCGCTCCAGTCTTCCAACGCCGAGATGGCTGACGCCAAGGTCGTCTCGTGGGCTGCGCAGCAACTGGCCAAGCGGCATGATCATCCGGTGTTTTTGTCGGTCGGCATCTACCGGCCACATGTGCCTTGGTACGTGCCGCAGAAATATTTCGACCGATTTCCGCTCGACGAAATCCAGCTGCCCAGGCATTTGCCGGACGACCTCGATGACCTCCCCGCCGCTGGGCAGGCGATGGCCAAGCGCCACTGGCACAAATGGATCACCGAAAACGGCCAGTGGAATAAGGCGGTGCAGGGCTACCTCGCTTCGCTTTCCTTCGCCGACGACATGGTGGGTGAACTGCTCGACGCTCTCGACAACGGCCCGATGGTGGGGGACATGCTAATCGTTTTCTGGGGTGACCACGGCTATCACCTCGGTGAGAAGGAAAACTGGGAAAAGTTTGCGCTGTGGGAGGACACGACCCACGTGCCGCTCATCATCATCGATCCGCGCCGCACCAAGCCCGGCACCCGCTGCGAGTCACCGGTGAGCCTGCTCGACCTTTATCCGACGCTGGTTGAGTTGTGTGGACTCGATCCGACGCCGCAGACGCTCGAGGGCCGAAGCTTGGCCAAGCATTTGGCCAAGCCGAACGCAAAAACCAGGCGAGTTGCCGTCACCACACAGGGCAAAGGCAACCACGCCGTGCGATCGAGCCGTTACCGCTATATTCGCTACACCGATGGCAGCGAGGAACTGTACGACCACAAAACCGATCCGCACGAGTGGCACAACCTCGTCGGTGACCCAAGCTTGGCCAGGGTGAAGTCGCGCCTGGCCAAGCGGCTGCCCGGCGTCAACGCCGATCCGATCCAGATTAAGCCAAGGCCATGAAACGAAGATTCCTTTTCCCGCTGTTGACATCGGCATTGCTGCTGCAGGGTTGCGCGACACTTGAGCGCCTGGCCGGGCAGTCGGCCACGCTTGGCCCGGCCAAGGGTTCGCTGATCATCGTCGGTGGCGGCGGGATGCCGAAGGTGATATTTGACCGGTTTTTCCAGGCGGCCGGCGGCCGTGATGCGAAGCTCGTCGTCGTGCCGACCGCCGGCTCCGGTGCCGAGTACGATGAATCGACGAGTTCAGTGAAGATGTTCAAAAAGGCGGGAGCGACGAATGTGCATCTGCTGCACACGCGAGATCCAAAGATGGCCGACAGCGACGAGTTCATCGCCATCCTGCGCGATGCCAGGGCCGTGTGGTTCGGTGGCGGACGGCAGTGGCGCCTGGCCGATGCCTACCTCGGCACAAAAACGGAGGCGGCATTTCACGACGTGCTCAAGCGGGGCGGGGTGATCGGCGGCAGCTCCGCGGGCGCGACGATTCAGGGGTCGTACCTTGTTCGCGGTGCGCCGGAGGGGAACCAAATCATGATGTCGCCCGGTCACGAGAAGGGCTTTGGCTTTGTTCGCCGGTCTGCGATCGACCAGCATTTGTTGGCGCGCGAGCGTGAGAACGATATGCTGCCTGTGATTCGTAAACACCCGCATCTGCTCGGCATCGGCATCGACGAATCGACCGCTCTTTACGTGCGCGGCAACAGCGCCGAGGTCATTGGCAAAAGCAAGGTGCTCTTTTATGACATCGCGCTGGAAAAAACAGTCGGCAAAAAATTCTACACGACTCTCGGCCCCGGTGACCGCTACGACCTCAAGTCCCGCCGCAAACTCTCCGTCAAGTAGAGCGTGGTCGATATTCCCGCTTTACCAAACCGGCCGTGCCCCGGATGATGCGCGCGTTTTATGAACATTCGTTTGCACGACGGCCCGTTGGCCGAGTTGGAAACCGACGCGCTGGCCTGGCCGCTGGCCAATGGCCCGTCGCTTGGACAGGCGGCGGATCAGCAGGTTGCGGCCCTGTGCGAGTCCGGCGAGGTGCGCGGCAAGTCAAGCGAGTTGACCCTCCTGCATGAGCCCAAGGGCTTGCAAAGCCGGCGGCTGATGCTGTTGGGCGTCGGCGACTCGCTCGACGCGACGCAGGCGTTTCGCATGGCTGGCCAGGCGGTGCGCGCGGCCCAGAAACGCCGTTTCAAGCGCCTGGCCATCGCGTTACCGGATGGTGACTTGGTGCGTGCCGCAACGGAGGGTTGCGTGTACGGCAGTTACGAACAGCCCAAGTACAAGAGTGACGATTCCAATCCGTCGTTGGAGGAAATCTTGATCGTTGCGCCGGGCGCTGACTCGGCAGCGTTCGACGCCGGGCGGATCGTCGGCGAGTCGGTGAACCTGACGCGGCGACTGGTCGACACACCGGCCAACGACCTTGGCCCGGTGGAGTTCGCCGAGATAGCCGAGTCGATGGGCAAGGCGGCCGGGCTGGAGGTTGAGGTGCTCGATGAGTCCGCGCTGGAGGCACTTGGTGCCGGTTCGCTCCTGAGCGTGGCCATGGGCTCCGCGCGGCCGCCGCGACTCGTTCGCCTGGCTTGGAACCCCAGCGACGTTCCTGGCGACTCGCACCTGTTTCTCGTCGGCAAGGGCGTCACGTTCGACACAGGCGGCCTCTCTCTCAAGCCGGCCAAGTCGATGGAGAAAATGAAGTACGACATGGCCGGCGCGGCGACGATGCTCGGGGCGATCACGGCGATTGCGCGGTTAGGCATCCGGCAACGGGTGAGCTGCCTGCTTGGTTTGGTGGAAAACATGCCGAGCGGCTCGGCGACGCGTCCCGGCGATATCGTTCAGGCGATGAACGGCAAGACGATCGAGGTGATCAACACCGACGCCGAGGGCCGGTTGGTGCTCGCCGACGCGCTGACACACGCGGTGCGGCTTGGGGCCACGCACCTGGTCGATGCAGCAACGCTGACCGGCGCGGTGAGTGTGGCGCTGGGCTCGGTGAACATCGGCTTGCTCGGCAACGACGCGTCGTTGAGCAGCCACTTGAGGGCGACCGGCCAAACGATCGGCGAACACTTTTGGTCTTTACCGATGAATGACGAGTACCTTGAGCCGATGAAGGGCGATTTGTCCGATTTGAGAAATGCCGGCACCGACCGCAAGGCCGGCACGATCACGGCGGCCAAGTTCCTTGAGCAATTCGTGGACGGCACACCTTGGGCACACCTCGACATCGCCGGCACGGCCAACCTCGACAGGGGCCTGCCGAACGCGCCGAAGGGTGCCTCGGGTGTCGCGGTTCGTACGCTGGTACGGGCAGTGGAAAATTGGCCGAGCAAGGGCGCCAAATGATTTCAGCAACCGAAGCACTCGAACGCCTGCGGGCGGGTAACTCGCGGTTTGTGTCGGGCGGACAATTGATGGGGTCGTTCGCTAACCCGAAACGTCGGAGCGAGCTAAAGTTCGGCCAGGAGCCATTCGCCATTATCCTTGGTTGTTCCGACTCGCGCGTGCCAGCAGAGATCGTGTTCGACTTCAGCCTCGGCCATCTGTTTGTGATTCGCGTTGCCGGCAACATTGTGGCGCCGTCACAGATTGGCAGTATCGAGTTCGCCACCGAGCAGTTTGGCACCCGCTTGGTCGTGGTGATGGGCCATGCGGATTGTGGGGCCGTGTTGGCAACCATCAACGAACTGAAACGCCCGACGGAAAGTCGCTCACCGAACTTGAGTGCGATCGTCGATCGCATTCGCCCAGCCGTGGAGCCGTTGATGGCGGCCGAGACGGGGGAGACCGCGCTGCTCAACCAGGCTGTACTTGCGAACATCCATGCGTCAGTGAATCATCTCCGGCACGGCTCGAATATTTTGGAAAACCAAATCAGCAACGAAGGACTGCAGATTGTTGGAGCCGAGTACTCGCTTGTCAGCGGTGTGGTTGAATTCCTCGACGTTTGATCAACTAAGCGCTATGCCCACCCGGGAGGGTTGGCCAGGCAGAAGAGGTGCTCGCCGGCGTGGGGCACGAGCAGGACGCCTTCGTCCTCGCGGTTGGCGTAGTCGTCCGGGTTGATGGTCGCCGGGTCGCGGTAGCCAAGGTTGATCTGCCGGCACTTGGCCTCGGGGATTTGCGTGGCCAGGGTCACCTCGGCGCGCGGGGTCTCGACGCCGTTCTCGTATGTTCCCAGGCCCTTGACATGGACGCAGTGCGCGAGCGCGCCCCACGGCTTGTCCTTGAAACGATCCCACTGTTTCAAGATGTAGTCGCGGCAGTGGTAACCCACGCTTTCAATTGTCTCGCCGTGCGCGATGCAAACCTCGCGGATGTGAGGCGCGTAGATGATCAACTCGCCGCCGTCGGCCAGCACCGGTTCGAGCTTGTACATGCACTTGCCGGCAGTCCAGAGCTCATCGTACATCTCCGGGGCACAGGCGAGGATGGTGTGGAACGGTTTCGGTTCGATTCGGATATGGCGCTCGGCCGAGAGATCAGCGGCGGAGGACCAGGCCTCCTCAACCGGACCGGCAAACAGCCCGCTCATGCCATCGCTCTCGACGACCATGCAGAAGGCGAGCTTTGGGATTTTGACCATTGAGCCGGCTCGATCGACGACCTTGCGGACCGGCGTCCATTTGTGGCCGATGATTTTTGGCGTGGTGATTACCGCGGCGAGCCAGTGAAAAAAGTGCAGCACCTCCGGGCCTGCCACGCCGGGGAAGAGGTACTTGTTGCCGCCGGAAAAGCCGACGACCTCGTGCGGGAAAACCGGGCCGACGATGATGATTTGATCGTAGTCGAACAGCGCTGCGTTCACCTCGATAGGTACGTCCATCTCGAAGAGTCCGCCGCTCAGATCACCGATCTCCTGCGCCGGGATGGTGCCGATATCGCGGAGCGCGCCAGGGTCGTCCCAGGCATGGTTGAAGAACTGAACCGCGGCGTACGGGCCGGTGCGTTCGTCGTGGGTGATTTCCAACCGGCGTTCGATTGCCTCCTCGTTCATCGGCTGGTGCGTGCCGAGCGCGATCATCACGTCGAGTGCGGCGGTCACGCCTCCAACCTGTTCGTGGACCGCCTTGAACAGCATCCCAATCGGCGCGGTTCGTGTGCCGTCGGGAACGATGAGCAGTACTTTAGAGTCGCGATAGTCCTCCTCCGGCATCGCCTTGGCCACGACCTCGCGCGCCTGTTCGGCGGTGAGCAGTCTGCCCTCGGAAACTTTTTTGGAAATCACCCCCACGGTGCGTCAGATGGTTTGGCTCAGGAACCCGCCATCGACAACAATGTCGGAACCGGTGACGAAACTGGCCGCCTTTTCGCTGGCGAGATACACCGCCGCGCCGGCCAGCTCGCTGGGTTCACCGAAGCGGCCCATCGATGTGTGGCCGAAGATCGCCTTGGCGCGGGCGCTCGGTGTGCCGTCCTCGTCGAACAGCAGTTTCTTGTTTTGCTCGGCCGGAAAAAAACCAGGGGTGATGCTGTTCACGCGCACGCCTTTGGTGGCCCATTCGCGGGCGAGAAACCGCGTGGCGCTGAGCACCGCCGCCTTCGACGCCGAGTAGGCGATCACTTTTGAAAGCGGCAGGTGTGACGTGACGCTGGCGATGTTGATGATGCTGCCCCGGCCGCGCTGGCACATCGCCGGTCCAAACTCCTGGCACGGCAGCAGCAGGCCGCCGACAAGGTTGAGATCGAACACCCTGGCCCAGCCCGGTAGCGGGATTTTCTCGAAAGGCATCTCCGGCGTGACGATGGCGTCCGGGTGGTTACCACCGGCAGCGTTGAGCAACACCGTCGGCGCTCCAAGCGCCTGGCCAACGGCCTCGTGGCACGACTTGAGGCTGGCAGGATCCATTGCGTCGCAGCCAAAAAACTGCGCTTGGCCACCGGCATCTGCAATCTCCCCCACACGGGCCTCGCCGCGCCCGGTATTTCGACCCGCCACGGCAACCTTGGCCCCGGCCTTGGCCATCGCCACGGCGCACGCGCCCCCCAACGCTCCCGTGGCGCCGATCACCACGGCCACCTCTCCGCTCAAGTCAAACAAGTTCTCCGACATGGCCGCGTAGTCTCCAACAGTCAGCCGCTAGGTTGAAGGAAATTCTGTGGCCAAGCGCCCGCCCAAGCGGCGATTTTACGTTTGCGCGGCTATACAATCAGGGATAACCTCCGGACTCCTTTATGAAATGGATAGCAATTATCGCAGTGTGTCTGGCCGTTCTTTTGTACATCTTTCAGCGACCGGAAGTCGGGCTGGAGCAGCGTGAGGATGGTTTATACTACAAAGCCGGTGCGGAAACGGCGTTCACAGGAAACGGCGTGGTTTACCATTCCAACAAGCAAAAAGCGCAGGAGGGGGAAATTGAAAACGGAAAGTCGACCGGCTCGTGGAAGATTTGGCATGCCAATGGCCAGCTTTCCTGGGAGGGCAGCTACAAAGACGGCAAAAAGGATGGCGTATGGACTCGATATGATGAGGCCGGTGCCAAGGTGGCAGAGTCCACCTGGAAGGACGACATCGAGCAGGTGTCCCCGGCGGAAACCGGGCAATCTCCCGCTGCAACTCCTGCACCGCCAGTTGAACAGAAACAAAACGAGTAAAAAGGTGATGAAATGAACCGTCTCAAGCTCCCCGTGTTGGCGGTAGTCGCGCTGGTGGTTGCCGGTTGTCAGTCCGCAAAGCAACTGGCCCACAACGGCCAGGTGTCCATCTTTCGCCCCGAGCTTTGGCTGAAGGATGACGGGCTCTACTACGCAGCCGGAGCCGACGAACCGTACACTGGCAAACACGAGGCGTGGTACATCAATGGCGACAAGGCATGGGAGGGAGAAATGACAAACGGCAAACGCCACGGCCAATACACCCAGTGGTATCCGGAGAATGGCGGCCAACACGTCGCCGGACTCTATCAGGATGGACGTCGTGACGGGGCATGGGGCCAGTGGTATCCAAACGGCCAGGCGGAAATCACTTCCGAGTACCTCGCGGGCGCCGAGTCAAGGGTCACTTTTTACTCCGAAAGCGGCGGTAATATTCCCGAGAAAGTTTATTGGGCTAAGGTTCGGCAGAGACTGAACCGGCGGGCCTGGCGCAGCTACGGTGTCGCCTACGGGAGAGGCTACCCCAGCCACTATCACTCATCATATTCCTACGGCTCCCACGGCTGGACGCCTCCCGGCGGCGGCACCGCGAGCGACTTTCGCAACCTGGGCGGAGGCGGCTCATCCGGCGGAGGCGGCTCTGGCGGGGGCGGCTCAACTGGCGGAGGCGGCTCAACTGGCGGAGGCGGCTCTGGCGGGGGAGCCTCCGTGAGTGCGCCTGAAGGTGGGTCTAGAGGTAGCCCTAGCACGCCTTGATTCTGGATTTTTCGCGCTTGGCCAGACGGATCGGTCTTGCCTTGGCCGGTGGACTTGGGGAGTTTTGCCGCGTGAGATTGTTACCCTTTCAAATAGCCGGTTTGGCTCTGCTCGTCGGCTGCGGCCCCGGTGAGACACCGCCGCCTGCGTCCGTCCAGAGCACTCCGGCACCAGCCGTCGAGCCGGTTGTGGAGCCAGCACCCGCCCCTGAAACCAAGCCCGCCCCCGAGCCGGTTCAACCGGCCGCACTGCCAGCGGCTGTCATCGAGCCCGCTCCCGCTCCGCCCCCGAAGCCCGCGCCGAAACCGCCTAAGCCCCTTGATCCGGCGCCTGCTCCCGCACCCGTCGTGCAGTCCGAGCCAGTACCAGATCCGGTTGCCGCTGTTCCGTCGATTCGCAAGCCCAAACGCGAACGCTTCATCGAGGAGCATCGTCTCGAGTTGAAGGACCAACGCTGGAATGTGATCGGCGAGTCAGAGCCGTACACCGGCCAGACCAAGCGCTGGACCCTCGAGGGCTGGAAACAGGCCGAGGGTGCCTACAGGAACGGCCTCCAGCATGGCCGCTGGAAAACCTGGTGGGATAACGGCAACCTCCGCAGCGCGATTGAGTTCGAGAACGGCAAACCAAGCGGGTCGGCGATTCATTGGCACACTAACGGACAACGCAAGACGGAGGGCACGTTCAAAAACGGCAAGTTCACCGCCACAGCCAAGTGGGGCGAGGCCGGCGAGGCACTTCCTCTCGAACCCGATACCAAGCAGTAGCGCACTGAACTCGGCCAAGGGCATTCCCCCCGGGAACCCGTCGCTTGACGGGATGGGCATGAAACCTATTATCCCCGCCCGCCTGCGTCCTGGCGGTTTGATTCCATGACAAAGATTGAAAGCATCCTGGCCCGCGAAATCCTCGACTCGCGGGGCAACCCCACTGTCGAGGCCGATGTGACTCTCGAGAACGGCACCGTTGGCCGTGCCGCCGTCCCCAGCGGTGCAAGCACCGGCGAACACGAGGCCATCGAACTGCGTGACGGCGACAAGAGCCGCTATCTCGGCAAAGGCGTTCGGCAGGCTGTCGCCAACATCAATGAAAAGATTCTCCCTGCGCTCAAAGGTATCGATGCCGTCGACCAGGCGGCTGTCGATCAAGCCATGCTTGATCTCGATGGCACCGACAACAAGGCAACCCTCGGGGCCAACGCCGTTCTCGCCGTGTCGCTGGCTAGCGCCCAGGCGGCGGCGTCTGCGGCAGGACAGTCGCTTTTCCGCCATCTCGGCGGCGCGGATGCCAACGTCCTGCCGGTGCCGATGGCCAACGTCATCAACGGTGGCGCCCACAGCGACGCCCCGATCGATTTTCAGGAATTCATGATCATGCCCAGAGGCTTTGACACCTTCAGCGAGGGCCTGCGGGCAATCACCGAGATTTTCCACGCCCTCAAGGCTGTGCTGAAAAAGAAGGGCCTCTCCACAGCTGTCGGCGATGAGGGCGGCTTCGCACCCGCGCTTAGCAGTGTCGAGGAGGCGCTCGAGTCGATTCTATCCGCCACGGCCGACGCCGGCTACAAGGCCGGAAAACAAATCTTCCTCGCGCTCGATGTGGCCAGCAGCGAGTTTTTCGATGCGGAAAAGGAACGCTACGTTTTTAAGAAAAGCACAGGCGACGAATTGACCGCTGCCGAGTTGGTCGCCTTCTACGATGAACTCAGCGGTAAGTACCCCATTGTCAGCATCGAGGATGGCTGCGACGAAAACGACTGGGCCGGCTGGAAGGCGCTGACCGACAAGATCGGCGATCGCGTGCAGCTTGTTGGCGACGACCTATTTGTCACCAACGTGAAATTCCTCCAGCGCGGCATAGACGAGGGGGTGGCCAACTCCATCCTCGTGAAGGTTAACCAGATCGGTTCCCTGACCGAGACCCTCAGCGCGATCCGTCTGGCACAGGGTCACGACTACACCACCGTCATCAGCCACCGCTCCGGTGAGACTGAGGACGCCACCATTGCCGACCTCGCCGTGGCCACCAACGCCGGCCAGATCAAGACCGGCTCCCTCAGCCGCAGCGACCGCACGGCCAAGTACAACCAACTCCTGCGCATCGAGCAGGAACTCGGCGGCGCCGCCGTTTACGGCGTCAATAATTAAGGCGTTTGAAGTTTTCAGTTTCAAGTTTGAATCAGCGCTTGGCAATCGCCTTTGCCTTGGCCGGCGCTGTCACCTTCGCAACAGCCGCCGATTCGTCGCTGAAAAAATCACTCACGTTTCATGCCTCGTACGACAGCGGAACCGATGCCGACTCTGCCAAGGGCGACAAGCGGCTCTTCACTCTTGTTGAGAAACAGCCCAAGGCGGGCAATCATACCGGTGATCTCACGCGCTTGGCCAAGGGCAGGGGTCTCTCCGGCGGCGCTCTACTGTTCACCCGTCGAAACGCCAAGTGGCTCCTTTATGACGGCGCTAAGAATTTTCATTACGCCGAAAAAAACTGGAGCGGCACCGTGTCTTTTTGGTTGAAGGTCGACCCGATCAACGAACTGGATCCCGGTTACGTCGATCCCATTCAAATCACCCCGAACACATGGAATGACGCCTCGTTCTTTGTCGACTTCAACAAGGATGGCAACCCGCGCGCCTTCCGTCTGGGCGCGTTTGCCGACAAGCCGGTTTGGAATCCCGCAAACAAAGATGTCCCGGAATCAGAGAGACCGCTTGTCCCGGCCAAGTCGACTCCGTTCGACAAAGACAAGTGGACGCACGTGGCCTTCACCTGGGAGCGCTTCAACACCGGCAAAAAGGACGGTGTCGCCACGCTCTACTTGAACGGCAACAAAGAGGGCAGCATCACCGGCTGGAACCAGCAATTCTCGTGGAGCGGTAAGGAGCATCGAATCATGATCGGCCTGAATTACATGGGCCTATTCGATGAATTGGCCTGTTTCAATCGCGCCCTCACGGCCAGTGAAATCAAGCGCATCCACGACCACCAAGCCGGCTTGGCCACGCTACTGAAGTAGCGTTCACACCTGACCAAGATCTCAACCCCAAGTCGGTCATTCGTTGCCGCCTTCCTTTTGTTTAGCCCGGCCTAGGCTTTTTCCTTTTCGGACTTCGCTGAAGGTTGGTGTGGTGACGGAGTAGGGGAAGTTTGCCTGTGTTCCGGCGGCTCCAAACTCGCCGTGTTTGTCGATCGCGATGAAGTTGATGGCAAGGTCCATTCCCTGCGGATCGGTTTTGGCAATGCGGCGAATCGCCTCGGCGCAGGCCTCGGTCGGCGACATGCCGTGGCGCATGTTCTCGACGACCTGATACGATGCGCAGTAGCGCATTACGTTTTCGCCAAGGCCAGTGGCCCCGGCGGCGCCGACTTCGTTGTCGACGTAAACGCCGCCGCCGATGATCGGCGAGTCGCCGACGCGGCCCGGCACCTTGCCGCTCCAGCCGCTGGTCGAGCAGCCGCCGGCGATATTGCCGTCGGCGTCGAGAATGATCAGCGCGATGGTGTCGTGGTTTTCCGGCTTGTCGCCTTTGCCGGGCGTCGGTCTTTTCTGCCTGGCCAGCCACTCACGGTAGTTTGCCTTGTCCGCCTGGCCGTCGCGCACTTCCAATCCGTTTTGTTCGGCGAACCAGTGCGCGCCCGCGCCGACGAGCATGACGTGCGGGGTTTTTTCCATCACCAGCCGCGCTGCGGAAATGGGGTGCACGACGCCCTCGACACCGGCGACGCTGCCGGCCTGGTGTCCGGGGCCGTTCATGATGCAGGCGTCGAGTTGCACGACACCGGCGGCGTTGGGCTTGCCGCTGAGACCGACCGATGTGTTGCCGGATGTTTCCACCAGGCGCACACCTTGCTCGACGGCGTCGAGCGCTGAGCCGCCGCCCTGTAAAACCTTGAGTGCTAGTTCGTTGGCCGGCTTACCAAAACCCCACGTAGAGACGATCAACGGTCCCCGCTTGGCCAAGTGGGCGTTCGGTTGGGGGGAAGCGCAGCCGGCCGCAAGGGTCGCTGCTGCAGCGGTGGAGGTGGTGTGCTTGATGAAGTCGCGTCGGGTTTGGTCGCTCATGGTCGGCGGCAATTGGAAGGCCAGATGCCGGCAAAGTCAAAGCCAAGTGCCTGGCCAGGCGCGACCTTCGCGAATTTGTGAGGTCAGAATGCCATGCCGAAGCCGATGGCAAAACGCCGGTGGTCCCCGAAGCGCATCGCCTTGGCCTTGTCGTAAACAGTCTGCCGGTACTCGAGCTT
>Ga0209753_1001055_pt1 | contig 11686 bp, 8 predicted proteins | sample METZYME_3_550m_FD_187550 | JGI IMG/M metagenome (GOLD analysis project Ga0209753, IMG submission 187550) | Marine microbial communities from oxygen minimum zone in mesopelagic equatorial Pacific - METZYME_3_550m (SPAdes) (version 2) | ecosystem: Environmental > Aquatic > Marine > Oceanic | place... | reverse complement strand
CAAGCGCGACTGGTGGGAAACCAAGTACAAGTCCACCGGCGAAAAATACAACTACACCGTCGCGCACTGGGCGATCACCGAGGCGCGCTTCCGCAAGCATCTCAAGGCCATACCCGAGAGCAGCGCTGCCGAGTTCATTCACATCGACAACATGCTCACCTGCATCACGCAGCAGGACGTTACCTACCGGCGCGTGTTCGATGAGAGCCAACTGGCCTACGTGCCGGACTTCGGCGTGTACTTCAAGGCGGAGGTCGGAGGGAAGTTCAAGTACTTTACCGTCAGTCGACAAATGGTCCTGTTCGCCGTCGAGCGCCGCAAGGCGTGGCGCATGCTCCAGAGCAAGGCCGGTGTCGAGAACAAGGATTACACAGCGCAGAAGGAACTCTTGACGAGGGTCGAGAAGGGTGAGCTGACCCGGGACGACTTGATTAACCGCGGCTGGGCGCTCCTCAACGAGGAGGCCACCGCCGTGGCCTGATCCCCTGCCCCGCATTTTAGCGAGCCTCCAATTGATCGGGGGCTTTTTTGTTGCCCTTGACCAAGCGCCGGAACGACACTTCCAGCCATGCAGCTTTTCCTCAACGGCGAATGGACCGGGCTCAGCGATACCGCCGATGTGGTCAACCCGTACGACGAATCGCTCATCGACACCGTGCCTGTTGCCTCCCCACCGGACATTACCGCTGCAATCGACGGCTTGATCAAGGGCGCCCAAGCCATGCGCAACACACCGGCGCACCAGCGGGTGGACATCCTACGCAAAGCCGCGTCGCTCATACGCGAGCGTCAGGAGGAACTTGGCCGGCTCATTAGCAGCGAGGAAGGCAAGGTGCTTGCCGAGGGTCGTACCGAGGCTAGCCGTGCCGCCGAGACGATCGATCTCTGCGCCGACGAGGCGCGGGCATTTCACGGCGAAACCGTGCCGCTCGACTCCACACCCGGCGGCGTTGGCAAGCTGGGTTTCACACTGCGCGTGCCATGCGGCATTGTGGCGGCGATCACGCCGTTCAACTTTCCGATGAATCTCGTCGCGCACAAGGTCGGCCCGGCGATTGCCGCCGGTAACGCCGTGCTGCTCAAGCCGGCGTCCGACACCCCTCTGTCGGCGCTGAAACTGGTGGAGATTTTGCTCGAGGCCGCTCTTCCAGCGGAAGCCATCGCGTGCATCACCGGGCCCGGCGCCGCGCTTGGCCAAGCGATCTGCACCGACCCGCGTGTCCGCAAGATCAGCTTCACCGGCAGTGCCGAGGTGGGCGAACAAATCTGCCGCCTGGCCGGGCTCAAGCGCGTCACGATGGAGCTTGGCTCAAACAGCCCGGTGATCGTGCTCGACGATGCTGATCCCGAAAAAGTCGCCGCAACCATCGCCGTCACCGGCTTTGCCAACGCCGGCCAGGTCTGCATCTCGTCGCAACGTATCTTGGCCACACCAAAAATTCATGACGATTTACTCGACGCGCTTACAACGAACATCAGCCAACTCACCGCCGGCGATCAACTCGCCGAGGGTACCAACGTCGGCCCACTCGTCCGTGAAGCCGACGCCAGGCGTGTGGAGGAGTGGCTTGGCCAAGCGCGCGCCCAAGGGGCACAACTGCTCTGCGGCGGCGACCGCGAAGGCTCAGTCGTGCAGCCGGCGGTGTTGGCCAACGTCAACCGGGACATGCGGATGAGCTGCGACGAACTGTTCGGCCCGGCGGTGGGCGTCACTCGTGCGGACAGCATCGACGATGCCATCCGCCTGGCTAACGACACGCGGTATGGCCTGAGCGCCTCCATCTTCACGCAGGACATTGACAAGGCGATCCGCTTCGCGCGGGAGGTGGACAGCGGCAATCTGCACATCAACTTCGGCACCGCGTGGCGCGCCGAGACCATGCCCTACGGAGGGCTCAAGGACAGCGGCATGGGCAAGGAAGGCCCCCGGTACGCCGTGGAGGAAATGAGCGAAACCAAAATGGTGGTCATTCATGGGAAATAATTTCCCGCCCCAATGAAGTTGTTAAAGGCTTTGGTTGCCGGACTTCTCTATACGGTACAGGTGGGTGTCACTCCTCAGAAATAGCGCGCCATCAGCGATGGCTGGCGAAGCCTTGAAAGTGCCTTTCAACTGATTGATCGCCAGAACCTCGAATTTATCAGAAGCAGCGGCGATTGTTGTTTTCCCCTCGCGGTTGCAGAAGTAAATACGACCGCGAATCTCGACGGGTGAGGAGTCGTGGTTGCCGCCGAGACGTTCGCGCCAATGCTCCTTGCCGCTCAGCGCATCAACACAACTCGCCACGCCCCCGTCGTGCACAACAAAAAGTTCCCGGCCGACCAGAAGTGGCGATGGAACATGAGGAATACTGATGGAGCGTTGCCAAACAACCTGGTCGTCGCGGAGCCTGCCCTTGCCGGGACGGACAGCATAGACGCAGAAATGATCCTGGCGGATGGAACCCACGACATAGAACAGGCCATTTCCATACGAGGGACGGCCAACGATGGAGAAACCATCGTAGGGCATCCACCAGATTTCCGCGCCGGTCGTGAGGTCATACGCCGCGACATGGTCGGCTCCTGAGCAAACGAGTTGCGGGACGCCGTTGATGCGCTGAATCAGCGGCGTGGAATAGGCCATTTTTGCGATGGGTTGTTTCTTGGCGGCAGCCTCTAGGTGTGCCCGTGGTTGCTTCCACTTGATTTTCCCCGTCAGCTTATCGAGGGCGACAATGAATTGATTGTCGATGCCATCGCAGGTGAGAATCAACATGTCGCCATGAAGAATCGGCGAACTGGCTCCTCCTTGGATCACGTTGTATTTGAACTCGGTATTTTTCCAGAGGATCCGGCCGGCCGTGCTCAGGCACGCGGTGCCACGCGGGCCGAAGTGGACATAAACGCGCTCGCCATCCAGCACTGGCGTCGGCGAGGCGTAGCCGTTCAAACGATGGTGCGGACCGGCGTCCTCCGGCGTCAACACCTCGACATTGTGCAGCAACTTGCCGCTTCTTTTGTCGATGCAAATGGCGCGGAGAGATTTACCCTCGGCCTCGGCGCTGGTCATCCAGACCTGATTGCCCGCAATCACTGGAGAGGACCAGCCCTGGCCGGGCACCGCTGTTTTCCAGGTGATGTTTTCACCTTCCTTCCAGTGGATGGGAATGCCCGTTTGGTCTGAGTGCCCCTGCCCGTCGGGGCCACGAAACTGAGGCCAATCCCCCCTTAAACAATCAACGCCAGACAAGATGGCCAAGTAGGTTAAGCAAAGATGGAATGATAGAAACCTCACCGGAACTTGATCATAATTGGCAATGGGGGAAATCATAGGGGCACCAATCCGAGTCGTCAAAGCGGATTTAACAAAAGGGCCAGCCCCGGCGCTTTAGTTCTATTTTACCGGTTCAAGCCACTCCGGATCATACGCCGTCCGCGCTTTAACCCCGGCAAGTTGATACAACACATTGCGCAACAGCTTGGTCAGCTTTGGATCGGCATCAAGCGCCCAGCCGAAACCAATGGCGCCAGCGTTGAACACCTTGCCACCCTGGGGACGCTCCCAGTAGATCATGTCCACCAGCGATCCCGTTTCCTGCTGGCCGAAGCGGGCGAAATAATCCAGTACGCGCACATTGTCGCGCTTCAGATTGGCGATTGTCTCGATCCCGGTTGGCTCATTGGGGAGGAAAGCCCCCGCCGGAATCGGCCCGGTGGGTGGCGCGAAGGAGGAGAGGCGAATATCGCCCTCATGACCGCAAGCCCTGCGATAGCCATTCTTTGCGCCACCAAAAACAACGCGATCAGAAAAATCAATGCGTTCCGGCTCATGAAACAGAAAATGCCTTGGCGCCGTCACAGTATACATGCCGTTGTTGTTACCACCCCACCAACCGCTGCATTCCAGTCCGATGTTCTTCCACGGCGGGAATCCACAGTTACGCATCAGGCTGCCGCGTTTTCCATCAAAGCTGTGGTATATTTCGCCGACGTTGGCCAGTGTCCTGCCACCAATGGTGGGGCCATACTTCCTGCACTCGATCGTACCGAGTTCGTCATCCACAGTAATCCGCCAGAACATGGTGTTGCCGGACAACACCGCTGCCGCGCCTCCTTTCTTCAGGTACCGATCCAACCCGTCATACATCCGCGCGGACCAATATTCGTCATGGCCGTTGATGATGAGCGCCTTGTAACCGTTGAGCAACGCAGGGTCGCGATGCAAGTCGAGGTTGGTGATGACGTCGAAATCGTAGCCCTGTTTCTCCAGCCATACATGAGTAAACCGCTCGCCGCGCATGAGATGGGAATACCCGACGCCCGGTGGGCTGTAGCGGACATCCGGGCCAGCCACCGGCCACGGAATGTGCAACCCAAGTTTATAGGTGGGCTGCCCGTGGGCGTGGTCCCGATAAAAACAGTAGGCCGGCGGATTCGCTGCATCGTTCACCTGCCCGCCAGTGGGCCAGTTGCGGTTTTCGTCAGGCACATTCCTTGCAAAGGGCGTTCCCCCATAGGCGCGCCAAGTGGTGGATGAGCACATTAACAGCAGCGGCGCCCTAGGTGCATCCTTGGCTTTGTTGACGACAAAAGTGACGGGATATCGGTGCCGCTCACCCTCGAGTTCAAAGTTGAACCATGCCGCATAAATGCCTGTTTTCGCATTTTTTGGAACATGAAAGGTCTCCGCAGCTTTCCACCCGCAATCGTAGAGATCATCAGAGGCCAGTCGCAAACCGTGGCCCCGATCTGAATCGGCTTCGGGATCATAATTCGTATCGTAACGCCCGATGCTGCCACCCTCGAAGGACGGGCCGCCGATCATCCAGGTCCCAAGATTGATAATTTCACCATCGCGACGGTTCCTGGATACGTCCCTCACTTTGACACCCTGTTCTTCATCCAACGGCCAAAAGGCAGCAAGCGCCGGGTCCTTGAGGTTGGGCTCCTTCAGGCCGCGCGTAGAAAATCGTTCTATGATTTCATCCCCCGGAAGGGCGCGCGTATAGATCGCAGGCATGGCAATATCGCCATCAAAAAAACGCCCTATCACGTCCCGGTCGCTGTAGGCACCGATGCGCAACTCGGCTGGGCCAGCCCTGCGCGGCAAGAACTTTCCCGTCGCCTGCCATTCGGCGGCATGTTTGCCGTCGACCCAAATCGCCGCGGTCTTGGTCGTGCCATTCCAGACTCCAACAAGATGATGCCACTGGCGGCGATTCAGCTTTGGTCCAATCATCAGGCTGTCTTGTTCAAACATACCTCCAGATCCAATGGAAAACACCGCCCTGCCTTCGGCATCCAAAAACAAGCCATAACCGCAACGGTCCGGATAATCGTGCTGGGTGAGAATCCCCTGCCATGGTTTGAGTTTCCAGGGCCGCACCCAGCATTCGAGTGTCAGTGCATTTAGTTCGGCATCGGCTGGCAATCCGTTTTTTACCCGCACATATGATCCCGGATGAATCGGCTGCACGTGGGCGGACGATTCCTTGTCCGCTAGCAGAATGGTTTCATCACTGGATCGCTCATCAACCCGCAATCCCAGCCTCGTCACCTGGAAACGGTAGGGAACCTGGCTGCTGACATGAAACCGGATCACATCCCCGGCCGGAACACTTTCACGATCCGTGTAGGCATGCAGACCCCGCAGTTCGATGGACCCGTGCGTGGGATCGGCCTGGCAAACCGGCTTGGCAACGTGCAATGCCAAGACGATCATCAACAAGGCCAAACCGTGAAAGGCCACGAACCGTGCCAGGCCGAGCCTGATTGCCGGGAGTTTCCTCGTGCTTTTCATTTCAAGTTCCGGGAAAAATGACTCCACGTTTGGACAAGCGGCCAACGATTATTTTTCCCTGCATAGCTCCAGCATCGTTTGGCCAAGTGCACGGCCGATCTTGGTGAAGGTGATGGTGCTTCCGAGGTAGTGGTAGGGGCGATCGGAGCCTATCTTGACCCATTCCTCAAAATTATCACGCCACGTAGGGTAGGCTTCGTCGGCTCGTTTGTCCCAGTAGATGTCGGTCGGGATGGCTTTGACGTTGCCTTTGAAGGCGGGGACGTCGTTCATCGCCGCTTGGGCAGTCTTGACGATGGCCATGTTGCCCTTGGCCGGCTTGAAACCATTCTGCCCCATGATGCCAATCGCCACCGGAAGGTTCGGCCTGGCCAAGTCTTTGCGAACGTCGCGGATAAAATTCTCCATATTCTTGGCGTACTCGTCTTGAAAACCGTTGTACATGTCGTTCCAGCCTTGGAACCAAACGAAGCCGGCGATGTCGTAGCCACGCCCGTCGTAGTCGGGAAACCTTGTTTTCAACTCGCTTAATGTCGTTTTAATTTCCGACATCATCAGGCGATAGAAGTGCCCGTAGCTTTCCACCACCTCTTTGCGGTATCCGTCGCCCTTGGCCTTGCGGATGGCTTCAAGTGAAGCGTCACTCTTTTCCTCGATTTCCCTGCGCGTGATCTTGGGATTGTCTTTCTTAGCCTGGTCCCACTCTTTACGGATGAGGTTATTGTAGTCGCGCTTTGCCATGTTCCCGACGAATTCGTCGATCTTCTCTTTCGATTGCAGCCCGGAACTCGGCGACCGAAAGTCGCGCCCAATGCTTTTACCGCCCCAGGCCGTCTTTATGAGCAGCACCGGCTCGTCGTAGCGATTGCCCATGATGTGGCCAAACTCCAGTTCAAGCCCGATACATCCAGGCGAACCGTATCCGACAGTCAGTTTGCCGCGGCGTTGGAGGTAGTTGATCCACACGTCATCACGCTCGATGTACTTCCCGTCCTTGTGCAAATGCGCGAAGAAATCCTTGGTTTCCGGCGAAATGATCTGATGGTTAAGCAGTGGGTCGATCTTGCCCTTCCCTTCCATGTTCGATTGACCGGCAAGAATGAACACCTTTACCGGTTTCAAATCCGCCGCCGAAGCGGATGCCACCAATGCCAAGCCAAGCGCGAGGAACAAGAATCGTTTCATGACGTGCCGGGAGGCTACCGGTTGTCAAAGAGTCGGCAAGTGGAAATTTGGCCATTTTGCTTTGTCACCGGAGACCCTTTGCTACCATCTGCGCCCGCATGGCGCGCAAGGTCCTCATCCTCACCGAGGGACTCTCCTCACCGAACACGGCCAAGAGCGCTTGCAGCGTGATCCGCTACCGGCGCGACGAGTTGGTGGGCGTGCTCGACACCACCGTGCCGCCACAGACCTGCCAAGGTCTCTTTGAGGTGGGCGGCGACCTGCCGGTGGTCAACTCCCTCGATGCCCTGCCCGAAGCCAACGTGCTGCTCATCGGCATCGCGCCCACCGGCGGCTCCCTGCCAGCGGCGATGCGGGAACTGGTGCTCGCAGCCATTAAGCGCGGGATGGACGTGGAATCGGGGCTTCACGAGTTCTTCAATGACGACGCGCAGTTCGCCGCCGCCGCCAAGGCCAGCGGCTCGACCCTGCGTGACCTGCGCCGCAACAACGAACGCGACGTGGCCAAGCGTCAAAACATCTCCACCAATTGTCTCCGCATCCACACTGTCGGGCACGATTGTAGCGTGGGCAAAATGGTGGTGTCGATCGAGGTGGCGCGCGGCTTGGCCAGGCGCCGCGTGGACGCCAAGTTCATTGCCACCGGCCAGACAGGGATCATGGTCGAGGGCGACGGCTGCCCGGTTGATGCTGTGGTGGCTGACTTCATCAGTGGCGCGGTGGAAAAACAAATCCTCGCTCACCAGCACCACGAGGTGCTCGTCATCGAGGGTCAGGGTAGTCTGACACACCCGTGCTATTCCGCAGTGACGCTCGGCCTGCTGCACGGCTGCCTGCCGGATGGCCTCATTTACTGCTACGAAATGGGCCGCAAAACGGCCAAGGGCGCGGACCACATCGAGCTGCCCACGATCGAGTCGCAGCGCGAGCTCTATCTTGCCATGGCCAATACGGCGCATCCGTGCCGTTTCATCGGCGTAGCCATCAGTAGCCGCTGCGTGGAGGAATCCGCCTACCTTGCCGAGCGGGATCGCATCGAGTCAGAATGGAAACTGCCAGCCTGTGATGTGTTCCGCGAAAATGCCGAGCCGCTGGTGAACGCGGTGCTGGAGATGCTCAAAGACTGAAATGGAACTGCTCCTGCACGAATACGAGCTGCCCCTGAAACATCCCTTCACGATTTCTCGCGGGACAACCACAGCGCAGCGCACGCTGATTGTGGAGTTACAGCAGGACGGCATGAGCGGCTACGGTGAAGCAACTGCCAACAGCTATTACGATTCGTCGATGGACTTAATGCGAACGCGCCTGCAAGCCATGCAACCGCTGCTCGGCAGCGAGATGTTTCGTGACACCGAATCGTTCTGGAACCTTTGCGCCGGGCACCTGGCTGACGCGCCGTTTGTGTTGTCCGCACTCGATTGCGCCGCGCACGACCTGTGGGGTCGTTTGGAAAATGCGGCGGTGCACCGGTTGTGGGGACTCGACCCGAACGATGCGGTAAAATCATCCTTCACAATCGGCATCGCCGGGATGAACGAGATGGTGGCCAAGCTCGCCGAGATGCCGGGGTGGCCGGTGTACAAAATCAAGCTCGGCACCGCGCGCGACGTGCAAATCATCCGGGGCTTACGCGAGCACACTGATGCCGTCTTTCGCGTCGATGCCAACTGCGGCTGGGCTCCGGGTGAGGCCGCCGCGCTCTCCACTGAGATGGCGCAGCAAGGCGTGGAGTTCATCGAGCAACCGCTCCCGCCCGAGGCCCGCGAGGCGCAGGCAGAATTATTCCGCAACTCGGCCCTGCCGCTCATCGCCGACGAAAACTGCGTGGGCGAGGCCGATGTGCTGCAGTGCGTGGATCACTTTCACGGCATCAACATCAAGCTCTGCAAGTGCGGCGGACTGACACCAGCACGCCGGATGATAGCCGCCGCGCACGACCACGGCCTCAAGGTGATGGTTGGCTGCATGACCGAAAGCTCCGTCGGCATCTCCGCAGCAGCGCAGCTCACGCCGTTGCTCGACTACGCAGACCTCGACGGCGCCGTGCTCCTGGCCAAAGACGCCGGCGACGGCGTGCAACTGCGCCAGGGGCAATTCGTGTTCCCAAGCGAACCTGGCCTCGGCATCCGGACGTTGCGATAGATTCAATCCCTTGGCCGGGCGGCGAGGATTTGTTTCACCAGTTGGCCGAACTCAGCGGTACTGACGCTGCCCTCCTTCTCAAACGTGTTCACCCGGTGCACGACCACCAGGTCCCATTGCGGGATGACCAGCACCTTGTGGCCACGATAACCGCTGGCGGCAAATGATCCGTCCGGCAGGGTGACGTTGGGGTAAAACTTTCCGTTGGCCGCCACCCACCACATGTAGCCGTAACCGCCGCCGCGCTCGGTGGTGGAATACGGGCTCGTGCTTTCGTTGACCCAGTCTTGGGGGATGATTTGCGAATCGCCCCAGCGGCCGCCGCGCGCGAAGAGCAGCCCGAACCGCGCAAGGTCGCGCGCGCTCAACTGGAACGGATACGCCGCGTGCACCGAGTCGGCCCCTGTGAAGTAGCGTGTGTGTTTTTCGCGGACGAAATCCTGCATGCCCAGTGGCTTGGCCAGGCGCGACTCGAACTCCCGGTAAATCCCTTGCCCGGTTTGCTTTTTAAAAATGGTGCCCAGCGCGTTGAAGTCCCAGTTGTTGTAATACCAAAACGTGCCGGGCGCGTGGCTGCCGCGCTTGGGCCGCCGTGCCGCCATGCCTTTTGTCTCGTACAACGCAGGATGGTACACACCGGAGCGCGCCTTGAGCAGGTCAGCGACGGTGGCGCTTTTCTCGGCGTCGGTCAGCGACGGCGCGTTGTCGTCGATGCCCAGTTCGCCGAGCGTGCTGGTGCGTTTGATTTTGCCAGCCGCCACGTGCGGCCCGTACAACGCGCTGAGGATACTCTTGCGCATTGAGTGGCACTTGAATGGCCGCTTGGTTTCGCCCCATTCATCGACGACCTTGCCGCCCTGCACAATTAATACTGCAGCGGTCTTTGTGGTGGTGGTGTATTTACGGGCGGTTTTCAGCTTGGCCGCCGACCAGCCGGCAGCGCCCGGAGTAGGCCAACGCGCCCACTCGCTGCCAGGGAAGACCTGGGCATGCGGAAAGCCGCCAATTGCATGCGCTTGACCAAGGCCGAACACGAAGGGCACCAGCAGACAAAGCGTGGCGGCTTGGCCTCGGGTAATGGGTTTACTTGGCATGCGTGCTATGATGGTCTTGCTGCAGCATCCTGTTCAAGCCTCATGCCGTCAATTGGTTTAGCTATCACGCTCCTTTGCCTCAGCCTGCTGTTGGCCCCGCCAGCCACGGCCGATCCGTTGGCCAAGCGTGTGGATCAAGCCATGCGTGGCGAGATGGCCAGGCAAGATCTGGTCGGCCTCGCGGTTGGAGTCATTCAAGATGGAGAAATCACCCACCTGAAAGGCTACGGCATGGCCAACCGCGAGCAGCGCCTGCCGGTGACACGGCAGACGATGTTTCGCTGGGCGTCCATCTCCAAATCCCTCACTGCCGTCGCGGCGATGCAACTATGGGAACGCGGTGAACTGGACCTTGAGCGTGAGGCACGCCGGTACGTGCCGGAGTTCCCCGAGAAGGGCACGGCGCTTCGTGTGCGGCACCTCCTCTGCCACCAGGGCGGCGTCGTGCATTACACCAATGGCAAAGTCATCCGAACCGGGCGCGACTACCCGGTGACGCACCCGTTTGAGAACGTGATTTTTGCGCTGGACACCTTCAAGGAATCACCGCTCGTGAACGAGCCGGGCGAAAAGTACTCGTACAGCACCCACGGCTACATCCTTCTGAGTGCGGTCGTGGAGCGGGCGCACAAACAGAGGTTCGCCCACCAAGTGCGGGATCGAATCGTCAAGCCGCTGAAACTGGGAACGCTGCAGCCCGACTACCAGTGGGGGCAGATTCCCCATCGGGCCGTGGGCTACCGCCGGCGCGGCGACCAGGTGAAAGTCTCCACAAACACCGACGTGAGTTGGAAACTCGGCGGCGGCGGGTTTATCTCGAACATCGACGACTTGGCCAAGTTCGCTGCGGGCCTGCTAAACCACCGGCTCGTGAAGCCCGCCACGCGCCAAAAAATGTGGACACGACAAAAGACCAACGACGGCAAGCTAACAGCGTATGCCCTGGGCTTCAGTTTCAAGCATTACCGGGACGGCGCGCTGCATAAATGGAGTGCGAATGGGACAGGCATCGAGATCATCGGCCACAGCGGTTCACAGGAAAAAACCAAGACGTGGATGGCGCTGTGGCCGGAGCAAAAGCTGGGAGTGGTCGTGATGAGCAACTCCGAATACGCCAACCCGGGCAAACTCGCCGAACGATTGCTGGAAGTCGTCATGCCACAGGACTCACAGCAATCCGAGTAATGATAAACTGTGACGGAAAACAAGGGGGTCTGCCGGCCAGTGCCAGAAGCGGTTGCGGCTCATCTCCAACGCAGCCCCTTTTGATCGACGTCCAACCCGTCAGAAACCATACTCCGGGCTTCAAACCAACACATCGATCAATTGTCAAAGTCGATTCGCTGGCTTCAATTCACCACGTTATGAAGACAACCAAGCGCAACGGGTTCACGCTCATCGAGCTGCTGGTGGTGATCGCCATCATTGCCATTTTGGCGAGCCTGCTGCTTCCGGCGCTGGCCCGGTCCAAGGCCAAGGC
>Ga0209753_1001052_pt1 | contig 11711 bp, 10 predicted proteins | sample METZYME_3_550m_FD_187550 | JGI IMG/M metagenome (GOLD analysis project Ga0209753, IMG submission 187550) | Marine microbial communities from oxygen minimum zone in mesopelagic equatorial Pacific - METZYME_3_550m (SPAdes) (version 2) | ecosystem: Environmental > Aquatic > Marine > Oceanic... | reverse complement strand
TGGGCAAATTTGCAAGTTGAAGTTGAAATTTTGTAATACTGACTATGCAAATTGTTGTGGGCCAGAAAGGAGCGAAGTCATTTCAGATTCACCGATCAAACTGTTTTTTTTGTTTTACAGTAGCTGGGGTTCTGGATTTATCAGTGTTTTGAAGATGTTCTTTCAGTTGCTCAAAAGTATATCCTGTGACTTGCGCGGCCGCTGAAATATCAGGAAAATTCTGACCCTCAATAGAAACTGCCCCACCTTCGCCTCCTTTTGAAGCAGTTTTTGACAAGGAATCGTTTCGAGAATTTTCGATTGGAGAGAGCAGGAGCTTTGCTTTTTCGGTGTCTCCGTGCTGTATAAGAGAAATGTACTGGCCAAGCGAAGGTACCATCTCAAACCATCCGTTTCCAGAATGATGAGTTTGAAACAGGCTCTGCAGGGTATTGACAATAGTGTCTGCAGATTCGTCCTGACTTGTTTCGAAACTTGCCAGAATATGAAGAGTCTCTGAAGAACCCTGCTGCAAGTTCTCCAAATCAAGATATGGATTGCTTCCAGAAGAAATTTTAACTCTGTTATTTCTTGAATCCTGAATGAAATAAACAGATTTCCCGTCAGGATGATGTTTGCGTTTCTGCTTCAGATTATAATTCTCGTCCATGCAATTTTTGCATGAAGATGTTTTTCCGTCTTGAGAATGTGAAGACATGTAAAATTCCCGCAGTGGCTTTCTTTCACCACATTCTTTGCATACCTTCTCAAGCAGATTTGCCTGTGATAATTTTGTATCCATGTTTTTAGCAAAAGAGCTCAGCTGAACTCTGAGATGAGCACATTTTCTGCAGAATGATGCCATCCCGTCATTGCAACGACCGTCAGGGAAAAACTCTGCCGAGCGTGGGAATTCTCCTCTGCAAATACTGCATAAACGGGTATATTGCTCTGGACCGAACAACTCTTCCTGAATAACTAATCTCATGCTTTAATACTGATGATGAATTGTTGAAAAATTATGAATTGAACAGGCCTGCCTTATGTTAAAGTTGACAATCCAATTCTCAGTTAAAAATAACAGAATTATTTGAATAGTCAAATTCTGAATGCAATAACTGTTCTGTAATTAATACTGTTCAAAAAATTTGCTTTCGCGCTTGAATCAAAAAATTAAGTACATTTAAAGAATGTCTTTTAAGAACACTTTTTGAATTTGATCTTGTATAAAAGCATAAGATTTTTTTAGTTTAATTATGAAAATGTCAGGGTACCTTTGGAAGAAAATCATTGTATATTATTTCATAGTATATAAACTGGGCCTGATGCATTAAATATCAACATGTAGCTTTGAGTTGTTAACAAGTTTGTTTGATATGCAATATCAAAAATTTGATAACTCAGCTAGTAATTATCTTAAACACTCTGACCTTGATTATATAAATAATGTCCGAATCAAAATTTTGCAGTTTACTTACAAGGCAATCAAGCGAACCTCTTGCGGGGACAGCTCCTTTTGCAAAGCATTTCGTCTTCATTACATGGCCCAAAAAATACTGGCAATATGAGGCTCTTGACTCAAAAGGGGGTTTCCCGGAGGGTTTGAAAGAATGGATGAAGGCTCAAAGCGAAATAAGCGGAAAAGTAAGCATTCGACTTGTAAGCCGTAAAGAGCTGTGCAACGAAAGCGCAGACCTTTTTATTTATCCGGAAAAAATACATTATTCAAATATCCTTCCGGAAGAAATAACTGATGTTTTAAAGTCACATTTTCTGCATGAATCCAATTCGGTAAATACAACTGATAAAATAGAAAAAGATCATATTTTAGTATGCACCCACGGGAGGCATGATAAATGCTGTGCCAAATTTGGGCAGGAACTGGCTGATAATTTGCGTAATCATCTTAAAGATCAGCAGGATACTATTGAGGTATTGGATAGCAGTCATCTTGGCGGACACAGATTTGCGCCTACGATGATTGATTTTCCAGCTGGCAGAGCTTATGGACAACTTACACCTGAAGAAATTCCTGATTATTTAGAAAGTCGTAAGCAGGGAATGGTTTATGCCCCTGCTTATCGAGGATCAGTTTTTCTTCCTGAGCTTGTGCAGGTTGCTGAGGCTTATGTGCAACGTTTTCGCTCCAGTAAGCAATGGAATTGTCAGGTTAATATCAGTAATGTAGAAAAATTAAATGATGAAAAATTTGGATGTATTGCGTCATTTAACAGTCCCGAAAATAGTCTTGCATCACAAACTGATATTCCTGATGAATTACCTTTTACATTTAAACTAAAGGGATATGAAGGTCCAGCAGGATGTAATGGTCTCAACCAGCCCAAAATGAGAAAGTGCTGGGAGTTGGAAACTCCCCTTCCCGTAAATATCATGTGATGGAGTAAATATGGCAAACGAGGAAGAGCAGGAAAAAAAGGAAGCTGCCAACGCGGAAGATGATATGGATTCGTTGATGGACGAGTTGGAGGAACAGCAAACCAAACCTGAAAATATTGAAAGAAGTGAAGATCTGAGTTCATTAGTAACAGAAAAAACAGTTTCTTCAGATGAAAATCTTGATCAGATGCTTGAGTCTGCGGCGGATTCTTCCACTCCTGAGGCTGACGCCTCCTCAGATGAGGAAGGTGTAGATTTAAAATTGTTGCTGGAATTGCCTTTGACAATGACGTTTGAGGTTGGACGGGCAAAAATGTCTATCAGCAATCTTCTTTCACTCGGTCAGGGATCTGTATTGGATTTGCACCGCCTTGTAGGTGAAGACCTGGATATTTTAGTAAATGGCAAATTAATTGCCCAGGGAGAGGTTGTAATATCCAATGAAAAATTTTGTGCAAAGATTACCAACGTCATTCCACCAGAAGAGCGTGTGAAAAAAATGGCAGGCATGGATAAATCAAATTTGTAAAATCTGCAGCAATAAAGAAAATGTAAATATTTTTTAGACTCGCGTCATGAAGATGAATATATCCAATCCATAAACCAAATGTCTTCTATTGACTGGAAGCTTAGTTCTTATCATTACAAACTCCCAGAATCCCTCATTGCCCAGCATCCCACCCCGAGACGTGATCAATCAAGAATGCTTTTTCTTGATCGTTCAAAAGACATAGTTTCACATCGTAACTTTTCTGAAATAATTACACTTTTACCAGAAGACTCCTGCCTGGTGATAAACAACACCAGGGTTCTTCCTGTGCGTCTACCAGGAAGGCGAAAAACAGGTGCCAGGATTGAAGCCTTGCTTATTGAAGAAGTAGGTGAGGGACACTGGAGTGCTGTTATCCGTAAAGCCAAGCGAATCAGGCAAGGCGAACAGCTGGATTTTTGCGGTGGAGCACTTTGTGCGGTGGCTTTGGAAAGGAAGGATGGAGGTGAATGGCTACTGGAATTTGAAGAACCGGAATCTTTAAAAGAACGTTTGGAGAAGGTGGGACTACCTCCATTGCCGCCTTATATTAAAAGACAAAAGGCGAATGAAATTCAGAACGCTGAGGACAGAGAACGCTACCAGACCTGTTTTGCTTCCAAACCCGGTGCGATAGCCGCACCAACCGCAGGGTTACACTTTACACCAGAAATATTGAATGCAATCAGGAATCGAGGTATTGAGATTCTTGAAGTAACTCTGCATGTAGGTCTTGGTACCTTTACACCTATTGAAAAAGAGGATATCAGAGAACATAAAATGCACGCTGAATATTTTTCAATTTCTTCAAATTCCCTTCTTAAATTGCAAAGTTTTAAGAGATCGCGAAAACCAATAATCTGCCTTGGAACGACATCTGTGAGAGTTTTGGAAACTCTGGTACTAAACAATTTTAAAAAGAATTCAGGTTGGACAGATTTATTTATTTATCCACCTTACAATTTCAGGATGGTGCAGGGATTGCTGACGAATTTCCATCTTCCAAAATCAACCCTGCTGATCATGGTTTCGGCTTTTTATGGACGCGAAAAATTACTTGAAGCGTATCGCGTAGCTGTAGAAGAGAAATACCGCTTTTTCAGTTATGGAGACTGTATGCTTATACTTTAACTGAGAATTAATTGATTTAAGACAGTAGCCGTACTTCTATTAGGGGAATCACTTTAAAGTCCATTTTCGTGGTACTGTTTGTACTTAGGCAACTCGTCCTCAATTAAGTAATAATCAGGCTTGTCAATCATGAATATATGACTGATCGTTTTCAGTCCTGCAGTGGAATCCAGCATGCCTGCAGCTATGCTGATATTTTTTTCTCCAATCCTCTCATAAAATAGACTTGCACCGCATTCCTGGCAAAAACCCCTCCTTGCTTTATCCGAGGAGCGAAACCATTTCAATCCTGTGTCACTTATGAACTGAAACTTGGTTTTTTCAACAGAACTATAGGCAGCATAATGTCCGTGAGTGCGTCGACATTGTCCGCAATGACAGTTAATTATCTGACGCAATTGTCCGTAAATTTCGAACTTTACAGCTCCACATAAACATCCTCCCTGATATCTTGCTTCTTTAACTTTGTTCTCTTTTGAATCTTCTTTCATATCACCTGTCACACGATTTTCACGACGGTCTGATTTTGTGTAAATCTTTCCTGATGGTTTAACTTTTTCTGCATAACGACTCCTCATTTTGTTGCTGTAATCCGCACCCAGTGCAGGAGTATTTTTTTTAGATTTTGCCACTTTTTGCCCTCTCAGATCATTTTATTATTTTGAATGTTTTCCGTCAATACACATTCGTTAACTGATCGTATCATTCTTAATTACCTGGACCGTGTAACCTTCCAGCCAGGCACAACCATCAACAGGAGAAATGTAATCGGAAGGTTCTTTATCAGTATCAATTAACACCAGCCAGTTTTTTTCTTCAGTGATTTCAAATTTAACAGGCCGATCAAAACAATTGATCAAGACTCGTATTGTCTGTTCCGGGAATTCATTATTTGTTACTTCATAATGTAATGTTCGAACATGAGGTTCATGATCTTCCGGACCGCCTGAAGCATTGAACCACTGATAATTGCTTTTTTTAGAAAACAGGAAAGTAAAAAGCTGTTTCCTCAATGCAATCATTCTTTTGGTGAATTCTAGCAGTTTTAAGTTTTTTTTAGCCAGTGTCCAGTCCAGCCATGTTAAAGGTGAATCATGGCAATAAGCATTATTATTGCCCTGCTGTGTTCTGCCAAATTCATCGCCTCCAACTAGCATGGGAATCCCGTTTGACAGCAGTAGAAGGCAATGAAACATACGCAGCTTACGGAATCGTAAATTCAATATGTGCTGATTGTTTGTCTCACCTTCAATTCCACAGTTATCTGAAAAATCGGTGTGATGACCATCCTGGTTTTCTTCAGCGTTGTCCTCATTGTGTTTTGTGTTGTATGAAACCAGATCCATCATTGTCATTCCATCGTGTGATGCGATGAAGTTGATACTTCCCTTTCTTCCTTTCTCTGCAGACCCAAAAATCCCTGGACTGCCCAACAGCGACTCTTTAAGTTCAGCCATCATATTGTTCTCTCCCTGAACCGCACGTATTAATGTATCACGGTATTTGTCGTTCCATTCTGACCAATCAGCATGAGAAGCCACTTTGCCCAGTTCATAACCTCCGGAAGCATCCCAAGGTTCGGAAATAAGCTTTATGTTTTTCAGTCTCGGATCATCTCTTAATTCCCAAAGTAACTGTGGAAAATCCATAATTTCCCCGCAAATATCCCTGTTAAGAATGGTTGCAAGGTCAAAGCGAAATCCGTCAACACCAATAATGTTTGACCAGTAATAAAGGCACTCAAGAATTAATTGCCTTGTTACATTGTGGGCGCATTTCAATGTGTTTCCACATCCGGAAAAATTCAAGTAGCTTCCGTCATTTTCAAGCAAATACCACTGTTCTGCCGCCAATGACTTTAAATGATCAACTGGACCATCTGCCCCAAATTCTGCTGTATGGTTAAAGACTACATCCAGCCAGATTTCAAGGCCTGCTTGATGGAATTCATCAACCATAGATTTAAATTCCTGCACAGAATCTTGAACATCTGCAGAGTAATTTTGTTTTGGTGCAAAAAACAACAGCGGTGAGTATCCCCAGTAGTTTAATAATGATTGCCTTTGTTTTGAGTTTGAATAAAGAGTCTCGTTTTCATCAAAATCAAAAACCGGGAGAAGCTCAATTGCAGTAACGCCAAGTGATTTTATATACGGAATGCAATCAACCAGACCCCGGTAAGTTCCGGAAAATGATGAATCTGTAAAGGTGCAAGAAGGGCTGCGTGTCATGCCTCGTACATGGCATTCGTAAACGATGCTATGCTCTTTTCTATGATTGGGACGTGGTGGACGGATAGGAGCGTTATCAGAAAACTGAGTTTCCGGAAAAATTACAGGCAATCTGCGCAGCCCATTAAACTTTTTTCCTGATTGACGTTTAATGATGGTGAGACTGTGATCATGTTTATCCACAGCAAATCCAAGAGGCATTCCCCATCTCTCTCCTCCACGGCTGTCCTTTGCATATGGATCGATAATAAAATGTGTGGAGCCGTCGGTTTTTTCTAATTGAATCAGATAAGCCAGAGATGTTGTTTCGGGACCATAAAATTCTGCTTCCCATCCCCATACATTTTCTGATTGAAAACTTAAATCCAGCTGAACGTCAGACAACAGGGCATGAGTATCTCCAGGCTGGGGCATGAAGTTTGGATAAAACAGATAGCGGATGGAAACTGTATCAGCTGCAGGAAGCCCAAATTGAATTCTGTTATTCAGCCAATGTCCGCCAATTACCGGTCTTGATAAGGGTCGGATTGAATGAAACATTGGTCAGTACAGGACAGAAACAGAAGATTTGATTAATGACCTGCAGCAGAAAACAATTTTTGCATTGCGTCCCGGGTTCCAGGAGAGGACGCAACAATCGGATTCCCTGAAATCAAACCATCATCTGCTAAAAAATCATTAGTCCACCCCCCGGTTTCCTGAACCATGCATAAACCAGCGAGACAGTCCCATGAATTTATCTTGTATTCATATATTCCAATATATCGTCCTGCGGCTACATAGGCTGTCATTAAAGCACATGAGCCAATGTCATGATAAACACCACCATTTTTGAACAAATAATCAAAAGCCTTCTGTGTGGCTTCAATAGAACTGTTAGGTGAATAACCCAACCCGACTATGCCTTCTGAAAGAGAAGTTGCCTTACTGGGCAGCATTGGCTGTCCGTTTAGAGTGGCTCCATGTCCACGATGTGCTGCAAATAATTCATCAGAACATGGTGAGTAAATAACACCTATCTCAATTCTGTTTTTTAAGACATAGGCAATAGATACGCACCATGATGGAATTCCATTTAAGAAGCAGCTTGTACCATCAATAGGATCAACCACCCAGATGCCCTCGGCATCCAAGTTTCTTGTTCCGCTTTCTTCTCCAAGAAATCCATCTTCAGGAAATAATTCTTCCAGTTTCCCTCGTATCATCTTTTCAACCTCATGGTCAGCTATACTCACCCAGTTCTGTGGCCCTTTTTTTTCTGTTTGAAGGTTTTTATTGGTCCTGAACCACTGCATTGCATATAAACCGGCATCTCTCGCCAGTACCTGGGCAGATTGGAATCGGTTCAGAATCGGCTGATCTCTAATTTTTCTCATCGGATGAAATCTGTTTCACAAATTTAGAGTCGTTTCTATATGTGATTAAGAGGTAAAAGTCTAAATTACGACCATATTTTTCATTCCAGCGAACGAGGGAATACATTATTGCAGTAACTTACAAGTTCCTGGAATCCTTCTTTCACTGGAACAACGATTTAAACATTTTAATCGAAAATGAATAATTTTTATCATTTCAATTTTTATCGCACTATTATGCATCTAATCTTACAATTCAAAAAGGTTTGTTTGCCAGCAATTTCTTCATCTGATCTTTGTATAATTGATTGTTTTTTTAATTCACAAAAAGCATCTTGTTCAAATAATAATGGATATTTTTCTTATCGGCAGTAGACTTTTTTAGTTAAAGTTAAATTATTTGTTTCTTTTTTATAGTTCGATTTGCTCCGATCATACATTTTGGCCGGAAATGTGAAGGTGTAATTGCTGGCTAAACTTCACAAAAGCAAATGTTCAGTAGTTTACGTAATAAAATATTGCTTGTCGTTTCTGTATGTGCGTCGATCACACTGCTGGGTTTTTTGGCAGTGTACTGGCTGACACTGGAACAGCAGAAGTCTTTGCAAAGGCATCACGATCTGCCTTCAATTTCCCAAACATGGTTTCAGCTTAATAACGGCATACATCGAGCAGCCCATGCACAACAGGCATGGTTGAATAACAGTGATTCAAAATTTCTCCAAGAGCGTGACATGTCCTGGGAGGAGCAAATACATCCTGCTTTCAATTTGCTTGGAAAGCTTTATAAGGATGCTCGGATATGGGAAGGAGAACGATCGGTAGAGCGGAGTGCTTTTTATGACTTGAGGTTAATGATCCTGGAACTGGAAAATTTGCAGCATAAAATTGTTTCACGTGCACAGCAACTTAGTCCAGAAAAAGCTCTGATTGCCTGGTCAGAAAATGAAAGGCCTCTGGTTCAGAATATCAGCAAGCAGGTTGAAATTCTCTTGCGCTGGCAAACTGATTTTGCACGTCAGCAAGATTCAAGTCTGAAACAGGGCTTGCTAGGACTGGGGATATGGATCTGGATAGTTGCCTCCATAGTCCTGCTGACGGTTTTTGTTTTAGCAGTTTTTTTTGCAAAACGAATCACTGATCCATTGAGAAAATTGAGAAATGCAGCACAGAAGGTAACCAGAGATTATTATTTTAATCAAAAAATCAAAGATGCTGAAAAACAGGGTAAGGTAGAAAAACCCCATGATAACCTGGATGAGGTGCAAACCCTGACCAACGCTTTTCAGAAAATGGAATCTGTCATCCGGGAGCGTACTGCATTGCTGGAAGCTTCAAATCGCAGGCTTGATCAAGCAAGTCGTGCCAAGGGAATGTATCTTATCAGCATGTCGCATGAATTGCGCACTCCTCTTAACGCAATAATAGGATTTGCGGAAGTTTTGCTTGAATCAGGAAGAGAGCAGTCGCTGTCTGAATATCAAGTTGATCGTCTACGCAGAATATTAAAAAGCGGGAAGCATCTGCTGGAACTGATCAATTCACTTCTTGACCTCTCTAAAATTGAATCCGGACAAATGGAGGTGCAAAAAACAGAGTTTGATATAGAAAACTTGCTCAGGGACGTGGTGGAATTATTGGAGCCGTTGATGCAGGAAAAGAGTCTGCACCATGAGCTTAATATTCAATCCAAACAGCAGATCATGCTTTATTCTGACTACGGCAAACTGCGTCAGGTATTGATCAATCTGCTGGGGAATGCAATAAAATTTTCAGATCCTGAGGGGCAAATCGGGATCAATTACTGGAGAGATGAAACAGGCATTTCAATAGCAATTGAGGATAGCGGTTGTGGTATTGCCGAGGAGGAACAGCAGCAAATTTTTGAGGCATTCCATCAGGCGGAATCTTCCGTAGATAATCTGCAAAACGGCACAGGGCTCGGGCTGGCTCTTGCGAAAAGCCTGGTGGAACTTCTGGGCGGTTCAGTTTCAATAAAAAGCAAATATGGTACTGGGAGTACATTCACACTGCATTTTGACCACAAAGTGAATAGCCTTCCTTGAAGATTGGTTAAACATTCTTTTATGCAAAAACAGGGAAGCAGTTGATCAATTTTTTCAGGTCACAAAGTCTGGACAAGCAAATTGGGGCACTCTATGCCTTGCTGACTTACGGGTCATGGGGTTTGCTGCCGATTTACTGGAAGCTGCTTTACACTGCGTCAGCACTGGAAATATTGGCACACAGGATGTTGTGGTCGATGGTATTTGTATTTGGACTGCTGGCAGTACAGAAGCGCCTCAATGAAATTCTTGAGTTATTCAAATCACCAAAAAATATCTGGCTTCTGCTGCTGACAGCCCTCCTGCTTGGATGCAACTGGTTTGTTTACATTTATGCAGTAAATACTGATCAAGTAATTGAAGCCAGTCTGGGTTACTATATTAACCCATTACTAAATGTGTTGATGGGATTTATCTTTTTAAGAGAAAGATTGAACTTCCTTCAAAGTATGGCTTTGTGTTTAGCAGCACTAGGCGTTTTGAATTTTCTCTGGGATTTTGGATCACTGCCCTGGATCGCTCTTTCTCTTTCTTCTACTTTTGCTATTTATGGACTGGTGCGTAAAGTAATTCCTGTGAAACCACTGGTTGGCCTTTTGATTGAAACTGTTCTGCTTGCGCCGCTTGCAATAATAATGATCTCTATCTGGATGATTGATGGATCAGGTAGTTTTGGTAAACAGTGGGAAACAGATTATTTACTAATTGGAGCAGGTGTGGTCACCTCACTTCCGCTGCTCTGGTTTGTAAACGCTGCAAAACGGCTGCGTTATACAACGATGGGATTTTTTCAGTATCTTTCACCATCCCTGAACCTGGTTTTAGGAATATTTCTTTACAATGAACCTTTCACTCAGGCGCATATAATTACTTTTTCCTTAATCTGGTCTGGACTGGCTATTTTCTCGATTAATACATTCAATGAACAGCAGTCTGCCTAAATTATCTGTTTACAAAAAAAAATTAATCATCTTTAAAACAGAAAAATATGAAAATCTTTTACTTTGAATTATTTGGCCTGATAGGCTTCTTTATCTCCGGACTGATCTTCATAGTCTCAGGGCTGAGGAGTGGGGATTATCTTGCCGTTTCTGGAAGTATTATCTGGACCGTTGCATGTCTTCTCTGGTTGATTCCGGTGCTTTCAAGGCGGAACTCCCAAGACTAGAAATTCCGCAACAGGTCATTCCTGATATTCCTTGTCTCCAAGACAGGATTCCATGGAATCCTCCATTGTATCCAGCAACGGAGAGGCTTAGGCTAGTGGGCACATTTAATGCGAATAGAAAGACACTAGCAAAAATAGAGGGAATTTTTTGTTATAATTTATGTTGGGTTGGATGTCATCTAATGACTTCAACCGAAGAAAATGAGGGTAGTTTTAACTTAATCCTAACAGTTTTTTTCTTTTTTCAGCCCAAGTACGAATTAAATTGTCAACGGCCAGTCCGATAAACGCAACACAAAGACCAAGTATTAATCCTTTACCGCCCCCTTTCAAATCTGATAAAGCTTTTAAAATATACTGTCCTAAATCTTCTGTTCCAATGAAAGCTCCAATAATTACCATAAATAATGCAAATACAACTGTTTGATTAATTCCTAGCATGACATGGGGGAATGCTAGAGGAAATTCAATATTTATTAATCTTTGCATCCGTGTTACGCCTGACATTGAACCCGCGTCATGTAAAGCTGGTGGGACACTGCGAAGTCCTTCAACAGTGTATCGTGTTGCAGGAATAGTTGCATAAATAATTACAGCAATTAGTACGGATGTATCAGTTACTCCAAAAAGCAACATGACGGGAATCAAATAAACAAAAGATGGAAAAGTCTGCAAGATATCACAAATTCCTAAAATAAATTTAGAGCTGTATTTATGTTGTGCACACAAAGAACCTACTATTATTCCAATTATAGACGATGCAATTACGCCAAAAGTCGCCATGTATGCTGTAACTAAAGCTCTATCCCACCATGGGCTAAATGCAATAAATAATGTAAATCCTCCCACTACAAG
>Ga0209753_1001043_pt1 | contig 11747 bp, 8 predicted proteins | sample METZYME_3_550m_FD_187550 | JGI IMG/M metagenome (GOLD analysis project Ga0209753, IMG submission 187550) | Marine microbial communities from oxygen minimum zone in mesopelagic equatorial Pacific - METZYME_3_550m (SPAdes) (version 2) | ecosystem: Environmental > Aquatic > Marine > Oceanic | place... | reverse complement strand
GAGATAAAAACTCGAATGAGCGATAGTACTGATCGTGCCTATGTACGCTTTGCCGAAGTGCAAAAGAGCTACGACGGCGAAGAGTTGGTCATCAAGAATCTCAACCTCGACATCGATCGCGGCGAATTCTTAACCATGCTGGGCCCTTCTGGCTCTGGTAAGACGACTTGTCTGATGATGCTGGCCGGATTCGAGCCGGCCACCCACGGCGAGATCTTCCTTGGGGAGCGTCCGATCAATGCTGTGCCGCCTCACAAAAGGGGGATCGGGATGGTCTTTCAGAACTATGCCCTCTTTCCGCACATGACCGTCAATGAAAACTTGGCGTTCCCGCTGCAGGTCAGGCGAATGGGGAAATCAGAGATTACGGATCGAGTAAAAAAAGCGCTCGATATGGTGCGGCTCGGCAGCTTCGGTGATCGCCGGCCAGCGCAGCTCTCCGGCGGTCAACAGCAGCGGGTCGCGGTCGCGCGTGCACTTGTTTTTGATCCGGAACTGGTGTTGATGGACGAGCCACTCGGCGCACTCGACAAACAGCTTCGGGAGCAAATGCAGTACGAGATCAAACACATTCACGAGAACCTCAAAGTCACCGTGGTGTATGTGACCCATGACCAGGCGGAAGCATTGACGATGTCTAACCGAATCTGTGTTTTTAATGATGGGGTAGTGCAGCAACTTGCTACACCAGAAGATCTTTATGAGCGACCAGAAAATGCGTTTGTGGCGCAGTTCATCGGTGAGAACAATACCCTGAAGGGGTCTGTCACCGATCAAAATAGTGAGACATGTCACGTGCAGGTTGACGATGGGGGCGACGTCCAGGCGCTCAAAGTTAATGTGGGTGGGGTGGGCAGTCGAACAACCCTGTCACTACGGCCGGAAAGGGTGGAAGTCAACCCGGAATCTGGCAAATATCCAAACGAATTTGAAGGTCGAATTGAAGAATTGATCTATCTGGGGGATCATATCCGGACCCGGGCCTCGGTCTGCGGGCGGAATGATTTTATAGTCAAGATTCCAAACGCCACCCGCCATGCCGTGCTGCAAGAGGGTGACGTGGTAAAGTTCGGCTGGTCTGTTGAGGATTGCCGGGCGTTGGATGTCTTCGAGGGCGCCTGACCCGGCGATTTCGATGGCGAATCACGCTGTCCTTTGGGCAGCATTTTGATAAATAAGAGTGGAGGAAATTTGATGAGAAAATCCTTGCAATTTGTGCTGGCAGCAGCCCTTGGGGCTGCCATAGTGTTGCCTGCCCAAGCGGAAATTACAGTTGCATCTTGGGGCGGCGCCTACACCATGAGCCAGCAAAAAGCGTATGCGGACACCTTTACGGGTGGTACCGCAAACTTTATCAACTACAACGGTGGATTGGGCGAAGTCCGAACCCAGGTCGAGTCCGGCAATGTCCAGTGGGACATCGTCGACGTACTTCCAGATCAGGCTCGGACCGGTTGTGACGAAGGCCTCTTTGAAGAGTTGCCGCGTGATGTGTTCACGCCGACAGCGGACGGTGTATCGATGGACGATGACACCTTGGTACCGGTACCCAATGACTGCGTGGTTCCGCAGATCTTCTGGTCCTACGTTCCCTTCTATAAGAAGGGCACATTCCAGTCCAAGGGCCGTAAGGCACCGAAGACCATGGTTGACTTTTTCGATGTCGAGAATTTCCCGGGTAAGCGCGGAATTCACACCTGGGCCAATGCGCTGATTGAAATGGCACTGGTGGCAGACGGCGTCCCAGCAAAAGACGTTTATGATGTGATGTCGGCTGAAGGTGGTATCGACCGTGCGTTCGCTAAACTCGACACCATCAAAGATCACGTGGTGTTCTGGTCCTCGGGCTCCAAGCCACTTGAACTCGTCGAAAGCGGCGAAGTTTCCATGGCGTTGGCCTACAACGGCCGAATCGGGGCTGCCATGCTCTCAGAGGGTGCCGACTACGTGGTCAACTGGGACGGCCAGGTACTCAACGAGGAATGGCTGGTCATGCTCAAAGGCTCGCAGAACTACGATGAGGCATTGGCCTTTTTAATCCATGCTTCTGCGCCGGAACAGCAAGCTGGCCAGGCCAAGTGGATCAACTACGGTCCGATGCGGGCTTCTGGTCTCGCGATCATTGAAGCCGGCGAGCCATGGTTCAACACCGGCGTTAACATTATGCCGCATATGCCGACTACCAAAGCGGGCTTACATAACGCCGTATTTGACCAGCCCGATTGGTGGGCCGACAACGGTGATGCAATTCACGAGCGTTACACGGCCTGGATGGGTCAGTAAGCGCGGTTAACGGTTAAGTTGTTGTAGTAATGTAATGGGGTCGGGCGCTGAAACGCCCGGCCCCATTTTGTTTTAAGCGAACACGGTCAGGAGAATTATGGCGATTGCGAACGCCCCATCCGCTCCGATTCTGACTGCGGACGGTATCCCGCTCAGAGTCAGCCTGAGGCGTTCGATGCGTCGCAGCAAGTTGCGGGCGTTGGCTCTCGTCCTGCCCGCTTTTCTGTTTCTTGTGATTGTCTTCATTCTGCCTATTGGCAATCTTCTGACCAGAAGTGTTGATGACGCGCTGATCAATCACCAACTGCCACTTACCTTCAGCCTGATTGAGACCTGGGACCGAGACCAACAAAGTCTGCCAGAAGAGGCGTTGTTTGAGTCTGTGTACCTTGATCTCACCACGATCAATAAGTTTTTGATCGCAAACAACACAGGCGCCAGTGTCGATGTATCCAATGCTGCCTGGTGGCTGAAGATCCCCCCTAAAGGGCCTTACAAAGAGTCCATCGTCCAGATCAACCCGCGCTGGGGTGAAGCCGGCGCCTGGCAACCACTGAAACAATTGGTAGACAATTCCCTCGCGCACCGCGGTACCGAAAAAGAAAAAAGGAACGTTAAGCAACGGGCGGCGTTCGATCTGTGTAGCGAACTGACGCCACTGAGAAATGCCTCGTGCGGCAAGCTGTTCAAGGCCCTAGAGGCATGGGATGGACAAAGTGCTCCAGATGAGTCGCTATTTGCGGCGCTTTACAAAGATCTCAACTCTGCTCAGAAGATTCTGAGCGGAAAATCCAGCACCCGGATGAACTACGAAGAACCAGGTTGGAAGGGCATCATCAGGACATCCCTACGGAAATTCAAGACGATTGAGGGACCACCTTACCGGGATGCCTTGATCAAGGCCAACAAAGGCTGGGGCGAAGTTCGTTTCTGGCAATCGCTTGTGTTGATGAAAGACGCTCGAACCATGGGTTACTACCTGAATGCATTCGACCGGCGTTACGATGTCGACAAGAATATTATCCTGCGGTCTGAGGAGCGCCGGGTCTATGTCATGCTGTGGTGGCGCACCCTGATACTCAGCCTGATCGTCACCGTTGGCTGTCTAGTGCTTTCGTATCCCGTCGCTCACCTGCTTGCGACCTTGCCCTTACGGTATTCCAATCTACTGATGATCTGTGTGCTGATGCCGTTTTGGACCTCACTGCTGGTCCGAATCGTGTCCTGGATGGTGATGCTGCAACAGGAAGGTGTCATCAATGACGCCCTGGTTTGGACCCGCTTAATCTCAGACGAGAACCGGCTCCCAATGATGTACAACTTCACCGGCACAGTGATCGTCATGATCCAGATCCTGCTGCCCTTCATGATCCTGCCAATTTACAGTGTTATGAAGACCATTCCACCGAGTTACATGCGGGCCGCGCAGAATCTTGGTGCGGCGCCGTCGCTGGCCTTCCTCCGGGTCTACATGCCGCTGACCCTTCCAGGCGTCGGTGCGGGCGTGATCCTGGTCTTCATTGTCGCTATCGGGTACTACATCACACCAGAGTTAGTGGGCGGCAAGGACGGCAGACTGATCGGAAACATGATCGCCTACCACATGCAAAAATCCCTCAACTGGGGCCTCGGGGCCGCGATGGGAACTGTCCTCCTTGCAGCGATTCTGGTTCTCTACTGGGTCTACGACAAAATTGTCGGCGTCGACAACTTGAAGATGGGCTGACCTGATGGCGCTTCCAGTCTATGCCACCTTTTCACAACGGTTGTGGCACTACGCGTACCTCGCGATCTGTGCCGTGGTGTTGTTTTTTCTGGTTGCACCTTTAATCGTTGTCATTCCGCTGTCTTTCTCGAAATCTCCATTTTTGCATTTCACCCCGGAATTTTTACGACTCGACCCGGAAGCGTTTTCACTGCGTTGGTACCGAATTATGATCGGGGACTGTTCCGCCCCTGACATCACCACAGTTTGTTCTGACCGCTGGAAGGATGGTGCTCGAAACAGTTTGTTCATCGCTATTTTTGCAACCTTTTTTGCCACCACTCTCGGCACCCTCGCATCGCTCGCTCTTAGCCGGGTGTACACGCCGTTTCGAAGAACGTTAATGGCTGTCATGATCTCGCCCCTGATCGTGCCCCTTATCATCACGGCTTCCGGCATGTTTATGTTTTTTGCCAAGTTTCAGCTCGTGGCAACATTTACCGGCATGATCATTGCCCACACCGTGCTTGGGATCCCTTTTGTGGTGATTACCGTAACCGCGACTCTGATCAGTTTTGATCACAATCTAACCAGAGCCGCATCGGGACTTGGCGGTACTCCGTTCTACAATTTCTTTAAGATTCAAGTGCCATTGATCACGCCTGGCGTCGTCGCTGGCGCACTGTTTGCTTTTATTACGTCGTTTGACGAAGTCGTGATAGTGCTGTTCATCGGCAGTCAGAATCAGATTACATTGCCGCGGCAGATGTGGTCTGGGATTCGACAGGAGATCAGCCCGACGATCCTGTCAGTTGCAACCATTTTGGTGATTCTCTCGATTTTAATGCTCACGACGGTCGAACTTCTTCGCCGCCGAAGTGAGCGTTTGCGAGGAATTCGCCCCAGCTGATTCCAAGATTAACGCTCTGTCGCTGGTGCTCAGTGGGCAGCAACGTGTTGTCAGGACTGTGAACCCCCAAGCGCGTTGATGATTCCCGTTCCATGGCCTTACGGCAGGATTTCAACTGTCAGTTTGACTTGGAATCAGACGATTGTTTTCTGAATTGATTGCGCCCACTTTGGTCAACATGTGGTTCAGGGCCCATGAGATCATGAGGTAATGATGCCCGAAAGCAAGTCACTGCCAATTATTGACCCATCCTACTACGGACTCGTGTCGAGCATCGTCGATCAGGAGAGTTACGAGCGTTCGATCCAGCACTTTCGGGAAGCGCAAATCATTCTGCCTACGTTCGCAGAGCTGGCGGATCCTTCGACTATATCTCCAGAGATACAGCAGGCACTGGTGGCAGTCGATCCGAATGCCGCACATCCTCTCAATCTTTTCCGGGTGCACTGGTATAACACGAGGGATGGGGCGCAGCGGGCAGTGGTGCCTGAGCATATCGAATTACCGTCGAAGTTGACCGGCGTAGATGCCCGTATCGTCATGGCCTTCGGCAACCGTTTCCCGATGATCAAAGCTCACAAGGTGCTTGCCGCCTATGCCTGTCTTGTGCCTCGGATCGTCACCGGTCAATTTGATCCGACGCGTCACCGGGCGGTGTGGCCATCGACGGGCAACTATGCCCGCGGCGGTGTTGCGATTTCGCGACTGATGCAGTGCCGTGGTGTTGCGGTGCTGCCGGAGAATATGAGTCGAGAGCGGTTTGAATGGCTGGATCGCTGGGTGTCAAACCCAGAAGATGTGATTCGCACACCTGGCTCGGAAAGTAATGTCAAAGAGATCTACGATGCCTGCCATCAGTTGGAACAGGATGAGGGCAACTTTATCTTGAACCAGTTCTCGGAATTTTCGAATCACATTGGTCACTACCAGGTCACTGGTCGGGCGCTCGCCCATGTATACACGACGTTGCGGGCCAATGACGCAACCCTGCGATTGGCAGCTTTTGTCGCCGCGTCGGGTTCGGCCGGGACGCTCGGTGCAGGCGACTGGCTCAAGGAAGAATTTGGCGCAGAAATTGTCGCAGTCGAAGCGTTGGAGTGCCCAACGATGCTCTACAACGGGTACGGGGAGCACAATATCCAGGGAATCGGCGACAAACATATTCCCCTGATCCATAACGTACTAAATACCGATCGGGTTATTGCCATCAGCGACCAGGCGACCGATGGGTTGAATCTCGTTTTTAATACGAAGACCGGGAAAGACTATTTACAAAACAACATGGGAGTGGACCCAGTAATCGTCGACCAGTTGACGCATTTCGGCTTCTCATCCATCGCCAACATGCTGGCGGCGATTAAGACAGCCAAGGCGCTTGATCTGGGCCCCGAAGACGTTTTGATCTCGGTGGCTACAGATGGCTCGGAACTTTACGCCAGCGAAAAGGAAAAGCTGATGGCAGTCAATTATGCTGGCGGATTCACCAAGGAGCATGCCGGTGAGATCGTTTCTCGTTACCTGATAGGCGTGGATACAGAACACGTCGAGCAATTGGATGCCGTGGCCCGGGAGCGGATTTTTAACCTTGGCTATTACACCTGGGTGGAGCAGCAGGGTGTCGGCATTGAAGACTTCGAAATTCGTCGTAATGCAGCATTTTGGGATGATTTGCACAAGATGGCACCGGTTTGGGACGAACTTATCGGGGACTTCAACGGCCGGACCGGCGTTGGCGTTTAACCCTGGGCGCGTTACACCGCCTCACGGCGGGAGAAGTTGGGATGAATAGCCTTAGAATGTTGTTACGACGGATTCTTGGTTGATTCACGGGTGGATAAGCTGCCAACGGATTACTATATCTTTGATCTCGACGGGACCATCAGTGATCCAAAAGTCGGTATTGCGCGATCGATCAACTTTGCACTCGAGTGTCATGATTTTGAGAGCAAAGACGAGGACGAGATTGAGAAACTGATTGGGTTGCCACTCGACCAGATGTACGCTCAATTGATCGATGCAACTGAACCCTCTCTGGTGAGTTCTCTGGTGGCAAGGTATCGCGAGCGTTATGCCGAGATCGGATACGCAGAGAACTCGCTGTACGAGGGAATGGAGACTTCTTTGCGTTTCCTTCATTCCAAAATCAAATCGCACCTTGGCATCTGCACAACCAAGCCGACGGACACGGCGCAAAAGATCCTTGAAATGTTCGAACTTGATCAATTGTTCGAATTTGTCAGCGGTGGGGTCATAGGTATCGAAAAACACCATCAGCTGGAGCGGTTATTGCATGACGGCACCATCAGCCGGAGTTCGCTGATGATCGGTGACCGGTTTATTGATATTCGTGCGGCGCGGCACAATCAACTTCGGTCTGCGGCTGTGCTCTGGGGATATGGATCTCGGGCCGAACTGGAGAGAGAGGAGCCAAGCTATCTTCTTCAGAGCCCGTCCCAGATCAAGGAGTTAGTGGACTAAAGTCTCTGTGTGAAGCGCCAAGGAAATAACAGACAATGTGTCCGTTCATGATGGAAGATTACGCGACGCTCCACCAGGAGCACTGCTTGACGGTTCCCCAGACATTCAATTTTGGTGGCGATGTTGTGGATGCTTGGGCCAACGATGCAGACAAAACGGCCCTTATCTGGTGTGACGGTTCGGGCTTAGAGCGTTCGTTCACGTTTTCTGATGTTGCGAGGCGATCGAGCCAGGTTGCGCACTGGCTGACAAAGGAAGGTATCCGCAAGGGTGAGCGGATTGTTGTAATGCTGCCGCGGATCCCGGAATGGCAGATTGTCCTTGTCGGGTGTCTAAAGGTAGGCGCGGTACCAATCCCATGCATCACGATGCTGACGGAGAAAGACGTCTCTTACCGGGTTCACCATTCGGGCGCGGTTGGGGCAATCACGACGATTGCGGAAGTCGAGAAATTCGAGACGTGCGGGGCTGACTTCAAGGCGCGTCTGGCCATCGGCGGCTCAGGTGCGGGGTGGCACGACTACAAGGATGTGGGTGTTTTTGCCACGAAGTTCGATGTTTGCGAACTGGGGGCAGAGGAGCCAGCCATTATCTATTACACATCGGGATCAACAGGCAACCCGAAAGGCGTTTGCCACGCGTCTCGCAGTCTTTTTGCATGGCGAGTGTCAGCGCAGTACTGGTTGTCGCTAACACCGCAGGACGTGATGTGGTGCACTGCCGACACTGGTTGGTCAAAAGCTGGCACCAGTATTTTGTTCGGGCCCTGGAGTCAGGGCAGCACCGTGTTGTTCTATGACGGTCCGTTCGAGCCGCGCCAGCGTTTCGAACTGATCGAACGATATGGTGTAACCGTATTCTGTGCAGCAGCCACGGAACTGCGGCACCTGGTTCGAGAAGATCTGGCCTCTTTTGATCTGTCTTGTTTACGTCTGACGGTTTCGGCCGGTGAATCAGTGAACCCGGAGGTGATTCACGAATGGCGATCACAGACCGGGGTCGAGCTGCTCGATGGGTACGGACAGACGGAGACATTGATGACAGTCCTCAATTACCCGGGTATGTCCGTCCGGCCGGGTTCGATGGGGCGACCATTGCCCGGTGTTGAGGCCGGCATCCTATGCGTTGATGGAAGCCTGGGAGGGCCGGGCGATGAAGGCGAATTGTTGATTCGCTCGCCAAACCCACAGTTGATGCTGGGTTACTGGGAGGATCCCGATTTGACCGGCCAAGTGATGCTTCGTTGCAACGGAAGCAGCTGGTTCAGGACCGGTGACAACGTCCGCCAGGATGGTGACGGCTATCTCTTTTATATTGGTCGAACCGATGACATCATCACATCGTCGGGGTACCGGATCGGTCCGCAGGAAGTCGAAAACGTATTGATCGAGCACCCTCTCGTTCAGGAGAGTGCAGTCGTCGGACTGCCCGATCCCGAGCGCGGCGAGATTGTGGCGGCTTTCGTTGTACTGACAGATACTTCCCTCGCAAGCGATCAGCTTGTCGATGATCTGCAGGCACACGTCAAACAGATGACGGCGCCCTATAAATACCCGAGACGGGTTACATTTGTCGACGAATTGCCAAAGACGGTAAGCGGCAAAATCCAACGGAATCTCTTGCGCCAAAGTGTGTCGGCGCCAAGTGCGGTTCGGAATTCTGAGGCACGCGAAAGAGGCCGCCTGGCGCAAAAAAAACCCCGCGAGCGCGGGGTTTAATTCAAATCACACACTAAGGAGGAGGAGAAGTATGCAATACCATGGGATTATCTAAATGGATGTGCTCGGGGGCAATTGATAATTTCTCAACTGCGGATGAAAGATCCTCACACATCAGTTATCTGCCGCCCGAAGGCCCGCCGAGATTTAGAAGTGAAGGTAAAACCTATTGGGTTGACGGTGGACCTGAAGAGCCCGAGCCCGAGCCCGGATTTCATGGGAGATGCCTATGTCGTCCAGCACTCTCGGCGTGAGGTAAGACAGTCGCTGAATCTGCCGTTGGGTGCGCCAGTTATCACGAAGAGAGCCGATGGCGTTCGAGACGACACGACCGATACGTTTGCTGATGGTCCGGGCGACCGCGGCGACGGCCTCCGCCTGCATTTTTCGGGCGCGACGCGTAGCGACGTCGTAGTCGAGCGGGCTCGGACCATCGACTGGGGTGAAGTTCCGCGGTGTTCTGACGACCGAGAGGACATGGGCATTGTCGTCGTTGGCCGCAATCCAATCGGCGACCACCTGATGGGGATAGGGTGAGGGTAATCTCGTCATGTTAAAATACCTAAATAAAAATGTAATATCAAAAAAACCGGCTAACCGCGTAATCTAGGGATATATAAACAACAGCACAAACGAATATTTTTCATTTTTAGATTAGATTAATTAACAAAAAATCATGCACCCCGTATCAATGCCACCTTTGAACGCGCTCAAAGCCTTCGAATCGGCGGGCCGCCACATGAGCTTCACAGAAGCGGCAAAGGAGCTGCATGTGACGCCGGCCGCCATCAGTCACCAGATCAAGACTCTAGAGTCTTATCTTGGCGTCAAACTGTTTCACCGGAAGAACCGGTCTCTGGAGCTCACAGTGGCCGCTCAGGCTTGTTGGCCTGGACTTCGCAAAGGGTTCGACCATCTCGGTGCTGCAATCGAGCGGATTCAGTCGACTGCCGTAGCTGAACCGCTGTTGATCAGTGCCCCACCAATTTTTGGTGCCAAATGGTTGGTGCCGCGGATCGCTGAGTTCTCAGTGGCGCACCCCGAAGTGCAAATTCGAATCGATCCGCTGCAGAAAATCTCTGAACTCGAGGGGCCAGAGACCGACGTGGCCATCCGTTTTGGTCGCGGACGCTATCCCGGGCTCCGGGCCCAGCGGTTGATGAGTCAGAAAGTCTTTCCCGTCTGCAGTCCGGCGTTGTTGCGCGGCAAGCATCCTCTAATGTCTCCCGCCGACCTGCGCTGGCACACGTTGATTCATTTTGATCCGACTTTCTACGACCCCGATTGGCCGCAGTGGGAAAAATGGTTGCGTGCTGCCGGGGTCGCTAGTATCGATGCGAGCATTGGGCCGCACTTCAGCTCGCCTAACTTCACGATCCAAGCGGTGTTAGAAGGGCAAGGTGTGTCCCTTGCGGTCAGCTTGATGGCCGACGAGTTGGTCGCCCAGGGGCAACTGATACAGTTATTCGACGTGAACTATCCCGGCAACTATGGGTATTACGGCGTGGTGAGCGAGGAGAAAGTCGAAGAGCCGAGGGTCAACGCGTTCTGGGAGTGGCTAATTTCCGAGGCCAAAGACAACTATCTCTGAGAGCATCCCGGATTTGTCGGAGATGAAGCGGCGATGAAAACTATTGTAGTCGGTAGCGGAATGATCGGCGCATCGGTTGCTTATCACTTGGCAGTTCGAGGTGCTGAGGTCACAGTGGTAACGGGGGACCGTCCGGGCGGCATCGCGACAGCCGCTTCATTTGCATGGATTAACGCGGCTCCCGGAAATTCGCGCCCGTATTTTGAGTTTCGTCTGAAAGCAATTCTTGATTGGCATCGACTTCAACATGATCTGAATGGGTCGCTTGAAATGAACTGCAACGGTTCGCTCTGGTGGGAAGAGGACATGGAATCGGTGGAGGAGAAAGCTCAGGAATCGACTTCGTGGGGATACCCGATGCGAATTGTTTCAAGGGCCGAGGCAAGAGAGCGGGAACCGTCTCTTCGACAGCACCCCGATCAGTCGGTGTACTCGGCAATCGAAGGGAGCGTGCCACCTCTTCAAACGGCGCGATTATTGTTAAATCGGGCAGCGGCGAGCGGCGCTGTGATTCATACCGATACGGTACTGGCCCTGACCGTGGATCGGGGGCGGGCAACGGGCGTGCGGACGCTTTCTGGAATCATCAAAGCGGACAAGGTCATTCTAGCGGCTGGCGAAGCCAGCGAAGCTTTGTCCGCGGATGTCGGTGTGGTGTTGCCCATGGCAAACCTCGCGGGGTTCTTAGCCCAGAGCGTTCCACGGCCACCGCTTTTGCACGGCATTGTTTTGGCGCCAAAGGTCCATATGCGGCAATGCGTTGACGGCCGAATTGTGGTGGGTTGGGATTTTGGTGGCAGTGAGGTGCCCGATGATCCACATCAAGAAGCCGAAAAGCTGATCGGCGCTGCCCGCGAACTGCTGGTAGATGACGATTTTTGTCTGGAGCATTTTACCCTGGGCGTGCGGCCGATTCCCGCTGATGGATTGCCCGTAATCGGGCCGGTATCTGGCCTGCCGGGACTCTACCTTGCGGTGATGCACAGTGGCATCACGCTTGCACCTCTCGTTGGTAGGTTGAGCGCAGAAGAGATTGTCGGTGGGCGTGCGCTGGACGTGCTT
>Ga0209753_1001042_pt1 | contig 11760 bp, 10 predicted proteins | sample METZYME_3_550m_FD_187550 | JGI IMG/M metagenome (GOLD analysis project Ga0209753, IMG submission 187550) | Marine microbial communities from oxygen minimum zone in mesopelagic equatorial Pacific - METZYME_3_550m (SPAdes) (version 2) | ecosystem: Environmental > Aquatic > Marine > Oceanic... | reverse complement strand
CGATTGCCCAGCCCTTCACCCTCACTGGCGCCCCTTACCAAGCCAGCGATATCCACAAACTCAACTGTAGTAGGTGTGATTTTCTCCGGGCGGAAAAAGGTGGTGATCTTTTCCAGGCGGGGATCAGGAAGAGGCACCACTCCAATATTTGGATCCACGGTGCAAAAAGGGTAATTCTCAGCCGGCACTGCCGAAGCTGTCAGCGCATTAAAGATGGTGGACTTTCCCACATTGGGAAGGCCTATGATGCCGCACTGGAGTGGCACTTAAATTTTACTGAATACCAGAGAGCAGTTTGTGCCGCCAAAGCCAAAACTGTTAGATATTACACTGTTGAGGCTGTGATTGTTCATAGGTTCAAGTACGATGGGATAACCATCAGCTTTAGGGTCAAGATTTTCAATATTTACTGAAGGGCAGATGAAATCATTCTCCATCATAAGGATACAATAGATGGATTCATGGACCCCTGCAGCACCGAGAGCGTGCCCAGTAAGTGACTTGGTGGAACTGATGTGAGGCAGTTGACCGTTGCCATTGAAAACATTGTTAATGGCGGTCAGTTCCGTGATGTCTCCGGCGGGGGTGGATGTACCGTGAGCATTTAGATAATCGATGGGACCATCCACAGTTTTTAGTGCCATTTTCATACAACGTTCCGCCCCTTCTCCAGATGGCCGAACCATATCATCCCCATCAGAACTAATGCCGTAACCGGTTACTTCACAGTAAATCTTAGCACCCCGGGCTTTCGCCCGTTCGTATTCTTCAAGAACGATAGTGCCGCCGCCTCCCGACACAACAAAACCGTCTCTGTCGCGGTCATAAGCACGGCTGGCAGATTGGGGATTATCATTAAAATTGGAACTTAGAGCTCCCATGGAATCAAAGGCGATAGATACAATCCAGCTTACTTCATCTCCACCCCCGATAAATATAAGATCCTGTTCGCCAGCTTGAATCAACTGATAAGCATTGCCGAGGCAGTGACCGCTGGTGGCACAGGCCGAGCTGATGGTATAACTGTAACCTCTAATCTTGAAAGCGGTAGCAAGGTTAGCAGCGTTGCAGCTGGACATAATTTTGGGAACGTAGAAAGGATTGACTTTCCGGGCACCTTTGTTCCGTAGCGTATCGGCCATTTCAACAAGAGGAGCACCACTGGCGACACCTGATCCAATAATGAGCCCTGTTTTTTCGCTGGCCAGGTCTTCTTCAGCAAGACCTGCATCTTCAATAGATTCGGCCATGGAAATATAGCTGTAAGCTGACCCGTCACCCATGAATCTGAGCTGCTTTCGGGGCACCAGCTCCTTGATATTTGCTGTAATAGTACCGCAAATATGTGAACGGAATCCCAAATCAGCATATTCCTGATTGAACTCGATTCCACTTCTCTGGTTTTTTAAAGAATCCAGCACCTCATTGCGATTGTTACCTATGCTTGAGACAATCCCGATCCCTGTTACTACAACTCTTTTCATGAATTAAAAGGGTTCAGTTTCCCCAGGGGGAGGAGGATAGACGAGATTCTCGAAAAGTCCCACTTGAACATTTTTTGCAAAATAGATTGTTCTGTCTGCCACTTCTACTGTGGCATTCGTGAGGCCCATCCAGATCGGTTTGGTGATGATTTTCTTGATGTCGAGTCGGTAAGTCACTTTCTTGTGATGAGGCCGAATCTGGCCTTTGAATTTCACTTCTCCACAGCCCAAAGCACGACCCTTGCCTGTCCCACCCATCCACGAGAGGAAAAAACCGGTAAGTTGCCAAAGGGCGTCAAGTCCAAGGCAACCAGGCATGACGGGGTCGTCTTTGAAATGACAATCAAAAAACCATTTTTTGGGGTTGATATCCATTTCAGCATGAATAAACCCCTTGTTGAATTTCCCACCGTCATCAGTGATTTTCTTTATGCGGTCCACCATTAGCATTGGAGGGAGGGGAAGCTTTCCACTCTCGGAACCAAAAACACCGTCCGCAAAATTCATCAATTCTGTATTATTGTAGCTTTGTTTTTTCTCCATAAACTTTTGATAGTTTGAATGTAATCAGACTAGAAGTTTACGTTCATTTTGATTCTTTACCTATGGCGGCTTACCCTTTTGAGGGGGGTTTGTTTTGGAATAAATTGCCTCACTCAGTAAAGGAGTTTAGCAATGAAACAGTGGGTATTAATCTTGGGGTGTTCCACAGGTCATGGTGGGGCTACCGCTCGTAAACTAGCGGAAGATGGTTACGGGATTATCGGGTTTCATTTTGATCGTGGGGATATCAAGAAAGAAGCTGAAACATTTTGTGAGGAGTTGAAAGGACTTAACGACGGCCGCGCCCACTTTTTTAATAAAAATGCAGCTGACAGCAAAGTTATGGATGAATTTATTCCTCAGATTAAGGAGATTACCGGTGGCGAACCGCTGAAAATGTTGCTTCATTCCATTGCTTTCGGTACAACCACCAATTTTTTCGGCGAGCGTCCCGTTACCCAGAAACAGATGGATATGACGGTACATGTCATGGGGACATCACTTCTTTACTGGGTACAGAAACTGTTTGATGCCGACCTCCTAGGTAGCGGCTCCAGAGTGCTGGGACTCACTTCCGAGGGTAATTATCTTTGCATGGATGGGTATGGCCCAGTCAGTGTAGCCAAGGTTGCGTTGGAGAGCATTACTCGACAGATAGGGTGGGAATTGGGTCAACACGGCATTACCGCCAACTGTATCCAGGCGGGCGTTACGCCGACGCGGGCACTCACAAAGATCAGTGAGAACTGGGAAGAGTGGATAGAAAAAACGAAAAAGCGTAATCCCATGGGCCGAACCACAAAGCCACGCGACGTTGCTAATGTTGTGCAACTTATGCTTCAACCAGGTGCTGATTTCATCAACTGTTCCATCGTTTACACAGACGGAGGGGAGCACCGATCTGGCACATTCGTATGATGTAGGACGTGTTTTATTTCTAACTCTCTGAAATTTCGTCAACTGTCATTGTGGATCGTTGCGGGACTTCTCACTTTTGTTGCGTGTTCAAAAAAGAACCCTACGGGAAGCAATCCGTCTGTTTCTGTTTTCTCTCTTGAGGACCTAAACCCTAATTCACCAACCTACCAGCAGTTCATAGGTCCTTCCACTTATGAGGGGAAAGTCTCTGGCTACTATTTTGGGGACCAGGGGTGAGGTACCTGCCGACACCGGTTCGGTGTCCTGAATGACCTTTTACTGGAGCTCCACTCCGAAGGGATAACTGATGTTCATATCCTGGGCATCAACGGCATCGATTATGAAAATAAATCGCTTGGGGGCATGATTAACGGAAGGATATTGCCTTGGGTCCAGGACAATGCAGATCAGCGGGTGTGGGAATCGTGGGAGGTGATCATACGTGATTTATTTGTCCTGGACAGAGATGGGAATGTTGTGGAGGTGGTGAACCTTACCTCATTCAATCCTGACCCATCAGAGAATGATGGTGATAACTACCTCACCATAAAGAATTTATTGTTAGAAGCGAGAGATCAGTAATCTTGCAGGTTATTGAGTTCCTCCAAGATCTGGACCATCCGGCTGTTTATTACCTTATGCGGTTTGCCTCTTTGCTGGGTGATGATATCTTCTATGTTGTTTTCTTTCCTACCATTTTCTGGTTCTGGAAAAGATTCAACGCCATCAGGCTTACAGTTCTTCTTTGTACCAGTATCTATATCAATTTTGTTCTGAAGGAGGTATTTCAGTTTCCTCGTCCAGAAAATGTGGGTTTTATTGAAGCTGATGGGTTTGCTTTCCCAAGCGGGCATGCCCAGCATGCCGTGGTGGTATGGGGATACCTAGCATGGGCTTTGAGAAAACACTACGCAATTGCCGGTCTTACGGTTTTTTTCATTGGCCTATCTCGCCTTTATCTGGGTGTACACTGGCCTGGTGATGTGGCAGGGGGTTGGACAATCGGTGCCATATTGCTCATGTTTTTCATATTTTTGAATGGGAAAATGGAACGGAGTCAGCTTTCTTTTTCGGCGCTGCCCGCGACGGGAATTTTACTGGTGTTGACGCTCTGGTTTGGTCTTTTCTTTTCGGTTACTTATTCCGGAATAGTTATGGGTGTTCTGTTCGGGTTGGTGGCCGGTGCCACCGCTGCAGGCTATGTGAATATTCCATCCTTTTCCCGCTCCACGATTGCCGGGGCAGTGGTGGTGACAATCGGTGCCGCCGGACTCTACGGAATCTATCGTATTGCACCGCCACTGGCTGCCAATGGAGAAGGGGCTCTGTTTATTACCTTAGCGATTATCGGAGTCTGGATCAGCCTCGGCGCACCATGGCTTTCCGGAAAAGTTGTTGAAATTATTGGATTGGAAGTTGCTGGGAAGGAAGCGGCTTAAGTTTCCGTTTCTATATTGAGTCTTTCCAGGCCCCGGCGCTTTTTGAGAAGTTCCACCATTTCATAGTTTTCTTTTGTAGGCCACATATCAAACGTGGTTTCAGCTTCCTTTAGAGCGTAGTCGTACCACCCTTTTTTGGAATAGGCTATGGCGAGATTGTAGTGTGCTTTGGCAGCCATATCCAACTCATCCCGTTTCATCATGCGTACTTCAATAGGATAGAGGCGGATCGCTTCACGGTATTCCAGGATAGCGTCATCTATCAACCCTTTCTGGTAATACCAGTTTCCCAGATTGAAATGGCGCTGAGGTTCGTCTTTGCAGCCAAATGCAAACAGGCAAAGAATTACAAAGAAAAAATTTCTGTAGCGTTTTATCATATGATGAATTGGAATACGGGAATTTAGAAGGCGACGAAGACTAAGAACAAACAAAAATTATGAATGCTACATGACCATTTCTGATGGAGCAAATTCAGTTCTTTCGGTTTTTGGTTCTTTAGTAAAAAATGCTAGTGACAAAGTGCCTAAGACAATGAAGAAGCCAAGACCTACAAGGACTGTTGCAATTCCGTGACTGGGAATGAAAATCCCGGACAGAATGATAAAGATGACGACGAACGGTGCTATGAGACTGTCTGTTAGTGCAAAGTAAATTTTCTTATCGCCTTCATCACCGGCGAATTCGAAAATGAGACTCATGGAAGTTGTGAGAAAACCCCCTTGCCCTATACCAAGGAAGACGAATATGAGATAAGTATGCATCATGGTTTTCGCATTCAGTGCTGCAACAAGAGCTGCGAGATAACCGATGAATACAAGCACCAGCGCATGTTTATGTCCCCATTTGTCGCCGATCTTTCCCATTGTGAAACTGGACAATCCCGAAAGCAAAACAGTGATGGCTGTAAAAATTCCGGCTTCACTCACATCGAATTGAAGCTTCTCATGGGCATACACAGCGTAGAGTGATATGGCCGGATAGTTTGCTGCCAGTAAGATGCGGCTGAAGAGATAGCGTCTGTAGTTGCCGTCTGTTTTGAGCACAAATTGCAATTGATTACGGAACAGTCTGAAATCTCGGTTGGGTTTCTTGCTCTTTTTTTGTTTCAGCCGGTAACCCAAAAAGAGGGTCACGGCAGCCATGATACAGACAGCATATATCAGGAAACCGTATCCAAAATTGGAAGGAAAAGGTACCGATTTTAATAGTTTCTTTACGGCAAACCCGCCAAGGAACCCTGCAGCATTAGTTATGGCAAAAGAGATTCCGAAAAATTCACCCCTCCGTTCCGGAAGATGAACAAGTTCAAGGAAATCGGCCCAGATGGGGAACACTACTCCAACCCCAAGCGAGAATAACACAAAACATCCAAAGTAAATAGCCCAGACGTTGGGCCCAGTAGGAGCTAGAATACCGAAAATAAAGCCTGCCAGCAACATGGGTGGGATCATGACAGAGTGAGCCAAAATAATCCCTTTTTTTACGTTTTGAATCCTTTGCCCAATGAAGGCCATGGTTATCTGAGGTAAGGCGGCACAGGCAGTAAATACACCAGCAGCTGAGCCTATTATAATAGGAGGTGCGTCTAGCAGTTTGAGAAAAAGTGGAACCACGGCATAAGTAGAATGAAAAGCGATCCCAAATCCCCAGAACCCTTCATGTATAGTGTTAATAATGAGATTATGCTTATGCTCCTTGAGGCCAAAACCCTGATCGGTCATGAAGGACTGTTTTTCTGTTGGCGGGAGAGAAAGATTGAAGCACCTATAAGTAACAGTGCTCCCATAAACTGCCCCGGCATGAGTGTCCTTCCCCGGATGAACAGATCAATTAGCATTGCTGATAGTGGCCAGAATAGTTCATAGATGGTGGCATGTGTTGCCAGAACGTGTTTTAATCCGTAATAATAAATAAACAGGGCGACTGTCCCGGTGGACAATACGATGGTCAAAATGGTGAGCCATTCGGTTTTGTTCAAACTGCCGTCCATAGGAGAATTGCCCATAAAAAGGATAACAACAACTGCTATAAAGGTGGTTATCCAAAGCCTGAGCCCGGTCAATGAAAAAAAGGAAAGATGCTTCAAAGCGTGTTTTCCCAGCACTGTTGAACTTCCCCAGGCAAAAGCGGCACAGAGTGCCATGAGCCCAGCTATCAGTGTTTTGTCATCCATTTCCATTACAGGTAAGCCGTTCTCAAAAGTTACAAGATAACCTCCTGCGATGGCGGCCACGGCACATATAAGGTAGTTTTTTGTCAACGGTTCCCTAAGCAAAACAGCAGCGAGCCCGATAGCAAAGAAGGGCTGGAATTTTTGTAACAGTACGACTACGGAAAGGTCAATGTAGTTTATATAACTCAGGGCTTTGGTATAGAAAAAAGTGCCAAGGAGACCTCCAAAAAGTGAAACCCAGAGCACGGAGATCCAAGCACGATTGGGGAGTGTTTTTATCTCTTTCCAGCCTTTAAAAAGAAGAGGGGTAAGTAATAAAGCGCCGAAAAAATGTTCAAGAAGAACAACCATAAGAGCGGGGACTTCCGATAGATATTGACGCAACAAACCGTCAAAACTCCATAGCACCGCTGCGCACATAATAGCCACGGGACCAAGATATTTCAGGTTTCTCATTTAGATAAATTTACCATATTTTAGCTATGGAGACTCAGTGCCGTGAATGTTCCTGAAATAACTGTAAAAGAAGTGCATGCTATGCAGGAAAAGGGAGATCCTTTTACTTTGTTGGACATTCGTGAACAATGGGAAAATGATTTGGTTACCATTGATGGATCACATTTTGTAACAATGGAGGAAGTTCCCTCCAAATTTTCAGAGTTTGATAAGGACAAACCCATGGTTATCTATTGCCATACAGGAGTGCGCTCAGCTGCGGTAACTTCCTACTTGCTTGAGCAAGGATTCTTGGATGTGAAAAGCATGGCAGGCGGGATTCACGCATGGGCTATCCAGATAGATCCCACTCTTCCCACCTACTAAAAGATCCCGCGAACTGGAAGCCGCGGGATCTTTCAACTAATGGATAGTAACGCTGGGCTATCTCTTTTTAGGCCAGATTAATTCGGGGTCCTCGGAACCAATCATCACCGCCGGAATTTCCGCTTTACTTACCATTTCGTTGAATTGCAACAGGTCATTATTAAGCACCTGGTCCAGTTGGGTGTAATGACTTTCGGCCTGGGCCACAAGGTCACCCAAGACCTGATGAGACTGTGCGGTTGGTTTGGCATCAACACTTGAAACAACGCGAACTAAGGCAGCAATCTTGTTATCTAGTTTAATAGGATAGTTCAAAGGATCCTGTCCCGATTTAGATTTTACCTGGATCAGTTCTTCTTCAATTGTTGACAACTTTTTTGAGAGTTCTTTTCCTACCGTAACAATATTTTCATTCTCAAACCCAGATTTTTCCATTAGATCAGCCAGAGTCTTCACCTGAGATTTAATACTCCGAATGGTGATGACTTTTTGATTGATCTCAGATGTCCTGTCCCGGATTTCCATTAAGAGACCAAACTGAGCCTGGAAATCGGCCTGTGTTGTGGAAATTCTCGGATCTTTCAGGATCTTGAAAGACTGGGTCTGAGATTTCCCGTTTACGGTCATCCTCACCTGGTATTCTCCGGGCACAGCTTTAGGGCCGATGTGAGTTCCACCCCACATAACAGCACCGGGGACCTTTTTTGCGTCGGGATAGCGCATATTCCAAACGAAACGGTTCATCCCTTTTTTAGTTTCGGCGGTAGGTTCAGAACTCTTTTCATCTTTTTTGTTAGTGAAAGTTTTGATTACATCACCATCTGATTCCAGATATTCGAGCGTGAACTCACCATCTTCACCCAGTTCTTCGGACAGGGTGAAAAAAGTCATAACACCATTGGGAGGATTAGCACCAGAGTTAGGACTTGGCCCGCCCCAGCCGCCGCCGCCAGGCAGGCGGTGGGTATCCCTGGGATCAAAAAGGTGTGCCTTGGCGCCGGAAACTTTCCCGGAAAGCTGATATAAAGGAGTGAGGTCGTCCAAAACCCAGAAAGCTCGACCCTGAGTTGCCACTACCAAATCTTTTTCCTTCACCAGTAAATCTGTAACGGGAACAACGGGGAGATTCAGTTGAAACGGCTTCCAGTTTTTTCCATCATCAAAGGAAATATACAAGCCTGTTTCAGTTCCTGCATAGAGAAGCCCTTTCCTGGTCGGATCTTCCCGTACAACGCGAGTATAAGCGTCTTTTGCAATGCCAGTGGTGATGAGCTTCCACGATTTCCCGTAATTGGTTGTTCTGTATAGGTACGGTTTGAAGTCATCCAGTTTATACCGGGTTGCAGCCATGTAAGCAGTAGAAGGATCATGAGGTGACTGGTCGATACTGTTTATCATGCTCCATTCCGGCATATTGCTTGGTGTAACATCTTTCCAGGTTTCCCCTCCGTCCCGAGTAATGTGTACTTTGCCATCATCCGTACCAATCCAGATGACCCCTTTTTCATGGGGAGAAGGGGTGATAACAAAAATGGTGCAGTAATATTCCACACCTGTGTCATCCTTGGTAATGGGACCACCTGATTGATCCTGCATTGAGACTGTATTGGTGGTTAAGTCGGGGCTTATCACCTTCCAAGATTGACCCTCGTTTGTGGTCTTGTGGAGATGCTGTGAGCCAACATAAAGCGTGTTTGGATCGTGAGGATCAAATTCAATGGGGAAATTCCACTGGAAACGGTACTTCATATCCTTTACACCATGGCCCATAGGATTATCGGGGAAAACAGTAATATTGCGCCGCTCGCCAGTGGTGTGATTGTATCGGGTCAGATAACCGCTGTATGAACCGGCATAAACAATATTGGAGTTTTCCGGGTGAGGTGCGACATGGGCGCTTTCACCTCCACCAACGGAGTAATAGTCCCGTTCTGTAATTCCACCTCCCATGGTCCTGGAGGCGATAGCAACGGTACTGTTATCCTGCTGACCGGCATAAACCCTGTAGGGGAATTGGTTATCCACATCGGCACGGTAAAACTGGGCCGTGGGCTGGTTGTGGTATGTGCTCCAGGTGGCACCTGCATCAAAGGAGATTTGACCGCCGCCGTCATCGGCGATAATGAGATGCTGGGCATCCAGGGGATCGACCCACAGATCATGGTGGTCACCATGGGGGGTACGAATTGAATTGAATGTTTTACCTCCATCTTTAGAACGCCAGAACTGAACATTCAGCACATAAAGAACATCCTCGCTTTGAGTATCGGCATAAATTCGAGTGTAGTACCAGGCCCGCTGCCTTAGGTTATTGTCAGAAGTTGTTTTTGTCCAGGTTTCACCGCCATCATCAGAACGAAAAAGTCCCCCCTCCCTGTTTTCGATGAGGGCCCAGATCCGTTCCGAGTTTAAAGGAGAAATTGCTACACCAATAATTCCCACATTACCTTTTGGCAGGCCTTCATTGCTGGTGATCTCAGTCCAGGTGTCTCCTCCATCAGTAGATTTCCAAAGACCTGATCCTTCACCGCCACTTGACAAGCTGTAAGGAGTCCGCTTTATCCGCCACATGGAGGCATAGATGATTCGTGGATTGTTAGGATCGAGAACAAGATCACAAGCGCCAACCTCATCGCTGACGTACAAAACTTTTTCCCAGGTTTTTCCACCGTTTTTACTTCTGAAAACACCCCTTTCTTTATTGGGTCCGAAAAGATGCCCTAGGGCCGAAACGTAAACCAGGTCCGGATTACGAGGGTGAATCCTGATTCGGGGAATTCTCTGGCTGTCTTTTAGACCCATATGTTTCCAGGTTTTCCCTGCATCGGTGGATTTCCAGACACCATCACCGTGTGAAACATTCCCTCGAACGGTCACCTCACCGCCGCCGACATAAATAACATTGGGGTCCCACTCACTGACAGCCACGGCCCCAATGGAGCCGCCGAAAAAACCGTCAGAAATATTCTTCCAGTTGGAGCCGCCGCTTTTAGTTTCCCAGACGCCACCGCCAGTTCCACCGAAATAGGCAACTCTATCATTTCCAGGAATGCCAGCAACCGCCGCTGACCTACCTCCTCGGAAAGGACCGATATTCCTGTATTTCAGTGCTTTATAGAGGGATTCATCATAATTCTCTCCCGTCAGCACAGTGGCTGCGGAGCACATCAAAAAAGTGACAGTAATTGTAAAAATAGAACGAACGGACAGATTCATACTAAACTCCTTATTCTTATTTATCCTTACGAAATAAATGGAACTGTAAAGTGGAGAAAACTGATTAGAAAGTCAATCAGTTTTTGTAGAGGCTGTTAGCTTCGAAGACTTTGGAAAGGGAAAGATGATCTTATATGGCCTTGTAAAGGTCTGTTGCCCCTTCAGATTTGGCAACTATAACGGTACCGATACTATCACTTGTTACATTTACTACGGTGCGAAACATATCCAGTGGTCTGTCCACAGCGAGCATGGTTCCCACAAGGAGCGCGGCAGTTGGATGGTCTCCGAGCCCCACCGCATTGAGAACGATGAAGATCATAACCAGTCCGGCTGAGGGCACGGCCGCAGCGCCCACAGAAGCCAAAAAAGCGGTAATAACTACTACCATTTGAGCGGAAAAGGAAAGATCAATGCCCGGAATTGCCTGGCAGATGAAGAGAACTCCGGCACATTCGTAGAGGGCAGTTCCATCCATATTTATAGTAGCTCCTAAGGGGAGGACAAAACTGGTGACCTTGTTTGAAACACCAACATTATTTTCTAGACAGTCCATTGTTACAGGAAGTGTTGCTCCTGATGAACTGGTGGAAAATGCTGTAGCCATGGCAGACATCATCGCACGACCGTGCTTCATAGGACTTTCACCTGTGAAGAGAAAAAGCAATAAAGGAAGGACGATTGCGAAGTGAAGCGTCAGGCCTGACGCAATGGTAATCATATACATTCCCACAGCCTTGAAAAGTTCAAAACCAGTTGTGGCGATGGCATTTGAAATCAAGCCAAAGACGCCAATAGGTGCCAACCTGATGATGGCGTGGGTCAACTTCATCATGGCTTGGAAACTGTTATCAAAGAAATTCACCAAAAAATCATGAGGCTTGCCTTTGAGTTGCGTAATGGCAAAACCGAATATTATGGAAAAGAAGATCAGACCCAGAATATCTCCCTCAGCAGCGGCTTTCACAGGGTTTGTGGGGATCATTCTTACAAAAATGTTTCCTAGGGCATCTGGCTGTTGGAGTTGGGATGGGTCAAACTCTTCCACCGTATCGGGGACTTTAGCACCGACACCGGGCTGAATTATGTTGGTGAGGACGAGACCGATAAGAATGGCGAGCATGGAACTCAATAAATAGTAACCGAACGTTTTTATTCCTAC
>Ga0209753_1001041_pt1 | contig 11772 bp, 7 predicted proteins | sample METZYME_3_550m_FD_187550 | JGI IMG/M metagenome (GOLD analysis project Ga0209753, IMG submission 187550) | Marine microbial communities from oxygen minimum zone in mesopelagic equatorial Pacific - METZYME_3_550m (SPAdes) (version 2) | ecosystem: Environmental > Aquatic > Marine > Oceanic | place... | reverse complement strand
ACAGCGCTCAGGCAGATGGTCATGAGTGGCCTTTTGTTGTTAAAACCAATGAGGAAGGTGTTGTGTCACTCGATTTTGAGTGGACTGAATCGCTCCCCTCAGATTGGGATGTTGTACTTATTGATCGTGCCGCTGGCATGGTGACCGACCTCAGGGTCGAACCTGCGTATGACTTTGCCTGTTCATGCAGTGATGAAGGGCGCGATTTTGTCATCGTTACGGGGCCTCCGGCCTTCACCCGGGGTGCTATGGATGCCTACGATGTGGTTCCTGCTGAGTACCAGCTGTCACAGAATTTCCCCAATCCGTTCAACGCTGTAACAACGCTCCGTTTCAGTTTGCCTGAGGAAAGCTCCGTTTCTGTCTCCGTCTACGATATTCTGGGCCAGGAGATTGCTACTCTGGCAAACCGCCAGGCCTACGGTGCCGGTAACCACGCCCTCATCTGGGACGGTCGGAACAATGTCGGCCGAATGATGTCCACCGGCGTCTACCTCTATCGAATGGAAGCCTTCAGTGGCGGCAAAGCTATCTTCCAGGACGCCCGGAAGCTGATTATGCTGAAATAGATTTAACGGGTGACAGAGCCTTTAAAGCCGTCTCAGTTCTGGGGCGGCTTTTTCTTTATTTAAGAATAAGGCTTTCTAAAGAATAATAGGTTAGCGGTTTCAGTATCCTCAGCCTGGGATCGAGAAACGATTGTGACTCGGTTGGCAATTTGCTCCTGGCTTTCCTTATATAGTTGGGAAACTCTTCAAAAAATTCCCCGAAACGGCTGAAATCGACAAGTAGAATCTCATTATTATTCTTACCGGGCAAAGGAACCGTCAGGCCGATGGTAACGTCAAACTGGTCCATTTCATGGAACGGAACGAAGAAGTCGTCGTAATGGGTCGGGATGAAAAAACTGGGTTGGAGAGCTGCGAGGGCGTCAGCAATGGTGTTGTTTTTTCTCACCGGGATTCCCAAAAAGAGCAGATCTGCTTCCCCGATTTTCTGGAGGTTTTGGAGGACTGCTCCATCGCAGAAAACGAATTTCAATCCCCTGTATGAAATGATATAAGCGATGGCAATATTCCGGTAGGAGAGGTAGTCAAATCCGGTGAACGGGGGATGACCTTCAATCTCTCCTTCAGGACCCCGCCATGGGAGGAAGTTGTACTGTGGATGAAGCGACCGGACGGCTTCTACTGTAAAGTCTCCAAACTGACCGATTAAGTAGTGCACTACACCTTCATCAAATGCAAGAAGACGTGTTTCCGCCGAAAGATGATAACTTTCCACCAAAGCTACTGTGTTAGGATCCCCCACGAGTAGTGGACGGTGATCTGTTGTTGTGGATCTTGAAAGTACGAGAGGAACATCCATAACGTGATCAGCATGGGCATGACTCACAAGGATAGCATCTACGTTTCGGTCGCCCATCGGTTTCAGAATGAGTTCATCGACAGCTGTGGTATCAATAATCAGTGGAGCTAGTGGATTACTGACGGGGGGTCGCGAAACGAACGGATCAATGAGGATTGTCGTCTTGTTGTCTCCCAATTCAAACCCCGAGGTGCCGAGCCACCGCAAGCGAAGCCCTTCAGGCGGTTTGTCAGATGATCGGACGCGGGGTTCCTTCTTCAGACTACTCCATTCCAGAACCTGTCCCAATGCCGAGTCATATCCATGAACGCCATCGTAGGAGATAGACACTTCACGCACCTGAGCTAGTCCAATCTTGGCCAACGCCATCAGCACTATAATGAAAAAACAGCGGGTCGATTTCATATGAAATGAGAGTTGTTCAATGGCAATATAGTGATGAAACTTTCTCAATTTACTGTTAAATGTGGTTTGTCAACGTCGTCCACAAAGCTTATTTTCTCCATAGGAGGAAACAGATGAGATTCAGGCACATGTCAGTTCTAACTGCGGCCACTTTAGTTGGTGCTTTGTTGGCGTTCAGGCCGGCGGCTACGGAATTTGGTAAGATCACCCTACCTCTCGGGATTGTGGAAGTACAGTCGGCCGGCGGAACCGACTGGGCACGTGCAAAAGTGAGGCAGCCTGTCTTTGCGGGAGACAAGGTGCGGACAAAGCCTAAGTCACGTGCTGAGATTACACTCAACGGCGGCGGCAAAGTTCGGATTGCGGAAAACTCCGAACTGGAACTGACAGAAGCGAGCGTTTCTCCAATGAAAAAAAACTTCAACGCCAACCTCAATAAGGGGAAAGTGTGGGTTGCCGCTACTGCCGCTTTCGGCGAAAAAAAGAATGTGGCTGTAAGAACACCCACAGCCGTGGCGGCCATCCGGGGAACGAAGTACCGTGCCAACGCCGGAGACAAAGAAAGCCAGGTTTTGGTTTATGAAGGGAAGGTGGACATCAATACCCCTGAGAATCTTGCCAAGATGCGCCGGGAAGATCTACAGAAACGTCAGCAGCAGGGAGGACCGCCAAAGTTTTCTTTAGCTCCGGTTCAAACGATTCAGGCGCCGACACAAGTTGCCGGCCCGTTTGAAGTGTCTTTGGAGGAATGGATTACCCTGGTAGAGGGGATGCAGATCAATCTCCGGGCCGACGGTAAGTACCACATGTTCGAGTTCGATAAAGAGGCTGACGCCCAGAACCCGTGGGTCCAGTGGAACAGCGACCAGGATAGCCAGAAGTAATACATCTCTCAATTCTCCAATATTCCAACATTCCATCACTCAGAAGTGAATCATGTCTGATCTTCTGAAACGCGTTCTCATCGGGGCTGCCATTGGGCTCGGTGTCGGTATTATTGTGGGGTGGGGTACCTACCAGGTCGGTTTTGTCAATGACTTGCTGGATGGGTATGAATTCCAGTCCTACGATGCCCGCATGCGCGCCAAGGTAACAGGTGTTGAGGAGCAGTCTATTGATGATGTTGTCATCATCGATATAGAGCAAGAGTCGGTGAGACCCGTGGAGGAAGGGGGGCTGGGCCGCTACTACAACTGGCCGCAGGCCTATCACGGTAAACTCATTGATGTGGTGACCAGCTCACTTCAGCTGTTTTGGTCACCGCCAGGAGGCGATGTGCCGCCGGACTATTACCAGGTGTTCAGGCAGGCGCAGAATGATCCGGAGGCCCAGTTCGAATATATGGGTGACGCTTACGATATTATGTATACTGTTTCAGGAAAAGAAGAATGGGACGGTTACAATTTTGCAGTGGTTTCCATTTTTCCGGACGGATCTTCCGGCGATGGTTTTTTCATCGACTCCGCCAGTCTCATTGAGCCGAAAGCGCTCCTGTTCGATATTATTTTCGATCCAGAAAACACCTACAACTACGATCTGGTTAATACCATCACTTCTGCGAGCCCGCCGGCCGATGAAGCTATTGCGGGCGCCACTCAGCAATTTCTCAAAGATAATGATCCTGCCCGTTTTGTGACATCCACGCTCACCAGTCAGAAGGCGTACCACGCCCTCGTTTTCGAACAGGAGGATTCCCTCAATTTTCTCTACAGGATGGATTCTGAGCCGGAAGGCTATGACCGGCCTGGTCATTTGATCCAAATTCCCCTTGAGGATGCAGTCAAGCTTCCAACAGGGGACCGCCTCGGGAATACCCATGTGGAACTCCTTTCTGCAGCCCGGCGCAATGGGAGTGCCAACTTTCCTCAGGATGAGGACGGCATCATCCGGCGGTCGCCTACGGCCATCTATTTTGAAGGGCCGCAGCACGTCTACCCGTCTCTTGTCATGTCGGCGGTCATAGATATTCTGGGAATCCCATCTGATGGCTTTGACTACGATTTTGAAGAGAATCTCCTTCGGCTTTCCGATACCACCGGAACGGTGGTGAGAGAAATTCCCATCGATGATGCGGGCCGCATGTATGTGAACTACTACGGTTTGTATAAAACATTTTATTATCTGCCCTATATGTATTGCGTTAACCCTGAGATGCTGCCGCCGGACTACTGGCAGGATAAGGTAGCCATAGTGGGTGCGTCACTCCCCGGCCTCATGGATTTGCGTAACACACCGGTACAGGAAACATTTGCGGGAGTTGAGATTCACGCCAACGTTATGCAGTCTCTTCTCAAGAATGAATTTGTCAGTACTACCGATAGCAATACCAACCTCATGGTGATCTTACTTCTCAGCGTTGTGCTGGGTGCTATTGTCAGCATTCCGCCGAAACCTCTCTGGTCTCTGCCTGTGCCCATTTTGGGGATAGCGGGCTGGGTCATTTTCACTTATACTCAGTTCCTGTTCCAGCTCCTTATGTGGGACATTGTCCGGCCTGTCATTGCCATTGGTGGGAGTTATATAGGCTTTTTTCTCTACAACTTCTTGGTGGCTGAGAAGGATAAGCGGTTCCTGAAGAATACTTTCAGTACCTACATCTCACCCGAACTGATTGATCAGATGTACGAAAATAAGGAAGAACCGAAGCTGGGCGGGAACGAGGGGTATCACACCGCCTTCTTTACCGATATCCAGAGTTTCTCTGCGTTCTCTGAAAAACTTTCCGCCGCGGACTTGGTGGAGTTGTTGAACGATTATTTGACCGAAATGACGGACATTCTTCTCGATAATAAAGGAACATTAGACAAATACATCGGTGACGCCATTGTGGCATTCTACGGTGCGCCCGCCCCTGTGGAGGATCATGAATATTGGGCTTGCTTCACAGCTGTCATTATGCAGAAGCGCCTCGCCGAGCTTCGCGAGAAGTGGCAAGGTGAAGGGGATCGGTGGCCCGAGATCGTTCACAACATGCAGAACAGGATCGGCATCAACACCGGCCAAATGGTTACGGGGAATATGGGTTCTGCCATGCGGATGAATTATACAATGATGGGTGACACGGTGAACCTGGCAGCCCGACTTGAGGCATCAGCAAAGCAGTACGGCGTCTACATTCAGGTGGCTGATGAAAGCTACAAAGCGTGTAAAGACCGCTTCATCTGGCGTGATCTCGATTTTGTTATTGTTATGGGTAAGACTGAACCGGCCCAGGTTTTTGAACTGATAGATGTTGAAGGCCAAATGCCTGACGGGTACGACAAACTGCTTCCAGCCTACCACGAAGCGCTGGATCTGTACCGAAAACAGGAATGGAAAAAGGCCATCGACGCGTTTAAAACCTCCGATGAACTTGAGGATATGTTCCCTGGCAGAAAAACAAATCCGAGCCAGGTCTATATTCCCCGCTGCGAACACTACCAGGAGAATCCCCCTGGCGACGACTGGGACGGCAGCTGGGCCCTGACGAAGAAGTAGTTTTCTGTAACGCCATTTCTTCAGGGCGTTATATTCATCCTAAACAGCCTAAATTTCTTTCTGCCATGAAACGATTCTCCGCTATTTTTCTTGTTCTGATCTCTGTCTGCTCGGCTCAAAAGTGGCAGCCTAAAATTCCCAACCTGATCCTCGATACGCTGGTAGTCCCTTTGGCCGCTGATTCACTGGACATTTCAGATTTACCCGAAGTGCTGGACACCAGGAAAGAAGGCGGCAACTATCTCGCCACCCGCCAGAAATTGAAAATCGGGAAATATATCCCCGTGGATGAAAAAGTGGTGTTGACTGATTCCCTGAGCCTTGTTCTTGGCAAATTTCTGGCCGCTGATTCGATCACATTGGAAGGGAGGCTGGTGATTGATCACCTCTCTCTCTGGTATGACAGGAGCATCCCTCGCAGGGAGGGATGGGTACTGAATGGCTACACAAGAGAGGAGACAACCAAGGGCGAAACTGTTCGGGACTGGCAGTGGGAGGTGAGAGAAGAAAAGGAAAAAAAACAAAAGGGTGAGGCAAAGGAAAAGAAAGACTGGTTCAAACTGTTTTCCAAAAAAGAGAAACCGAGTGATGAAAAGATTCATCAGGAAAAGTTTAATAAACTCCTCTCCCGGTGGATGACCCTCCAGGCCCAGGGCCTTAAGGAAATGTCTGAAGATGCAATCACTGTTTCTCCCTACCCTTACCGTCGTCAATTCCTGATCTGGGCTGACATGATCATTTATCCTGACGGCTTTGGGATCGAAACCAGACTTTCCCTTGATTATCCACTGGATCAGTATAACAGCTATGAGCGCGGCATTGCTGCTTTTTACTTTCGCCAGGGGCCGTTCTACCAGACCGTAGCCATAGAGAAGATGACTAAACTGTGGTATCGCCGCTTAAATGAAAAAATGCTTTTCCGAACAACCGTTACAGGACGGTTCGGCTTTAACGGTTATGATCATACTCAGTTTGAATATCTCAACTTTATAAATATTTTCAATCTTGGTGCTACTGTATCGCCTGTGTTGGAATACCGGCCACCTTACCACAAAGGGATCTTTTTCGGCGCCGGTTTCCAGGCCGGAATCAATTTTATCCCTGCCTTGGTGAGTTTGAATAAGCCATCTTCTAAACTTAATAGAAGCGGCGTCCCACTGGATACGTTCGAATTGGGGTTAATACTAACAGTAGGATACAGACGGCCTTAGAAAATGATTAAATCACGAATTATCAGCCACACAATATTCAAGAGATTCTTACTGTTGTATTTTGCATGTCTCTCACCGAGTCTCCTTTTCCCTTCAACTATCTCCGGCTATGTAGCCGATGTGGAGACAGGAGAGACCATTATTGGTGTCAATGTGATTGTTGAGGGAACGGAGTTGGGCGCCTCCACAGATATTAACGGTTTTTTCGTGGTAACGGGCATCCCCGAAGGAAATATTACACTCAGATTCTCCCACATCGCCTATGAAGAAAAGAGAGAAAATGTCGACTTGGGTGCAAAGAATATCTTTCTTGAAACGGTTCTATTGGTACCCACAATGCTGGAGGGGGAAGCCATTGAGGTGGTTGCCAACCGAGGCAATATCATTAAGACAGAGACGGATATTGCCAGTTTTCAGGTGGATCCTGTGATTCTCCGGGAGGTGCCTCAGCTGGGGAAAGATGTGTTCGAATTGGTGAAATATTCCCCCAGCGTAACTATCGGTGATGAGTTTTCACCACTTTATAACGTTAGAGGAAGTGACCCTTCGGAAAACTTGGTCCAGCTGGACGGCATGACTATCTATAATCCACAGCACCTGTTCGGTTACGGCGCCATTTTTAACCCACTCATGATCAAGAATATTGAAATGCTTGTAGGCGGTTTTGACGCCGAATATGGAGGGAGAAATGCATCTATTTTATATCTAACCTCCCGGGAAGGACACCAGAGCGAAGTTCACGGAGAGTTCAGGCCATCCATTTCCGGTTTTGTTGGGGCCGTTGAATTTCCTGCCGGCAAAGGTACCGCCATGTTATCAGGACGCTTCACCAGCGATATTGTGCCCCGTGTCATTATGGGAATGGGCAACCTCTGGGCTGACTTCAATGGTAGTTATCAGAGAAAATTCAGAAATACACGCATTAAGCTGTCGGCTTTTCTGGCCAGGGATTATATCGATTTTGATGCCGCCCGATACGTCATTTATTATGATATACCTGAACTGCGGGATTATAGTGTAGGTAATCGTACAAATGCCCTGAATAGAGCCTTTGGTCTCCGGACCCGCTCTATCCTTACACCTAAACTTGTTCTGGAAACTCACGTCTACAGTTCAGCTTTTGATGTGGACAACCAAACATTTCTGAGGGTTGTTGTTGAAGACACCATCAATAATATAGATGTTACTCTCATGAACGAAACGGATATGCAGAATACAATCTCAGATGTTACCCTTAAGGCCAACCTCTCTTATTTCACTTTCTGGGACCAGACAGTTAAGGTGGGTTTTGAGAGTAACGATTACCGGTTTTCCAACAGGGCCAGTCTTCAATTTACTGAGGGAGTCAAAACACGAGACAGCGCCCAGCTACTTTCATTTTTTATCCAGGACCAGGTTCAATTGGGGCCGCTGCTGGCAAAAGCCGGTATAAGGTCGGCGAGATTTTTTCCTGAAACCAGCTGGCGGACAGAGCCCCGGATCTCATCCTCTCTTCGCTTGGGCAGAATCACACTTAAAACAGCATGGGGCCAATACAGGCAGTACCTGAGTTCCATGAATACGGCTGATGTGGAAGTAACGCCTCAATCTGTCGACTATTATTACCCCCTGAAAGGGATGACACCCCTCTTTTCGGAGCACACTATTGTTGGTGTGGAAAGCAAAGTGTCAGACCGTCTGGAATTGACAGTTACTGGCTACCTGAAAGATCTGCCTACCCTTTACCGCTATGATTTTGGGAATACCCGGCAGGCTATTCTGACACACCAGGCGTTGCTGGAACAGGGGAAGGGGCGGGCCCGAGGTGTTGAGACCATGTTGAGAGGAGAGGTTGGGCGACTATCCGGTTGGGTAGCATACGCCTATTCTGTGGCTGAGCGGAGTTTCCCTGGTTTTCAAAACGGGGACTGGTATCTAGCCGATGGTGATCAGACCCACTCTTTCAAATCGCTCCTTATGCTGAAAGTGACCCCGGATATCACAGCCAGCACTACCCTGCAACTTACTTCAGGTTTCCCCAAAACTTTTGAGACGGGATGGGTCAGCAAATACACCTATGATCCAGTAACCAACCTAATGGGAGAATTTTTTCAATACCTTACTCCTGCAAAAAATAATGTCCGTTTTCCTACTAGGATGTTTCTGGAACTTGGATGGAAGAAAAAACTGAGAGCCGGGTTTGGTTACAGGCTATCGGAATATCTTGGAGCCAGTGATTCCTATTTAACCTGGACGGTACAGAACATTCTGTTCCTGCGGCGCAATCCCATGGGATATTTTTATATCCCTGAGTACGGCTACTACGGTTACGGCATCTTATCCTTGCCGATTGTGAGCGCCGGCTACAGCATTAAGTTTTGATGATGAGATCTCAAAATAGATATCTTTCTTTTTGTGGTGACAAATCGTGGGTTGCAGTATTGATTCTTCTGGTCGCTTTTTGGTCTGGCTGCGATCTTCCATGGGAGCCAGGTCCCATGCCCACAGAGCTCATCGAGACCGAGTTTGAGAAAGGGTTGAATGTTTTTGGTCTATTACGTGATGATGGAATATCGGGTTCTTCATTCATTCGAGTGGAACAGGCTATTAAAGTAGATGAGTTTAACGATACCATGTCTGTGGATATACGAAATGCAGATGTGACAATTATGCATAATGCAAGTTCCGCAACATATTCGTTTCAATTCGAGGAAGACACTGCACGGGGTAACCTCTTCTTCAATCCATATTTCACCCCAGCTGAGGGGGAAACTTATACACTGACAGTTAAGGCGGAATCATTCCCAACAATCTTTGCTTCAGCAACAATTCCTCAGAGACCTGGTATCCAAAATTCCTCATTTTCAGAAAAATCCTACAATTTTGATCTTGTTATGACGGAAGATACGGGGATGTATGAAGTGTATCTTTTTCTTGAGGGCGGTGGTGCCGTCTATGAAAAGGTGATAAATGACGGGAAAGAGAAAAAGAAACTATCCCTGAAAATTCCTGATAGTTACGGTTCACCCTATCTGCTCAATATCTACGGGTATGATCCGCAGTTGACAGAATACACAAATGCGGCTGTGACACTCAGATGGAACACCTATCAGGAGACGGTCACCACCGTAGAAGGTGGCTACGGCGCATTTGGAGCTGTAACCGTTTTCAGTTCCTGGCTGAATCCGTAACTATGATCTGTAAATAGGGCGGGTGAGGCAGGTAGGGCCGCCGGCGCCTTTCAGGCAGATTTCACTGCCATCGAAGACGGACACCTCAACACCCTCTTTTTCAAGAGTACTCCGCACTTTTGGATTGCCATCCACCATAATGACTTTTCTCGGCGCCAGTGCCAGGATGTTGCACCCTAGCGTGGAATATTCTTCTTCAGGAACTTCAATGAGTTGAATTCCACGCTTAAGTAAATAGTTACGAAAAGGGACGGTAATCAGAGGAGAGTAGACCACATAAAGATCATGATCTACAGGGCTCACATTGGAAAGAAGGTGGAGACAGTCAGTTGGCCCCGTCCAGTGTGGCAGGGGAACTGGGATAACTTCATCCACCCCATCGCTTAACAGTTCATGAAACTGACGAATTCCTTCACTGTTGGTACGATAACCTTCTCCTACTGCCACGGTTTTTTCGTCGATCCAGAGAACATCGCCTCCCTCCAGAGTGCCGGGTGGGGTGATTTTGCCCAGGATGGGGAGTCCATTTTGATTGCAGTAATCTTCTACGGCGCCAGATTCTCCTTTACGGGCGTCTTTACCCATGTTACAGAGAATTACACCCTTGTTTGTCACCACCGCCGGATCATGTGTATAGAGGGAATCGAGGCCTGTTTTGTCCGATTCCGGTAAAAATTCGACTGTTGTACCGGCCTTACTGACCAAATTCACAAAATAGTTGTAGTCTACAATAGATTTCGACAGTTTTGGCTGTTCGAGATAGTTCAGATCAGACCATTGGCTCTTCAGAGAAGCTTCATTTTTGTATGCCTTTTCAAGATGCTTCATAAGGACAGTTTTCAACTCTCCCACCATGGATTGACATCTTGTTTTCATTTGAATGATCCCCCGCACCAGTGAACAATCATGAGAGCAATGACCTTTGTGGCTGTTATGACCTCTTCAATTTCCACATATTCATTAGCAGCGTGAGCAAGGCTAACATCGCCGGGACCGTAAAGAACGGCAGGCATCTTACCATGGTTTGTAAAAAGTCGCAAATCTGATCCATAAGTTACACCGCGGATTTTCGTTGAATTACCTGTGACAAGCTTGTGGCAATTGCCCAGAGTCTCTATGAGGGGATGGTCCACCGGTGTCTCACCTGATTCAAATTGACCCTCGAACCACTCCACAACAGGAGGGTTCTCTTTCATCCACGGATCATTCAGAGCTGCTTCCGTTATAGCCTTTTCAAGAGCTTTTCTTGCATCATCTATGGATTCTCCTGGAAAAACACCGAATCGTCCCTCCACCACCACCACTCCGGGTACTGTAGAGTGCCATTCACCGCCGTGGATAGTACCGAGGTTGATGGGTGCAATACGGTTTGGATCTTCGTAGAAACCGTGGGTTTGTTCCTCGTGGCGCCGTTTTTCCAGATCAGTGATTGCTGTCTGAAGCATGGAAAACTTCTCTATAGCATTGATTCCGTCCCATTTCATGGCGGCATGTGTAGCCTTACCCGTTACTGTGAGGCGAAAAGTGAGCGCCCCGGATTGGATAGGGCTGAGACGGAGGGAAGTAGGTTCAAGGATGACGGCTCCATCAGCGCTGTAGCCCCTCTCTATTGCTGCCAAAGTTCCTGCACCGCCCGATTCCTCTCCAACAACACTTTCAAACAGTATTTCACCATCCGGTTTATAGTTGAGTTTTTTCAACGCTTCCATAGCAAAAATCCCGGATGAAAGCCCAGCTTTCATATCGCATGAACCACGGCCATAGATGTGGCCGTCCTTCACAGCGCCACTCCAGGGAGAATCGTCCCAGAGGGTTTCATCCCCGGTGGGGACCACATCTACATGGCCGTTCAGAATGAGTGATCGACCATTGCCATTTCCCCCCCACCTGCCAACCACATCAATTCGCTTATCGGGAGAAAAACCGTCATCACAAAAAGCAGGGTGGTCCTTCAACTGTTCAAATTGGCATGGGAAGACATCTACTTCCGTTTCCAGTGTCTTCAATTTGCTGGCTATCAATTCCTGTACAGTATGCTCTTCGTCGGAGAGGCTGGGCGTTCTCACTATCTGTTGCACAAAATCCACCAGGGTCTCTCTGAGGTTCTCAACAGATTTTTCGATATTTTCTTTAGTTGATTT
>Ga0209753_1001027_pt1 | contig 11843 bp, 7 predicted proteins | sample METZYME_3_550m_FD_187550 | JGI IMG/M metagenome (GOLD analysis project Ga0209753, IMG submission 187550) | Marine microbial communities from oxygen minimum zone in mesopelagic equatorial Pacific - METZYME_3_550m (SPAdes) (version 2) | ecosystem: Environmental > Aquatic > Marine > Oceanic | place... | reverse complement strand
GCGCAGTAAGGGATTTACCCAGGGAATCAATTTTTCCGGTGAACTGGTCCCACTGCTTCCGGAATACACCCACCAATTCCTGCATCTCACCCGCCTTCTGTTCCATGGCAAAATTTGATACGGCCTGGCGGATCAGGGACAGGATCGCATAAAGTGTGATCGGTGAACAGAGCATGATCTTATGTTCCAATGAAAAGTCGATCAGAGTACTGTCTTCCTGGTTCAAAAATGCGTAAATGCTTTCATTTGGAATAAACAGTAATACATAGTCCACCGTACCGCCTTCCGGATCAATATAGGATCGCTTTGCAACTTCTTTTACACGGTTGCGCACATCTTTAAGAAATGCCTTTTTCTCAGCATCCTTTTCATGCTCATTATCTGCAGCTATAAATTTTTCATAATGAGCCAATGGAAATTTCACATCCATGTTTAATGATTTCTCATTGGGAAGAAAAAAGGTGAAATCCGGCCGGTCGGTGCCGGCCTGGGTCTGCTGCTTATAATTAATGCCTTCTGTGAGTCCGATAAAATTCAGGATATCTTCCACCATCCTTTCACCCCACTGGCCCCGGGCCTGTGAACTGGACAGGATCTGGCGCAGCTGGGATGTAGTATCCGATAGTTCACCCACACTCTTTCTTGATTCTTCCATCTGGGATTTAAGGGCAACCGTATTTTCAGAAAGACTTTTAAGATCGGTTTTCATTTCCTTTAACGTGGAATCGATCAGTTCTTTCTTCTTGCCCAGCTGCTCATCCGATTTGCCAAGAAGTACAGAAAATTTGTCTTCCGCCAGTTCCAGGAATTTTTTCTGGTTTTCAACCAGGGCTTCATTAGAAAGATCACCAAAGGCAAGTTTTAACTGGTCCTGGCTGTCCTTGACTGAGTCTACTTCTTTCTGACGCAGAACCCATACAGCAGCACCACCAAGGGCAAAACCGATCACAAAAAGTAGTATTCCGGTTAACTCCATTCAGCTATAGGGTTAACGCAAACGAATCTACCAGGATACCGGGACAGGTAGTTGCGCCTAAGGACCTGCCGCCATAGGTTTCCACTTCAGGGATTACACTGACCGTGTCTTCAACATCAACCAGATGATCGCCAAAGAACCGATAGAATGAATCATCAAAGCGCATGGTTTCAATAGGGGCAACGATCTCCCCCCCTTCTACCCAGAAGCAGGCATAGCGGGTCAAACCGGTAATACGGCCGCCTGCATTATCGCTCCAGTTCAGATAATGAATATTGGATAGGTAGAGCCCTTTATCCAATTGACCAACCACATCGTCATGGTTCAAACTTCCAGGTTGCATCTTAGGCGAACGCATGTATTCCCCGGCTTCGGCAAAATTAGATTCAACCCCATACTCCTTTGATGAGCGGGAGCTGACCAATGTATTCTTCAAGGCACCTTTTTCAATCAGAGTAAGTAATTCCGGCGACACTTCACCATTGGAATTAAATTGTGGACAAAACCCGGGTGAAAAATCTTCCAAAATGGAAAATTTAGGCGATAGGCGTACATCATCATGGCGCATCCGGCCAAAGCCGCTGCAGCCCTGCCTTAAGGATGCTTCACTGATCCCATTCCAGGAGAACATACCCAGAAAATCCGCTACGGCAGCAGATTCAAACCAGGTGCGGTATTCGCCCGTGTCTACTTTCACTGGTTTCCGTTCCATTAAGGCTAGTTTTTTCCTGCTTCGTTTTACATAGGTTTCATACTCATCCTGATCCCAGTCGCTGCCTGCAAAGGAGCCCTTCACCATTTGATGTTCCGGTGTAACCAGTGAATAATCCAGGCAGAACGATTCTGTTTCAAACCAATGTTTCTGTCCCAGATTGTTCGCATTGCCCCTGAACATCCTGCCGTTGGCCCAGATACCGACAAAATCCACGCCTGACATAGCAGGCACCAGTGCATCAACTGCATCTTCAAATGGCAGACCACTGGCTGTTTTTATTTCATGGCTTGACCCGGCATTCTCAGGTAAAACCAGGAAGGGATCTTTGGGAATTTCCTGAGCTTCAGCACGCATGCGTACTATCTCGGCTTTACCACGATCCAGGTCAACATTAAGATCACCTGATACAGTAAATCCCCCGCGGCAGGTACGGCCATTTGAGATAAATTTAAGCCCCAGGTCCCCATCATCCACAATCCCGGTCTGGCGCACGGACGCATTGTTGAAGCGTACAAACTGGCTGTTTTCCCCGGAAAAGGACAGGATCAGGTTCTCTCCGTCATTGAGCTCGGAAAAAAGGGAATCACTTAAATTGTTAAAGTTCTTTTCCATTATACACCTCCAAACACTTGGATATTTTCAAAAAGACAGGCCGGGGACGCGTGACCAACACGGATAACCTGGTTCGGTTCACCCTTTCCGCAATTGGGCGTACCATAGATCCCGAAAGTATCCCTGTTCCCCACACCTTTCAGGTTGTTCCAAAACGGCGTTGAGATGCCGCGATAGTTGGGATTTTTAACCGTTTTTGTCAGCTCTCCATTCTCAATCAATTTGCCGTATTCGCATCCAAACTGGAACTTGTTCCGATAATCATCAATGGACCAGGATTTATTACTTTCCATGTACACACCGTTTTTAACCTGACCGATCAATTCGTCGAAGGTGGAATCCCCAGGCTCAAGATTAATATTCGCCATCCGGTCAATGGGCGCCCGGTTCCAGCCGCTGGATCGGAAATTTGCCACACCATCCAGCCCGGATCGTATCTGGCTTTCCTGCCCTCCCAAGCCCCGGACAAGAATTCCTTCCTTGATCAGGTATTCCTTGGTGGCTTTCAGGCCCCCATCATCGTATGCATAGGATGCAAATTCAGACTCCATGGTTGGATCAAATGTAATATTCATGATCTTTGAACCGTATTGCAGTTTTCCAAAATCTTCCAATTTCACAAAGCTCCAGCCCGCATAATTTCTTTCGTCACCCAGAATGCGGTCCACTTCCAATGCATGTCCAATGCTCTCATGGATCTGGAGCATCATTTGATCCGGGGCAATTACCACATCCATTTCCCCTGTAGGGCAATCATCCGCATCTAATAGTTCAAGGGCCTGCTCCCCAATGCGGTTGGCATTGGCCAAGATCTCATATTTATCAAAATATTCCATTCCCATCTGCCGGCAGGTACCCCGCATACCGCCAAAGGTCCGGGTCTGCTGGCTGGGTCCGTCCGCAGCAGTTGCGCTCAGATCGAACTCAAGCATTAAGAATTCCTGGTTAATATCACTGCCGTTTGAACTTACAAACCTGAAGGAAGTCTCAATCACCTGGCACAGGGATGATGCACTTACAATCTTATCTGAGACTTTTAAATGATTGTAGGCGTCCAAAAGGAGTTTATTGAGGTTCCCTGCGGAAAGGGAGCCACGATCTTTGGTATAGGGAGACTGGTAATCTCCTTGGAAGGATGGTCGCGCTGTTTCATCAAATGCATAAATGGAATGTTGAGATGCAATCTGGGCCTGTTTATAAGCTTTCTGAGCAGCACGTGCTACTCCCTGCGGGGTCATATCAGGGGTACCATAATACCCGAACTGCCCGTTGGCCAATACTTCCACCATCACCCCGTGGGTCGTTGAGCGTCCGTTGGCAACGGGCACCCCATCCCGAATCATCCTGGGAGTGTGGGCTTCATACACTTCACGGAGTCCCACCCACTGGGCAGGAACATCCACAGCATTTAATAGGTCTTTTAATACAATGTCTAATTTCATGATAGCTCTCTATGATTTAAGGTATGAATAGAATAATGGGTATTAATTAAAACATTTATTATAAATCAATCCATTGATCTAAAGCTAAAATTACTCCTGCTATCTCTAATGTTTCAATGCTACTGATCAAAATTTATTATTATCTACAATTGTCAGTTTACTATGACAATTCGGCAGTTTAGAACTATAATAAATCGTCTAATTATGCCAATTTTACAGATCGTCTGATAAAATGCAATAGTTTACAATGCTGGTACCCTTATTGCTTAAAACGATTGAATTATAAACACTAACTAGAAGGAGTCAAACATGACACTGATTAAATGGCAACCCAAACCCATGAATGTTTTCGATGATATGGACACTATGATCCATTCGTTCTTTAACACGGACTGGAACTTTCCGGTGCGGGATACCCGGAACTGGTCACCGGCTGTAGATGTCAAGGAAACGGACAATTCATTTGTATTAACTGCTGATATACCTGGACTTACCAAAAAAGATATCAAGGTAAATGTAGCTAATGGAAAACTATCAATCAGCGGTGAAAGAACCTATGAAACAGACCAGGAAAATGATAACTATCATTACCGGGAACGCCGGTTTGGGACTTTCGACAGATCGTTCAAGCTTCCGGACACGGTTGATGAAGAAAAAATCTCAGCTTCCTTTAAAAATGGAATTCTGAATGTAGCGCTGCCCAAACATGCAAACATTCTTCCTAAGGAAAGAAAAATCAAAGTCAGTTAAAGACATAGTAACCAAAGGGGGTTCATATGGGCCCCCTTTTATTTCAGACTAGAACATGATGAATCAAGAAAATATACAAAATCCTGAAACAGGGATCGATCCTCTGGAACAATACGGTTTAAACCTAACCGGTTTAGCTATAGATGGTAAAATAGATCCAGTTATCGGTCGTGAAGATGAAATTAGAAGGATAATTCAAATACTATCCCGGCGGAAAAAGAATAATCCCGTTCTGATTGGCGAACCTGGCACAGGCAAAACAACAGTTGTTGAAGGCTTGGCAAAACGAATCATAGAAAATGATGTCCCGGAAAATATTAAGGGTAAACAACTCGTAGCTATGGATCTGACAGCCATGGTTGCAGGTGCTATGTATAAAGGTCAGTTTGAAGAACGTTTGAAAAATTTTATTAAGGCAGTAAAAGAAAAAGATGGAGAAATCATAGTATTTATAGATGAAATTCATATGATCGTAGGTGCCGGAGGACAGGGGCAAATGGATGTAGCGAACATTATCAAGCCTGAATTGGCACACGGATCTCTGAAGGTTATAGGTGCAACAACCCTGAATGAATACCAAAAATATGTTGAACCGGATGCAGCCCTTGAAAGACGATTCCAGCAGGTATTCATCCAGGAGCCTAATGTCAAGGATACGATCACTATTTTACGCGGCATTAAAGATAAGTATGAAGTCCATCACGGGTTAGGGATTCGCGATTCCGCTCTCATATCCGCCGCAACACTATCTGAAAAATATATTTCAGACCGTTTTTTGCCGGATAAGGCCGTAGACCTGGTTGACGAAGCGGCGTCAAAACTGCGGATGGAAATCAATTCTGCACCTGAATTAATTGACAACCTGAAAAGAACACTCATCCAATTGGAAGTGGAGCAGGAAGCCTTAAAAAAAGAAAAAGATTCTAAATCAAAAGCAAGGCTTCAAGAATGCAAAAAGGAAATTGACGCAATACGTAACAATTTGGATATCCATATTGAAACATGGGAAAATGAAAAGGGAACGGCAACTGAAATTTCAAAGCTGAAAAAAGATCTGGAAAATGCAAAATTCAAAATGGAAAATTATTCCAGGGATGGGAATTACGCAGATGCATCAAAAATCCAATATGATACAATACCGGTTATTGTACAAAAGATTGATTCCCTGTCCCAAACGCTGGAACATTTTCAGTTTGTTAAACTGGAAGTACAACCAGATGATGTTGCAGAAGTTGTTTCTAAATGGACCGGCATTCCGGTGCAAAAGATGCTGGAAGGTGAAAAAGAAAAATTGCTTAAACTTGAATCCCTGTTTCACAATCGTGTCATCGGTCAGGATCATGCGTTGAAAAAAACTGCAGATGTGATCCGTATGTCAAAACTTGGCTTTTCAGATAGCAAAAAACCATTGGGATCCTTTTTGTTTATGGGAAAAACCGGGGTTGGCAAAACTGAGCTGGCAAAAACGATTGCTGAAGCTCTGTTTGATGATGAGAAAGCTTTGGTCCGTATCGATATGAGCGAATTAATGGAACAGCACTCCATCTCAAAATTGATCGGGTCACCCCCTGGATACGTAGGGTTTGACGATGGCGGATATTTAACCGAAAAAATCAGGCGCAGGCCCTATGCTGTCATTTTATTCGATGAGATTGAAAAAGCGCATCCAAGTATATTAAATATACTCCTTCAAATACTTGATGACGGACGCTTGACAGATTCAAAAGGGCGTACAGTTAATTTTAAAAATACAATAATTATTATGACATCCAATCTTAAGAATGATGAGCTTAATTTATGCTTAAAGCCGGAACTGCGTAACCGCATTGATGAGATCATTTACTTTAATGAATTAAACCAGGATGCCGTTAGGAAAATTGTGGAATTAAATATCGGTAAAATGGTTAAGATGCTTGCAGCACAAAACGTCCATTGCGAAGTCGACGCTTCAGTGATTGATGATCTGTGTAAAAATGGGTTTCAGCCAGAATTTGGCGCACGGCCAATCAAACGACTGATAAACCGGGATATTTTATCAAAGATATCAAAATATATCCTCGAGCGACCTGATGTTGTATCTATTTGGGTAATATTTGATAAAGAGATTAGGATTGAAGATGGTTCAAAGGATAACTTAAAGAAAGCAGGGTAAAGTCAGTTTATCGGACTGGTTAATCAATACTTATACGGTTAATTAAAATGCCCCTCTCTTAAAACTGATGCCCAGATTCTTACATTCATTTTTAAGCAGACCGATTGTTTGAATTGGCCCGCTGTAAAATAATCTCCCTTGTAAATGGGAAAACTCTGAGCGAATCTCACCCAGTTCCTTGGTCCAGTCCGGCAGGCCGAAACTGGATTTACCCCACAAATTATCAATTAAGGTTACATTGGTCTGTTTTTCAGTCACATTTGTGGATATATACATCATTTTATCTGTCATGTCTTCCGGCTTTTTATCCATAAAGTAAATATGATAGTTAAAAAAACCTTCTGCTTCTTCAGTCTCAATATCATTCAACATTTTTGTGAACCATTCAAAGTAAGACTGATCATTGATGAGCCAGAATAGATCTAACCGTTTCATTTTTATCTGCTCCGGATGATTCTTTAACCGCATCACAATATCCTGGAGGATGGGTGCCATTCTTGAGATGCCGTGGCCCTCACCAACCAGGATCGCATGCTCCGTATCCAGAATTTTTCTACTGGATGAACCATAGGGACCGTCCATACGAATCTGCCAGTTAAGAGACGTATCCCGGCCAATGACTTTTATGGTTGCGTCATAGAGTTTATCTGCCCAGCGATTGTTGGATTTTACATGGAGGACCAGATCTCCTTCCTCAGTGTGACGAATAATATTGAATGGATACCATTCCATGGTTGATATCTCGGCACAATTGATATAAAGATAATCCCCCGGTGTAAACCTGAACCCATCGGGAGCAGAAATTGTCAGTTCCAGAATCTTGGACGGTAAAAGGTGGATAGATTGAAGACCCACACTACTTCGATTCTTTTTCCTATTGACTACTACGTTATATAGAAATATTAAACGAGGAATCAACAGCCACTGGAATAAACCAATGTCCTGAACCTGAATGCTGCTTTTAAAAAAATTCCTGGTTGGACCTTGGTCTTTCCTTTCACTGGCTTCATATCGATCGGGCACCAGCCAGTTCACAGGGTTTACAGCAAACCCTTCAATAAAATCCGGATACTCGTGGGCCACATCAAGGAACTCGTTAAAATCAATAGTACCGCTGTGATCCTTGTCCGCCCGTTTAAAAAATTCGTCCACCAGAAGATCCAACTGGAACTCATCATAATCCAGGCTGTTTTCCAAAAAACTCTGCTCGATCAACAGTTTCAGTTCATCCCGGTCAATAAAACCGCTGTCATCCAGGTCATGTAGGTCAAAGGCAAACCGGATCTTTTCACTCTCTGTACCGGCTATGATCGAGTCAATGGTATCCATGAACTCATTATAATCGATGGCCCCGCTTTTGTCTTTATCAAATATGTCAAACAGGCGGTCGGAAATTTCCCGGTTGACGATATCCAAACCATCCTGGAATTCTGATCTGTCGATGAGTTGATCTTCCCCGGCAATCTCCCGGAATTTATTCTTCAGATCAATCAGGAACGGGCCGGGAAGTTTTTTTGAAGTATTTATCAAGGATGTTTTCCGTGTTAAGAATGATTACACTCCTGTAATTTATTGAAGGCGATTTACTTAAGTAGAGAACTTTTTATAAAGCATTTATCGTGATCCATGATTCCATTTTAGAAACGATCGGGGGCACACCTGTCGTAAAACTAAACAAGATCGGACAGAATCTTGGTTGTGAATTATTCGCCAAATGTGAATTTTTCAATCCCGGCGGATCTGTGAAGGACCGTATCGGCTGGAGGATGGTTGAAGATGCTGAACAATCGGGCAGGATCAAACCTGGGGACACACTGATAGAACCCACATCCGGGAATACGGGCCAGGGTATGGCGCTGGCAGCAGCAGTAAAGGGCTACCGCTGCATCATTACCATGCCGGAAAAAATGAGCCGGGAAAAACAGATTGCCCTGGAAGCTCTGGGCGCAGAAATTGTACGGACCCCCACCGAAGCAGCTTTTGATGACCCGGAGAGCCATATCGGGGTAGCAAAAAGGCTCCAAACAGAAATACCCAACTCCCATATCCTAGATCAGTATGCAAATCCTTCCAATCCGGATGCACATTACGATGGAACCGCCCAGGAAATACTGGATGATTTTGGTACAGACCTGCAAATGATAGTCATTGGTGTGGGTACAGGTGGCACCATCACCGGGGTTGCAAAACGTCTCAAGGAAGAGATTCCAGGCATCAAAGTCATTGGAGCAGACCCAGTAGGTTCTATTTTAGGCGGAGGGACCACAGTAGAACCCTATCTGGTGGAAGGCATTGGCTACGATTTTTTTCCCGATGTACTGGACAACTCATTGGTGGATGAATACGTCAAGACTGAAGATGAAGAATCCTTTCTCATGGCCAGAAGGCTGATAAAGGAAGAAGGACTCTTATGCGGCGGATCATCCGGTTCAGCCACGGTGGCAGCACTGAAAACAGCACCCAAATTAATTAACGGCCAAAAGTGCCTGGTGCTGCTTCCTGATGGTATACGAAATTACATGACCAAGTTTCCCAACGATGACTGGATGAAAGAAAAAGGGTTCAATGTATAGGGCGTATCCCATTTTAATTATGGTTACAGTCTTATTGGGCTCGGAACCGGATGAACGGGGCTATATCGTCAGCGTTGGAGATATGGCACCCGATTTCACCATGGAATACACTACGGGTGAAAAAGTGACATTATCTGATTTACGGGACAAGATTGTGGTGCTCCAGTTCACAGCCAGCTGGTGCTCCGTCTGCATATTAGAAATGCCCCACCTTGAAAAAGACGTCTGGCAGGCCTTTAAGGACAAGGGTGTTCTCCTGATTGGTGTGGATCGAGACGAGCCATTAGAAACAGTGATCAATTTCCAGAAAATGATTGGAACCACCTATCCCCTTGCACTGGATCCAGGTGCTGATATTTTTGGGTTATTTGCAGATAAAAAATCTGGGGTTACCCGGAACGTGGTAATCGATCACTCTGGAAAGATTGTATTCTTGACCCGTCTTTTTGACGAACAGGAATACAAGGAAATGATCCAGGTTATAAAAAAATTAATCTAATTAAAAATAATCACTCTGAAAACGCAACGCTTGATCCTGTTTTCATAGCATTAATAGCATCATCCAGTGCATCAAAAGTCTGACGGGCTTTGAACTCATGATATAGAGCTTCCTGCTTTTTGGCTTCTTCCCCCTTATTTTAATAACAGCATTTTCTGTACAATAATCTTATTCCCATCGCTCAAGACAGTAAAATACATCCCCGATGCCACAGGTTTACCATTCTGGTCCATTCCCTGCCACACCACTTCGTGGCGGCCAATGTTTTTCCAGTCGTTTACCAGCTCCGTGATCTCCTGCCCAAGAAGATTGACCACGGTGATCCGGACATTCCGAGGCTGGGGGAGTCCAAAACGAATGGTGGTAACCGGGTTAAAAGGATTGGGATAGTTGCCGTCCAAGGATAGCTCTTCCGGAATTAGGGCTAATATTTCGGATATTTTGCCAGCCACTGCAGCCGGATCACCAGAAATAATTTTAATCTGCCGGTCATAACGGGAGTCCACGGTTCCCAGTTCAAGGTGGTCCTGCACCAGCATATCCATCACGGTACGAGTGTTGAGATCAACCAGCTGCACCGCTTTATCAGCAGGTAATTCCTGCTCAATAGACCAGGATAGGATCATTGTACCTTCCAGGTCCTTTGTCCTGATCCGTGCATCCCAGAGTTTCAGACGATCATCCAGGGCACGTACATCGGATGTAACATCCTGGACGCTCTCATCATCAGGAATCTTAAAAGACAGGGAGACAGATCTGCCCGGGGCCGTGATCTCCGGGTTATCGTGCCAGTCCAGACCATTACCAGCCGTTTCAAGGGCGCCAAACGTGTTAAATCTATCCTGGTACTCATCAGCACTTACACGAAGAGAAATCAGCCAGCCGTCATCCTGATCATCTACCCTGGCAGCCAGTCCAGCACTGGACACGGTGGGATCCAGGGTGATGGTCTGATCATTGGCTGTACGGTTATAGACCGCATACCCGTTCCAGGGATCCAATTCGTTAACAATACTGCTCCACTCTTCCGCGGCCAGTCCATAGGTGATCGGGCCATAAAACTGCACCTGGTCCAAACTGATATTGATTTCAAAGGGGTAGGGAGACCCAATGAAGCTCCAGCCCGGTACAAGGCTCAGGCTGGTGCCGGACATATTGCCCGTTTCACCCGCGGGCGTTCCCAGCAGCAGGTTATTTTCCACACGCTGGTAGAGCCAGTAGGACTCGCCCACTATAAAATCTATAGGATTATCTCTGTAGGAACTGCTGGTCTGGTCATACTCAAACAAGCGCCATAGCTCATCATCCTGGGTACCCAACTCATCGCCGATCACCAGACCCACACCGGTCTCATCCAAAACAGCCGGCATTGAGATCAGGCGCCACTTATCTACAGGAAGCCCGCTGGGGTAGGCGCTGCCTGTGGCAGAGTTTGTTGTCAGGCTTCCCGCAGCAAAATTAACCGTGACACCGGTGGTATCACTGCTGGTGCTGTAGCCCAGGGGATCCTGGGCACCCACATAATAGAACAACCCGTTCATTGTCACGGCGCTACCGGGAATTGTGCCCGCATAACTGCCGGTACTTCCAGACATGGCCACAGACGTATACCCGCTGCCGCCTCCCTGCGCATAATACAGGGTAGCTGCAGCAATGCCCGTTCCATCTGACAGATCCGCGGTAATGGTTACATCTTCCAAAACACCGGGAGCAGCAGGGTCATGTTGCACATTCGTGATCTCAGGACCCTGGGTATCCGTAAAACTGTTATCAGATGCATTGGAGAGCATGGCCCACTGGCTGAACGAAGTCTGTTCCTGAGCCACGACCAGGCCATCGGTTGTGTTGTACTCAGTACTGCTGACAGCAATAACAGACCAGGGCTCTGCCGGCCCTGAGTTGCCAGGCCTCTTGGCCAGACGCAGGGTCAGGGGATCTTCAATACCTGGAAGGGTCGCATAATCAAAACCAATATCGGTAAGAAAATCACCTTCAATATCCGTGGTGATCTCAAAATATTTTTCAGGAAAGACCGGGTCCGTGATCAAACCATCAGGATCCACCCAGGGTGTAGACTCGTCCACAGGCGGCTGGGCCGCGATTCTCTGCACCGTTAACGAACCA
>Ga0209753_1001025_pt1 | contig 11873 bp, 8 predicted proteins | sample METZYME_3_550m_FD_187550 | JGI IMG/M metagenome (GOLD analysis project Ga0209753, IMG submission 187550) | Marine microbial communities from oxygen minimum zone in mesopelagic equatorial Pacific - METZYME_3_550m (SPAdes) (version 2) | ecosystem: Environmental > Aquatic > Marine > Oceanic | place... | reverse complement strand
GATGGCGGCCATGGCCGCCCAAGGCACCGGATACCGGGCGATCGAACTCAACCTAAGTTGCCCCAACGTGGAAGATGGGTCTCTCTTCGGCCACAGCGCCCAGCTCACTGCCCAAGCAGTAGCCTCGGTCAGGGCCAATACGGACCTACCACTGCTGGCCAAACTGGCGCCAAACGTGCCTGATATCACTGCGATTGCCCGCGCTGCCGTTGACGGCGGGGCCGACGCCATTACCATCTGCAATACAATTCCGGCCATGCGCATAGACACCCAGACCCGCCAACCGGTGCTGGGCAACGTCACCGGCGGCCTCTCCGGTCCGGGCCTGCGCCCAATCTCAATGGCCATGGTTTACCAGGTCTCCCGCGCAGTGGACGTGCCTATCATCGGTGTCGGCGGCATCTTCTCCGGCGAGCATGCGGCAGAATACATCCTGGCCGGCGCGTCAGCCGTACAGATAGGCAGCGCCAACCTGGTTGGATTGTCAGCGCCGTGGCGGATCTTGACGGAACTTCAAGACTGGATGGTTGAGTCCGGAGTCACTGACCTTCGCAGTTTGTCCTAACGGCCTGCCAGCCGACGCTCCGTTACCCGCTCAAAATAGGCGTGCATCTCCAGATAACATTGGATACGATATAATTGCTTTTGAGTCGCCAGAGACGGAATCAACGGCCATCGCGTCTATGGCGCTAATCTAAGAGGTTTGAATATCCATGGTTTCCGTTCTCCAAAAAGTGCTTGGCGACCCCAATGACAAAGCGCTGAAAAAGCTTGCTCCGTTCGTCGAAGAGATCAATGAGCTAGAGCCGGAATTCCAAAATTTAACCGACGACGAGCTCATGGATATGACCGATGAGTTCCGGTCGCGCCTGGCCGAAGGGGAAAGCCTGGGCGACATCTTGGCCGAGGCCTTCGCCACCGTGAGGGAAGCCGCCCGGCGCACCCTGAAACAACGCCATTACGACGTACAGCTCATCGGCGGCTTGGTCCTCCATATGGGCCAGATCGCCGAGATGAAGACCGGCGAGGGCAAGACACTGGTCGCCACGGTGGCCGTCTATGTGAATGCCCTGGAGGGCAAAGGCGTCCACGTAGTCACAGTTAACGACTACCTGGCCCGCCGCGACCCAGTCTGGATGGGCCAGATATATCATTCCCTAGGCCTGACCATCGGCTGCCTGCAACACGACGTTAGTTATGTGTACGACCCCGAGGTTACCGACGCACCCGCGGGCATGGAATCTCTCCGGGCCGTGACTCGGGCGGACGCCTACCAGGCCGACATCACCTACGGCACCAACAATGAATTCGGTTTCGACTACCTACGGGACAATATGGCGCTGGAAGCGGCCAACCGAGTACAGCGTGACCTGAACTACGCCATTGTTGACGAGGTCGATAACATCCTCATTGACGAAGCCCGGACACCGTTGATTATCAGCGGGCCGGCGGACGAGCCGGTGCAGCTCTACCAAAGCTTTGCCAAGCTGGTGACCCGGCTGGAAGACGAAACCGACTTCACCATTGACGAGCGCACCCAGGCCATCTCCCTGACCGTAGACGGCATCTCGAAGATGGAGCAATGGACCAATACCGACAACCTCTACGACCCGGAAAACTACCACCAGGTCCACTACATGGAGAATGCGCTCAGTGCGGAGATCTCCAAGACACGCGACAAAGATTACGTGATACAGAACGGCGAAGTGATTATCGTCGACGACTTCACCGGTCGTCTTCAGCCTGGCCGCCGGTGGTCAGACGGCCTTCATCAAGCAGTCGAGGCCAAAGAGGGCGTCAAGATACAGCGCGAGAGCATCACCTACGCCACCATCACGCTACAGAACTACTTCCGCCTGTACCAGAAGCTGGCCGGCATGACCGGTACCGCGCTAACTGAGTCAGACGAATTCTACAAGATCTACGGGCTAGAGGTGGTTGCCATACCCACAAACGTACCTATGGGCCGCGAAGATCACTCTGACCTGGTATTCCAGACCGAAGACGGCAAATGGAACGTGATTACGGATGACATCGCCTCACTGCATGAAAGTCACCAGCCTGTGCTGATCGGCACTACCTCCGTGGAAGACTCCGAATTCCTGAGTGAACGGCTAAAGAAGCGGGGCGTGTCTCACCAGGTGTTGAACGCCAAGAACCACGAGCACGAAGCCACCATCGTCGCCCAGGCGGGCAAACTGGACGCCGTAACCGTGTCCACTAACATGGCTGGCCGCGGCACCGACATCGTTCTGGGTGGCAGCGACACCGACCGCGCCGACTGGAAGGAAGAGCATGACAAGGTGATCGAGTTGGGTGGACTTTACGTCATCGGCGCCGAGCATCACGACGCACGCCGCATCGACAACCAGCTACGAGGCCGCGCCGGACGCCAAGGCGACCCTGGCAGTTCCCAGTTCTATGTCTCCCTGGAAGATGAACTGATGCAGCGGTTCGGCGGTGACCGCATCAAAACGGTTATGGGTTGGGCCGGCCTGGACGAAGAAACCCCGGTGGAGAACAAGATCATCACCAAGTCCATCGGCGGCGCCCAGGTCAAGGTCGAAGGCTACCACTTTGACATGCGGAAGCACCTTCTCGACTACGACGATGTACTTAACAAGCAACGGGAAGTCATCTACGAGGACCGCTTCGAAGCCCTGAGCGGCGAGTCTCTGAAGCTGAAATTCATAGCGATGCTGCGGCGTGAGTTCGCGGAGGCTGCCAATCACCATCTGCCCGGAAAACACATCGACGACTGGAATCCCACCGGCCTGATCGATGAGATACGCGCCATCTGCCCCCTGCCACCGGAACTGGCCTCAGAAGAACAGATTTACGAGTGGAGCCGGGAGCAGATATTAGAGATTCTGGATGACTTCGCCGAGACGGTCTACGAAGCCCGGGAACAGGACGTAGGCGAAGAATCGGCCCGGACCATTGAACGGTTACTGCTGCTAAAGGCCATCGACACCCATTGGGTGCAACACCTGACGGCCATGGAGAACCTGCGGACCGGGGTTGGCCTGCAGGCCTACGGCCAGCGTGACCCGCTGGTGGTGTACCGGTCTGAAGGCAATAAGATGTTCGGTAATTTGCAGGTGGCAATCGAAACCGAGGTTGTACACACTGTTTTCCATGCCACATTGAACCAGCAGCCCGCCCAGGGGATCAGCCGCCGCCCAAGCGGCGCGGTAACACCGAAAGAAAGCCCGATGAAGGCCATTAACGACGCCCACCGCAACTCCTCCCCTGTAGCCACCGGAGGGAAGGTGGGGCGTAACGCTACCTGCCCCTGCGGCAGCGGCAAGAAGTACAAACGCTGCCACGGAGCATCCGCTTAGGGTTTTTCCGGCCGGTCCACCCTCATCACTCGCCCTGCCTTAAACGTTCCGTCATCTATCGTTTCCCAGAGGTGTTGCTTCCGGAGGTTTGCCAGGGCCGACTCTATCCTTTTGACATCCCCGCTGTGATTGGGCCGGGGGCCTTGATTCGCCAGGGCCTTAAGGACTGTCTGGCGCCAGTCATCGTCTAGATGCACGCAAGCCAAGACCTGGTCGGCGAATTCTTGCTCTACCTGGGCGATTTCCACTGAGCTGGGGCGCATGGGACAGCGGTGCCAGCTATGGCCCATGCGTGGAGACTGTCTCCCTCTGGAACCGCTGGTGATGCCGTGAAAGAGCTGCCCACATCCGTCGCAGACCAAAACCCAGGTGAGCGGGTATACCCGCTGCTCCCTTCCCGGTGGGCTGTGCCGTCCTAGATTCTTGAAAGCCTCCTGGTCCCTATTTCTTGCCGAACAGCCTAGCGAAGAACCCGGGTTTCTTGGCCGCAGGCCCGCTAGCCGCTGGCCTCTCGGGCATGTGATGCCCATGACTGTGACCGCCGGGTCCGTGGTCGTGGTCCCCGTGATCGTCATGGTCGTCGTGGGAGTCATGGCCTTCTTGAGTGCCGTGGTCGTGACCCTCATGGTCTCCATGGTCATGGCCTTCATGATCTTCGTGGTCTTCGTATTCGCCGTGGGCTTCAGACATATACTTCTCCGGCTCTTTATCGAACGCCACTTTGCAGCCCGGCGCGCAGAAATAGTAGGTCCTGTCATTGTGTTCACTCTGACCGCCAGGCGGGTTGTCTGTATCCACATTCATCTGGCAGATTGGGTCAATCGCTGTAGCCATTCCATTTCCTCCGATTAATTTCCTCTAATGCAGAATCAGGTGAGTCGGCTAGGCCCATTAGACCTTGGCCCGGCGCAGCCTCAGGGAATTTGTCACCACCGTTACCGAGCTGAAGGCCATCGCCAACGCAGCCAGTGCTGGATTCAAGAACCCCTGAGTGCCGAAAAAGAAGTCCAGGCTCCCGGGCACGCCGCCAATACCCTGGAAGACGGGATAGAGGACTCCAGCAGCCACGGGGATCAGCATCACATTGTAAAAGAAGGCCCAGAACAGGTTCTGTTTGATGGTGCGGATGGTCTGTCGGCTCAATTCCAAAGCTGCAGCCACCCCGTTAACATCGCTCCGCATCAGGGTGATATCCGCCGACTCCATTGCAACGTCGGTCCCGCTGCCCATGGCCAGACCAACATCGGCCTGGACCAGCGCCGGCGCGTCGTTGATGCCGTCGCCGACCATCGCCACTATCCGGCCTTCGGCCTGCAGCCTTTTGATTACCGCGGCTTTGTCGTGAGGCAGTACTTCGGCTTCTACATGTTCCACGCCCAATTCGCGGGCGATGGCCTGGGCTGTCTGAACGTTGTCTCCGGTCAGCATCACCACGTCAAGATTCATACTCCGTAATTTGGCCAGTCCCTCAAATGTCCCTGGTCTCAGAGTGTCAGCCACGGCAATCAGCCCTATTGACCGGCCGTCATAGGCCAGGAATATAGGTGTTTTGCCCTGGGCCGACAACGCTGACGCCCGTTCCACCAATCCGTTCAATTGGACTCCCGAGTCGTTCATCAACGCCTGATTGCCAAACATGACCAGGCGGCCGTTAACCTGGGCTGAGATTCCACGGCCCGGGATAGCCTGGAACTCAGACATGGACTCCAATTCCAGTCCTCGGCTCTGGGCTTCAATGACTATCGCTTCGCCCAAGGGATGCTCGGAACCTCTCTCGGCTGAGGCAGCCAAGAACAGAAGCTCCTGTCCTGAAGTCCGAGACGCGTCAGAAACCACTAGGTCAGTTACAACCGGCTTTCCGGTAGTGAGAGTGCCGGTCTTGTCCAAGACCACGGTATCGACCTTGTGAGCAATCTCCAGGGCTTGTGCCTGCTTGATCAGCACCCCGTGCTCAGCGCCTTTGCCGGTACCCACGATAATGGCCGTTGGGGTGGCTAGTCCTAAAGCGCAAGGACAAGCGATGATTAAAACTGAGACCAGTACCAGGGTCGAGAAAGTCAGGACTGGGGCGGGTCCCAGCAGCATCCAGAACGCGAAGGCGGCCAAAGAAGCGATTATCACCGCCGGCACGAAGTAGGAGGCCACTAGGTCGGCCAGCCGTTGGATAGGCGCCTTGGAACCCTGGGCCTCTTCCACTAGGCGGATTATCTGGGCCAGGACCGTCTCGCCGCCCACCTGGGTGGCTTCGAAATATAGGACGCCGTTGGAGTTCATCGTTGCGCCGTAGACCTTTTGGCCTGGGACTTTTTCCACCGGCATGCTTTCGCCGGTGAGCATCGATTCGTCCACCGCCGAATAGCCGTCCGTCACCAAGCCGTCCACCGGTAACTTCTCTCCTGGGCGCACCAAGACAGTGTCGCCGACGACAACTTGGTCCACCGGTATGTCTATCTCCTCACCGTCGCGCACTATCCGCGCCGAGGTGGGTCTTAGACCGATCAGCCGCCTTATAGCCTCGGAGGTACGGCCTCGGGCTCCGGCCTCTAGGAAACGGCCCAGCAGGATAAGAGCGATGATGATGGCCGCTGTGTCAAAATAAACCTTGGCCTCGATGCCGTTGTCAGCCAACACTCCAGGGGAAAAAGCATCCAGCAAGACCACAACAGCGCTGTAAAAATAGGCGACCGTGGTGCCCAGGGCGATAAGGGTGTGCATGTTGGAAGTTCCATGCCGCAAAGCGCCCAGTCCGGAGGAGTAAAAGTTGGACCCGGCCCAGAATTGCACCGGTGTCGCCAGCGCCCATAGCAGGAAGGGATAGAAGCCGTGTCCCATGAAGCTGGAAACCCAAGGAAAGGCATCAAAGGTGCCCAGGAACAGGAGTATCGCGCCGGTCCCGGCAAATATCAGGCGGTTGCGCAGATCACGGATCTCTTTAACCTTGGAGAGCCTTTCAAGTTCCCTTTCCTGGTCCCCCGAGTCGTTGAAGCATTCCACACGATAACCAGATTCTTCCACCGCTTTCTGTAGGTCGGCAAGCTCGGCCATGCCAGGCACAAATTCGACCGTTGCCTTCTCCGCGCCCAGGTTCACGTCGGCCTGAGCAACTCCCGGCACGCCGCGGAGGGCGTTCTCGATATGGCTAACACAGGCCGGACAGGTCATTCCACCGATGTCCAGAGACGCCGTTTGGGTACCGAGTTTATATCCCGCCTCAGAAACGGCGTCTTGTATCAGCTGGAACGGAACCTCGGAGGAATCGAATTCCACCAGAGCTTTTTCCGTGCCCAGATTGACCGATGCCTCCAGCATGCCAGAAACGTCCATAAGGGCGTCCTCGACGTGACCCACACAGGCGGCGCAGGTCATACCCTCAACGGACAGGCTGATCTTCTTTATGCCCTTATCTGTTGTCGCCATTTTTATAGTTCCAATCACCGGCCAGCCTGCTTGCTCAACAGTTCCAAGCCGCTCAATCGTTTGATGCGGACCGTTCCCCAAAGGTGTGTACCGCGCATGCTATGCACCATCGGCAAAAATAAGATTCCCTTTGGAGGCGCTCTGACGTAGCTTTTTTAGGTCGGCATACTCTCGGGAGTTGTACCATTCTTTGACCCGATCGATGCTCTCGAACTCCAGCACCACCAACCGCTTTGGAGCCCAGGACCCCTCAAAGACCTCGCCGGAGGCCCCACGGACCAAGTAGGTGCCGCCAAACGCCGCCACTGTGGCAGGAACACCTGCAGCGTACTTGGCGTAGGTATCCGGGTCAGTTACTTCGATGTCTCCCACCAGATAGCCCGGCGTTCCCGTCCCTCTACCTTGGGTGGGTGGCTCGACGCCCTCCGCGACCAGCAACGACCCCGTGGACGCGCTCTGTCGCAGTTTGGTCAGCTCCTTGTAACCATCCGAGTAGTACCAACTCTTGATGGTGTCTACGTCTTTATACTCAGCCAGCACAAACCGCTCTGGGTTCCAATCGCCTTCGCATGGCTCACATTTGTCGGGCCCCCGCACCAGGTATCTGCCGCCGAACGCTCCGCTGCTTGCGGGCACCAGTCCGGCGTATTTGGCAAATGTATCTGGGTCGGTGACATTTATGTCACCGATTACGTATGCGGACATTTTTTATTCTCCGGCAATCATTATTTAGTCGAAAGGATGTACAGGCCCTTGAGCTCTTCCACAATCTCTTCGGCGCGTCCCGACCGGATACCTTCCACCACACAGGATTTCAGGTGTCCTTCAAGCAACAGGCTCTCCATCTTCTCGATGGCCCGGCGGACGGCGTAGGTCTGCTTCAGAACATCAACACAGTATTTGTCCTCATCCAGCATCTTCCGGATACCGGCTAGATGGCCTTCGATGTAGCTCATCCGTTTTAGGGCGTCTTGTTTAACTTCGGAAAGCATTGCGGTTCCTCCCAACCCACACCCCCTGGGGGTGGGTCTATTCTTCACATACTACGCTGTGAAAACTGGCTTGTCAAATTTGCGGCTCGGATATGTTAGGCTGGCCCAATATGCTAATTAAAGCGGGATGGAGCAGCCATGGACGCCCATGAATTCTGGGCGGCGTTGAAAGGACGGGGACTAAATTTCTTCTCTGGAGTCCCCGACTCCACATTCCAGAACGCCTATAACTTCATGGTGGAAGACCCGGACATCCGGTACGTCCCGGCAGTGCGGGAGGACGTGGCCTTGGGCATTGCCAGCGCAACGTATTTCACTGGAGGGTTGGGCGGCGTCATCATGCAAAACTCCGGTGTGGGTAACCTGGTCAACCCCCTGACATCATTCAACCTGATGTATAGGATTCCAGCGGTTCTCATCGTGGGGTGGCGCGGTTACGGCGGACCGCCCAACGACGCACCGGAACATTGGATCATGGGCGCCAAAACTCCAGAGTTCTTCGAACTGATGGAGGTCCCATACGAGATCCTGGGACCGGATGACCTAGAAGCCGCTCTGGACCGTCTCCTGGTCAACATCAGAGGACGTTCAGTACCCGGTGCACTGCTGGTCCATTCAGGGGTTATCACATGATCGCCCGTTACCAGGCCATCGAGAGAATCTTGTCGCACGTCCAGAGCAACGACCTCGTGGTTAGCACCACGGGCATGATCTCCAGGGAACTATTCTCTCTCGACGACCGGCCGGGAAACTTCTACATGATCGGATCGATGGGTCTTGCCTCGGCTATGGGACTGGGTCTGGCCATCCAGGCGCCTCACCAGCGGATATTCGTGCTGGAGGGGGACGGAAGCGCCCTCATGAGTCTGGGAACACTCCCCCTTATCGCATCGGAAGGGCCACCGAACCTGGTGCACGTCATCTTGGACAACGAGGTCTATGAGTCAACCGGCGGCCAAGCCTCGATCAGTTCCAGGTTCGACCTAGACCAGACGGCCACCAGTGCCGGTTATCCCTGGACGCGCCGGGTAGATGGCATCGAAGAGCTGGAATCTGCCCTAATGGAAGCGACAAACGCCAGCCATCTCAGCCTGATCCTAGTCAAAGTCGGCATAGCCCCCGTAGAGGGCATACCCCGTGTCACCCACACGCCGGAAGAGATACGCGACCGGTTTAAAACGGCAGTCCAGCCCTAGGCGGGGGCGGACTCATGGTTAGTCGGTTGCTGATAACAGCATCTGTGTGCGCCATGGTCCTGGCAGGGGCTGGCGGAAGAGAAACCCCTGCTCCAGAGAGACCGACTAGCCGGTCAACCGAATCGCCCACGGCGATACCCACCTCCGAGCCAACCCATACACCCGCGGCAATAATCGGCCCCAATGAAGCTTGGGTGCACTACGACGCGGCCATCCGCATAGAGCCTGGTATCCGGCTAGCGTTCTACGTCCGAGGCAACGCCCTTTTACGGGTTGGGCCAGTTCCATCTGGCGATACGGGACTACGATAAAGCCCTACGCCTCAACCCAAAGTTCGTGCTAGGCTACCTCATTCGGGGACTTGCTCTTAACGAACTGGACCAGCACATGCAGGCCGTCGAGAACTGCACCAAGCCATCAACCTGTCCCCCGACTTCACGCGCGCCTTCATCGGACGCGCACTGGCCCACGCCGCTCTCGGCAATGACGCCAAGCTCAACGGGATACAGACCGGGCCGTTGAGCTTGGCGCCAACCGAGAGCAGATGGAAGCACGGTTAGCGGCGATTACAGAGCAGCGGTAGCGACTACCCGTCGTACTCGACCATCGCCGCAGAGCACGGTCTGTTGGAACCTAAGGACGAGGAGTAGCTAGGCTAAACCACGTACCCGTTCCGCCGGTCCCAGTCCTCCGCTTCCTGGCTGCGCTCTGACGGGTCGCCGTAGCCGCCGCCGCCGGACGACAGGCAGTAAACATGGTCGCCGGGGTTGACCACTACCTCGGTCTCCTTGGAACCCAAAGGCCGCTCAGAATCGTTGGAGAGTATCTTGTAGTCATGAGGCAGACCGTGTTCGCCGTGGAATAACCCGAAGGGCGGCACCACAATGCCGTCGCCGGCCGTGTTCAACAGCGCCGGGCCCTCGCCTTGGTAGACCAAGTCGCAGATTCCGCCCAGTCCGCCCCGCCAGGCTCCCTTACCGCCTGAGTTGGGCCGCAGTTCGTGCCTGCGTATGAAGAAAGGGAACCGCTCTTCTGTGACTTCGATGCTCGGACTGCGGATTCCGCCAGCCACGTTCACCTCGCCCACGTTGGACCAGCCGTCATAGCCGTGAGCCGCGCCGCCGCCGCCGCGAGCAAGAAAGAAGTGCCAGATGAACTGGCGTCCAGTGCGGGGGTCTTTGCCGGTGATGGCATAGCGCAGCCGGCGCGAGAACCCGGCGTTGACCGACTTTGGCACGGCCTGGGATAACGCTTTGAATATCGCCTCGACAATCTCCTCAGCGCAGTGGTTGGTGCTCATGCACACGGGAGCCGGGGGGTTAGCGTTCACGATCAGCCCCTTCGGGGCGATGATGTCCACCGGCCGCATGGAGCCCTCATTCTTGGCTACGTCTGCCGGGGCCACATACATGATGGCGGCGTGGGCCAGAGAGCGGGTGTTGGCGTAGGCGCTGTTGATGAATCCCGTGACCTGGGGACTGGACTCACCAAGGTCGATGGCCATGGAATCTCCGGCTATGGTCACCTTGGCCCGGATTGGTATCAGCTTGTTTTCAAAGCCATCATCGTCCACCAAGGATTCTCCGTGGTAGACGCCGTCGGGCCATTCAGATATGAACTGCCGCACCTGACGTTCAGTGGCGGCTAAAATCTCCGACACGGCAGCCAACAGCCGGTCTGCGCCATAGCTCTCTAGCAGGCCGTCAATCCGTTGGGCGGCGATCATCACCGAGCCGATCTGGGCGTTCAAGTCGCCTAGGAAATTTTCTGGCTGGCGCACGTTGGCCGAGAGCATCTGCAAGACATCGTCCCTGGGCGCGCCCTTGTTATACAGTTTCAAGGGCGGGATTCGGATACCCTCCTGGAATATCTCGGTGGCGCGGGGATTGTAGCCACCGTGGGTGCCGCCGCCAACATCGCTGTGATGGGCGCGGTTCACGCCATAAAAGAGCAACCGCCCTTCATGAAAGACAGGCTTGATGATCGTGATATCGGGCAGGTGGCTACCGCCGAAATAAGGGTCATTCAGGATGAACAGGTCTCCTTCTGACATGGTATCGCCGAAGTAGTCCCGCACTGCAGCTCCGGCCACGGGCAGGGCGCTGACGTGCACTGGGATGCCTTCACCTTGGGCCACCAGTTGGCAGTCGGCGTCCAAGATGGCGGTGGAGAAATCGCGGCTGGAGTTTAGAATCTGGGACATGGCGGTCCGGAGCATCACCTCGGTCATCTCCAGGGCGATTGACTCCAACCGGTGCTCGACCACGGCTAGGGTCACCGGGTCAGGCCGGTCTGCAGCCCCCGCAGTCGCCACTGTGCCTGTTTCAGATTCCAGTGAGACCAGCAGCTCGATGCCGCCGTACGGGTCGATATTAGCCGTATCACCGGCTTCGACCAGCACGGTGGTGAAATCCGATTCCAGGACTGCTGGACCGGCCACCGAGACGCCAGGCGACAGGTCTCCAATCTCATAGACCGACGCATCGACCCATCCATCCAAGTAGATCTTGCGGCGTCCTTTTTCTTTGGCGGGTTTGGCGTGGCCGGTTTCTAGCGGCGGCGGGTCTAATTTGGGCAAACGGCCCACCACGCTGGCCCGCAACGTCACCAGCCGTATCTCCTGCTCCGACTGACTGTAGGAATACAACTCCTGGTAACGCTGATGGAAGTTCGCCGCCCATTGGGACACCAACGTCTCAGCGGATTGGCCTAGGTCCGAAATGGGGACGTTGACCTCGTAGATCTGGTCCAAATAGCGCATGTCAGCCGAGATTGAGACCTCGATATTGGCCTCGGACACGCCCTGTTTCTGCAACCTCTTCTGGCCCTCGGACTCCATCCCAGAGATGATTGTTTTAACAGCATCTAGGTCCATTCCCAGTAAAGACTCCGGATGAGACCGGGAATAATCATATTTGAGATCG
>Ga0209753_1001023_pt1 | contig 11892 bp, 10 predicted proteins | sample METZYME_3_550m_FD_187550 | JGI IMG/M metagenome (GOLD analysis project Ga0209753, IMG submission 187550) | Marine microbial communities from oxygen minimum zone in mesopelagic equatorial Pacific - METZYME_3_550m (SPAdes) (version 2) | ecosystem: Environmental > Aquatic > Marine > Oceanic... | reverse complement strand
CTGTGCGGGTGGGTTGACAGGCGCCGAGAACACGGCGAACACCTAGCCTTCGTGGACCTCCGCGACCGCAGCGGCGTCATCCAGGTGGTCGTCGACGGGGCCCACGACCTCCGTTCCGAGTACGTCCTCCAGGTGACCGGCGACGTCCGGGAACGCCCCAACGAAACGGCCAACGACAACCTGGCCACCGGCGCAGTCGAGGTGGAGGCCACCGAGGTGGTCGTGCTGGCTACCGCCGAACCGCCTCCCTTCCCACTTAACGAGCGCACCGAGGTCGACGAGGTGGTACGACTCCGCCACCGTTACGTAGACCTGCGCCGTCCCCGAATGCAACGAAACCTGGAGGTCCGGGCCCGGGTGACGGCGGCTATCCGAGGGGCCATGGAAGAGCAGGGATTCGTCGAGGTGGAGACGCCGATGCTGGTGGCCAGCACCCCTGAGGGGGCACGGGACTTCGTCGTCCCATCCCGGAAGGAACCGGGATCGTTCTACGCACTGCCCCAGAGCCCACAGATCTTTAAGCAACTCACCATGATGGGCGGCGTCGACCGCTACTACCAGATCGCCCGGTGCCTCCGCGACGAAGACCTACGGGCCGACCGGCAATTCGAGTTCATGCAACTTGACGTGGAGGCCAGTTTCGTGACCGGTGAAGACGTACGGGCCTTCGTGGCGCACGCGGTGGGCGCGGCCGTCGAGGCGGTGACCGGAGACCATCCCGGGGAGATCAGGTCGATGTCCTGGCGGGAGGCCATGGACCGTTTCGGGTCGGACAAGCCCGACGTCCGGTTCGGCCTAGAACTCGTTGACGCCACCGATATCTTCGCCGATACCGAGTTCCGGGCCTTCCAGACCCCGTGCGTGAAGGGCATCCGGGTGCCCGACGGGGCCGACACGTCCCGCAACCGGCTCGACGAACTCACCGAGGAGTGCAAGCTCTGGGGGGCCAAGGGCCTCGTATGGATGCGCCTCACCGAAGATGGGTTGAACTCGCCGGTGGCTAAGTTCCTTTCCGACGACGAACAGGCTGGTCTGGTGGCCAAGTTCGAGGCCCGGGTCGGAGACCTTCTGCTCCTAGTGGCCGATGAGTGGTCCACCGCCTGCCACGTCTGCGGCCTGCTGCGACTGGAGTTAGGCCGACCCCCGATCACCGAAGGTGGCCGTCACTTTGTCTGGGTGACGGACTTCCCGCTGTTCGAGGGCTACGACGAGGCAGGGAACCCGATCCCGGCTCATCACCCCTTCACCATGCCCCACGAGGAGGACCTCGGCATGCTCGGCGGTGACGACCAGCTGGCCATCCGGTCGCTGGCCTACGACCTGGTCCTCAACGGCTGGGAATTGGGCTCCGGATCGGTACGAATCCACCGTCGGGAGGTCCAGGAGCAGGTCCTGGCTGCCCTGGGCATCAGTCCTGAAGAGGCCCGTGCTCGCTTCGGATTCCTCCTCGACGCCTTCCGGTACGGCGCTCCACCCCACGCCGGGTTCGCCGTCGGCCTCGATCGACTCACAGCCGTTCTAGCTGGGGAGGAGAACATCCGCGAGGTGATCGCTTTCCCGAAGACCCAATCGGGTGCCGACCCGCTGACCGGCGCGCCCACCCCGATCGACGACCGGCACCTCGCCGAACTGGGTCTGGAGGTCCTTCCTCCCCCCGAGTGAATGTCAGGCCCCGGCCCGTCCGGAGCCCACTAGGTTCAGTTGGGTGACCGCCGACCTGTTTGCCTCGGCTGCAATGGACCGCCTGGCCCGACGGGCCCCGCTGGCCGACCGCCTGCGACCCACCCGACTTGACGACATCGTCGGCCAGGACCACCTGCTTGGCCCGGGCCGACCGATGCGGGCCCTCATCGAAGGCGACCGGCTCTCCTCGGTGATCCTGTGGGGTCCGCCGGGTACCGGCAAGACCACCCTGGCCCGGGTGATCGCCCGAGTCACAGCCCAAGACTTCACTGAGATGTCGGCCGTGTCGGCCACCGTCAAGGATGTCCGCGAACTGGTGGTCCGGGCTGCCGACCGGCTCGGCGAGGCTGACGTCGGCACCATCCTGTTCCTCGACGAGGTGCACCGCTTCAACAAGGCCCAACAGGACGCCCTCCTACCCTCGGTCGAATCAGGGTTGATCATCCTCATCGGAGCCACCACCGAGAACCCTTACTTCGAGGTCAACGCGCCGCTGCTGTCCCGATCAACCCTCTTCCGGCTGGAACCCCTCGAACGAGATGCCGTGCTGGCGCTGCTTGGGCACGGCCTGGAGGCCGAGGATGCCACCGCCGCCGACGAGGCCCTGGGGTTGCTAGCCGACCGGGTGGCCGGGGACGGCCGGCAGGCCCTGACCAGCTTGGAGGTGGCCGTCGCCCTGGCCGAGGATCGGGGAGACCGGCGGGTCACCCTGGCCGACGCCGAAGCAGCGCTGGGCACTAAGGCCATCCGATACGGGCGCGACGATCACTACGACGTGATCAGCGCCTTCATCAAGAGCATCCGGGGATCCGACCCCGACGCCGGGCTCTACTGGCTGGCCCGCATGCTCGAAGCCGGCGAGGACCCCCGGTTCATCGCCCGTCGCCTGGTCGTTCTGGCCAGCGAGGACGTTGGGATGGCCGACCCGACGGGCCTCGTGGTGGCCGACGCGGCAGCCCGGGCGGTGGAATTCGTCGGCCTCCCCGAGGCCCGGCTGAACCTGGCCCAGTGCGTGGTCCACCTGGCCACCTCACCCAAGTCCAACCGGGTGACCGTGGCCCTGGGCCGGGCCACTGTCGACGCTCGGGCTTCCGGTGAGGGCCGAGTCCCAATTCACCTCCGCGACGCCAGTTATCAAGGGGCCGCCGAGATCGGCCACGGAGACGGCTACCAGTACCCCCACGACGATCCCCGAGGATGGGTCAGCCAGCAGTACCGACCGGACGAGGTGGCCGGGAACGTCTACTACGCTCCGTCGTCCCACGGCTTCGAACAGGAGGTGGCCGACCGTATGTCCGACCAAGGGGACGCGCCGCGGCCCGCCGACCCCGAGGCGGTTCGTTGATGCGACGGCGCCTGTTCTGGCTGGCGGTCGGCACCCTGGTCGGGGTAGCCGCCTCGGCGCTCACCGAACGCCGCATCCGCCGTGCCGCAGTTCGCCTCGGCGCTGCCCGGCTGCGTCGCAGCCTGGCCGCTCGGCCCGCCGAGGCTGCAGACCGGCTCCGCCGCATGGGAAGGGAATGGATCGACGCCGGGCGCACAGACCCCAGCCCGATCCCGTCGAGGCCTCGGTCGCTCGGCCGCGTCCCGGCCCCCCGTCACCCCCATCGCCCCGTCCACTGACCGCCAACGTCCAACCGGGCCAACCTCCACGGGGCGCCCGACGGCCCACCAGTAGGCTGGCCCTTCGATGGCCGAAAAACTCCTGACCGCCAACGGGGTCCGCCGAGCCTTCGTGGACTTCTTCGCCGAGCGCGATCACCACCACGAACCTTCAGGCAGCCTGATTCCCCACGATCGGACCCTCCTGTTCACCGTGGCGGGCATGGTGCCCTTCAAGCCGTATTTCGTGGGCGAACAGCCCGCCCCCTGGCTCCGGGCCGTGACCGTCCAAAAGTGCGTGCGGGCCGGCGGCAAGCACAACGACCTCGACGAGGTGGGTCGGACCAGCCGCCACCTGACCTTCTTCGAGATGATGGGCAACTTCAGCTTCGGTGACTACTTCAAATCCCAGGCCTGCGCCTACGCCTGGGATTTCATAACCAACCACTTGGGCCTCGACCCGGACCGCCTCTGGGTGACCGTTCACCTCAGCGATGACGAGGCGGCCGCCATATGGGAGGACGAGGTGGGCATCCCGGCCGAGCGCATCCAGCGCCTCGACGAGGAGAACTACTGGAAGATGGCCGACACTGGCCCCTGCGGCCCATGCTCGGAGATCTTCTGGGACAGGGGGCCGGAGTTTGGTGACGACGGTGGGCCCGCCCACGGCGACGAGGAGCGCTTCATCGAGATCTGGAACCTGGTGTTCATGCAATTCGAACAGCACGAGGACGGGTCGATGACCCCACTGCCCACGCCGTGCATCGACACCGGCCTCGGCCTCGAGCGGGTCCTTTCGGTGCTCCAGGGCGTCGAATCGGTATGGGGCACCGACGAGTTCGTCCGACTGCTGGCCATCATCGGCGACCTGACCGGAGTGGCCTACCCCAGTGGCGACCGTACCGACGTGTCGATGCGGATCCTGGCCGACCACGCCCGGTCCTCGTCATTCCTGATCAGCGACGGAGTGTTTCCCAGCAACGAGGATCGCGGCTACGTGCTACGCAGAATCATCCGTCGGGCCGTCCGGCACGCCTGGCTGCTTGGTGTCGAGGATCCCATCATGCCCGAACTGGTCGACGCCGTGGTAGCCATCATGGGCGTCGACTACCCGGATCTTGAGCGGAACCATGGCTTCGTGCGCGACGTGCTAGACCGGGAGGAACGTCGCTTCCGCGAGACCCTACGAACCGGGTCGACCATTCTTGACGACGCTCTGGCCGGCCTCGGCGCGGGAGACGTCCTTGACGGTGGGGTGGCCTTCAAACTCCACGACACCTACGGGTTCCCCTTGGAGGTCACCGAGGAGATCTGTGCTGAATGCCAGGTCGACGTCGACCTCGATGGATTCCGTGCGGCTATGGCTGAGCAGCAGGACCGGGCCCGATCGGCCCGTAAGGGTCCGGCCGTCGGCTCAGGTGACGACGGCCTCCCGGCCCTACTGGAACGACACGGGCCCACTCATTTCGTCGGGCATCAGGACGACGAGGCCGACGCCGTCGTGCTTCACGTTGGTGACGGGACCGTGGTGCTCGACCGGACACCGTTCTACGCTGAAGCAGGCGGCCAGGTCGGCGACACCGGCACCATCGCCACCGAGACCGGACACCTTCGGGTCCTCGACACCACCTTGGCCCTCGATGCCCTCCACGTCCACCACGTCGAAACTCTCGACGGCACCGTCCAGGTCGGCCAGCAGGTCCGGGCGGGCATCGACGGCGACCGTCGGTCGGCGATCCGCCGCAACCACACCGCCACCCACATCCTCCACTGGGCTCTCCGGGACGTGCTCGGCGACCATGTAAAGCAGCAGGGCTCGTACGTGGGTCCGGATCGTCTGCGATTCGACTTCAGCCACTTTGAGGGAATGACCCCCGAACAGGTGGTGGCTGTAGAGGACCGGGCCAACGCCCAGATCCTGTCCAACTTTGACTGCCGTCATCTTGAGGTCACCCGCCAGGAGGCCGAATCGATGGGGGCCATCGCCTTCTTCGGGGACAAGTACGGCGAGACCGTCCGAGTACTGGAGGCTGGCCCTCACTCCCTGGAGTTCTGCGGTGGCACCCACGTCTCCGCTCTGGGCGACATCGGGATGGTCAAGATCATCAGCGAGGGGTCGATCGGCTCTAACATCCGACGCCTTGAAGCGCTGACCGGGACGGCATCCCTGGACCGCCTCCGGGATTCCGAGCAAGCTCTCGCCTCGGCGGCCGAGTTGATCGGCGTGCCGGTCGACGACCTGCTTCAAGGGCTGGGACGCCGCCTCGACGAACTCGGCGAACTTCGTCGAAGTATCGACGACCTACGCCGCGGCGCGGCACTCGGCCGGGCCGACGACCTGGCTGCCGACGCCACCGACGGGCTAGTCGTGGCCGAGGTCCCCGATATCGACCGAGACAGCCTCCGGGACCTGGCCGTGGCCGTCCGGGACCATGACGGGGTAAGGGCTGTTGTCCTGGGCACCGTCCCCGCCGGGGGAGGGGTGGCCATGGTGGCCGCGGTGGCAGCCGACAGTGCCCTAGACGCTGGGGCCCTCCTGGCCGACGCGGCAAAGACAATCGGCGGGGGAGGCCGCCCCAATCCGGACCTGACGGTGGTGGGCGGAAAGTCCCCTGAGCACCTGGCCGAAGCATTGGAGCAGGCGAGGGCCGCCGCCCTGGCCGATTGAGGCGGCGTGCGGGCCCTCGGCCTTGACCTGGGCGAGCGACGGATCGGCGTCGCGGTTGGTGACAGTGATGGCCGGGTGGCCACCCCGCTGACCGTCCTTGAACGGTCCGGCGACCGCGCTGCCGACCATCGGGCGGTGGCGGCACTGGTCGCGGAATGGGAAGCGGAGATCGTGGTCGTCGGCATGCCCTACTCGCTCGACGGCACCCAAGGCCCGGCCGCCCGGGCCGCGGCCGACGAGGCCGCCCGGCTGGGTGCCGTCCTGGATGTGCCGGTAGAGACCTACGATGAGCGTCTGACCACCGTGATCGCCGAGCGGCGTCTCGCCGAGCAGGGTCTCGCCGGCCGGCGCCGCAGAGCCCTGGTCGATCAGGTGGCCGCCTCGGTGATCCTCCAGGCCTGGTTGGACACCCAACGCGAGGTTAAGGACCGGTGACCGGACTGGAACCAACCGGCGGCCCGCCGAATGCTGCCACCGACGAACATTCTCCTGACCGGTCCGTCGAAGGAGACTTGTTCATCGACGGCACAGCCGCCGACCGAGACCACGGGCCCCGGCCCGACGTCCGCTGGGTCCGGCACCGACCGCTCCTGGGACCGGTGGTCCGCTGGGGGACTGTGGGTTTCGTGGTTCTGGTGGTGATGATGGTGGCCTGGAACCGTGTCGAGAACTGGATCGACGCCCAGATCAGGCCGGACGGGCTTCCCGGCGCCGAGGTCGAGATCACCATTGAGGACGGTTGGACCACCAACGACGTGGTTGCAGCACTGGGCGACGCCGGCGTGATCGACAGTCCGGCCATGTTCCGGCAGTGGATGCGCTGCCCGTCCGTCCTCCGGCGATTCCTGGACTGCGAACCCGGCGGGGATTACTCGTTCATGGCCGGCCAGTACCTGCTACGCGAGCACCTGACCTTCGATGAAGCCGTGGGCGTGCTGGTCGCCGGGCCACTCCCTGAGGAGGTTGTCCGGGTCATGGTTCCCGAGGGTCTTACGTTGGAACAGACAGTGGTCCGTCTCTTGGACCGTATGCCCGCCTTCGACGAGCAGGAGTTGCGGGCCGCTCTCCTCAGCGAGCAACTCCGCTGGGACCACTATCCCGCCGAACTACCCTTCCTGCTACCCGAGGGCCTCCTGTTCCCCGAGACCTACCAACTGGACGAAGCCACGGTCGCCGACGAGTTGGGCCTGGTAACCCGTATGCACCGACAGTTCCTCAAGGTGGTCGAGGTTCTCGACCTCGAAAGTCGGGCGGCGGCCCACTCCCTTAGCCCCTACGAGGTGGTCGTGGTGGCCTCTCTCATCGAGGAGGAGGCCCTGCTTAACGAAGAGCGACCCAAGATCTCCCGGGTGATCCACAACCGGCTAGAACGGGGATGGCGTCTCGGTATCGACGCCACGGCCCGGTACGCGGTCGGGAAAATCGCCGGCGAACCGATGTCCACCGAGGACCTCGAGGTTGATTCCCCGTGGAACACCAGAGTGGTCACCGGGCTACCGCCGACACCAATCGCCGCCCCAGGACGAGCCTCGCTCGAAGCCGCCCTGGCACCGGCTGACGGCGACTGGCTCTACTATGTGCGTACCGACGAGGGCGACGTACTCGGGGCCCACACCTTCGCCATCACCAGTCACGAATTCAATCGGGCACGGCAGGTCTGCATCGAGAAGGATCTGGGTTGTGGCTAAGGCGGACCAGAACCTTCGAATCCCGATCAGTGGCACCACTCGGACTGCCGCGGTGATCGGCAACCCGGTCCGGCACTCCCTGTCGCCGGCCCTGCTCAACGCAGCCTTCAATGCCACCGGCCTGGACTGGACCTTCGTGGCCCTCGAGGTGGAGGCTGGGGACGCCTCCCGGGCCCTTGACGGAGTGCGCGCGCTCCGGCTGGCCGGCCTGTCGGTGACCATGCCCCACAAAGCCGCGGTGGCCGCCCTGATGGACCGGCGCAGCGGAGCGGCCGAAAGGCTGGATGCCGTCAACTGTGTGGTGGTCGAGGACGGGCTCCTTGTCGGCCACAACACCGACGGCGACGGCTTCCTTGACGGGCTAGCCCACGACTCTTCAATGGACGTGGCCGGGTGCACGGCTGTCGTGGTGGGCGCCGGGGGAGCAGCCCGGGCCATCGTCCTGGCGCTGGGAGAGGCCGGTGCCTCCGAGGTGTCGGTGGTCAACCGGACTGCCGGCCGAGCCGAGGCAGCCGCCCTTCTGGCCGGAGGGGCAGGCCGAGCTGTGTCACCATCCGACGCCGCCGAGGCCATATCGGCCGCCGCCCTGGTAGTCAATGCCACACCGGTTGGCATGGGTGCCGCGCCGGACCTGGAGGGCCCGATGCCCTTAGACCCCGGTCTGCTCAGCACCGGCCAGGTGGTCGTCGATCTGGTCTACCACCCGCTGGACACCCCGTGGCTGGTCGAGGCCCGGCGGCAGGGGATCGAGGCCCACGGGGGCCTCTCGATGCTTGTCTTTCAGGCTGCGCGGGCCTTCGCCCTCTGGACCGGTCGGGACGCACCGGTGGACGCCATGTCGGCGGCCGCCCGCGCCGCCCTTGCCGCTCACCCCTCATCCTGACCGAACCCGTGCCTGTCCCCGATGGTCTTCGGGTCATGGCTTGGTGCCAGAGCGATGGTCGTACTTCTATTCGCTTAAGCGCAGTGCGCCGCGTCGGTAGCCTTACCGGATGACCCGGAACCCCGGCCCCCACCTGGCCCTGGTCGGCCTTATGGGTGCGGGCAAGACACGTGTCGGATCAGCCGTGGCGGCCCGCCTCGGCCGTAACCACGCCGACCTGGACATCATGGTGGCCAACCGCGTCGGCCGGTCGGTCGGGGTGATATTCGCCGAGGGCGGCGAAGAAGCCTTCCGGGATCTCGAGCAGGAGGCACTGGCCGAAACCCTCAGCGGGGACAAGCCGCTCGTCGTCTCCACCGGCGGCGGTGTCGTAGAACGGCCCGCCAACCGCCAACTCCTAGCTGAACGAGCCCTGGTGGTATGGCTGAGGGCCGAACCGGGAACCCTGGCCGCTCGGGTGGCCGACGTTTCGGGCCGGCCGCTACTGGCCGACGGCGATCCGGTCGACCTACTTGTCGCGCTGGCCGACCGCCGACACCCGCTCTATCACACGGTTTCCGATCAGGTGGTCGACACGGACCACCTCGACGTCGACGCCGTGGCTGCCCTGGTGGAACAGGTCGCCGGAGACGGGGCAGGGGTGGCACCGTGATCACCGTCGAGGTGGAGTTGGCCGACGGTCGGGCCTACCCGGTACTTGTCGGGCCGGGCGTCCGCCACCGACTCGCCGAGGCGATCCCCGCTCCCTCCCGACGGGCCGCGGTGGTTACCCAACCGGGTATCGGTGTGGTCGTCGACCCAGGGATAGAACACCGGGTCTTCACGATGGCCGATGGCGAGACGGCCAAAGCCTTGTCCACTGTTGAGGACCTCTGTCGGTCGTTCGCCGAATGGGGCCTGACCAGATCCGACGTCGTCGTCAGCGTGGGTGGGGGAGTGGTCACCGACGTTGCCGGCTTCACCGCGGCCACATACCACCGGGGTGTGGCGGTCATTCACGTGGCCACCACCCTGCTGGCCCAGATCGACGCAGCGATCGGAGGCAAGACTGGCGTGAACCTACCCGAGGGCAAGAACCTGGTCGGTGCCTTCTGGCAGCCGGTCGCCGTGCTGTGCGACACGGCAACCCTGGACACCCTCCCCGAGGCTGAGATGCTGTGCGGGCTGGGCGAGATGGCCAAGTACCACTTCCTGGACAGCTCGGACCTCGACGGTCTGGACCTCGACGCGCGGATCGCCCGCTGCGTGGAGATCAAGGCCGCGGTGGTGGCCGAGGACGAACACGAGGCCGGACGGAGGGCCATTCTAAATTACGGCCACACCCTCGGGCACGCCCTGGAGACGGTTGGCGGCTACGGCCTCCGCCATGGCGAAGCGGTGGCCATCGGCTTGGTCTACGCCGCCGAGCTGGCCCGGGCCCTTGGCCGAATCGACGACGACCGAGTGGCCGAGCACCGCCGGGTCGTCACGAGGTATGGCCTGTCGGCCACCCTCCCCGAGGGGACCGGATCCGACGACCTCGTGGAGGCCATGGCCCGCGACAAGAAGGCCGTCAACGGACTCACCTTCGTCCTCGACGGCCCAGACGGAGTCCAGGTGGTAGCCGGTGTCGATGCCGGCCTAGCCCGCGCCACGCTGGAACACCTGCGATGATGCCCGACATCCTCGGAGGGGGGAGGCCATGACCGAACCGATCCTGCTGGTCCTGTCAGGGCCCAACCTGAATCTGCTCGGCGAACGGGAGCCCGACGTCTACGGGGACGCCACCCTGGCCGACCACGTGGAGGTGGCCCGTCAGGCCGCATCCGAACACGGAATGGCCGTGGAGCACGTCCAATCCAACCACGAGGGCGAACTGGTCGACGCAATCCAGGGGGCACGAGGCCGTTGCGCGGCGATCCTCATCAACCCAGGGGCCTTTACCCACTACGCGTGGGCCATTCACGACGCGCTGGCTAGCTTCGACGGACCGATCCTGGAGGTCCACCTGTCGAATCCGGCCGCCCGGGAGCCGTGGCGCCACACTTCGGTCGTCGCCCCGGTGGCCGCTGGCAGCATCGCCGGCTTTGGAGGCGACGGGTACCGCATGGCCGTCAAAGCGATCGCGCGACTGCTCAACCGGTGACCCCCGACCGGCTGCCCCCAATGGAGGTGGCCGGGCGGTTGGACCGACTACGGGCCGGCCTGGACGGCGCGGCTTGCGATGCCCTGGTCGTCACATCGACGACCAACATCGGCTACCTGACCGGGTTCAGGGGGTCGGCCGGTCTGCTCTGGGTGGACGACACCCGAGCCGTGCTGGTCACCGACGGCCGCTATGGAGAGCAAGCACCCGACGAACTCAATCACGCTGGGGTGGAGGCCGAAGTGGAGATCGTCGGATCCGACCACGACGCCGCGGTGGCCCGGCTGGCCCGAGGTGTCCCCAGGATAGGCCTGGAGGCTCGGACGGTGGTCTGGGCCGCCCAGCGACGCCTCGTTGCCGCCTTGGACGCCGGCGAGGTGGTGCCCACTGACGGCCTGGTCGAAGCCCTAAGGGAGGTCAAGGACCACGGCGAGGTGGCCCGCATTGAAGCCGCGGCGGCCATCGCCGACTCCAGCCTGGCCGACGTGTGGCCCATGCTCGACGAGGAACCCACCGAACGGGACGTGGCGGCGGCCATCGACGACGGCATGCGGCGTCGGGGCGCCACCGATCGGGCCTTCCCCACGATCGTGGCCACCGGCTCCAACAGTGCCCGACCCCATGCTCGGCCCGGCGGTCGTCCCCTTCGACCGGGCGACCTGGTGGTTTGCGACCTGGGAGCGGTAGTCGACGGCTATCGGTCGGACATGACCCGTTCGACCCGGATCGGAGGTACCGGCGACGGCCGGGAAGCTGAATTACTCGAGGCGGTATTGGCCGCCCAGCGGGTCGGCCTGGACACGGTGGCCGACGGCGTGCCCGCTGCCGAAGTTGACGCCGCGTGCCGGGAGACCCTGGGGGACCTGGCCGAAGGCTTCATCCACGGCACCGGCCACGGCGTCGGCCTTGACATCCATGAGGCTCCGGCGGTCTCGGCGACGGCCACTGCTACCCTGCGGACCGGCCAGGTGATAACCGTGGAACCCGGGGTCTACCTGGCCGGGGTAGGTGGGGTCCGATGGGAGGACACCGTCGTCGTTACCGAATCCGGTTTCCGGCGGCTCACCCGCTCGCCCAGCACCATCTGACAACAAGACCAGCCGACGGTCGACCCACCGAGTGAGCCAACCTTCATGGCGATTATCACCACAAACGACCTCAAGAACGGGATGACCCTCGAACTTGACGACGACTTGTACCAGGTCATCGAATTCCAGCACGTCAAGCCGGGCAAGGGCCACGC
>Ga0209753_1001021_pt1 | contig 11911 bp, 6 predicted proteins | sample METZYME_3_550m_FD_187550 | JGI IMG/M metagenome (GOLD analysis project Ga0209753, IMG submission 187550) | Marine microbial communities from oxygen minimum zone in mesopelagic equatorial Pacific - METZYME_3_550m (SPAdes) (version 2) | ecosystem: Environmental > Aquatic > Marine > Oceanic | place... | reverse complement strand
GTCCATACCAGGTGAACTCGTTCGTACTGTCATCGGCCAGGTAACCCAGGTCCTGGAACTGTTCTGTCATAATATTATCAGAAGGGATCGGCCCCAGGGTATCCACCCTTAAAAAGCCCATATAATTTTCGTTAGGGATTTGCTTATACTCATGGAAATCTACATCAACATCCATGGCGCTCCAGAGAATTTCCAGGTCTGTACTGATCTTCATCCCGTTATTGTTGGGCGCATTGGTATTGCTGCAGCCATACACATTTCCAAACAGATTCACATGAGTCAGCATAAATCCCAAATCATGATCGTTCCAGGCCTCATTTCCATATATATCAATGACCCCCGATTGTAGTGCTGGAAAAGCGCCTCCAAACAAGGTCAGGCCATCCTGGATTAATTCATCCTGGATAATCGTTACGTTTGCATTCTGAAATTTTGGCGGTGGTGTGTTAAAAGAGTCCGGGTCGCACCAAGAGCCAACACCGCCATCGAGAAACACGGATCGAATGCGCCAGTAATAAGTATCATCCCAATCAATCTGGTCTTTATTTATAATTAAGGTCGTAGCACTGCTGTCTGTGAAAATGACCTGATCAAATGAGGGGGTAGTTGAAACTTGGATACTATAGCTGTGTGCATCTGGTTCCTGCTCCCATTCAAACAAAACATGTGTATAATTTATAGTTTCGCCATTTCCAGGCCTTCTCAGATCTGCTGGCAGGACTGAAATCAGAAAACCTGTCATTATGATAGAAATGATATTATTGAATCTGTCCACTTACTCTATGTTCAGGAGTGATGTCTTAATACTCCATGATATTGCTTTACTGTATATCTGACTTTAATCTTAACAGGGAAGATAGTGGTGTAGATACGGTTAATAGAAAAACAAATTACAGATCACTTTAACAATACCATCTTAATGGATTTTCTTGATTCACCTGCCATAATTGAACAAAGATAAACGCCGCCAGCCACAGGCTTTCCCAGATTATTGGTAGCATTCCAACTCATACGCTTCAACCCTGCCGTTTGTTTTTCATTAACCAATGTTTTTACCTGCCTGCCTAACATATCAAAGATGGAAATATTTATTTTCTGCTCTCGGACTAACTCGTATGTAATGGTTGTGGATGGATTGAATGGATTTGGATAATTATTAAAGACATGAAACTGTGTTGGCAGGTTCGGTTCATACTCATGGACAAGGTAGACGCTGTTCACACTGCCGGGTGTTCCGTAGCCTTCGGAAGCTGCCCAGTTTTCAGCCATGGCATTATCTTGAAACGGATGAATCAATTCAATTGTGGGCCCATTTCCATCCGGCTCCTGAGGCCACGGATCAGCATCGTTGTAAGAGACGGTATCCACTAATGCATTGTTTGAGTTGTACAACCTGAGTAATTCCCCTCCACCCTCAAAACCAAAATTAAGATTACCCACAAATTGATTTACATCAGGAAACATTGCAGTAAAAGACGCAGTATCTTCGCTTAATACGAGAAAATCGCCAGAATCAAGGATCGTGGCATCTGGAATTGAAAATATATGACCATCATCCTCATCTTTAAAAATCCAGTTACCCATATCCATAGATGCATCAGTGGGGTTATGCAATTCTACCCAATCTCCTGAATTATGATCATCTGAAGAATGATAATTGATCTCATTAATAACAATGGTTGAATCCGGTAAAGATTGATCTCCCACCATATAGTGATAAAAATCCCATTCTGCCTGTCCGGGCTCCAAAACTAACGCATCTTCATTGCTGGCCCGGATATAATATTTTATATGGTCACCGTTCAAATTAAATGGTACCATAGCACCGAAAATATTATCATCTGCGTCCCCATCACCATTCTGACCATCATCGCTCATAGCAACAGAAAGGAAATGGGAATTCCCTTCATTGATGGTAACCATCAGTTCTACCGATTCAGCCCCAGTGACAGCAGCCTGTATTATCACATCATCACCATTCTCTGGCGAAGTATTTTCCTGGTAAACATACAATATTTCTGGTGCTGTTTTTAAAATCTCATTATGAGTCAATAGAAATTGGAGCCGGGCATTCACCGTAGACGTAATCCCGCACCAATGAGATCCTCCCGGCGCTATAAGATAATTATCCACATTATATCGGAAATAATCTCCAAATGTAAAAGGTGGAAATAAATTTGGATCCTCATAAGCATAGGTTTCAATCGAATCCTGCATTTCATAGGCCAGAGCTTGAATATACTCTACATCATAAATATCATTTATGATGGTGCGCATGTGTGCCGTATAGATTTTTTTATAAAGTGGAACACTCATTAATTGGCTGAAAAGAGGGCGGATATCTATATCATCATTCTCATATAAAAATGGATCCCATTGGTAGATCACAGTTACATTACCTCCCCAAGAGAGGATATCATTAATTTGTGCACCACCAAAGGTATGATCTTTATCCCAAGGTATAATTTCAAACAGTTCTGTAACCGAATTTCTATAAAGATAATAATTATGCATGTACAATCCGGTATAGGCATCCAGATCCGGCATAACATTGGACGAAGCAAACAGCCATAAAACCCGATCCACATTCAGAATGGTTTCAATACTGTCTAAATTAAAATTCAGGGTGTATATCAAATCCAACAGGTCGGTCCACCCTGTTTCAGATTTCAATTCATATCCTTTCTGGTAAGCATACTCCATGGAATCACTGCCGTACCACCGCATATCAGGCCAGGCATCGTATTGGCTGCCATAATGGAATTGAGGCTCACACTTGAAAAAAGTTCCTTCATTATTACCGAAATGTTTGGTCAAAAACGGTTTATTGACCGACTCAACCGAAACATATAATCCTATAAGTTCACCATTAATAAATACATTCATATATCCCGTCTCAGACGTAGGCAGATAATAGGATTCGGTTAAATACCCCAATGTTTCTCTCACAAAGGTGGCATCAAAGATTGAATTTGACAATTTTACCTTGGTGTATCCCAAGAGATCCTGGTCTTCATATATCAGGTCAAAATCAATGTTTAAGGGGTATTTTGGACTTCCTGTTTCTTGGGTCCACCAGAAAGTTGAATTCCCCTTATAGCGGACACCAACACTATCCAGGGTGTCACCATTGAAGACAACCGTAGCCAGTTCATAGGTCTTATCATCCACTTCCCACCGCTCTTGAAGAATTTGATCATAATCAGGATTATAAAAACTTATTTCCAAGATGTGTACCTGGTACGGGTCAAACAGTTCCTGGGGTATAGCAAACCTATTTAATGCGGTTAAAATCAGTAATATTCTTATAATTGTCACTCAGCAAGTTCCTGCACTAATAGAAATCTAATAATTAAGAAAATGACTATCAGTTATATTTTATTCAACGAATACAGGATTATCACTATCCATACGGTCCTTCAAGAAATCCATTATATTTTTCCGTATAAATGTATTTGGAATTGTATTACCGTTTAAAAGAGCATCTCTAATCTTGGTCCCTGAAATAGATTCTATATCATCATTCTGTTTTTGGCCATCTTTTTCCACCATTTTTCTCAATGATTTACTGTATCCAACCTTATCAAAATAGACTATTTCTATTCCAATATCCCCCAATTTATCAAACAATTCATTGTTACTTATTTGTTTGTAGTAATCCCCAACGCCAGTATGATCTCTACCCACAATAAAATGTGTACAACCGTAATTTTTTCTGCATAATGCTGTAAACACTGCTTCGCGTGGTCCACTGTATCTCGAGTAGGTTGAAAATGTACATAACAAAGCCCCTGGAAGACATGATTCAATAAAAATATCGTATGCACCTAGAATTGCTTCTGCTACAAAGTCTCCTTTCTTTTTAGGCCCAACAACAGGTTGAATTAATAATCCATCAGCATTCGTCCTTTCCATAGCTTGTTTCATCAGGTATTCATGTGCCTTGTGTGGTACATTGCGGGTGTGGAAAGCTACAATTCTAGACCATCCTTTAATACTAAATATCATTCGAGTTTGTTGTGGCGTTAGAAAATAATGGGAGTTTAATATTTTTTCATAATTGTAGTGCTTTATTTCCCCAGCGACTACATAAGCGCCCAATGCCATAAGTCTTTCAACGCCTGGGTGTTGAATATCTTTGGTTCCAAACCATCGTTTCGAAACACTTTCCAAATCAATTTTATATAATTCACTTATCTTAAGCACCATTTGAGATTCTAAGCTCCCTTCAAATTTCAAGGATACCGTCATTCCTTCTTTTAATGAACGCCACTTTTCTTCATTAATTTGGAGAATAATTGGGAGTGTCCAAACCTGACCATCAGATAATTTATAATCATTAAGAACATCTTCAAGGTCATCTAAATTCATAAATCCATTCAAAGGTGCATAAACACCCTGCGCAATCTGAATAACATCAAGGAATGTATTTTCATCTATTTCAAGGGTCTCAACTTGCTCAGTATATTTTGAAGGCAGTGAGATATCATTAACTTTTCTATGATGTAGCCCACTTTCAATTCCATGCATTTCAGGAAGTAATAAATTTTGGTGTTCTAATAGACCAGACATATCATAACCAGAATGAGATGCTGTATATCTCAAGATAAGGCTTCTTAGTATATCAACAGCTGCCACTGGCTGTTCTCCAATTGCAGTTTCAGCAGCAAGAACTAAACCTGTTGCTCCATCAAGCAGGGTATTCATAACATCATTTACTTCTGCTCTCGTAGGTTTACTGTTGGTCATCATAGACTCGAGTAAATTTGTAGCTACATAAACATCCTTATTAAAATCTTTTGCTTTATTAATAATCATCTTTTGTAAAAAAGGAATATTTTCAAACGGGATTTCTCTGGATAGATCACCCCTATCAATTAAAATAGCATCCGATACCTGTAAAATACTTTCAAGATTATTCACTCCATTTTTACTTTCAATTTTTGAAATTATACTGGAATCATCACCCACAATTTTCCTTAGTTCCAATACGTCATCAGCTGAGTTTGTGAATGATAATGCAAAATCTTTGATACCATATTCCAATCCTATTTTAACTGCAGAAATATCTTTTTCTGATAATGGAGGTAAGGATACAGGTGGAAATAATGTAACAGCTTTATTCGTACCAACACTCCCTCCATTTAAGATGATGGCTTCAGCTTGATTTTCTGTGACAGTTGTAACTGATAACAATAAAGAATCAAAATCTACTGTAAGTATATCACCTGGTTTTAATTGGGAAAAAATATCACTTGGCCATAATCCCATTTTATTTGATTCGCCCATAGCATTCCCAGGGAGAAGAATAACGCGTTCTCTATCTCTATAAACGGTATTTTCTGTCATTAGTCCGGTTCGAACCTGAGCACCTTCACTATCAATACAAATAGGCGTATCTGAAAACTTTCTTATTGTCTCAATATGCTGTTTGAGCTCATCAATAGATGTGTGCGACATATTGATTCGAAAATAATCAACACCTCTATCAGATAACTTTTTAATAATCTCGCTATTTAATGATACGGGGCCTAGTGTAGTGAGTATTTTGGGTCTATTCATTTTCCAATAATTTAACCTTAAAATTATTTAGAATGGGTTTTCTTGAAATGTAAATATCGTTATATAAATACCAAGGATAAATTAAGTTAATCGAAAAATATATTAAGGAATAATGGTACGCAGAACACCATCAGAGACAATGGAGCCAAAAAATCCAAACCCGCCTTCAATCCCCACGGAACGACCTTTTGTGGTGGGGTAATTCAAAAGCATATTAGAATATTCTCCCATCTCACCTGTAATGAAATATTCATAATAATTCTCATCCATGGCTGTGAGCCGGACAAAATAATCTTGAGGCGTGTAATCTTCGTCTGTTTCTTCACAGAAATCACCTGGAATAGTCCATGGATATCTGGAACTGTCCGCAAGATCCACTGCGTTCTGAAAAAATCCTCCGCACCATTCATATCGTGTTGTATCGGGCCCATCTTCATTAAAAATGACTTCACCAGTTATCATTCCTTTCCCACTCTCCTGCAGGTTCCAGTAAATATCAAAGGGTTCACTGGCAATAATGGTATCTGAAGCATGACCCCGTTGGACCAGAGAATCGATGGTTGGGATCATGGGTGTGGTCAGGGAACCGGAAACAGGGTCAAATCCTGGAGCTGTTATACTTAGCTGGTAGTTTGTTTCTGGCTGGGGATCAAATGTACCGGTAGTATCTACGTAAAAATTGATGCGAAAAGTATTCGTATCATAAATTGTTGTATCCCAGTCAAAGGTATACCCATAAAATGTAAATGTTGTATCAATATAAATTGTATCAATAAAGGTTACTTTATTAACGAAGGAAAATTCATAGCTGTTGCCCTGGTTATCGGAAACTAAAACCACAGCGTCCTTTATGAGTGCTGCGGGCTCATAGATTGAATCTATCACCCAAAATCCTTCTTCCCCATCTTCACCTTCATCTTTCTCATATTCATAATAATATAATGTATCTACACCCACCAAAATCTGGGATAATTCGTCTAGATCCGTGGTCCTGTAAAGGCCAATAAAGCTGGTGTGACCAGAGTCCAGGTTAATGAGCCCAAAGACATTCAAAACATGATCATAGTCCGACTCCACATCTTCCCATGCTGTTTTTGGACCCAGGCACCCAATAAAATTCAGGGCAAGAATGATACAAAGGATTTGATAGTATTGTTTAAAATTCAAACTTGATCCCAAAGGTAAAGATGAGAGGGAACATGGGTACGGGCCGCCGTTCAACACCCAGCTGATTGCCCGTGAGAGGGTCACTTTTCGTCCTGTAAGCATAACTGAGGGTGTTCAGGTGACGGGTCAGGTTCATAATCTGCCAGAACGTATCGTATTCCAGCCCAAAAAGGTTCCCCCCTTTACGGGTCATGCCAATATCTACCCTGAAATAGCCATCATAGCGTTCCGTATTCTTTGCTCCAACAATATAGCTGTCATAGGGGTACCAGTAGGTGTTGCTGGTCAAGTTCTGGTCCCAGTCATAGACCCGGCCTAAAATCTTGGTGTAGGGATTACCGCTGGACCGGGTGACTGCTGTACTGATTTCCAGGTCCGGCGTTAATTCAAAATTCCCTACAACATTCAATGTATGGATCCGGTCAAAATTTGGATGGTGCCAGCCGCTGGGTTCTGTGTAATATTCTGTTTCTGCGTAGGTGTAGCCAACCCAGCCATTAATCCTGCCCGATGATTTTTTCAACAGGAATTCTATACCCCAGCTGTTGCCGTCTGTATCCCAGAAGTCGTTTAATACTGTAGAGTCAGGATCATCTCCTTCAACCGTGTTTGGGTTATCCTGTTTCAGTGTAAGGAGATTATCAAAGTCTTTATGGTACACTTCTAAACGGTAAAAAATATTTCCAGGGGACATGTATTCAACGCCTGTGATAATGTGTTGAGCCAGACTGGCCGGTTTATCTTCCGGGATACCCAGCCATAGTTCCACCAGCCTCAGGTTTTCATCCTGGTTATTTGCTGTAGTTAGAAACTGGTGATAAAGGCCCCCGTTAAGCTTCAAAGCGACATTATCAGAATAGTGGTATTTCATCCCCAGTCTGGGGTCCAGATAGAGTTTGTCATGGAGGTTATAATCTGTGGCCCGAATGCCTGCCTGAAACTTTAATTTTTCAGAATAGTCCCATTTGTCCTGAACAAAGAATGCAATCTCCCTGGTATTATTCTTTAAGGACAATGGAGTATAGGTAAGAGATGTATCCTGGTCCGTAATCCCTAAAACAATCCCCAGATCAAACTTCACATCTTTTACCTGGAATCCGCCCGTGACTTCCTGGGTTTCAGTGGCTTTCCAGATGACCTCTGTCTCCAATGTATTATCCTTGATAATGTCATAAATCTCAAAATTAAAATTTGTGAAATAAACTAATGTTGAATCGGCGTAGGTGTAGGTGTCCCGTTCCCTGAAAGAAAGGTCGAAGTCAAAACGGTAACGGCTGTTGGAGACAAACGTTTTGGCAACAATCTCCGGTGATACGATCCAGCGCCAGGTTAGGCCGTTGGTATGATTCCCCCAGGGCCAGTTTATTCCAAAACCAAACTCCGATTCAATATTAACATTTGTTCCGCTGATCTGCTGGGTCTCATCGTAAGAATAATCTAGAACATCATCCCCATAAAAGCGGGAATAGGTGAGCCGGTGATCAGGATTCAGATCCAGATTTACCTTCACCTGGTAGTCATAAAAGTAATAGGGAAATTCTAAATACATATCTGAACCGTCACTCTTTTGCCCAATGGGTATTTTAAGGGCATCAATCACCGTATCAAAATAGGTTCGTCTGCCAGAGATCATCCAGGAACCTTTCATCCCTTTCCAACGGGGTAAGGGTCCTTCCAATAAGCCTTTGCTGGAAATAAGGGACAGGTTCGCCATACCGGTCATCTTTCCCGTATTCCCTTCCCGATTAATTACGTTCAGGATCGCTCCCATGCGGCCGCCGTAGCGGGCCGGAAATCCGCCGGCATGAAAGTCCGCTTCCTTGATAGCATCCGTGTTAAACGTGGAAAAAATACCGCCAAGGTGGTACGGGTTATAAACCGTAATCCCATCCAGCATAATCAGGTTCTGGTCCGGCGTACTGCCCCGCACATACAGAGCGCTGGAGAAATCGCTGGTGGTCTGGACTCCCGGGAGCATTTGCAGGGTCCGAAATATATCGGGCTCTACAAAGGCAGGGACCGAGTTAATCTCTCTTAAATCCAGAGAGATCTGACTGCTCTCCATGGATTTTTCAAATTTCTGGCGTTCTGCAGTAACTAGGATCTCCGATGTTTCAATAACCTCTTCTTTCAAACGTATTTCTAATCGCACAGGCTGGCCTTCAGAAAGACTTATTTCCTGTTTGTAAATTCCATAACCAATCATGGTTGCATTGATTTCATAGCTTCCCAGGGGAACATTAGAAATCACAAAATACCCGTCCCGGTTTGCTGCGGCTCCCAGCGTGGTATTGCTCAAAAAAACATTGGCATAGGAAATAGGTTCGCCAGTAGCATCATCTCGAACAAAACCATTTATGCTAGAAGTGGTCTGTGCCTTTAAACAACAAACCAAAACCAGTAAACTGTATTTAAAGAATTTTATTTTACTCATCCTCCAATAATCGAAAATGAAATCAATGGTATACTTATTTATAAATTAGAATATATTATTTTACTATAGGTAGGCCCTATAGTTAGAAACTCATATTCATTCCAAGACCTACTTTCCCTGCCGAAAGATCAAAAGTTGGATTAAAGGATAAATTCAGCTGCTGTCCATACTTAAAACGGACCCGATCCCGTTTTTCTTCAATCTTCTGGAAACCCCATAGTCTATCATAAATGAAATCAGCTACAATTATAACTGCACCCAGAGCTATTAGACCCCCTCCATCTCCATTTTGTTCTTTATGAATTTCTTTGAGATCGTAGTGTATTACATCTCCTTCCATGCGGACAGGGATCCTTTCATACCATTTTTCATCATCCTGGCCTTCATTATGGATCACATGGATATTTTCATCATAGTCTGGCCAGGTCCCTTCTTCCATTGAAACTGCACCTGCAATTATGCAGGCTAAACCACCCAGGCCAATGTAAAACAACTGTCTAGCTTTTTTATTTTCTCCTGCGTAATAATGTGTCATACCAGGCACCGGTATGGATGACCATAAAAAAGCCTGGGACATTCGGCGATTCATATCCTTGTATTCTTCAAAGGTCATTTCTGCAGGAACTGGGTAAAGCGGAGTCTCAGATAAGGTTTCGGGATTATTTATCCTGTTTTGATCTTGTGCATATACATTAACACTAAAAAATAAAGAGCAGAGTAAAATCTGAATTATCTGTTTCATGAAAATTTTCCCTTTCTATTACGTAAAATAGTACTATCCTTGGTGGGATAATTTACCAAAGTTTTAATTGCCCATAATTGTTTGTACCAAAAAAACCACATCAGAAATATCCACTGAACCATCCTGATTAACATCTGCTGGCGGCGTTGGAGAATAACCAACCCCGGAAACCATATCAGAAATCATGAGTACATCCGTTAGGCCTAATGACTGGTCAAAGTTCACGTCTCCGATGCTGTATTGCGGGAACAGGTAATCCAATGGATACTTCTGGGCACGGGCGATCATTTGTCCACCATCAAATTGATAATCCCAGACAATGTTGAGATTATTTTCCACTTCAATTATGCGTGCAGCGGTGGTAACAGTAATGATTGTATTGCCATTGGGTAGCCTGAAAGCACCAGACTGGATCCAGGAAAAAAAGTCTCCGGCATACAGCCAGAACGGAGCAATAGGACCGAATGTTCCATCTGTATTCTGATCATATGTCCCATTTGAATTCAGGGGCGGAACAAGCTCGTAAACAGCTGACTGCCAGCCACCATAATAAAAATTATTAAAAAGAATCAGGTTTCCTGAACCAGGATATCCTGCAGGAATCCAGTTCACGCCATGCTGGGCATCCAGCAGTTGGTCTGAATCATCATCTCCTCCAAGCCCATAGACCTGGGGATTGCCCCAGCGGTAAAGAAAATCACCTCCCATACCAGAATTCCCACCTGTGTGGCCCGCAGCTTCTTCCGTGGTGGTACTGTGGTCAATGATGTAGATCTCGCTGTTTTGGCGGCTGGATAGGACGATCTGGTCCAAGTCTGTGTTGTAGTCGATGGCATTAAAATGGATCCAGTCTCCCTGGGGTCCGCACATACCATCAAAATCCCCTGCTTCACCAAAATTGATATCCATAAGCTCCGGGTGCTCAGATATATCACCGTAATTTGGAAAATCCGGACCCACATCCTGGGCAAGGTGATCCCAGATGTGCCACTCCCACACGATGTTAATGTCATCGGTTTCAACCATCTCAATCTCAAAGATGGCTTCACCCCACATCTGGTTCAACGGGTTCTGGACTTCGGTGCGACCCATCTCTGACCAGCCTCTGCCAGCTCCACCGTAATACTCAGTCTCATCATCCTGAGTGGCGGTGTGCCTTTCCCAGGCCAAAACGAGTATATTGCCGTTGGGCAGGGGCTGAATATCGTGATGGTGCTGGTAGCTGTTGTTAAAAAATTCGTAATCCCAGAGCAGGTCTCCGTCCCAGGTATAGTGGGATATTCCTCCGCCTACGCCGCCATTACACATGGATGGATTCACAACCCGGTATGGATAAAGGAGGGTGCTGTCCTGAAAGAGGTAGGGCATGCTGGCAGAACCCCGTTCATGGGTCCAGGAATGGACGATATTCTCATTATTATCAATGAGCCGGGTATAGTGCTCATCTTCTTCCGGATCATCGCTGTAGGCTGAAAACAGGGTTAAACCCTCATAGGCCTGAGCTGAGATAATATAGAACGAGAGAATAACTAAAATAATGTTATTTTGATTCATTTTAGAACCAGAAGTACTATGTGAATGAATATTATTTGGTTGGGCTAACTATGGAGTATCAATATTCGATAATACTGAATACAGGTACAGGCTTCAATAGTTCATCGCCCTTAAGGAAATTAAGTATAATTAAAAAAGCATAGCTCACAATTTCTCCTTCTAATTTATTGACCACACTTCCCGTGGCCTTGGCGGTGCCTCCTGTTGCCAAAAGGTCATCAACAATTAATATCCTATCGCTCTTATTTATGGCATCCGTATGCATTTCTATGGCATCAGTCCCATATTCCAGCTCATAATCTTCCCTTACGGTTTCACTGGGTAATTTCCCCGGCTTGCGGGCCAATACAAACCGACAGCCTAATTTCAAGGCTAAAGGTGCAGCAAAAATAAAGCCCCTGCTTTCAATGCCAACAATTACATCTATTTTTTCGTCCTTAAATGCATCATAA
>Ga0209753_1001020_pt1 | contig 11926 bp, 8 predicted proteins | sample METZYME_3_550m_FD_187550 | JGI IMG/M metagenome (GOLD analysis project Ga0209753, IMG submission 187550) | Marine microbial communities from oxygen minimum zone in mesopelagic equatorial Pacific - METZYME_3_550m (SPAdes) (version 2) | ecosystem: Environmental > Aquatic > Marine > Oceanic | place... | reverse complement strand
GCCATATCGGCAATAGTAGTTTGACCGCCAAAATGAACTACTTGCTTAAGTTTTGTAAGCCCTTCTTGAAATACTTCAGGTGCTAATATATAAGGATTTAACTTTTGTATTGCATAAGCCAGACCCATCTCATAAAACCTCCCCTTAACAAAATCAATTTGGCTTGATGTTTTTACATCAGATTCTTTAATATCTAAATATTCTAGCGCGCCATCATTCATACAAAGTTCATGAAAAGATCTATTCCAAACTATTATGGGCAGGTCTGAGTTAATAGCGTTCAAGCGAGATCTTGATATAGGGCCATGCCAGAGATCATGATGGCCCCAAGTAATAAATAATTCTCCATGGGTAGGATTTACCATAGATTCTTTTAAACGATCATCGAATTCAGACTTGGAAGTAGTAGCAGGTATTACTCCCCAAGGCATTTTCCACTCCATCGCAGTAATAAAGTGCATAGGAAGAATGACAGCTGCCATAGATGGATGTAGATGCGGATCTATCAAGCCTGGACTGATTATAAAATCTTCAAACCGATTATCAATTACATATTCATGCCTACTAAGCCAAGGTTGTAAAGATTCTAATGTCCCTGTTTCAAGGATATAACCATTTCTTACTGCTACCACCTCCGCCCTCGGTAAAGAGGGATTCATAGTAATAATAGATTTTGCTTTATATACAGTAATTAAATGATCGATTGTTTCACTCATGAAGATTTTTCTAACTATACCAAAATAATTATAGACCTTCTTAGCTAGTTAAAAATACAGTTAGCTTGAAAATATTGATTTATAAGGGTTTAGAGTGGTGGGCACGACAGGACTTGAACCTGTAACTTCCACCTTGTAAGGGTGGCACTCTACCAATTGAGTTACGCGCCCGAGAAGTTTGCGATTATACAGTCTGAAATCTTAATTTTTTAAGAAATTTCGGTCAGTTGGTTTTATCAAAAACGAAACCTTGATAATTCTGTTCCGCTACTTCAGTTATCTTTTCCGTGTAAGGAGGAACGCCGATGAATGGTAAAAATTCTTTGGCTTTTTCGTCAATGTTTGACCCGTTGTACCAAGAATTACAGGATTTATAAACGGTTAGATCTGCTACTTCATTAACTAAGGTCATCCACTCCTCTTCAACAGCCTTAGTTGATTCGATGACTTTCTTATTATTGTCCCGCATCCATTCAATGCATTGGCTTATCCACTCAACATGCAGCTCCAGAGAAGGCACCATATTGGATAAGACTGAGGGACTCCCTGGACCCGTAACCGTAAAAAGGTTAGGAAAATTAGATATTCCCAAACCCAAGTATGATTTCGCACCATCCTTCCATTGATCTTTTAAGGAGATTCCTTTACGCCCTCTTATATCTATTCTGGTTAGGGCTCCGGTCATTGCATCAAAGCCAGTAGCTAAAATAAGGCTATCGACTAAGTACTCTTCTTGTCCTGCCATCAAACCCTTGCTTGTAATACAGTCAATAGGATTGGTATTGAGGTCTATCAAAGTAACATTGTCTCGATTGAAAGCTTCAAAGTAGCCAGAATCCACACACAGTCTTTTGCAACCAATAGTAAACTTTGGACTTAAAAGCTCTGCCACTTCGGTATCTTTCACTATTTCTTTTACTTTATCTCTAGCAAATGAAGCGGCCATTTCATTGGCTTCTTTATCCAACATCAGATCAGCATAAGCGCCTAGGAAGCCCAATCCTTCATTCTCCCAATGATGGTTAAACTTTTCTTTTCTGCCCTGCTCGTCGTCTTCAACCGCCATTTCTTCGATTGCCATTCCCGCTATTCCAAAACCATTCTCCCAGTTTTCTTTTCTAAACTCAGGGTATCTGGATTTTACTTCAGTTTCTTCAGCAGGATCCATGGGGCCATTATTGGATGGTATGGAATAATTGGCTGTTCTTTGAAAGACATAAAGATGTTTAGCTTGTTCGGCTATAACAGGTATGGACTGAATAGAGGAAGAACCTGTCCCTATAATGGCGACGGATTCACCAGTAAAGTCCACCTGGGTCTGGGGCCATTTACCCGTGTGCAGAAATTGACCTTCGTAATCATCCAAACCTTTAAAATCAGGAGTATTTGGAGCTGAAAGACATCCAGTTGCCATGACACAGAACTTGGTTTCTAGCTCACCCTGCGAAGTTTTAATCTCCCACAGAGACTTCTCTTCATTAAATCTGGCAGAAATAACTTCCGTGTTGAACTCAATATCCTTTCTTAAATCAAATCTGTCAGTTACATGATTTAAGTATTCTAAAATTTCTGGCTGCGCTGAATATTTCTCACTCCAATTCCAATCCTGTTGGAGGTCTTCGTCAAATTGATAAGAGTATTGTAGAGAAGGTATATCGCATCTGGCTCCTGGATATCTATTCCAATGCCATGTTCCGCCTAATTGATCTGCCTTTTCTATTACCGCAACGGAAAATCCTGAAGACCTTAATTTATGGAGCAAATACAGACCTGAAAATCCTGCTCCTACTACAACGACATCTAATTTTCTTAATGACATACGACTAATTTCCCTTTATAAAAATATTTCAACAAAAAGTTTAGGTTTTGGCAATTGATTCCGCCCTTAAATGCAAATATTTGACAAAGATCAAAGACTCAATGCCTCCCGATAACTTCTCTGCTTCTTGCCAAAGCTCCTCGTCTTTTTTTCCGTCTTTGAGCTCTTTTATCACGGCTCCAATATGTAGTCTTGTAGCTTGAACCAATTTCTTATTTGTTAATCTTGTTAGAATCTGTAATTAAACACTTTATCTAGTGACTAGATTGATAGAGAATTATATTCTCTATAAGGAAATCATTTAACAATAATAGTATTAATACATATGAGTAATCCACTTTTAGCCCCGCAAATAAAAAGTAAATTAGATACTTCTTCAGAAACTTTCGCTGAAAATAAATCAGTTATGATGGAGAAGTTAGAAAAAATAGAAGAGTTACTGGATTATGTAGAATTGGGTGGAGGAATGCACCACCACGAAAGATTAGCTGCACGAGGAAAAATGGCAGTAAGGGACCGAATCTCAAATTTTCTTGACCCGGACACACCTTTTTTAGAAATCAGTGCCCTAGCAGCTTATGATTCAGCTTATCCAGTTGGAGGCGGTGCTGTTGCGGGCGTAGGTATTGTTGCTGGTACTGAGGTAGTAGTTTTTGCAAATGACCCTACTGTATTAGCCGGTGCCATGCATGCCTATTCTAGTAAAAAATGGACTAGGGCCATGGAGATAGCAAGAGACAATAGGCTTCCTTATGTTCAGTTTGTTGAATCGGCAGGAGGTGATCTCAGGATGGGCGGTAAAGGCAGAAGAGGAAATTCAGCTCCCCCAACCGGTGGAGGTCATTTTGCTGAATCAGGAAGAACTTTCTACGAAATAACAGAATTATCAAAATTAAGAATTCCCACTATTTCTTTAGTGTTCGGGTCTTCAACTGCGGGAGGAGCCTATCAACCGGGAATGTCCGATTACAATATTTTCATCAAAAAACAATCCAAGGTCTTCCTTGGTGGCCCTCCTCTAGTAAAAATGGCTACGGGAGAAGAATCTGATGATGAGACTCTCGGGGGAGCTCAAATGCACGCTGAAACATCAGGGTTAGCAGACTATCTGGCAGAAGATGAGATGGACGCGATTAGAATAGGAAGAGAGGTTGTTTCACATTTAAATTGGCGGAAAAGGGGGAATAAACCTTCCCTTAAACCTGAAGAGCCTATCAATGACCCGGAAGATCTGCTGGGACTAGTGGATCCCGAACTAAAAAAACCCTTCGATATAAGAGAAGTTATAACGCGAATAACAGATGGATCAAGATTTGAAGAATTTAAACCTTTATTTGGTCCTAATATTGTTTGCGGTTTTGCTTCCATTCATGGGTACCAAATAGGCATATTAGGAAATAACGGGGGTATTATTTACCCTGACTCAGCTCAAAAAGGAGCCCACTTTGTCCAGCTTTGTAACCAAATAGATATTCCCATCCTTTTCTTACAAAATGTAACGGGCTTCATAGTAGGAAAAGATTATGAAAGAGCCGGACAGATTAAGAAAGGGGCGCAATTTTTAAATTCTGTATCAAATTCCAACGTTCCTCATATAACGGTTATCGTAGGAGCTTCAATCGGAGCAGGTACCTATGCAATGTCCGGAAGAGCTTACAACAATCGTTTCACATTCCTTTGGCCCACCGCAAAAATTGCGGTCATGGGACCTAAACAAATCGCTGGAGTCATGTCTATAGTAAGAAGAGGTCAAGCAGCAAGAAAAGGAGAAAAGTTTAATGAAAAAGAAGATGCTGAGATAGTTGCCATGGCGGAAGCGATGCAAGAAGAAGGATCTTTGGCTTTAAGGGCAACAGGAGCAATAAGTGATGACGGCATCATAGACCCAAGAGACACCAGGAGTGTTCTCGGCATGTGTCTCTCCGTAGTTAATGGTAAGGAAGTTGAAGGAGCTCCGGGATACGGAGTTTACAGACTATGAGTTATCAGAATTACCATAAATTACTGATTGCTAATAGAGGAGAAATAGCTTGTAGAGTGATTCGAAGTGCTCATGATATGGGCATAAGTTGCGTTGCTGTTTATGTAGAGGCAGATGCGGACTCGCCTTTTGTCAAAATGGCTGATGAAGCTATTAAACTTTCTGATTCATATCTCAATTCCAAAGAAATTATACAAGCCGCTCTAGATACAGGTGCAGAGGCTATTCATCCCGGATATGGATTTTTATCTGAAAACGCTAAATTTTGTCGGGCTGTTTTGAAAGCAGGATTACTCTGGGTTGGTCCTTCTGCTCGAGTTATAAACTCAATGGGAGATAAATTAAAAGCTAAAGATTTAGCGGAAAAGGCAGGCGTCCCTACTCTTCCAATGACGACAAGCCCCAACAAAGCAAAAGACATAGGTTACCCCTTATTGATTAAAGCAGCTGCAGGTGGTGGTGGAAAAGGCATGAGAATTGTAAATTCCGCTAAAGACCTAAAAGAATCTATTAAAGCTGCACAAAGGGAAGCAAAAAGCGGTTTTGATGACGACAGGATATTCATCGAAAAGTACATTCCGGTTTCTAGACATATAGAAATTCAGATCCTAGGGGACTCACATGGAAACGTGGTACATCTAGGAGAAAGAGAGTGTTCTATACAAAGGCGTCATCAAAAAATAATTGAGGAATCCCCTTCCCCTCGAGTAGACCCAGAAATGAGGCATGCGATGGGTGAAGCGGCATTAAAACTAGCTAAGAAACTGAAATATGAATCAGCAGGAACTGTCGAATTTCTAGTCGATGACAAAACGGGTGAATTTTGGTTCTTGGAAGTGAATACTAGATTGCAAGTAGAGCACCCAGTTACAGAAGCTACAACAGGCATTGATATAGTTCACGAACAACTCCGGATAGCACGAGGTGAAAGTCTTGGTTACTATCAAGAAGATATTGACTGGTACGGCTCTGCCATTGAAGCAAGACTCTACGCTGAAGACCCAGCCAATGATTTTCTTCCTGCCACCGGCTCTCTTATAGCTTATGAACCAAATCCAGAAGTTGAAGCCAGATGGGACTCGGGAGTGGAACAAGGATCCATTATAGGTACTGACTTCGATCCAATGATCGCTAAAGTTATTTGTTATGGAGAGAATAGAGTCGAAGCCGCGAATAAGCTCTCTATGGCTTTAGAATCTCTTCATCTAGGTGGAGTTGTTACCAACAGGGATTTTTTAGTCTCCACATTACGTTCAGAAGCTTTTCTTAATGGGCTAACTACAACAGACTTTATAGAAAAGGTTAAGCCTTCCAGGGTTTTTGAACCCACTGAAAATGAATTAATAAAAGCAGCTTCTATCGCTGCAATGTGGATTCAAGGGAAAAACCACAATGAAGCAGAACTTTTAGGTCAACTGCCATCGGGATGGAGAAACAGCAGATTGCCTAAACAAAAAATAAATTTTTTACGAGGGGAAATTGAAATTCCTATCACCTACAGATCCAGAAGAGATGGAAAGTTTGATTTAAATGAAGCTTCTTTAGTAAGTATTTTTAAGTGGGATGATAATTCCATAAGCATTGAGATAGATGGTCACAGAATTACTTCTAAAGTCTCAAAATTAGACAATCAAATAGTAGTAAAAATGCCTTGGGGAAATGTCTCTTTGGAGATTGTTCCTAGATTTGTTCAACCCGGTTCAGAAGAAGTCATTGGTGGATTAATTGCTCCCATGCCAGGAAAAGTCGTAGACCTTAAAGTCAAGGTTGGAGACAAGGTTTCTAAAGGAGACCCTGTGGTCATTCTTGAAGCCATGAAGATGGAACACCAAGTAAATGCTCCTGAAACAGGAAAAGTATCTAAGATATTTATCAAAAAAGATCAACAGTTAGATAATGGGGCTCTTTTGATGATAGTGGATTCAAAGTAGTTCGGAGAAACCCAGATGAGTAGTTCTGAAAATAAAATTTTAATTGGAAATTGCAGCGGCTTTTATGGAGATCGTTTATCCGCTGCAAAGGATATGGTTGAAGGAGGACCTGTTGATGTCTTAACAGGTGACTATCTGGCTGAACTTACCATGGCCATACTTTATAACCAGAGAACACAACGGGGTGAAGATCATGGGTATGTGGGAACTTTTTTGAAGCAATTCAAAGATGTTGCTTCCATCTGCCAAGAAAAGGGCATCAAAATTGTTACTAACGCAGGAGGTCTAAATCCAGTATCGATGGCGGAAAAAGTTGAAGAAATAACTCATGAGCTAGGTTTGAGTTTAAAGGTTGCTCATATAGATGGAGACGATTTGATTCCGAGACTGGACGAATTAAATAACGAGGGAGAACTGCTCAAAAATATCGAAAAGGATATTCCTTTGGCTGAGTACGCAAAAAAACCTGTTACCGCAAATGCTTATTTTGGAGCGTGGGGAATTAAAGAAGCCTTAGACAAAGGCGCTGATGTAGTGGTATGCCCAAGAGTAACTGATGCTGCCGTAGTCATTGGACCTGCAGCTTGGAAGTACAATTGGTCCAGAGATAACTATGATGCACTTGCGGGAGCTTTAGCTGCTGGTCATATCATCGAATGCGGAGCTCAAGCAACCGGAGGAAATTATTCGTTTTTTCAAGAAGTCCCCTCCTTCTCTAATATTGGTTACCCCATAGCTGAAATCTTTGAAGACGGTAGTTTCACCATAACGAAACACCCAAATACAGGCGGGTTGGTATCAGTGGGAACTGTGACTGCGCAGTTACTTTATGAGATAGGAAACCCAGCTTATATGAACCCGGATGTAGTTTCTCACTTTGATACCTTAAAGATTACACAAGAGGCTGAAGACAGAGTTCATGTCAGTGGTTGTCGAGGAAGTAGTGCTCCTAAGACGCATAAGGTATGCATAAATTTGGCTGGAGGTTTTAGAAATGGAACTGAAATTCTTTTAACTGGATTAGACATTGAAGAGAAAGCTAAATTAGTAACCGATTCTATTTTTGAGAACGTAGGAGGAAAAGAACAGTTTGATAAGGTGGATATTCAACTTCACAGAACTGACAAGGAAAATCCTGAATCCAATGAACAAGCCCAAGCTTCTCTAAAAATTAGCGTTAAGTCCCAGAACCCGGATCTAGTTGGGAGGCTTTTTAACGCCAAGATAGTTGAGCTCGGACTGGCAAACCTTCCAGGCTGGACTGGAAGAGGAGGGTCCGTTCCAAGTGGGCACTACATTGAGTATTGGCCCGCTCTTATAGACAGTAAATATATCTCTGAAAAAGTCCATTTTGAAGGCGAAACCACAGATGTTATTCCTACCAGTCAATTGGACTTCGAAGAAACTTATTACCAAAAAGAGCCGTATGAAAATAAATTGCCTGAAATTAAGAAAACAGGAAAAGTCCACTTTGGTCGACTATTTGGTACCCGGTCTGGAGATAAAGGAGGTTGCGCTAATTTAGGGGTTTGGGCGAAGACACTGGAATCTTATGCCTTTTTATATGACTTCCTGACTGTAGATAAATTAAGAGAACTTTTACCTGATGTAGCTCAATACGACATTGAAAGATATGAACTTCCAAACATACTTTCTTTAAATTTTTATATTCATGACATATTGCAGGATGGGGTCTCTTCTTCTACTAGGCTTGATGGCCAAGCCAAATCATTAGGCGAATATATCCGCTCCAAGGAAATTGATGCTCCAGATTATCTTGTAAATAGCAATTAGAGGTTTGATTATGAATACCGAAAAATTATCACTGGATGGACTAATTTTTGAAGCCACAAAAATAAATATTGAAGGCAATGTACTTACGATAACTTTGAACCGCCCAGAGCGAAAAAATGCCTTAAATTCAGTAATGACCAATGAGATCAACTATGCTTTGGCTTTCGCCAAACAAGAAAGATCTATTCGGGTTGTGGTGCTGGCTGCTGAAGGAGATATTTTTTGTGCCGGTGCAGATCTAAAGAATATGTCTGGAAAGGAAAAACCCCCTGAATCAGCAGTTCCTAGACTGGAAGGCAGAACAGATATTAGCCTGTCTCTAAGACACTTATATAAACCTGTAATAGCGAAAATTCAAGGTTCAGTGTTAGCAGGAGCTTTATTAATGGTAACCAATTCTACTCATGCAGTAGCAGTGGAAGAAGCTAAGTTTTCTGCCCCTGAAATAAAAAGAGGCATATGGCCTTTTATGGTAATGGCAGGTTTATTTAGAGTAATGCCAAAAAGAGCAGGTTTAGATTTTTGTATGCGAGGCGAAGCAATTGATTCAAAAAAAGCGGAAGAATGGGGACTAATCAACCAGTCAGTTAAATCTGAGGACTTGGATTCAACTGTTGATAAGCTGGCTGCAGATCTTGCCAATTTAGCTCCCACAACCATGCAAATGGGCTTATCCGCTTATAACCAACAAGACTCTATGGACTTTGATGAAGCCCTGCCCTTTCTACAAGAACAAATAGCCGCTTGCATCCAAAGTGATGATGCCAAAGAAGGAATTAATGCTTTTTTGGAGAAACGAGAACCAAAGTGGGATTAGTTTTGTTCTCTGGTCGCTAGATAGATTCCTAACAGAACTATTAAGCCACCTAAAGCTTGCCAAAGATTAAGTGCTTCCGAAAGTAATAGCCATCCATATATGGCTGCAGCAACTGGTTGTATCAGAAGTGTTAATGAAGAAAGATGAGCTGAGAGCCTGGATATACCAAAAGTGATAAACCCTTGAGCTAAAGCCTGGCTTACAAATGCGTAAGCCAAGAGTATTAACCATCCTTTCTGAGTACTAGGAAAAAAGGTATCAGATTCAATTAATCCTACCGGAAACAAAAAAATAGCTGTAAACAAAGTAGCGAAAAAAAGAGTGTGTGCAGGTGGAAGGGTATTGGTTAGTCGCTTTATAACTAAAATATAAGCCGCGTAAAAAATGGCGGCAGTTAATCCCAATGTGTCTCCTAGCAGCCTAAAAGAATCAGTACCACTTCCAGAAAGTATGACAATACTCACTCCCATGAAAGATAAAATAAGAGCTCTGAAGAAAGATGACTTAATTTTTTCTTTAAGAAAGAAAAAACTTATAAGGGTTACAAAAATAGGAGCGGTATTAGCCATGAGTGTTGCGTGAGCAACAGAAGTGAAACTGATAGCCCAATTCCAAATTGCCATGTCAGTTCCAAAAAAAACTCCGGCTAAACTAAAAGTTAGAAGATTTTTTTTACTTAAATAAGTTCCCAAGGGTAAGTCTGATTTGGTTCTTAACACCCATACATATAAGAAAGGTAAGGCCAACAAAGCACGGTAGAAGGCCGTTAATGAGGGACTAGTTTCACTGAATCGCACAAAAATAGCTGATGACCCCAACAATGCTGCCCCAACAAAAAGAGCTAGGAGTGCTGTGAAAACAGATTTTGAATTTTCCATTAATATCAATAAAGGTTAGTCAGTTATACTTCCATTATGGTTGAAAACCTATTGGATAACACCCAGGAAATTATCTCTGTTTCGGAGATAAATAGGCGCGCTAAATCTATTCTTGAAGAAAATTTTCCCTTTGTGTGGATCCAAGGAGAGGTTTCGAACTTTTTTTCAGCGGCCTCTGGTCACTGGTATTTCTCCCTTAAAGATGAGTCTTCAGAGATTAGATGTGCCATGTTTGCAAATAAAAGTCATCGGATAACTTTTGAACCAAAAGATGGGGATCATCTGGTTTTAAATGGAACCTTAAGTATCTTTGAGGGTCGGGGTCAATATCAGATTATTGTTGAGCATATCGAATTAGCAGGTGAAGGAGCTTTATTAAAAGCTTTTGAAGAATTAAAAAAGAAATTATTAACGGAAGGCCTTTTTGATGATTCCCTTAAGAAAAAATTACCTTCTTATCCAAGAAGTATTGCCGTTGTAACTTCTCCTGATGGTGCAGTTATTCAAGACATTATCAATGTATTATCCAGAAGGTCTCCCTTTTTCAACCTTACTGTTGTACCGACCCTAGTCCAAGGCGAAAAGGCAGCGCCTTTGATCTGCGAAGCCTTAAATAAGGCTTCTAATTTAGAGAATATTGATTTGATCATTTTGGCCCGAGGAGGAGGATCAATAGAAGACCTTTGGGCATTTAATAATGAAGAAGTGGCAAGAACTATTGTTAGCTGCCCTATTCCACTGGTCAGTGCTGTAGGTCATGAAACAGATTTTACAATTTCTGACTTTGTTGCTGATATTAGAGCCCCTACTCCTTCAATAGCAGCCGAAATAATCAGTCAACCTTACAGTGAGCTAAAGGAAACCTTAGAAGGTTATCAAAGCTACCTATTAAAAAGTGTTGAATCTCAATTTGATTCACAAAGAACACGTATTACTAATCTGATTAAAAGAATAAGACACCCAGGGGATAAATTAAGAGAAATAGGTCAAAAGGTAGATTATTTGGAAACTGCGCTTATCCAGGAGATGCATCAAAAAGTATCCTTTAAGAAGAATCAACTAAATCTAACTCAGCTATCTTTACAACAAAACTCGCCACAAAATAAAGTTAAAGAGGCTAAAGTTTATCTACAAAATGCCTCCAAGGATTTGCTAAAGGCTTTCAATTTAAAAATTGAAAGAAAAAGGAAGCTTCTAGGTGAACTTGTTGCAACCATTGAAGCAGTAAGCCCCCTGTCTGTTCTAGCAAGAGGTTATTCAATTATTAGTACTGAACCAGAAGGAAAAATATTATCTTCTTCAAATCAAGTAAAGATAGGCCAAACAATTTCTGCAGTCTTGAACAAGGGCAGTATTAAGGCAGAAGTTAAATCTAAAGACAAAGATGAAAATTAAATTAGTCCTTCTCGGGATTTTTTTTCTCTCTTCATGCACGACCTTCAAAATTAATTACCCTGCTTGTGTTTTCCCTGACCATTCTCCCTTTCCGGGAGGTGTCATTAATAAAATCATAAAAATTTCTTCTACTGAAATAAGCAATGTAAAGGCAGAACAAAAAAGCGTTTATCTCTGTCAGGTTGATGAAGACCACTGGAAAGTTTTGGTACCTATAAGTCTTTCTTCAGAAATAAAACCAATTATTATTTCAAATCAAGGCAAGACCCTCTTGAAAGTTCCTATCTTGGATAAGGAATACAGAGAATCTAAAATCACTATCAATAACACGGACTTAGTTTCTCCTCCAGTTGAATATTTACCAAGAATAAAAAAAGAATCAGAACTTGGAAAAGCAGCACTGAGTGTTGTTTCAGACAGTTACCATTCAGCTTTAAAAATGTCTTTGCCATTGGAAGGCTTGAAAAGCAGTGAATTTGGTGTCAGGAGGTTTATTAATAATGAACCCAGAAATAGACACACTGCATTAGATATAGCAGCAGTTGTTGGCACTAAAATAATGTCACCTTTATCTGGCAAAGTGCTACTAGTAGGA
>Ga0209753_1001019_pt1 | contig 11928 bp, 7 predicted proteins | sample METZYME_3_550m_FD_187550 | JGI IMG/M metagenome (GOLD analysis project Ga0209753, IMG submission 187550) | Marine microbial communities from oxygen minimum zone in mesopelagic equatorial Pacific - METZYME_3_550m (SPAdes) (version 2) | ecosystem: Environmental > Aquatic > Marine > Oceanic | place... | reverse complement strand
AGTCTCCTGCAGCTTCTCCTTCATTTGGTCCGGCACCTTGTCTCCAGGTTGTATTATATTGACTGAGACCAAACCAATGGTAACGGCTACTGCAGTTGTGCCTATGTAAATGGCAATGGTTTTCCCGCCTATCCGACTCAGTTTTTTTAAATCTGATAAGGAAGCCACACCAGTAATCAATGAAGATAAAACGAGTGGAACAGCAATCAGTTTTAATAGATTGATGAATATTTTACCGAATGGGGCAATCCATGCAGCTGTAAAAGAGCCCCAACCAGTATTTGCAGCAATGATCCCATAAATTAGTCCCAGAGTCAGCCCGATAATAATCTGCCAGTGCAGTGCTATTTTTTTCATAAATATTCCTTAATTAAATCGAACATAACTTAAAGGCACTCTGCATTTTTTGTTTTACATTTTGTTCTGGATAGCGGATAAGAGCTGGTCAATGGATAATCGATCCTGCTGCTGCGTATCGCGGTGCCGCAGGGTTACGGTATTGTCTTCTGTTGTCTGGTGATCCACTGTGATCCCAAAAGGCGTTCCAGCCTCATCCTGGCGGTAATACCGCTTGCCGATAGATCCCTGCTGATCATAGAGAACTTTAAATTGAGGTTTCAGCATGTCAACGATTTCCCGGGCTTTTTCCGGCATGCCGTCTTTTTTCACCAGTGGGCAAATGACTGCTTTTACCGGTGCTAGCCGCGGATGGAAACGCATGACCACCCGATCATTTTTTTCATCTTCCCAATAGGCGTCGGCAAGGACAGCCAACAGCATGCGGTTAAGTCCGGCAGATGTTTCTATGATATAGGGCAGGAACCGTTCATTGTTGGGCTGGTCAAAATAAGCCAGATTTTTCCCGGAGAACTCCTGGTGGCGGGAAAGATCAAAATCGGTACGGTTATGGATCCCCTCGATTTCGGACCAGCCGAAGGGGAACTCATATTCTATATCCCAGGCTTCCTTGGCATAGTGAGCCAATTCATTTTCGCCGTGCTGTTGGTAGCGGATCTTCGTTTCATCCAATCCTAACATATCGGGATAAAAGCGGAACCGTTTTTCTTTCCATTCCTTGAGAAGTTCATCATCGGTGCCCGGTTTTACAAAATACTGCATTTCCATCTGCTCGAATTCCCTGGTCCGGAAAATGAAATTGCGGGCCACGATCTCATTGCGGAAGGCTTTGCCGACCTGGGCGATCCCAAAGGGCACTTTCAGCCGCATAGCGCCCTGGACCAATTGATAATTCACATAAATGCCCTGTGCTGTTTCGGGGCGCAGATAAGCTTCCGCACCAGATTCTTCCACAGGGCCTGCATGGGTCTTGAACATGAGATTGAACTGGCGGGGATCGGTGAGATTCCCGGTGGTGCCGCATTTTGGGCACTTAAGTTCCTGCCAATTTACCTCTTCCGGTGTTTTGATCAGTTCATCAGCCCGATAGCGGGCTTTACACTGTCTGCAGTCTACCAGCGGGTCATGGAAAGCACCCACGTGACCTGAGGCCTCCCAGATCCTGGGATGCATCAGGATACCACTGTCCAGCCCAACGATGTTTTCATGAGCCTGGGTCATTTCTTTCCACCAGAGCTGGGCAATGCTGTTTTTCAGTTCGATGCCCAGGGGACCATAATCGTAAACAGCAGCAAACCCGCCGTAAATATCTGAACTCTGGAAGATAAATCCCCTGCGCTTGCACAGGGAGACAATCTTTTCAATGGTTTTATTCATACCAAAACTTTGAGAAATCCATACCTGTTATATTGAACTTGATGAAATATGATTCAGAGAGAAAAAACTCACCCTTGTTCAATTTCAGGATAGCAAATTAGTTAATCCATCTCACGCAGTTCTTTTTCTTCATCGAAAGGGATGCTAGATGGGGCGTAAATTACCGCTGGAGAAAGGTCTTTGGGGGATGATAAATACGATATAACAATACCGATTTTAAGGATGACCACTAAAATAGCCTAGGTCAGGCGAAAAACCTTATGCACTCTTTTTCTTTCGTTTTCTGGTTCTTTTTGGGGCTGCCCGTTTGGCATTGATGAGTTCTACGGCAGTTTCCAAGGTGATGGTATTGGGGACATGTTCCTTTTTCAGGGAAGCATTTACCTTTCCATCGGAAATATAAGGGCCGTAGCGACCATCTTTCACTACCAAGGTTTCCCCTGTTTCCGGGTGATCACCCAGGGTTCTCAATTCGGTACTTTTTTTGTTGCGGCTGGCCAGGAGTTCAACAGATTTTTCCACAGTTATGTCCAGGGGTGTTTCGAGCCCCCGCAGGCTGGCATTCTGTTTGCCGCATTTAATATAGGGGCCGTAGCGGCCGTAATCCGCTGTTATTGATTCCCCTGTTTCCGGATGGATTCCAACGGTGCGAGGCAAAGCAAGAAGTTTAAGGGCCAGGTCCAGGCTGACTTCGGTAACCGGCGTACCTTTGGGGATCGATTTCCGTGTCTTGGACTCGCCCAGCTGAACATAGTGTCCGTAGGGGCCTTTTTTGATCCAAATGAATTCCCCTGTTTCTGGTTGCTTGCCCAGGGGTTCATCTTCCGGTTCTTTTTCATTGAAAATCCCTTCAATGGTTTCCAGGGTTAGATCACCAGGGTATATTTTTTCGGGAATGGATCTGGTCTCATCCCCGCGCCTTAAATAAGGGCCGTAGCGGCCAATGCGCCCTTCTGTTGTTTCCTGGATAGGTTTCGGCATTTCGATGGTACAGGCTTTGGGGATGTCCACTTTTTCTTCCAGCATATTTTCAAGACCGGCAAACCGTTCTCCCCCATAATAGAAATTGGTCATAAAAGGCAGGCTTTCCTGCTCCCCGCGGGAGATTTCATCCAGGCCCTCTTCCATCTTCGCCGTAAACTCCTTATTGACCAGGTTAGTGAAGTGGTTCTCCAGGAGCTGGGTTACGGCCAACCCCAGGTAAGTTGGTGAAAGTTTCCCTTTTTCACGCTCTATATAGCCGCGGCGGACGATGATATCCAGGATGGAAGCGAAGGTGGAAGGTCTGCCGATTCCATTGGCTTCAAGGTTTTTCACCAGGGAGGCTTCTGTGAATCGTGCCGGCGGTTTGGTGGTGTGGGACTGGGACTCAAGTTCCCTGCAGATTAAAGAATCACCTTCCGCAAGGGCGGGAAGAATTCTTTCCTTGTTGGCCAGGTCCGCTTCCGGATTATCCCGGCCCTCCACGTAGATTCGCATGTAGCCCGGGAATAGAATTACCTGACCGTTGGCACGGAATTCGGTCTTCTGGTTTTGGATGGTCACGGCCGTCTGCTTGAGTTTTGCCGGCAGCATCTGGCTGGCAATAGTTCTCTTCCAGATCAAGTCGTATAATTTAGCGGTATCTGCCCCAAGAGCGGATTGGATATCCTCTACGGAACAAAACTGGCGATGGGCAGGGCGAATCGCTTCATGGGCTTCCTGGGCGTTGCGGACCTGGGTTTTGTAGCGGTTGGCTTTTCCAGGGAGATAATCGTCGCCATACAGGTCAGCAATAATCTGTCTGGAACCGGCAATGGCTTCCTCGGATAAATGGGTGGAGTCGGTTCTCATGTAGGTGATGAAGCCATTTTCATAGAGCTGCTGGGCGTTGCGCATGGTTTGACGCGCCGACATGCGCAGTTTGCGGGCAGCCTCCTGCTGCAGGGTACTGGTGGTGAACGGCGGCCTGGGATTAGATGTTCTTGGCTTTTCTTCAATTTTGGAGACCTGCCACGACCCGGTATGCAGTTCTTTCACTAATTCATTGGCCTGAACTTCGGTCAGCAGAATTGCATCCTTATTTTTTATTTGTCCCGTGTCCGCATCAAAATCCTGGCTGGAGGCAATTCGCTTGCCGTCTATACGGACCAGGACAGCAGTGAAACTGGCTTCATTCTCATCTTTAAAAAGCACCGCCTGCAGGTCAAAATAAGTTGTCGTCAGAAATTTGGCCCGGAGACGGTCGCGGTCTATGATCAGTTTCACAGCAGCAGACTGAACCCTGCCTGCGGACAGGGAACCCTGGATAAAATTCATATTCTTTTGCAGGGTGGCCCACAGTACGGGGGAGACCTTGTAGCCTACCAGCCGGTCAATGACCCGCCGGGCCGTCTGGGCATCCACCAGGTTCTTATCGATACCGCGAATCTGTTCCATGGCCGCGGCGATACCGCTTTTGGTGATCTCGGTGAATTCAACACGTTCAACTTTTCCCCGGGCTACTTCACTGGCCAGGTGGCCGGCAATGGCTTCCCCTTCCCGGTCCGGATCTGTAGCGATCAATACCCGGGGCGCGTCCTTGGCTTTCTTTTTGAGATCAGCAATAAATTTTTTCCGGTCCGGAAGGATTTGCAGCTGAATCTCAAAATCATTTTCAATATCAACTCCCAGTTCATTGGAGGGCAGGTCTTTCACGTGCCCCACACTGGCGGCTACTTCATAATCACCTCCCAGATATTGCTCAATGGTCCGTGCCTTGGAAGGGGACTCAACAATCAGTAACGGTCTCTGGCTCATAATAATTTTCCTGTTTCACAGTTCAAAACGAGCTGTTCACGCCCGCGTAAATAATATATGACTAAAAATTTTAATTTGTCAAATTATTATAATTTTTCTATCAGGGAGGACTGCAGCACTGTTACCTGATGCCCTTTTTCCAGGTCTTTTATGACGATAGAATTTGATTCAATTTCCTCCCTGCCCAGGATCAGGGCATGGCGGGCGCCGGATTTATTCGCTTCCCGCAGCTGGGCTTTTAAGCTGCGGCGCAGGGAATCCATAACCAGGTTTTTACCTGCTCTGCGCAATTGCTGGCATAAAGACAATGCCGCTGGAAGGCCATCTTCCTCCAGGCAAATAAAATAGATATCCGGCTTTGGGTCCGATTCGGTCTTTTCAATGGATTCCAGAGCGATGAGAAATCGTTCCATGCCTGCTGCAAAGCCGATGGCCGGGGTTGGTTTTCCGCCTAATGTTTCCACCAGTTCATCGTAACGGCCACCGCCTAAAAGGGCATCCTGAGCGCCCAGAACAGGTGATGTGAATTCAAAAACAGTCCGGGAATAATAATCCAAACCACGAACCAGTTTTGGATTTAAGGCGAAAGGAATATCCATGGCGTTCAGGAAATGTTGTACGGAATCAAAATGAATTTTGTCCTCATCTGTAAAATAATCCGAAACTATTGGTACTCCTTCAAGCAACTTTTTTTCATGCTCTGCTTTTGTGTCTAAAATGCGAAGTGTATTGGTTTCAAATCGCCGTTGGCTCGTTTCAGAAAATTGCTTCAGATTGGGGCGAATAAAATCTTTCAATGCATCTTTGTAAGCAGAGCGGCAATCAGAGGAACCGATACTGTTCAAATGGAGCGTGGCATTTGCACTTAGGCCGCATTCCGATAAAATGTGCCATGCAAGGGCAATGATCTCTGTATCTTGTTCCGGGTTCTCTGAACCAAAGGCTTCCACACCAAATTGATGAAATTGACGCTGACGTCCCTTTTGCGGACGTTCCCGGCGGAACAAGGGGCCTAGGTAGTACAGCCGTTGAGCGGGAGCCTGGCTCCCAAGATTATGCTGAATATAAGAACGGGCCACGGAGGCTGTTAATTCCGGACGCAGGGTCAGGCTGGAACCATCCCGATCTTCCCAACTGTACATTTCTTTGGAGACTATATCTGTTTCTTCGCCGACACTGCGGGCAAATAACCGTGTTTCCTCGAACACCGGTGTACGGATCTCCCGATAGCCAAACTGCCTGCAGACCTGATGCACAACCTGTTCCAGGCGCTGCCATTTATTGCTGTCGCCGGGCAGGATATCATGGGTACCCTTGATGGATCTGATTTGACTCAATTCTCCTGCTCGGTAATGGGACTCACAATTTCTGCGGCCTTTTCTAAAGAGGGTTCGGGAACCAGGATTCGTACAACCTGTCCGGGAATAGTGGCTGCTTCAATAGCAAAGGCGGAGAAAGCCCAATCCATTTTCAAATAATAGGGAATCTCCTCCTTATCCAGCAGTTCAGCAGCCATATCCGCATATACTTTTCCTTTAAAGGGGGGCAGAGGCAGCCAGGTCATTTCCGGAATCGGCAGATCCAGAATAGAGGCATTGATGAGGGATACCCCGCAATCTCCACATTCTTTGATGTGGTTTAAATATTCGGCGTGGCATTCAGGACAGATCATAATTCCAGCAATAATTGCTTAAGAATTTCTCACATCCGGCTGGCAGAAGAAACAATTGATTAAAACGGTGAACGGGAATATACACCGCCCCTTTTCTCGATCTTTAGATCGCGGAGAGTAGGTGATTTTACATTTATTTTAAAATTGACACCCTGACCGATACCGCCTGGAGTCCAGTTTAAGGACAATTCCCAGCAGTGTAGGTCACGATAGACGGAAAAAGAGTGGCTCACCAGGTCGCGGTTCATCATGTCGAAGCGGGCGCGGTACGAGACTTTCCAGTTTTGTGTGACCTGGAATGAGGAGGTGGTGTTAACCCAGAAGGTCTTTTTCACCTGATCAGGATTCAGGGCAGAATAGGAAAAACTCAAACTCACATTTGTACTCCACAGCTGACCGCCGCTCAAAGTATTGCGCATGGACTTCACGGGGCTGGTCAGTCCGGGGCCGGCCAGGTCTTCTTCTGCTGATAATGAATCTGGATCTTCCTCAGCATCTGTTTCGGACCAACGCTTCCCGGAAAAACGGAAACCGGTGGAAAAACGGGCGCTGGTCATGCGCGGCGCAAGCATACCCCCGGCATTTTTGTTGAATTCTGAGATCCGGCCTTTTTCAGGATCGTATTGATAGAAATCGTGGGTTATGGAAAGATCTAGGTTCAGTTTGCCGGCGATCTTGCTCCGCATTGAACTGCGCAGGTTTGCCAGCTGGAATTCCTCCCCTGCGAAATTATAGCCGCTGCTCATGCGCCAGCTCAAAAGATCCACTTTTTTCTCTTCATCGCCTTTTTTCATTTTCCCCTGGAAAATGTTGTTCAGGGAAAAATTCATCGATTTGCTTTCCGACCGGGGCGTACTTCCAGCCATGGTGCCGGCGAAACGGTCAAATATAATATCATTCCCGGCTGTATCGGTATGGGTTTGGATATAGCCCAGGTCCTGGCCGAAAACCGGTTTGGAAAAATCCGGTGTATAGGAAAAACTAATGGATGGTGAAGCGGTATGACGGATCACCTTTAAAGGCCCGAAGGGAATGGAAAACATGCCATACAATTTTGTATTGGCACTCATAGAAAAAGAACCTGTGGTTCTGGCGGCAAAGCCCTGCTTCGGTGTTTTTGTAAATGAGTTTGTAGAATCATTCCACACCCCGTCAAAAGATTCATCCATCCAGACAGATCGAAGACTCATACTGGGGTTAACTGCAATATATTTAAATAATTTCTGGGGTGCATTGATGGAAGAAGTATGCACCCAGCCCCTGGTTTGTTCATTGAGTGGTACCGGCTCTCCAGAACCGTCTTCCTGCCACTGGAAAGCTGTTGTGCTGTCATCGATACTGTATGCTTCCGATTCATAATAATCCCGGTCCTTGCTGGTGAAGTTAAGACCATAATTCCAGGTGACATTGTTGTACCATTTTTTATCTGTGGCTGTTGTGGGGATCAAACTGCTCTGCCCGTGGCGAAATGATATTTTGGGCAGGGTGCGGTTTACAATATTCAACTGTGTACCCGCCCGGGTCGGGTTCACGTAAAAGGGAGTTGCAGGATTCACCTTATCCTCGATCAGCAGGTCCTGATTGGAATAGAGATTGGCGCTGAGAGAATTTTTTGATTTTGACCAGCGCTTGGAATAAGATATGTTTGAGATCGCTTTCTGGTTCATGCGGTCCGCCTCACTGAGTCCATATTTCTTATTGTAATCGCCGCTGCTGGAATAGGTGACATTGGCGTTAAAGGACTGGTTATTGCGCAGGACCTGGGAATGAGACCAGCGGACATTCAAGTCGCTTTTCCGGGACGAACCCAGATCAGTGATGTTGTCTGACCCAATCAAAAACTGCTGGCTGCGAATATTGAGACTGCCGCTGAATTTATAACGCAGGCGATAATTATTATTGACTCGAAAGACCAATCCCTGACGGTCACCCATACTCATGGTGAATTTGGAATCCCAATAATCACTGGGTGCCCAGTAAAAGCCTAGTCCGTCTATATATTGCCCGCGGTATTTTGATTCACCATAGGAGGGCATGATCCATCCGGAGTGGCGAGTTCCGCCGCTGTGGGGGAAAATTCCCAGGGGCACACCCATGATCGGGATCTGAGCCAGGTGCAGAATAATGGGCCGGGCAATGACCACATCATTCTGGATGATCTTCATTTTGGTGGATTCAAAATGAAAATGGGGAACGTCCAGGTCACAGGTTGTATAGGTGGAATTCTGTATGAAAATTACTTTTTTAGATTCATTGCGGATCTCGTGGCCGGTGTAATACCCGTCATCGGCCCGGGTGACGCCTTTTACCATCCGTCCTTTCCGCGTTTTCAAGTTATAGGTCATCCTGTCGCCCGTCATGGGATCTTTCCCTTTTTCCTTGATCACCGGCTGGATCGATCCAGAAAGTGAATCCTGCTCGGAGCGGGGCAGGGCATTGAGCATATTGGTTTTCCAGTCCACAGTCACAAAACCAGCTTCCAGATCCGTGTTGTCATGTTTGATCTTGGCCTGGCCGGCCAGGTCTGTCTCCTCCACCGGCACCCGGTAGCGGATCTTGTCTGCGGAGTAGGTTATGGGGAATTCCATACCTGCACCGGCCTTATCCGGTGTATAGGTTCCCTGAGAGCCGCCGATCACGGTGAGTTTATCCAGATCATTGTTAAGAAAAGAGATCATGATGGTGTCGCCGGAAGTTTTGTTTCTGCCCTGGTAGAGCGAATCTTCGAAAATATGGTACAGGGAGGTAGCCATGCCCTCCAGGCGCATGGAATCCAGGCTGCCCTCAACAAAATAACCGGTCAAGACGGAGCTCTCCATATCATCGAAAAATTCAACTGAATCCCGGGTAACCAGCGAATCCGATTCTGTATTTTTGTATCCTTGAACAGGAGTAATGCCATGGGCTTTCCCGGGGATGTGCAGTGTTTCCAGGATTTCGTTTTTGTACGTGAGAATAATTTTTTCACCGGCAAGAATCCGTCCGTTCTCTTTGATCTCAGGTTCCAGCTCCAGGGTGGTGACTTCTTTTGTCCGTTCATAACGGGCCCTGCCGCAGGTTGCTGTCCGGGATGAATCCTCAATGGCTACCTGACCGATTGCAGTGTAGGATACACCGTCCTGGTCTGGTTTTTTTTTATATTCAATGCGGTCGGCGTAAATGGTCTGTCCTTTTTGCTGCAGGCGTACCCTGCCTATGGCGACGCCGCTGTCCTGCTCTGTGAACACAATGATGGAATCCGCCACCAGGTCATAATCATCATCCCGGACATGGGGATTGCCGTTGCTGAGTATCCGGTCTTCCCGGGAGAAGAATTTTAAGGTATCGCAGGTCAGGATCGTGGTTCCCGTGGTGGCGGTTACCTCACGGAATAAATAGGCAATTTGGTCCCTTTCGTAGTTGCGTCCCTCCTGACAGGTGAGGGTCAAATCCCCTTTGGTGAAAATCACATTTCCCGATAAATATTGAACTGTCTTTCCATCTATCGTTTTGCTTTCCAGCACATCAGCTTTTTCAAGGCGCAGGCGATCTGTCCCAAGTAAGCCAGCGGTAAGAATTAATAAGATACAGAATGGTCGAAAAATACTCATTTATCCGAGTAACGGTCTTTCCAAAGGGATTTCAGCCTGTTTTTGATCCATTCTTCCCGGCCCTGGCTTGTGGGGTGATAAAATGTATCCTTAACACCATCAGGAAAATAGTTCTCAGGGATGAAATGATCCGGGTGAGAATGGGGATACTTGTAGTCCTTGCCGTAATTCATGTCCTTCATCAGGTCTGTGGGCGCATTTCGTAAATGCAGAGGAACGGAGAGAGTTCCGGTTTCCTTAACTGTAGCCATACTGGATTTGATGGCCTTATAGCTGGCATTGGATTTAGGTGCAGCCGCCAGATAAGTTGTGACCTGGGCTAAAATTAGACTAGCTTCCGGCATGCCGATCATATGGACTGCCTGGAATCCGGAAGTAGCAAGAGTGAGCCCGCTGGGATCGGCATTGCCGATATCTTCCGCTGCCAGGATAATGAGCCGCCGGGCAATGAATTCCGGTTTTTCACCCCCCTCCAGCATCACAGCCAGCCAATACACTGCAGCATCCGGGTCGGATCCCCGGACCGATTTAATGAAAGCACTAATGGTATCATAATGGTATTCACCCTGTTTATCGTAGATCAGCGTTTTGGACTGTAGGGCTTCGGTTAAAATATCTTTTGTAATCCTGCCATCACCGCCGGCCAGGTTCATGGCAACTTCCAGTGTGTTCAGCATTTTCCGGGCATCTCCACCGGAGGATTGAATCAAGAGTTCCTTTTCCGTTTTCCCCAGGAATAATTTCCCTTTGGATAATATGACGTCTTGGGTAAAAGCATATTCTAAGATATGGCGCAAATGTTCAGGATTCAGCGGTTTTAAGGTCAATATTTTGCATCTGGACAACAGCGGTGAAATGACCTCAAAGGAGGGATTCTCGGTGGTTGCGCCAATCAGGGTAATAGTGCCATCTTCCACGGCATGGAGCAACGCGTCCTGCTGGCTCTTGCTGAAGCGGTGGATTTCATCAATAAAAAGAATCGTTTTCCGGCCCATTTCCCGGTTACTCTGACCTAGTTTGATCACATCTCGGAGATCCTTCACTCCGCTGGATACCGCAGATAATTCCTTTATTTGGGCGTTTGAGGCTTTAGCGACCATTCGTGCTAATGTCGTTTTTCCGGTCCCAGGCGGACCCCAGAAAATGATGGAAAAAGAAGCGCCGCCTTCAAGGAGCCGCGACAGGATTTTCCCGTCTCCGACAAGATGCTCCTGCCCGTAAAACCCGTCGGTTGATTCCGGGCGAATTCTTTCCGCTAATGGAGGCAGGTGAGAATCGAATAATGTTTGCGGCTTATTCATAGGACAATAAATTTACCACCCTTTTCTATGGAAAGAGGAACGATCAACAAATGAAATTCTCACATAAACAAATTATTCTGGTTTTAACAATTTTAGGGACCGGATGCAGTCAAAAAGGAAAAGTAACAATTATGGATAATGGATTAGTCATGGAAGACCTTGTAGTTGGAGAAGGTGCAGAAGCACAGGATTTTAATAAAGTAGTAGTGAATTATACCGGTAAACTGGAGGACGGCAGTGTTTTTGATTCTTCCCTGAAACCAGGCAGTGGGCCATACACGTTTACCCTGGGGGTAGGTTCTGTGATCAAAGGCTGGGATATGGGTGTTAAAGGGATGAAGGTAGGCGGAAAACGAAAACTGAAAATTCCTTCTGAATTGGGCTATGGCGCTAAGGGAGCTGGTAATGTGATACCGCCGAATGCAGCTTTGATCTTTGATGTGGAACTGCTGGAAGTAGAAGTTTACTAATATAAGAGCCTCAGAGCGGAGTCGAACCGCTGACCTTTCGATTACGAATCGAATGCTCTACCAGCTGAGCTACTGAGGCAATTTCTTTGAAAATTATACAGCATTAATTTTTATGTCACAAACAACAAAAACTGTTTTGTTAATGGCCTAGTTTTAATTTTCTATAACGCCTACATTAACCTATTAAAGATACTTCCTTACCCTTTAATTTTTTTTGTGGTAATATTTGGCAGCCCGCCAACCGCCATAGATCTCGCCAATATAAACGATCAGGGCCATGGTGCCGAATAGGGGCCCAGCGATGGGACGATCGTCCTTAAGTGAGTAATACGCTGAATTCCCCGCAAGGTACATAGTCCACATGCCCATGATCCCGTCCCAGG
>Ga0209753_1001014_pt1 | contig 11938 bp, 7 predicted proteins | sample METZYME_3_550m_FD_187550 | JGI IMG/M metagenome (GOLD analysis project Ga0209753, IMG submission 187550) | Marine microbial communities from oxygen minimum zone in mesopelagic equatorial Pacific - METZYME_3_550m (SPAdes) (version 2) | ecosystem: Environmental > Aquatic > Marine > Oceanic | place... | reverse complement strand
ATTTTTACCGCTGGTTTCTATGTATTAGTATTTTTAATGCTTAAGAGGGGAGGGGATATTTTTTGGAGGTTACCGTATACCAGAATCAAGTAGAGAGAGCGTTGAAAGTTTTAAAGCGCCAGTTGACTAAAGATGGTTTGCTTAAAGAGCTTAAGCGCAGAAGGTTTTACGAAAAACCGTCGCTTAAAAAGAAACGAAAGCAGAAAGAAGCAAAGAAGAAGAGAAAAGCGGCAATGAGGCGATCAAATTCTTTCTTCAGGATGTAGATGTGGTGAATAGTGGATGTTTATTGCCGGGTGAGTTTTTTAACTCATCCGGCTTTTTTATTTAGTTTCTGTCGTAGTGCTTCATAAAAGACTACCGCTCCAGCAGTAGAGGCATTCAGGGAATTCATTGAGTTTGCCATTGGGATTGATAATGTAAAGTCACAGTTTTTTTTGAGAAGAGGGCGAATTCCTTTCCCTTCGTTTCCAATCAAGAGAGCAACGGGCATATCAAATTTAAAATCATAGCAGGACGTTGTGCCTTCAGGGTCGATTCCCACGATCCAGAATCCAGATTTCTTTAATTTTTCCATCGCGTTAGAAAGGTTGGGAACCCAAGTGATTGGCAGTTTTTCTATGGCTCCAGAAGAACACTTGGCCACCGTTTCATTTAGTGGGGCGACCCGATGTTTGGGAAGTATCATGCCTTGAATCCCCATCGCAGCCGCGGACCGTATTATGGCTCCAAGGTTATGAGGGTCTTGAATTCCATCGGAAATAACCAGAATGGGATCAGTTGATTTTTCAAGCGCCCCCGAAATTAGCTCATGCAATCCCACCGTTTCTTTTATGGAAAAATATCCAATTACCCCTTGATGGATATAGGAACGGTATCGCTTTTTAAATTCTTCTTTAGGGAGAGACTCTATCAAAATATTTTTGGATTGTACTAGTGACATTAGAGCTTTTAGGCGAGGATTGATTTTCCCGCCTTCAAGGACAACTCGAAAACATTTTCGTTTGGATACCTTAAGGGCCTCGGTGATGGGGTTTATACCGTAAAGAATGTCAGTTTGACCGTCGTGCATAATTTATCCACACCATTATTTCGATTTATAAACCAAAAACTTAGACCTCGTGCTCCCAATAATCTGGTGATCAGGTTGAGGCGCGTTGAAAGATCTATAGCTTTATGCTATCTAGTATATAGGCTATCCCAGAGATTAGTGAACGTATCACATTCCCTTTAAATTATCTCCAAATTAGAAGTCCGCGCAATTTTTAAGAACGACAAAAGTTTGAATTTATCAAGATAGACTTGCCCGAATTATTAATTTATGAAGATTTCATTTAATAAAAAAATAGCAGCTTATGTATTCGGTGGGTTAGTTATTTTTATTTTTGCCACATTATTTTTTATCTATAGTCAACTAAGGGACGTAGATAATTTTAAAAATTTGGTGGTAGAAAAAATTGAAGAAATCACTGGTAGAAAGGTTTCTGTCGGCAAGGCTGAGCTTGGATTTGAAAAGGGAATAAGTATTAGTTTAAAGCAGCTTTCAGTTTATTCCCACGATGGCAAAAGTCACGATTTTTCAGCAAAAAATGCTTGGTGCGTCATTAAATTGTGGCCGTTGCTGAATAAAGAAATAGAGGTGAAACGATTTATCTTAGATAGCGCCTCTATTGAACTTGTTCGCGACGAGCAAGGAAAATTTAACTTTGGGAACTCGTTGTCTTTATTAACTGGGGAAAGTTCTAGCCGCTTATTCAAATTGTTAGGAGCTGGTCTCATGCACCGTCTTTCCGTTTTGGATAGCGAAGTAAGGTTTCGAGACTATTATGTTGTTTCAGGTTCCAAGCCTTACTCTACCTTAATAGATAGTATCGAGTTAACTATCGAAAAACGGATTTTTCAAAATAAATTTTCAATAAACCTGAGTGGGGAAATTCCCAATAAATATCGGGCCACAGTATTTGAGCTTTCAGGAGGTATCAGTAGTTTTGAAAATCTAAAAAGATATGAACCAATTCCTATGCGAGGAAAGATCAAGCTGGGCCACCTTTATCTTGACCAGTTAAGACCTTATTTAAAAAATGCACTATCTACGGTTCCTGATGATACAAAATTATCATTGCAAACTGATATTTCAGGAAACATAGGGGGGACTCTATTTGCGAAGGGTGGGTTGAAATATTCAAGTATCGCGATGGGACAGAAACCCGTCCTAAGCACGATAGATTCTCTGGGCGAAGGAGAAATAGAATACGCTCTGCAACTGGATAAGAATTCTATAGAGATCCAAAGCCTGAAAGCTACCTCAGGCCAAAGTAGTTTTTCAGGTAATGGCAAATTTATTGATTACCAAACGAAAGATCCTAGACTGTCTTTTACGATTCAATCCGATGAGTTTAAAATAGGAAAAGCTCACCGTAACTTTCCTTTGTTATTTTTCCCTGAAAGTATTCACAAGAAGATCAATAAATTTTTTAACAATGGCACATTGGGGATTAAGTCTCTCGAGTTTGAGGGTTCACTTGAGCAGTTACAAAATTTAAACTCTGATGAGAACAAAGATCGAATTACAACCGAAATTTATTTTAGGGGAATGGATTTGCGGTCTCCCTTACCTCTCGCCACAAAAATAACAGGTTTTTTGACGTACAAAAATGGTGATGGTTTTCTTGAAATCATGAAAGCTAGATACGAAGGTTTTCCTCTGAGCAATATTAAGGGAACGGTGAAAAACATAATGAATAAACCTTTATTAGACCTTTCTATGAAAAGTGAGCTTGATTTAGGTGAGTTAAATCGTTTTTTGAAAAAATCTATTAGGGGGCAGTCATTTGAAAGTATTATTGATGATTACCAAGAAGTAGAAGGAAAAGGTTTGATTGAAGCGAAACTTCAAGGGCCACCAAATGACAAGGAAAAAACTTCTATGACGGCCGTTCTTTCTGTAAAAAATGCTTCTTTTTTTGATACTGAGCTGCAATCACGAGTTAGAAACTTCAACGGCAAATTGCATTTCAATCATGTTCCGTTAAAAAACCAAAACCAGACAAAATCATCTGTCCCAATAGTTGAAGCTAAAAACCTCTCGGGAGAGTTTGGCAAAAGCGAATTTTATAACATGGATGGGAAAATTCTCAGACAGGGAGAAAAGATTGTCCAAAAAATGGAAGCTGTGTATCGATTAAACGCGGCCGAATTAGCTAAGGTTATTTCAGATATTGATTTCAGTGGCCCAGAGTTCTCGTTATTAAAACAAGCAGAGTTTGAAGAAGGGGACGTGGAAGTTCAATACAGAAGTTTAATGGATTTTGATAAACCTGAGAAGGAACAGTCTTGGGGAGAGATAAAATTAAAAAATATATCGATAAAGCATTTTCCCGATTTTCAGCCTATAGCTAGACTAGTTGGAGAAATTTCATTTGGGGACGGGCGTATTGATATTAATAAAGCAGAAGGATTATATGGCGGCTCACCTATATCGTTGAAGGGACAAATGATTCCAAAGTCAGGCTCGCTTATAGATTTTGATATGCGTGCAAATTTAACTGATTGGACAGAAACTAACTTAAAGGGAATTCCTTACTTCGAGAAATTCAAGTTTTCAGGTCCACTTAATTTAGAAATTAATCTTTCTGGGAATCGTCATTCTTTTAAATTTAAAAACAAATCAGATTTAACAAAATCAGGTTATGAATTAAAAGAAATTATTTCCAAAAAGGAAAATATTCCTAATTTATTTGAAATGGAAGGAAGCTATTCTGAAAGAGAAGGAATTTTATTTAACCAATTTAAATTTACTTTAGATGGCAATAGTGTGACAGGTGAAGCAAAACTCAAAAGTTTCTCCAATCCAGAATATTCCATCAAACTAAGTGGGGTTGGGTTTGAAGCGAATGCAATGAAAGGGATGGTTAACCTCTTTGATAATAATACGGATGGTAAGATAGATTTTCAGGTTTTAGGTCAGGGCAATCTAAATAAACCGGAAGATTCCTTTTTTAAAGGGTCGGCTGTTTTAAAGGATCTTGTTTTTAAGTGGGAGGATAGGAAGAATCCTTTAACGCTCAGCGCCGATGCCCGATTTTCAGGAAATACTTATGACCTTCGCTCCGGTAGAATGGAGTCTGGGCGATCCAAAATTTCATTTCGCGGAAAATATAAAAACGAGGAGCAACCCGAACTTCTATTAAAGTTGACAGGGGAAACTTTGATTGTTGATGAATTGATTTCTAATAAAAAAGATGAAGATAAAGATGAGATTAGCTTAAAGGACTTGTTCGACGGATCGAACCTGCTTTCTAAAGGGAAAAGTAAAATAAGTGTCGATCTTGCACACCTAGATTATAAATGGCTTACACTCGGAGATGTGTCAGGCACCTTTATACTAAAAGATAAAGAAATTATATTTAATAGGCTTCAGATAGGCCCTAAGAATGCAATCAAAGGGAAAGGGAAGTTTTCAGTTAAAGATTCTGATTCTATAAGTTTTGAGACCCGTATGAAGGCTGATGAAATACAGGCAAAAGAATTCCTTGCAATGTTTGGCGAGCACTTTAGAGAAGGGTTGACCGGAAAATTTAAAAACTTAAAATTAATCCTTAAAAGTCGCGGGGAAAAGTTTTCTGAAAATATTCGGAATCTAAATGGGAAATTATCTTTCCATTTAGCTAATGGTGTGATTGACACAAAGAAATTACATGAAGGAGTCTTTAGCTTGTTTGATCTCGAGCAACCCTTAGAAACTAAGAACAAAAAAGACAAAGATCAAGAACCTTCCAAATATGAGAGTATATCGGGCGACTTTATTTATACCGGTGGCGTTGCGGAAACGAACAATTTAGTATACGAAACTTCCCAGCGCAAGAGTGCTATCGCCGGGAAGTTTGATTTAAATGATCTCGAAATGGATACCGTAGTAGGGGTCGCCCACTTGCCTGGTTTAGACAAACTGCTTACACAGATTCCAATAGTTGGGAGCATTCTCACGGCGGGAGATGAGGGAAGTTTAATAAAAACTTATTATGATGTTAATGGGCCATTTGATAACCCTGAAGTAACGGCTATTCCTTTTACCTCTCTTAGTAAAAAATTTATAGGTCTTTTTCAGGGCGTTCTTCAAAGTTCGGAAGAAATTTTAAGTTTACCTGAACAAATAGGTGCGGGTGAAATAACTGATTGACCCGAAGAGTGCTAAAAGCTCACTTTGGATTGATCTGAGTAATATGGAACTCCTGTGGAGATTTTCCCAGATGGGTCGCCATTACGGATGTGATGGCTGAAATAATATCTGGAGAAACGCTTGGCGGAGAAGTTTTCGGCAATGCTGCGGAAGTTATTTTTTGTGCAGGCGGTTCTTCATAGGGTATCAAGCGTACCAATAATTTAATGGTATATATTAAAACTATCAGTACAGTAAAAATCACTGAAATAGCGATTAAGGAAACGATCAGAGATGTTAGAACTATTGAATCCATATCTGTTATTTAGGTAAAGATGAAATAGTTGAAATTATATTAGTTGATATCTCCGCATGATTTGAGCCAACCGTCGGGTCACCAAATAATGATATGAAAACACCGGCTGCGACGGCGCTCCCTATTACTCCTGCCACATTGGGACCCATAGCGTGCATGAGAAGAAAGTTTGACGGATCTTCTTCGGCACCCACTTTTTGAGAAACGCGGGCTGCCATAGGAACTGCAGAGACTCCTGCCGAACCAATCAACGGATTTATTTTTCCACCTGAAAGTTTGGACATTACCTTGGCAAAAATAACACCACCCGCGGTTGCCATACAAAATGCGAGTAAACCTAGGATGATGATTTTTATTGTTTCTAATCTTAGGAACGAATCAGCGGTCATGGAAGAACCCACTGCAAGTGCTAGCAAAATAGTTACTATATTAATCAAGTGGGTCTCAGTAGTTTCATGAAGTCTGGCGGTAACTCCCGATTCTCGAAAAAGATTTCCCAGCATCAGCATTCCTAGTAGGGGGGTGACTCCAGGAAGCATAAGGCAGCAGACGATTGTTACCACGACAGGGAAAATGATTTTTACAGTTTGCGAGATTGGTTTTAACTGCTCCATTTTTATTTTTCTTTCCTCGGCAGTAGTCAACCATCTCATAATTGGCGGTTGAATAAGTGGGACCAGAGACATGTATGAATAGGCCGCGACAGCTATTGGAGCTAAAAGATGAGGTGCGAGTTTGCTGGCAATAAAAATCGATGTTGGGCCATCGGCTCCCCCAATAATGCCAATGGCGCTGGCTTCCTTAAGATCAAACCCTAAAAACACTGCTCCAACGAGTGTTGTGTAAACACCTATTTGCGCAGCGGCTCCAAGAAGAAGAGTTGATGGATTAGCCAACAGGGGGCCAAAGTCTGTAAGTGCACCTACTCCTAGGAAAACCAAAGGAGGTAAAATTTCATATTTTACACCTTGGTAGAAAAAATTTAAAAGTCCACCAGAGTCAGTGCTTGCCATCATGCTGAGTGGAAGGTTTGCTAGAAGGCAACCAAATCCTATTGGTAATAAAAGTAGTGGCTCGAATTTTTTCCAAATGGCGAGATAAAGGAGCACGCAAGCAACTAGGATCATTGTTCCGTCTCCAAGGGTCAGACTGGAAAATCCGGTAGATCCTATAATTTTGGTTGCGGCATCGCCGAAAGTTAGTTCCATGAGTCGATATGTTTAGAATCTAGCCGATGACTAATAAATTATCACCGGTATTAACTTTTTGCCCTTCTTGGACTTGGATGGAATTGATAGTACCGCTTGCGGTGGCATGAATTTCAGTCTCCATTTTCATAGATTCCATGATTATAACAACGTCACCTTCATTTACCTGATCGCCGACGGTCACCTTCAAAGAGAATACAGAGCCAGGAAGAGGTGAGGTTACAGACGTCCCACTAGCTGCTGGAGCTACGGTTGGTTCTGGAGCTGCTGAAGTGGTGAGGACTTGTTGCGGGGGGGCACCACCTGCACTTACTTGCACGGAAAAGGCTTGTCCATTGACATTTACTGTGTATGTATCACTACCAGCTACTGGAGTGGCTGGAGTCGTTGATGTGGTAACTGGTTTTGGAGTCAGAGTTGCAGGTTTTTCGGTTGAAGGAAATCCTTGCTCTCTGTTTTTAAAAAATTCTAAAGCAACCTTTGGGAAAAGCGCGTAGGAAAGCATATCTTCTTCTGAAGTGCACTTACCCTTGCAGTCTTTGACAACTTGATCCCACTCAGGTTCAAGGAGATCGGCTGGTCGACAATCAATGACCTCTCCATCTTTCTCAACTTTTGCCAGCAAATCAGGGTCAAGAGATGCGGGTAGTTTTCCATATTTACCAAGCACGCACTCACGGGTTTCTTTCGTGATCAATTTATATCGTTCACCGGTTAAAATATTTAAAGTGGCCTGCGAGCCAACAATTTGACTTGTAGGTGTAACTAGTGGCGGGTAGCCCATATCTTTTCTTACACGCGGGACTTCCTTGAGGACTTTGTCAAGTTTATCTATGGCGTTTTGTTCTTTCAACTGGTTTTCCATGTTGGAGATCATTCCCCCAGGAATTTGTGACTTAAGGATATTGATATCCACACCTTTAAAATCGCTTTCGAATTCCGCGTAATTTTTCCTCACCTCACGAAAGTAATTAGAGATTTCTTCTAGTAGTTCCAAGTCAAGTCCCGTATCCCTAGGCAATCCTTGTTGCGAAGCGACAATACATTCTGTCGCATAATGTCCCGTCCCCATTGAAAGACTGGAGATTGCTGTATCCACCATATCGACTCCAGCATCAATCGCAGATTGTAGATTCATTCCGACAAGTCCTGTTGTGGCATGCGTATGTAAATGAACCGGTGTATCGACTGAATTTTTAATTTCTCGGATTAGGGTTCTGGTTACTTCAGGTGTGAGTAAACCGGCCATATCCTTAATGCAGACAATGTCCGATCCCATATCAACTAATTGGCGAGCCATCTTTATGTAAAGTTCGACGCTGTGGAATGGGCTCACTGTATAGCTGATACAACCTTCTACAGTTTCACCGCATTTATTTACTGTTTTGATTGCGGTTTCAATGTTTCTTAAATCGTTGAGAGCATCAAATATACGGAAAATATTTATTCCTACATCAACAGATTTTTTTACAAAACGCTCAACAATATCATCGGCATAATGCCTATACCCAACACAGTTTTGACCTCTCAGTAGCATTTGAAAAGGTGTATTAGGGATTACTTTTTTGAGCTTGCGTGCTCGTTCCCAAGGATCTTCATTGAGAAAACGTAAGCAAGAATCGAAAGTAGCCCCTCCCCACATTTCCAAAGAGAAAAAACCCACCTGATCAAGTTTTTCGCCGATCGGCAACATATCTTCTGTACGCATTCGGGTTGCCAGCAAAGACTGATGAGCGTCTCTTAGTACTAGCTCAGTAACTTTTAATGGAGAACTTGTATCCATGGGACTCCCGAAAAGCGTCCTTCCCTGAAATAGGGAAAGCAGTTTAGTAAATATTTAGTGAAAGAAAGCAAACGTTATAGATGTCTTAACCTAATCAACATTCCATGGTCGGCTTAGTCATCTAAAGCGGGACCGGAAAATACTAAGATAATAAATATATAAAATCAAATCTTATTTGCGCCACGCCATAGGTAGAAAAAGAAGCATGATTCCAAATATTTCCAACCTTCCCATTAGCATAAAAGCGATGAGGATACTTTTACCCATGAATGGTATATCTGCATAATTACCAATAGCTCCTACCTGCCCGAAGCCAGGACCAATATTAAAGAGGCAGGCTATGGAAGCAGACACAGAGGTTGTTAAATCCATGCCCATTAAGGATAAAAGAATACAGCCCAAAGTTGCAAAACCCATAAAAAAACAAGTAAGAGCAACTACATTGGTCAAGTCATCGGGTTTGACCGGTTTACCACTAACTTTTACGTGAAAAATAGCGCGGGGATGGACGAGTTTTTTCAATTCTCTTCTAATGATTTTAAATAAGATGATAAAGCGGATTACTTTTAGCGATCCACTGGTGGAACCAGAGCATCCACCTACCATCATGATGACTAGCATAAAGATTCTTAGAAAGTTTGGCCATGCGTTGAAATCATCTGTCGTGAAACCAGAAGTTGTATTAATTGAAACGACATTAAATGCAGCTTTGCGGAACGACTCGTCTAAAGATAGGTCGGGTCTGGAAGAAGCGAGACCCCAGGTTGCAAGTGCAACTCCGAGGATAATCATTGTTCCATAAAACCGTAACTCAGGGTTTTTAAAAACAACTCCAAAATTTCCGTTGACTAGTTGATAGTGAAGGAGAAAGCTGACGCCACCTAAAAACATGAACAAAATCGAAATTGATTCTACGTAGGCGCTTTTAAAATAGCCTATGCTGGTGTTGTGGGTTGAAAATCCGCCAGTGGCAACCGTAGAAAAACTGTGACAAAGTGCATCAAAAAAACCTACTCCCCCCAATTTAAGGAGGAGTACCTCTAACACAGTCAATACGACATATGTTTTCCATAAGATTTTAGCGGTTTCTGCAAGTCGAGGTTGCATGCGTTCTACGGTGACACCACCAGGCACCTCTGCCTTGAACAAGTGGGTGCTGCCAATTCCAAGGGCTGGGAAAATTGCCATAGACAAAAGAATGATTCCCATTCCTCCAAACCACTGGGTGAGATTTCTCCAAAAAAGAATTCCACGAGGTAAAGAATCGATATCTGTAAGGATGGACGCCCCTGTGGTGGTAAATCCACTCATGCTTTCAAAGAATGCGTCTATAAAGTCTGGGCAGTTTCCAGAAAGATAATAAGGAAACGCACCGGCTAATGCGATGAATACCCAGGATAAGGCGACAATTGCAAACCCTTCTCGGTCTCGTAGTTTTTCAACGCCTGATGGAAGGATCTTCCACAAAGAAAGGCCGAGTAAGAATGACACCACAAGGGTTAGAAAAAATGCTTGTGTGTCTGTCATGTAACCAGGTAATGGGGGATGGTCGTAGTAATATGAAATACCAACAGGCAGAACCATTAGGCCTGAAAGAAGAAGGAGGAGAACTCCCACAACATTAAAAATCGCAAGGATGTTCATCAGAACGGGAAAAAGTGTCTTTTGCGTCCGAAAAGTTTTTCGATTTTTTCGATTGCTGAACTCAAAGCAACAACAATAACTGAATCGCCTTCTTGAACAGTGCTTTTTTCGTCAGGGGCCAACATTTCTCCCTGGCGAAGGATTGCACCTATCATCGCATCTTCGGGGAAGTCTAAATTAGAGATTCTGTTTCCGGCGATGGTTGATTTGGCATCAACGACTAACTCCATCACTTCGGCATCTTCTATTAACTTGAAGACAGAAATAACACCCCCCTTACGCAAATGCTTCAAAATAGTGCTGACTACGATCAGGCGAGGGTTGACCGTAATGTCGATACCAATCGAATCAAGAATAGGTAGATACTCGGGGTCATTGGTGATGACCAGCGCACGTCGCGCGCCATACTTTTTTGCCAAGAGAGAAGCGAGAATATTGTTTTCATCGTCATCAGAAAGCGCCATAAAAAAATCGACGTCTTTCATATTTATCTCGTTAAACAAGTCGAGATCAGTTCCTGTCCCGTGGTGTACTAAGGTCTTTGAAAGTTCCTCAGCGGCTTTATTGGCGGCTTCACGCGAAGGTTCAATAATGCATACGTCTTTTACAGTTTCTTCCAATGCCTTGGCAAGATTGATAGATACAGGATTAGCGGAATAGATGACTATTTTTTCTACAGCATCGACAGTTTTGTTCAACATGGGCAAAAGAAACGGTAGGAACTCTTTGTTCACTAAAGTGTAGATCCGATCACCAGTTTGTAGAATATCTTCTGGTTGTGGGATAATGAGTTTTCCTTCGCGTACGATAGCCACGATTATTATCAAGTCGAGATCAGAAATGCTTACGAGTTCCTTGATGCTTTTTCCTGTCAATGGGGCATTTTCAGGTAAATCAAACTCGCGTAATAAAACCTTTCCCTGGGCAAACTCTGCAACATTTACAGCACCAGGTGTTTGTAGAATTTTAAGAATAGTATCAATGATGATTTCTCCAGGATTGATTGCCTGGTCAATAAACAGTTCTTCTGGTGAAAAGATTTGCCCAGAACCAGTGAATTCCATACTGCGAAGTCTTGCGAATCGCTTTGAAACTTGAAATTTAGAAGCGAGAAAACACACCATCAAATTAATTTCGTCTTTGTTGGTGACAGCAATTACCATTTCCATGTCACGAATTCCCGCTTTCACAAGAACGCTGGGCATACAGGCATTACCGCAAACCGACATCACATCCAACGTGTTGGAGATGCGGCGAATTTTTTCAGCGTTTCCGTCTATGATAGAAATATCATGGCCTTCTTCGGAGAGTTGTTCAGCTAAATTATTACCGACAATGCCAGCTCCAGCTATCAAAATTCTCATAAGAAATAAAAGTTGTTTAAAGGAACTTAGGAACTTGGTTTTAATTCTGGTTTAACAAAGCAGCACCGTTACATGAGGGCGGGGTGTTCTATTGTGGCTATCAGTTGTTCTTATTAAGGAAGCTCAAAAATTCAGAATCTTCCGACAGAAGAATGGTGGTGTCTGTTTTTAAAGATTTTTTGTAAGCTTCCATGGAACGAATGAAGTTGTAGAATTTGGGATCTTTCTTGAACGAGTCAGCATAAATCTTTGTTGCTTTCCCGTCACCTTCACCTCTAATGGTTTGTTCCTGCTTATACGCCTCGGCAATAAGAATTGTTTTTTCTTTGTCTGTCTGAGCTCGAATTTTGGTAGACTCTTCTTTTCCTTCTGAACGGTATTCCATCGCAATCCGTTGTCGTTCAGTACGCATTCGGTTGTAAATCGAGTTGGCGATTTCTGGTGGCAGGTCAATTCGCTTCATCC
>Ga0209753_1001013_pt1 | contig 11939 bp, 7 predicted proteins | sample METZYME_3_550m_FD_187550 | JGI IMG/M metagenome (GOLD analysis project Ga0209753, IMG submission 187550) | Marine microbial communities from oxygen minimum zone in mesopelagic equatorial Pacific - METZYME_3_550m (SPAdes) (version 2) | ecosystem: Environmental > Aquatic > Marine > Oceanic | place... | reverse complement strand
CATGATAGAGTGATTATTTTAGATATCGCGGATTTCTATAAAAATTAAAGCAGGTAAATTTCAGAATAACGGGCAGATAGTGAAAGCTTGTTAAATGAATGGAGAAGCACCAGCGTGAAATGGTGCTTCTAAACAGGGAAAAGTGGTATTTATTTGAGTGGAGCCGAGGAGGATCGAACTCCTGACCTCAGCATTGCGAACGCTGCGCTCTCCCAACTGAGCTACGGCCCCAATAATAAAAGCAAATGGAAAAGAACTGTTTTTTATATTCGTTGGATATTGAACAGGAAAATCTAAGTGAAATTTGCAATGTAAGTCCGGGATTAAATCTTAAATAGTATGATTGGTTTCACAGAAAGGGGCTGGATCGGAACCATATCAAATCACCGCAAGGAGTACTTTCTTTAAGAAACCCAGCAGGATGAAAGCCACAATGGGAGAAAAATCCACGCCCATGGACGTAATCGGGACCGCCTGCCGGACAGGCTTCAGGACCGGTTCAGTAGCATCGTTCAACAGGCGCACCCACTGACTGTAGGGATCGTGGGGTACCCAGCTCAGGATCACACGGATAATGATCAAAAACTGGATAATATCAAAAGCGGTATGGATCAGCCTGTCAAGCAGGAAATTCATTTTTCAGTGTGTCCGGCAGTAAATCATATCTGAAATCTACCGCCGTCTGGGGAGTGTAAAAATACTATAAAGATGGGATGGGCAATCCGGGTATGACTGTGGCTGGTGGAAATAGTTTTTGAACTTTATTAACCCGGATATACTAATTTCACCCATGTTTTCCTCGAACCGGAGACAGACTCAAGCAGGTAAATGAAATCAAACAGCAACAAGGAGAGGGTACCATGGCAGCTACACCATATACAGCCGGTGCAATCTGTTTCACTATGATCCTGGGCAGCGCTTCCATGCAGGCACAGCAGAATCCCGCCCCCCCTGCCGGCTACCAGGAACTGGTCCAGTTATTCAGCGACTGGCGTGAGTTCGAAGATCCGCCTCTATTGAACGGCGCACCGGATTATACTCCCAAACGTTTCGCAAAGGATCACCAGATTTTCCAGGAACTGGAAAAGCGTCTGAACAAGATCAAGATTGGTGACTGGCCCACCTCCTGCCAGGTGGACTGGCATATCGTACGGGCGGAAATGAACGGCTATGACTTTAACTATCGAGTCCTTAAGCCCTGGGTGCGGGATCCCGCCTATTACCAGACAGTCTGGATGGATCAAAGCGATGTCCCGGCCCACGAAGGCCCCACCAATCATGCCACACTGGAGTTCTGGACTTATCAGTTTCCTATCAGCAGCGATGAGGAAAACCGCTTATCCAAAGACCTGAAGGTTATCCCGCCGCTGCTTAAGCAGGCCCGGGAAAACCTCACCGGCAACGCCCGTGACCTGTGGATCGCCGGCATTGAAAATATTAAAGGACAAACCAGGGACCTGGACCGGATCGCCGAAAATATTATGAGTTCTAATCCCCAGCCGGAACTCACCGCCGCATTAAAGGATGCACAAAAAGCCACAGTAGATTTCACTGGCTGGCTGGAAAAGCAGGCTCCGGATAAAACCGGCCCCTCGGGGATCGGGAAAGAGAATTATACCTGGTACCAGCAGAATGTTCACCTGCTGCCCCTGACCTGGGAGGAAGAGGTGCAGCTTTTGCAGCGGGAACTGGATCGGGCCTGGTCTTCCTTAAAGCTGGAGGAACACCGCAACCGGGACCTGCCGCCCATGAAAGCTGCCAATACACCGGAAGAATTTGCCCGGCTCACGGAGAACGGTGTGCAGCGCTTTATGAATTTCCTAAAAGAAAAAGAAATCATGCCCATCAAACCCAACATGGAACCGGCACTGCGGGAGCACATGGGGGAATTCGTTCCCGAGGATAAGCGCAATTTCTTTTTGATCGGCATGCACTATGACCCTGTACCCCTTTACTGCCATTTTATCCACTGGTTCGACCTGGCCCAGATACGGGACGAACCCCACGAAAGTCCCATCCGGCGAGGGCCGCTGCTATACAATATTTTTGACTCCAAGAATGAGGGCATTGCCACCGGTGTGGAAGAAATGTTCATGCACGCCGGACTTTATGAGGACAGCCCCCGATCCAGGGAAATTGTCTGGATCATGATCGCCCAGCGTGCCGCCCGCGGGCTGGGGTCCCTCTACGCCCACGCCAATGAAATGACCATGGCGGAAGCAGGCCAGGTGCATGTAAAATGGACTCCCCGGGGCTGGATGAAGCGGGAGCCCCATTTACTGCAGTTTGAACAGCACCTGTACCTGCGCCAGCCCGGGTACGGCACCTGTTATATCACCGGGAAATATTTGATTGAGAGACTCCTTACGGAATGGTCAGAACAGCTGGAAGAAAAAGGGAAGCCATTTGTGATGAAAGAATTTTTCCAGATCTTTAATGATGCCGGAAATATCCCTGTAGAACTGGTGCGCTGGGAAATGACAGGAAATAACGATGGCTTGAAAACACTACAATAGAACGATTAGCCATGCGTTATCTGATATTGTCCTTACTGACCCTGCTCCTGTTTATATGTGCCTGCGGCGATTCCGCAGATGATAACCGGATTACCGTTGAATGGATCTATTCTGATACGGCAAAAGCCATAGCCGCCGTACATAAATACCAGTGGCTGGAGGACAATACAGCAATCCTGTTTGATACTCGTCTAGAGAAAAAAGAAAGAACCTTTCTTAAGCTTGACCCCCAAACACAGTCTGAGCTTGGCCCGGCGGTGGACCGGGAAAAAGCAGTAGCCAGCCTGCAGGAATACCTCGGAAAAGAAGATTCTACTGAATACCTGGAGTGGCCGCTCTCATTTGACCCTTATGGGAATTATGCTGTATACCTGTACAAGAAAGATATATTTCTCCTGGACCTGGCGGCATCGGAGTTCAGACGGGTAACCCAGACAGAAACAGCTGAAAAAGCGCCCCGTTTTTCCCCGGACGGTTCCAGGCTGGCTTTTGTCAGGGAAAATGATCTTTACATCTACGACCTGGCAGCGAACCGGGAAAAACGGCTGACCAGCGACGGATCGGATACAATCCTGAACGGCACAGTTTCCTGGGTATACTGGGAAGAGATCTTTGGCCGCCGGGACATTGGCTACTGGTGGTCGGAAGATTCCAGGGCGCTGGTATTTTTGCAGACGGATGAATCAGCGGTAACCAAGATGCATTATGTGGATTTCAAGCCCGCAGTACCGCGGCTGATCACCCAGCGCTACCCCAAGGCGGGGACAGACAATCCAGTTGTAAAAGTGGGCCTTATGGAAATCGACAGCCCCCAAATCAAATGGATCAAATTGGAACCCTATGAGTATATCTGCCGTGTGAAATGGCACCCCGATCATCAAAGGTTTAGTGTGCAGACCATGAACCGGGCCCAGACAGAGTTAAACCTGTTTTACATAGACAGGAATACCGGGAAAAACCTCGGCAAAGTCTTAACCGAAACCGATACAGGCTGGGTCAACATTAATGATGATCTCTATTTCTTGGAGTCTGGTAATTTCCTGTGGCAGTCCGAGCGGGACGGCTATGCTCACCTGTATCAATTCAATGAGGATGGCAGCCTGGTAGGCCAGGTCACCAAGGGATCCTGGGCGCTGCGGTCGTCGGGAGGCCCTTTCTGGCTCCGGCAATCGGTGGTTAATATCGATGAAGAGCATAGTCAGGTGTATTTTACTTCTTTGGAAAAATCTTCCATTGAACGCCACCTGTACCGTATCGGCCTTGACGGCAGCGGGCTGCAGCGCATTACCCGGGAGGAGGGTGTGCATAAGGTCAGCTTCAGCCCTGATGGAAAATATTACTTTGACACTTATTCCAATATTAACACCCTGCCGGCGCTCGCACTTTACAGCAGGGACGGGGAACGATTAACCATGATCGCAGAGCCGCGCCCGGAACTGTTGGAAGAGCTTCAACTGCAGACACCAGAACTATTCACGATTCCCACAACAGACGGATTTCTCATGCCGGCCCAGATCCTGAAGCCCAAAGATTTCAACCCCGGGAAAAAATATCCCCTGATTTTTAACATTTACGGCGGCCCTTCCGCTCCCACCGTATTTAACCGCTGGCAGGGGTTATCTCTTTTCTTTGATAATATGCTGCTGAACAGGGGTTATCTGGTGGTAAAGTTTGATCATCGCAGCGCCACCGCCATCAGTAAAAAACTGGAAAACAGGCTTCTTAAAATGGCCTCCGGACCCCGGGAAATTGTTGATATTGTGGATGGGATCCGCTGGCTGAAGTCACAGCCCTACGTGGATCCAAACCGGGTGGGCATCTGGGGCTGGAGCGGCGGCGGCAGCTTTACCTTGAATTCCATGACCAACACCCGGGAATTCAAGGCCGGCATCTCTGTAGCACCGGTCACCGACTGGCACTATTACGACACCAAGTGGGCGGAATTCACCATGAAGCGGCCCCAGGATAACCCGGAGGGCTATGAAAAAACATCCTTCGTTAAAACAGCGAAAAACCTCCACGGGCGCCTGCTGCTGGTCCATGGCACCTATGACGATAATGTCCATCCGCAAAACTCCTGGCACTTTATCGATGAACTGGTAAAAGAAAATATTATGTTTGATATGATGTTCTATCCCATGCGCAAGCACGGCATTGCTGATGATCCGGCAAAGATTCACCTGTACAATAAAATGCTGGAGTTCTGGCAGGAATATTTATAGCAGATTAAATATTTCCCCGGTTTATTTTAATAATTGAATCGAGCGGGTCGATGCAAATTCACCCTGGATCATGTTGAGCATATATACCCCGGAAACAACAGCCTGGCCCAGGGTATTCTTGCCATCCCATGAAAAATTGTGAGCACCGGGATTCAGTTTTTTATTTACCAGGGTGCGCACCCTGCGCCCCTGGGCGTCATAGATCACCAGCGACACTTTTTCCATCCTCCGGGTTGTGATATGGATGCGGCACTCCTGATTGAAAGGATTTGGATATACACTTTTAATACCGGGAGCAGCCGGGGGAGTCCCCAGCGGGGTACTTGTTGTGCCCATGACTGTACCCAGGGCAGCCAGGAAGCCTTCCATTTCTCCCAGCAGACCCGTGGATACGCGGATATGCTGGGGCATATCCCATCCGGTTCGCACATTGAAACCCAGTTCAGCAAGTGCTTCTACAACCGGCTCTGCCTCCACACCGCAATCCACCATCATAAAGTTCGTCTCAGAAGGTATATACTCCAATCCTAAATTGGTAAATCCGTTATATAGCATAGTTTTTGATGCAGCATTGAGATTCAGGGTGGCATTTACATGTTCCGAATCGTTCAGCGCTGAGATCGCGGCAGCATGGGCTGGACGGGACACGGTGGCACGGAGCTGCACATCCTCTATCTGTTCCGTGATGTCTGCGGATGCCAGTGTGTATCCAATCCTGGCCCCAGCCAGACCAAACACTTTAGAGAAGGTCCGGACTACGATGACTGGAAAACCCTCGCTGATATAAGGAATAGAGCTCTCATAATCTTCGTTCTCAACATATTCGTTGTAAGCCTCGTCAACACACACAGCGATCCCCTCCGGGATTTGATCCATAAAGGAAGCCATGTCATCTTTATGAATGAACTTTCCCAAAGGATTGTTGGGATTTACAAGAAAGATTAGTTTTGTATTATCGGTAATGGCGGCCAGGATAGCTGTCAGGTCAATAATATGATTTTCATCCACGGGGACATAGACCGCGGCCCCGCCATTGGCTATGGCCTCCGTAGCGATTTGGTTGTAAGACGGTTGCGCCAGAATAACTTCATCACCGGGACCAACAAAAGCATCGGCCACCTTCTGGATCATTTCCGTGGCCCCGGCGCCGACACAAACCTGCTCGGCATCCAGTCCCAGATGATCTGCTACAGCTGATTCTACATTCTTATTCAGCCAGTCCGGGTAACGATGAGCCAGAGCGGCTTCATCCCGCAGGGCCTGCAGTGCTAGCGGAGAGGGACCCAGGGGATTCTCATTGTAACAGATGCGGCCGGTGTAGTCCTGCGGTTCATCCAGGAAAAAGGGTCGGGCCTGGATGCGGCCTGCGCCGGGCAGTACCATAAAGCTCAGTATCCCGGCTGATTTTAAAAATACCCTGCGTGAAATACCCTGCATGGTTATGCTGCTATCTGATGAAAATCAACAATGAAAAAAGGCAATATAACGGATACCTGTTTCATTTATGACCAAGTCTAATCATATTCAAACATATAACAAACTGCTCCATATACACTGTTTTGCATATACAATATAATATCAATTATATGTGATAATGTTTATGGAATAATACCTATCCCCACAAACAAAAAACCCCGTTAAAAGCGGGGCTTGATGTTGTGAAAAGGGTAAATCTATTTGAGTAATACCATCTTCTTGGTTTGCCTGAACTCTCCCGCCTGTATCATATACAAATAGATACCAGCACTAACTGGGGAGCCGGCATTATTGGTGGCATTCCATTGTACTGATTTGTACCCTGCGGTCTGCTTTCTGTTGACCAGTGTGCTGACCTGCCTACCCATCATATCGTATATGGTGATATTGGCCATAGCATCTTCTGGTAGATCGTATCGGAGTGTTGTATTTGGGTTAAATGGGTTGGGATAATTATTATACAAAATAAAGGCATGTGGTAATGGATAGATTTCATCGTTAGATGCAAGAAAGCAAGCTGCAATACAGTCATCCATTGAATTAAAAAATGCGGCGCTGTAATCCACACTATCCGCTACCCAGTCACAGCCGGAGACGGAAATACAATTATCATTTGCCCACCCTATCCCAAGCACCATGGCACATAATCCAAAATCAATTCCGGTAAGGTCAACACAATCCGTAGATGAATCACAATTTATTAATTCACCATTTAAATAATAATCTGCCCAGCAGCCTCCGCAATAATTTGCTGCACATTCTGCATCTGGATAAGATGAGCATGCACTTACTAGACAGGGGTCAACAAAACAATTTACCGGAATTTGACAATCATTCGAGATTGCAATTGATGTTACATTAATCGCTTCACACTCGACGCACTGTACAGTATCCCCTTCGATCTCAACAAATCTGCCATTATAATCATTCAGCATTTCAATATCATCCAAATGGGTTATCCAGGACAAGAATTCACCATATTCGTCCTCAAGATAATATATGGAACAGTTATCCATACAAATTGAAGCCTCACTTAAACGAACATATCCTATAATTGGAAAAAGAGGTGTCGAGAACATTAAAAAAGAAAACATTATATTAAGTGTTTTCATAATAAACCCAAATCTACCAACCATCCCGCAAACAAAAAACCTCGCTACTTGGTGGGGCTTGATGTTGTGAAAAGGGTAAATCTATTTCAGCAGTACCATCTTACGTGTTTGCCTGAATTCTCCTGTTTCTATCGTATACAAATAGATACCGGCACTAACAGGTGCCCCGGCATCATTGGTGGCATTCCAGATTATTGATCTATGTCCACTTACCTGAGAACCATTGACCAGCATACGTACTTTTCTGCCTAATATATCGTAAATATTTACTTTAACATTACTTTGCACCGCTAGGTCATAGCTGATTCGGGTGCTGGGATTAAAAGGGTTGGGATAGGCAGGATAAAGCCTGTAGGTGTTGAGTACTGCTGGATCAGCAGTGCCTAATTCCTCATTAACCAAAAGATCAACAGGTATAAGCACTGTTTCAGCGCTGGTAATTACCAGCACACCCGCATTATACACAGCATCAACTACCAGCCCGGTCGTATTGACAGTAATATCCATCTGCTCCACAGCACCGATTTCCAGCCAGCCGTCACCGCCTGCAACGGCGAGCCACTCCGGCACCGGTACCAAGTCTCCCGCCCAGGCGGGACCGGCAATGAAACCCTCGTGGCCATTGCTGCTTAAATCAAACAGTGTTGTGCCAGTCATGGTATTCATGGGATAAAAAGCCGCTAAATGATTTGCGCCGCTGTAATCATTGTGGTCATAGATCAAATTGAATCCTCGCCCGGCAGCAGCCAAAGCATTGACATCAGCGGTTGTGAGCGCGCCAGAAAAAATACCTATATCATCTAAGGCTCCAGAAAGAAAATTCACCTGATCGCGCATATCTGCGCCCAGATATGAATGGAAGCCGCCATTCAAGTGTACCAGGCCGCCGGAACTGCTGGCACTTTCCTCTCCATCCACGTAGATCCGGCCACCGCCAAATGCTTCGTCCTGCACCACAACAATATGATGCCAAACGTTGTCATTGATTGCTTCTTGAGTGGTGACAGACCATTGGTAGCCATCGCTGTAGGTCCAGAAATTTAGGTAACCATTGCCTGTAATCCGCAATTGATGCTCACCGTTCCACCCTCCATTGCGCTGCTGTATAATGACCTGGTCTGTTCCCGTTGTTTTTACCCAGACGGAAATAGAAAAATCACCTGAACCGCTCAGCAGGTTGGTCCCCAAATCCACATAATCATCGCTGCCGTCAAAAGATAGATAACCAGCACCATTCAAGTTATATTCCACGGCCAGATCATAGGTCAGGACAGACCCATCTTCACCATTGTTTGATATTTCCCGCTCTACAATAATTACTGTATCAGGCGGAAGGCTTAGGTCAATTGATGTAGTATCAATGGTCAACTGCGGAACTGCAGAATTATGGATGGTGAAAAAAGAATTGTTAATATCAAAAAAGATGTTATCCGCGCTTTTTACCATCAGACGGCAGGCATTGCTGGTGGGAACAATGGGCACAACAATATTTTCAGTGCCGTCATTAGCTGTCGCTTCCACCAATACGACATTAAAATTTTCGCCACCATCGATAGACAAGTATATATCTACAACTGCACAATTTACACCCTCTGGATGAGTTGTATTGGCCACATCCCAACTAACTGTTTTGTTGGTGCTCGTTTCCCAGATCACGGCCTCATCTTGCGATGTTATCCGGAATGGTCCAGCATCGCCAGCAACAGCTAGTTGGATATTGGCATAACTAAAACCGCCGGCATAAGGGTTATTATCACGTGCCAGCAGACGCATATTGATCTCCCGTTCGGCAAAAGGCAATTTTTCAATCAGGTAGTCGTTACCCGGGTTAAGGGGCATATTATATTGATTTCCAAGCAAGCAAGAAATGTTAGGAAAATATCTTCTATAGCCATCCAAAGTCCCGTCCGCGCTGCAAAAGAGCGGTCCTGTGTCTCCAGGAAAATTTGGGGATTCAAAGGCGATATTAGAAATATCATTCTGTTCCCAAGAAAACGTAGTTATATCAGCAAATTCATTATCTGCGTTTCCTTCCAACACAAATGGAGTTTCTTTAGGGATGTTGAAACCGTCCACGGGGACACTAACGGTCGGTGGTGTATTACCTGTGGCAACACGTGTCCAGCCGCGCTGATAATCGTAACCACTGCTCCAGAACATTTCCTTCTGGTATTTTATGGCAATATCGATGGTGTGGGATGAATACTGATCACCGCCGCTGTCAGAAAGCGTATTTCCGCGCCAGCACATGATGGTGCCCCCAATTGTACTTCTCCAACCATTTTCAGTTGAACAGTTATGCGAAGAACCAAGATTGTGGCCAATTTCATGATTAAAAATATCATAGGAAGGTATGTTCGCTGATGTAGATCCTGGGACATATGCTAGTCCGCCTCCATAGCCTACATTAAATACTGCACCGTATTCCCATGTCAATAAACTGGCTGGAGTATCGTAACCGCCGGGACCGATCATTTCTGTGATATGGTCAAGTACCAGCGGCAACTCCACATACATATCGTATGCAGTAAATTCCGATGGTGTCGGATTGGCATCTGTATATATCAAGGTATCATTATTCTCAACTAATTCCAGACGAAAGCTTAATTCCCGCACCCATAGAAGATTGATCTGATTCACCAAGGCATTCATCCAGGTCATTCCGCCGGGTACGGTACCATCAGCAATTTCGTTGTTAGCTTCGGCGGTTAAAATACCAGCAAAACGGTAGGTAACAAGTGTATCTCCAATCGTGTAGCAAGGCTGGGCTTCACCAACACATTCTGGGAACTCATTTCTGTTCGTATTATTAACAAAAGGCGCTTCTACAATAATGGCGTCCTCAATGCCGCAGCCAGAACAGTGATTAGATATTGGCGCACTAATCTCCTGGTAGGAGACACGATATGAACCAGGACTTTCCTGTATTGGATCAATGAAAACATTGCCTTTGCTACCTAGTATCATGGCTTTGATACCGCTGTTGCTGACTGTAACGCTCACCCGTTCACCGGGATTGTCCAGGCCGATGCCGGTATAGGTCAATATGTCCGGATATTTCTGCGCCAGACTCGCGGGCATCACTGGAGATGAAAACATACGAAAAGTTTTTAATCTACCATCCGGTGTTGGAAAAGAAATAAATATATCAGACCGGGTTTTCTCTGCCAGCTCCGGACTGGCAAACAATGCAGAAACCAGTAAATCCTTGTTCAGCAATACCTGCGCTAGTGTGCGGGGTTCAGCAGTAGTTCCATTATAGGTCCAGGCATCGGTGGCGGTTTTACTTTGTGCTACAAGAAAAAAGGGCAGCATTATGAACAAATGGAGCAGTGTTCTCATGAATAATCTCTTTTATATTTTAATATATTAATATTTACCAATTCAAATCTACCATCACCCCCACAAACAAAAAACCCCACGAGTGTGGGATTGTGAAGTATTAAAATATAGTTTACCGTTATTTGAATTGGATGGGTACCCTTTTGAAACCTGTGGTTAATTTGAAGTCGGCAGGAACCGAAGGGAAGAGGACAACTGCCAGATAACACTTCTCTGTTCAATATCTCCTTCATTGCTGGCGAAAGCACCGGAAATGTATATTGGTTTCTGCAGGTTAATAGATACACCGCCAAAGCTAGTATTAAATAGATAGCCAATACTGGGGATTATTGTCAGCGATTTGCTGTTGGGTGCCGGCAAACTGTTCCAATAACCTTGTGATGCATGCACCAGAGATATACCATAATCCATGGAACTCTCTCTCTGGTCAAAATTCATGAAAGATGCTGAAAAAGAAAGTGTGGTAATTTTTGATGGCAAAAATCCGAATTCACTTTCTGCGAGCGGCTTTTCAAAAAGAAAAAATCCGCCAATAAAAACGGGATTTTCATTTCTTCTATAATAGACTTGACCTTCCATAACACTATTGTAAGTCCCGTTGCTCAAACTGAAATGTCTATGCTCTTTTTGCTCATCCCCTTCAAGGAAAAAAGGATTCGATATAAGGACACTTTTCGAAGGAATGGTAATCCCTGGGCCTGCATATATCCTGAACCCCTTGCCCATTCCAGTGTTTTGGATAATATAACGAAGGATTAGTCTCGTGTCGCCCAACACACTTCCTTGAGCATTAATAAAGTCGCTGAGGGTTGTTTCATCCCGGTGGTGGATTGAGGCCTCTGGTCTCTTCCAATCCATTTCCCGCACACCCAATGTAGAATGAACAATTAAGTTCCATTTGTTAGATAAGCCATAAAGGACCCCAGGGCGAATCAAATAGGTATTGAGTGAACCGCTATGGGAGAAAGGTTCATTGCCCAATGCTTCATGCGACCAGTTGATATAGGTAGCACTTCCGTGAATTGTGTAATAGATCTGGCCTTTCCCGGCACCAAAACCTTTGTCTGACTCGCCGACCGGCAAGGAAGGATTGCTTCATAGTGCTCACTGACCAAAAAGTGCTACGAAAATCAAAAAATATACTAGTACAAATCTTATGTTCTTAAACATTATTTTTTACTTTTACAAAATAGAATCTATTCAATCTAATATAAAATTACACAAACAAAAAACCCCACGAAAGTGAGGCTTAATGGCTGGCTTTATTAAAT
>Ga0209753_1001011_pt1 | contig 11950 bp, 8 predicted proteins | sample METZYME_3_550m_FD_187550 | JGI IMG/M metagenome (GOLD analysis project Ga0209753, IMG submission 187550) | Marine microbial communities from oxygen minimum zone in mesopelagic equatorial Pacific - METZYME_3_550m (SPAdes) (version 2) | ecosystem: Environmental > Aquatic > Marine > Oceanic | place... | reverse complement strand
CGTAGATCGCGACTTCCAGTAAAGGCCTGTCGGTCACAACCCGAGTGCTGGTTCCTTAACCATTAGAACTAAGGTCCAGGGACAGTTGCAAAATCACGGACAACAGCAGGAAAATCCAACTGTTTGCAACGGGCAAACGGTAGCCCACAATGCCACCTGGGCCAAGCGAAAACAAAAACTAAGCCCTTGCCGGGCACAAGCTCACCGGGGTTAGGGAGAAATCAAACAACTCACGCGTTATCCTCCCGTTAAAGTTGACGAGCCGAGATGACTATCGCCGTCAACGAATCCGAAACAGCCAGTGCCCTGACCTAGGTCGCAAACAATCTCCAGCAATTTTCCCTGAACATTCTAGCGTGACACTCGGCATGGCAGAAGAGAGTGCCCGCTCCGGGTCGTGCTTCCCTTCCTAAAAGTTCGCTATTTATCATGTTTAAGGCCATTATCCCTCGCGCACGGAGGAGGGCAGGGAGGTGTCCCGCAATCGTCCTGGCATCAGATAGTAAATGGACATCGAACTAATTCGCAATTTCAGCATCATTGCGCACATCGATCACGGGAAGACGACACTTTCCGACCGGTTGCTGCACCGGACAGGGACTATCTCGGACCGCGACATGGAGAACCAGTTACTCGACTCAATGGATCTCGAGAAGGAACGTGGCATTACCATCAAGGCGCACCCGGTCACGATGTATTATACAGCTGCAGATGGTGTGGAGTATGAGTTAAACCTGATCGACACGCCGGGACACGTGGATTTTTCCTACGAAGTTTCACGAAGCCTGAGTGCCTGCGAGGGGGCCTTGTTGATCGTGGACGCCGCGCAAGGTGTCGAGGCGCAGACGGTGGCCAACGTCAACCTCGCCATAAACCAAAAACTTGCCATCATCCCCGTGATCAACAAAATCGACCTGCCTCACGCTGATGTCGACGGAGTGAAGCGCCAACTGGAAGAGATTCTCGCCATCCCGGCGGATGACGCCGTGCTTGCCAGCGCCAAAGAGGGAATTGGAACGGAGGAAGTGCTCGAGGCGATCGTCCGGCTTGTTCCCCAACCCAGGACAACCTCCACGCCCTCACTGCAGGCACTTGTATTTGATTCGTATTTCGACTCGTACCAGGGCGTGGTGCCTATGGTTCGGGTCTTTAATGGTCAAATTCAAGCTGGAATGAGCGTCAAAATGCTTCATTCCGACAAGACGATTGAGGTGAAGGAGGTCGGCAGCTTCAACCCCAAGCCGTACAAGCGGGATGCACTGACGGCGGGCGAGACCGGCTATCTTAGCGCCAACATTAAATCACCTTCCGATGTTAAGATGGGGGACACATTGACAGAACCCAGGAATCCCTCGGGACCGCTGCCCGGATTCAAGGAGCTGAAGCCAATGGTGTTCAGCGGCATCTATCCGATCAACCCGGCAGATCACGAACACTTGAAGGACAACCTTGCCAAACTTCAACTCAACGACTCAGCGTTTTTTTACCAGGCGGAGAGCTCCGTTGCGCTTGGCTTCGGATTCCGTTGCGGGTTCCTTGGGTTGCTGCACTTAGAGATCGTGCAAGAGCGATTGCGGCGTGAGTTTAACATGGACATCATCGCCACCTATCCCAGCGTGGTTTACAAGGTGCTCACAACCAAGGGGGAGGAAATGGACATAGACAACCCTGTTTATCTACCGGAGCAGAATTTCATTGCCACCATTTCCGAGCCAATGGTAAGGGCATACATCATGTGTCCCAATGAGTACATTGGTGATCTGATGAACCTGACCGGGGAAAAGCGCGGGGTCATCCAGGAGACAGAGACGTTGGACTCCGGCCGGGTCATCCTCATCGGACGCATCCCACTGAATGAAATCCTGATCGATTTTCACGACCGGATCAAAAGCATCACAAGGGGATACGGCTCGCTGGATTACGAGTATGACGGCTACGAACCGGCTAAGATGGTGAAGCTGGACATGTTGGTGAACGGCGACCCGGTGGATGCCTTCTCCCTGATCACCCACCGGGACAAGGCGGAGCAGCGGGGCAGGGCGCTTGCCGCCAAGCTCAAGGAGGTTATTCCCTCCCAGCAATACAAGGTGGCCATCCAGGCTGCAGTCGGCGGCAAGGTGATCGCGCGTGAAACCGTGAACGCGCTCCGCAAAGACGTCACTGCAAAGTGTTACGGCGGAGACATTACCCGCAAGCGGAAACTCCTCGAGAAGCAGAAGGAAGGAAAAAAACGAATGAAATCAGTCGGCTCAGTGAATATCCCACAACAGGCCTTCATAGAGGTTTTGAAGGCTTAAAATGTATTGTTTTCGCTGGTTGTTCTTTAAGCGCTTCAGAATGGCGGCGGAGCTGTGCCATCAGGCAAGCAAGCTCCTAAGCCACCAGAGGGATCAGTTGTCCCCGGGAGCCGTCACTGAACTACAGGAAGCCATTGAGAATCTTCGTTCCTTGATGCGCTCGGGCTCAGATCGCAAAAAGTTGGAGGAGGGGGTAGCCAAGCTCGAAAAAACCGGCAGCCGCAAACTGACTCCTTACCGCAACCCTGGCTTCCGTGAAAACGTGGAAGTGATGCTCTTCGCCGTTGCCATCGCAATGAGCGTCCGCACGTTCTTTTTTCAGCCGATGGGCATTCCAACCGGATCGATGCAGCCTACGCTTTACGGCATTACCGAGGGCAACCTGAGCCAGGCAGAGTTCGCGCCAACCGGTGTCGGCGCATGGGCACAGCACTATCTGGCCGGTGTGTCCCACTACAACCTGGTATCGGAAGGGAACTGGCAGTTAATGAGCATCAAAGCGCCGAGAAAAAAATTCCGCTTCTTCCACAAGCAACAGTTGATATTTCGGGATCTTGACACGAAAAATACAATCGTGCGTGACATCACCCCCCCCATGAACACCGGAAAATCAATGCTAGGGCACGGAAGGGCATCTTCAAATACACTGAGCGAATTCGTTTTGAATTCGCACAATAAATATATCTACAAACCAGGGGAAGACATCATCAAGATGCGGCGCGAGTCGGGGGATCATCTTTTGGTGGACAGGTTCACTTACAACTTCCGAAAGCCAAATCGTGGTGAGATCATCGTTTTTGAGACAAAGACTATCAATGGAATTAATCAGGATTTATTTTACATCAAACGTTTAGCTGGATTACCGAACGAAATAGTTAAGATCGGAGACGATCGTCATTTGGTCATAAATGGCGAACGACTTGATGCAACAAATCATCCGTTCGAATTGGTATATTCCTTCGATGTCACAGATAAAGCCACATCACCGCAAGACAGCCATTTCTCGGGACATGTAAACCAAAAAGTGTATCAACAAGTGTTAGACGAACGCAGAATGGCCGTTGCCCGGCAGAACGGTGTTGACCCGAGCCAAATACGTTTTATTTACGGAGGAACCATTTCTCCCAACTTCATGGACGGCTCACAGGAATTTGTTATCCCTCCAAATCGCTATATGGCCCTGGGCGATAACACCGTTAGTAGTAAAGATTCTAGAGACTGGGGCTCACTTCCAGGACAAAACATATTTGGCAAAGCAACCTTCATTTATTGGCCATTTTTAGGGCAAAAAGCAAGAAACCGCCCAAACAGATTCGGCTGGGCCTTTCAGTAATATTTCGCACAATAAATGTTATATTTACTTCACGTATCTTCTTTTCTGGCTTGTGGCTAATCTTCCTCCCTGTTCGGCTCGTTTGCTGACGTTGCCAAACGGTCTCGAGGTTATCCTTGAATCAGACGATTCCGCCCCCGTTGTTTCGGTTCAGGCTTGGTGCCGCACCGGCAGCATCCACGAAGGCAAATGGCTGGGGGCTGGCATGTCCCATGTGCTCGAGCACATGCTTTTTAAGGGCACAAGCAGCCGCACCGGGCTTGATATCGACCATTCCATTCAGGGTGCGGGCGGCCACATGAACGCCTACACATCTTTTGACCGCACCGTTTACCACGTTACCATTCCGGACACTGGCGCGAAACTCGCCACCGAGGTGCTCTGTGACATCATGCAAAACGCGACCCTGCCCGAAGACGAGCTGCCCGGCGAACTTGATGTGATCCGCCGGGAAATGGACATGGGCAACGACGACCCCTCGCGCCGCGCTGGTCGCCGGTTGTTCGAGACCGCCTACACGAAAAGCCCCTACCGCCACACCGTCATCGGGTATCGGGATATTTTTGACAAACTGACTCGCAACGATCTTCTCGATTACTACCGTGAACGCTACACCCCGAACAACTGCTTCTTCGTCGTCGCCGGCGCGATCAATCCCGACGAAGTTTTGGGATGGATCAATGACGGTTACGCCGGTCAACCCGCACGCCCCCTGTCCCCTGTTATGCTGACAGATGAACCCCGCCAAGTCGCTGCCCGCGAAGTCATCGACGAAGGCCCGTTCGAGCATGCACACTTTCACTTCGCGTGGCATGTTCCCGATGTTCGGCACGACGACATCCCCGCGTTGGAGATACTCTCCACACTGCTCGGCGGTGGACGCAGTTCGCGCCTCTACCGAGAGGTTCGCGACACCCAAGCACTGGTTCATTCCGTGGATGCGTGGACTTACACCAGCGAGCAAACCGGCTTGTTCGGCATGAGCGCTGTCGCCGATGTCGACAAACTTGAGCAAGCGAAAGAAGCCATGCTCGGCGAGTTGGCAAGATTCAAAAACAAACCCGCCGACGAGTCGGATTTGCCCAAGGCGATCAAGCAGTTTACCGCCGGGAACCTCTCCGCGCTCAAAACTATGCAGGGCCGCGCAGCCGACTTGGGCAGCAGTTGGCTTCACGCCGGTGATCTGGACTTTTCCCGTAAACAACTGGAGGCCGCCCGGACCGTCACTCCGGAGACGCTCCAAGCCGTGGCCGGGCGGTATTTGACCCTTGAAAACAAAACACTTTATGCCCTCACACCGACCGGCTCAAAACCCAAACAGAAACCCCGCTCTACGGCTCGACGCACTACCGAAATAGAAAAAATCGAACTGCCAAACGGGCTTCGTTTGTTGCTAAAAAAAGACAGCCGACTTCCGTTTACAAACTTCCGAATCGGCCTCTTGGGCGGCGTGCTGAGCGAGGCACCGAGCAACAGCGGGCTCACGCGCCTGATGAGCCGCTCTATGCTCAAGGGAACGACCAAGCGCACGGCCTCGGTGATCGCCTCAGAAATAGAGTCCGCCGGCGGCAGCATCGACGCGTACAGCGGCAACAACAGTTTCGGCCTGAGCCTCGACATTCTGAGCGACGATTCCGCGCTTGGCCAAGCGGTGTTTCTCGACGTGCTCCTCTCCCCAGCGTTTGACTCAGGGGAGATCGAGCGCGAGCGCACCTCCCAGTTGGCCGCCATCGAGCAGCAACGCGACCATCTGCTCTCGCACACGCTCAAGAAACTTCGGAGCCTGATTTTTGGCGACACAGGTTACGGGCTCGACAGCCTTGGCCAAGCACCCGTGGTTACGTCGTTGTCCCGCGAACAGATTACTGCCTATCACAACACGTTCACCGCCCCGAGCAACGCAGTCATGGCAGTCTTTGGAGACATCGATGCCACCCAAGTTCGCAAGCAAATCGAATCGGCCTTGGCCAAGTGGGACTCCCCTGCTCCGTCGATTGGATTACCCGAGGCTAGTCCGCTTTCCGAAACCAAGCGCGACAGTGTCTCGACAGAAAAAGAACAGGCTGTTGTCACGCTTGGCTTCCAAGGCTGCACGCTTGGCCACGCCGATCGATACGCGATGGATCTGATCTCCGAGGCGCTGAACGACATGGGCTCGCGGTTGTTCCTGAAAATTCGCGAGGAACTAGGCCTGGCTTATTACGTCGGCACACAGAATTTTGCGGGACGAATCCCTGGTTGCTTCACCTTTTACGCCGGAACCGCCGCCAAGTCGGCCGCCCAAGTGGAAGAGGAGCTAACCAACCAAGCCAAGCGCTTGGCCAAGGAGGGTCTCACCGAAGATGAGTTGCGCCGCGCCAAGGCCAAGCTCACAGGGCACAAGAAAATCGCCCGCCAAGACTTGGGCAGCGTCGCCTTTGCCACATGCATGGATGAGTTGCTTGGCCTCGGCTACAACCACCACGCAGAGGAGGACGCGCTGATTGAATCCGTGACGTTCGAGCAAGTTCGCGCCGTTGCTAACCGTTATTTCGGCACAGAACAGTTCGCAACCGCCGTGTCGCTCCCCGCCAATTAACCCCCTGCCCCCTTGTCGGGGATGGTGAAATGTGCTTTAGTCACCCCGTCATTTGACAACGCTTTGGGGGCGTACTGGATATCGACCAGTTGGATACGTTCTCGATTGCATGCCGAGGATGGCTCGTTTCCTCGTAAAACCATCGAACCAAAAACATAACTGCCAACCAAGAATTGGCCCTCGCGGCATAAACCCGCGACGTCTGTCCTCGGACACCTGCTAAGGGGAACAGGCGCCGACAGCAGGTTAGGTGGGGAGCCGGAGACGGCGCGTCTTTCAACCGAAACTTATTCTGCCGACTAGGTGAGTGGATTCGCGTCAGGCCGTTATCCGTGAGCCGAAAATCCAGCCCTGACTAAGCATGTAGACGTCTTGGATAGGTTTAATTGGGACGGGGGTTCGACTCCCCCCGCCTCCACCACTTTTTCCTTGGAAATAGTAAAAATCCTGTTCAACACTTACCCGCCGGCGAACACCGGCTTGAAGCCCGCCTCGATCAGGATGCGCTTCACTTCTTCGCGCTTGTCGCCCTGGATTTCGATGCGGCCCTCTTTCACCGTCCCGCCGACGCTGCAGGCTTTTTGTATCTTTCTGGCGAGTTCCTTTTTCTCTGGCAGGCCAATCCCCGGGAAATTGCTCACGACCGTTACGGCCTTGCCTCCGCGATGCGCGGTCTGGCGGATGATTTCCACGCGTCCTCGATTCGTGTTCTTCTTCCCGCGCTTAGAGGTTTTCTCCGGCGCCCCGGCAGCCGCCGCGGATGACTCCACCTTTGGAGAATCCTCCGGCCCGGCGGGCAATCCTTCCAGCCCCTCCAGCGCGCCAAATGGATTCTGCGTCAGGCTCTCGCTCCCGCCCGTTGATATGATGGGTTGCTTCTTTCGACTCATCTTTACATCTCCATTTGGCGTGAAATTCTGGCGCGGGCATCCGAAGAAGGCGATCAAACCTTGCAGTTATGACCGATTACATTACGAAACAGGGCAGGATAAATGGGAGCGGGACAGCCAAGCGCTTCGTCAGACTATGGAGACACCAGAAAAGGAAGTGGCCATTGAGGTGGAGCCCGTTAGCGGCGGCCATGGTGTGACTAACTCGGCGGGGGTTTAATTTCCATCTGCCCGAGTTCAACCTTTTCTCTCCCGCCGATCCAAGTAAAGGTCGCCCAAGTCTGGACTAATTCAAGGTAGTCGAGGAGCCCTGTCGTGCAAACTCTAGTTCCACTTTTCCTTCAGGAATTTCTTAACACTCATTTTTGACGCCCTGAAATCTTTCAGCATCTGAGATTCAGCAGCGGTTTCGGCTGGCCATTTTCCAGATAAAACCTTCTCCCTTATTTTATTGCTCAAGTGTTTTAACATGAGACTCAAAAATTGGCAGAAATTGGCCGTTGAATCAAGGACTTTATGAATAACAATCGGACACTATGGGAAAGCATCCCTTTCAAAACATTTGGAAACAGGCGTATTTGTTAGGAAACAGATCCCCAAGATAGGGGTTCGACTCCCCTCGCCTTCACCATTTTTCCTTAGCCATAGAATCACTGTGAATGGCTGTTCAGCGACTCCCTATCTTGGGGATGACTCCATCACCTGTCGGCTCGCCGCCCATTAACCAGGAGAGGTTAAACCGTGCGACGCGCGCCTGGGGAAGCCGGCCTTCAAAGTGCATGTAGATCCAACCTACGCTCGCCGTACCAGGGCGTCCCGCGGAAAGGGAGGAATATTGGAAGGGGTCTTTCCACACCAGTCGCTTCAAAGGCCACGTCTTCGCGCCGTCGAAGCTCACCCAGACCGTGCCGTGGTTGCGGCCGGCAGGGCTGTCGCAGTTGCTGTAAAGCAAGATGTCTCGGCCCGCGATCGGCAGGCGGACAAGTCCGGCGAAGCAACCGTAGCTCCTATCCTGAGGTCCGTCGGGCAAGATGTCGACGATCCGCCAGCCGGTCCAGGTCTCGCCGCCGTCGGCGCTCCAAGCGCAGCGTCGCCGCAGCGGCGGCTTCTTCGCGTTCCAATGCGAGCGGGAATTATAGTAGAGCCTGCCGTCGGACAGTTCGGCGATCCCTGCCTCGCCGGTCCCCATCTCCGAGAACGGCTTGCTGCTCTTCCAGGTTTTTCCATGGTCGTCGCTAAAGATTGCGGTGGTGTAGTGGGTTGGCCAGTGTTTTTTAGGGTAATTAGACTCGCCGTAATGCCGCGCCGCGCGGATCAATCGTCCGGCATATTTGCCGTGTCGCAACGTGATGCCGTGTTCATTCATGTGCATCGACGGCACGTTTCCTCGGGTGTCGGGACGAATCGTGACTTCCATCTTCTGCCAGGTCTTGCCGTCGTCCTGGCTGCGATAGACCGACAACGGAGCGGGCGGGTGGCGATCCTCGGCGAACGCCAGGATGTCTCCGGTGGTCTCGTCGACAGTCAAGCCCCCTCCCTGAAAGGCCGGCTCGGCGACGATGATCTCTTTTCCCCAGCTCTTGCCTCCATCCTCACTACGACGCGCGAGAAGCTTTTTGTCTCCCAAGGTGGCGAGAACCGTCCCCTTGAGAGTGACGACAACATTGGGGTGGCGTATTGCCTTGAAGAGCGGCTGGACGTCCATACGGGGAGTGCCCAGAAAGACATCAATCGGTCCCTCCACCGGTTTTTCCGCAGCATCGAGAGTTGCGACGAAGCAGGAGCAAATGATCGCACCAGCAAAGAAAGTAGTTTGGTATTTTAGCATGGTGTCCTCTTTGGATTACATACTGTAGGGCACTGTTTTAGTGCGGTGTCCGCTTCAAATAAAGAACAGATTTACTGGTGAGGGTAATAATAGAATTGAAATCTCGGACACTCCGTTAGATACAGCACTTAAATTTGAATTCTTCATCACAAAGAAAATGAAAAATAATTATCAATCCTATGTCAGTAAGGGCTTTACCCTCATCGAACTCCTAGTGGTGATTGCGATCATCGCGATTTTGGCGAGCATGCTCTTGCCCGCATTGAGTACCGCGAAGAAAACGGCCCAGCGTGTCAGTTGTTCGACGCAGCTTCGTCAACAATCCTTGGCCTCGCTTCTCTACATCGATGACAACGAGGGCGTCTTACCGTCCCATGAAGGCGGGCCGGTTATGTCCTATTATTCCTGGGGCGGCAAGCGAGGCAAGGAGTACCTCGCCGACGAGCGGTTGATCAATCCGTATGTCACTATTAACCGAAAAGTCAAACAAGACGACAACGAGGGTGTCTTCCGGGTTTTCAAATGCCCGAAGGACAATGGAGCGATGCGGGGTCGCTGGAACGCCGATCGCAAACCCAGCTTATTCGACACATTCGGCAACAGCTATTTTTACAACAGCGGCGGCAACTCCAATGGACCCGATGGACTCCACGGCAAGAAGATGGCCGCGATTCGCTCCCCTTCTCAAGTGATCTTGGCCAATGACTATTCCTTCAACGCTTACGGCTGGCAGAAAGAAGTCCCGGGGAGAGCCCATATACCTTTTCAATACAGCTTTTGGCATCACGATTCCGAACCTGGGTGGGGTAACGTGGCTTTTCTCGATAACCACATTGATTATTTTAGAGCCACCTACGACAAGCCGAATTTTCAAAATGGATCGAACTGGACCTTCTTGTTCAATGGGCCGAAAAACTAGAAGATTGCAAAAGGTGCGGACGTGGATGCGAAGGATGGCGGTGTTTGAGTAGTAGGTATTTCATTTCCCTTCAGCTTTCAATTCTTCACCCGTCTTGCCGCCGTTTTTGTGAAGTAGGTCGGCGGCTTGCCTTACTTCGTGGTGTTCTCAATCTCAGCCTGTTTTTCCCCAGCTTGGCTTTGCGCGACTCTATGATTGCGAACGGCTCGGCGGGAAGGTTTTTGTGGTTCACGTATCGAGAAAGATCCCGGAGGGCGATCACGGTGCATTTTTCCTCCTGCAGGTGCTTCATGTATTGGGTGAACAGCTTGGGTGGCGTGTGTACCCATGGGTGATCGTTGTCGGGCACACCGTGAAACTGGAGCACCGCAATTCTACCCCAACGAGCTTGAGCCACTGCGCGTTTGAAATCTGCCAGCGTCCAGTCAGGGCGCGCGTCGCCAGCACTTGGAATCAACAGCGGATGGTCAAGGCCCGGCTCGTAAGCCACACCCTGCCCGTTCTCGTAGGGAAACTCCGGGGAACCGCCGCGGCGGGCAAATCGGATTCCCAGTGACTTGAGTATTTTCAAAGCCTTAGGATGGATGCCGTTTCCGGGATAAGCGAACGAGACAGGCTTAGGGATGCCGTACGCCTCACATTGCCGTGCGATATAATTGATCTCCTCTGGAAGTCGCCCCAATGTGTCCCGGGTCACCCCCATATGACTGCGGGTGTGGTTGCCGATTTCAAAACCGTCGGCATGGAGTGCCCTAATTTGCTCCCATGTCATATAGTCCTTTTTGTTGCTGGTGAAGGTGAACCCTTCGGTGACGAAGAAGGTAGCTCCAAATTCGTGGCGCTTCAGAATCGGCCTCACCACGGAATAGTGAGACGCCACCGAATCATCAAAAGTCAGCACCACCAGTTTCTCCGGCATCGGCTCCTTGGCTACGACGCTAATGCCGCCGTGTTTACGAAGACGTTCGACAGTACCAGATTTGTCATCATCCTTTATAATCATATCCGCACCTGCGCCCAAGTGTTGTTTGACGGCTTCGATGTTTCCTTGTTGGGCAGCTTCCCAAATATTCGACTTCCCACACCCCACCAGAAGCACGGCTGCGATTGTTGTGAGTAGGAGGTGTTTCATTGGTATTGTGAGGTGAGTGTAAAAGCGACCGGTTACGGGCGCATTAGGCCGACGATGGTGCGGAACTTCACCGGGTTGTCGCCTGGATTTTGTTTGCCGACGTGATGTGCCCCCTGGTCCCATAGGTCTGGGTTAAACGCCGCCTTGCTGGTGCTGAACGACACGTGCGAGTCGCCCCAAAGAGCATTGATGCCGGTTGGGTTGTCGTTTGAGGTGTGCGGCCGGGTGGCCTCGGTATAGATCAGGTCGGTGACAATGGAGCGTTGCGAGGAAAAATCGCTGGCCTTTCGGGCCACGAGGCGCCATTGGGCCTCCACGTCGCTCTTGGCGTTGGGTCTCGCCGGATGGTCGGATTGCGGGTAGTACATATAGTTGCCCCGCACGCGGCCGCGATAGCACATGGGCCACGGGACCCTGGGGCTTTGGTAGTTCTTCAACTCCTGCTTGATGGGGAGCGTATCGGCATGTCTCAGACCTGGATCGTAGAAGGAGGGACCGGAGGTGATCAGGCCCACCGTGTAGAGGAAGCCCAGGTTCATGGGAAATTTCGTGTTCGCCCGCTGGTCGTCGGTGCCGGAGAACATCAGGTAGCTCATCCACGGCTCGGAGGTGACATCCCGTTCCGGATTGAACATCGTGGGGGGGATCCGGTCATCGAAATCACTCGCATAAGCCGCCAGCGCCAGCCCGATCTGCCGGAGATTGTTGGTGCAACTGGTTCGCTGCGCCTTGTTTTTTGCCTGGCTTAGCGCCGGGAGCAGCAATGCGGCGAGAATGGCAATAATGGCGATCACCACCAACAACTCGATTAAGGTAAAGGCGCGCTTACTTTTCATGTCTCTTTATTGGCTTGATTGTGGTTTCGTTGATTATGCAATGGTAATCTCAAAAGGTGGCCTTATACGTTCTGGTGGACGGATCAAATGCCGTTTTTGACCTCCTAACCAGTTCGTTCTTTCCAAAGACATTTGTT
>Ga0209753_1001010_pt1 | contig 11961 bp, 8 predicted proteins | sample METZYME_3_550m_FD_187550 | JGI IMG/M metagenome (GOLD analysis project Ga0209753, IMG submission 187550) | Marine microbial communities from oxygen minimum zone in mesopelagic equatorial Pacific - METZYME_3_550m (SPAdes) (version 2) | ecosystem: Environmental > Aquatic > Marine > Oceanic | place... | reverse complement strand
GAGGCCAACCCAACCGGGGCCAAGGCCAGAGAACCCGCCACGAACACTGAAAATAAGAGCTTCATCTCAATCACCCCTTTGTTGTGAATCCAATTCCATTTTCCCGCTTACCGCCTGGGCTGCCTGGGCGTCGCTATCGGGACCGGTGCGCCCATCAAGTTCGCCCGATCCGCACCCTGCATGGGCGTGAATTTCAGCGACCGTCCAAGGACATTGTCGGCCCCGTACCAGTTGCCGTCTTCGTCGATCGCAAAAGCGTGCAACTCGCCGAACTCGTCGGGACCCCTACCGTTGGCGTCCCAGGAGTAAAGCCGGTTTCCGTCGGTATCGAACTTCACGAGGCGGACCGGCTGATTGTCGGAGACCCAGACCTCCTGGTTGGCCGTGATGACGATGTGGTTCGGAAAGTTCAGGTTCGGCCAGGTCGCGAGGTGTTCTCCCATCTGGTCGAACACCTGAATGCGATCGTTGCTGCGGTCGGCCACGTAGACACGGTCTTGGTCGTCCGTCGCCACGGCATGCACCGCGTTGAACTGCCCTTCTTCCGAGCCACGGGTTCCCCACTCGAGCAGATAGTTCCCGTCACTGTCGAACTTCACGATCCGGGAGTTGGTCAGGCCGTCGGCCACCAGGATGCTGCCGTCCTGCGTGAAAGCGACGTCCTGGGGACGTCCGAAGTGCGCCTGATCGTCCCCGGCTTCATCCCACGTGCCCAGCGAAAACAGGAGCTCGCTGCCGTCGTTGGAGAAGACGTGGATCTGCTCGCGGCCGTCGTTGACCACCCATACGCGGCGTTCGGGATCATACGGGCTGATCGCGACCTTGTGGGGACCGGCGGTGCCTTCGAACAGATAATCCCACTGGGTCCATGAGTCGATCAACTCTCCGTCGCCATCGACAATGAAGATGACGTTGCGCATCTCTCGGGCGCCTCTTGGACCGAGGGCGCTGAGCCCCTCCGCGGAGCCGTAGTAATACGTGAATCCTGCGGGAAGGGGATCCGGTACCGCCAACTCACCGCGCTGGATGATAAAAATGCGATCGCTCGACTCGACTGCCAGCCCAGGATGTGAGCCCCATACGAAGCCTGATTCGGCGAAGGGTTGCAGCCAGTCTTCGACCACATCGTAGGGATCGCCGCCGTGGTTGGGTCCGGCCGGATGCACGACCGGGGGAGTCCGGCCTTGGCCCGCCAACGGAAATGAGGCAAAACCAGACGCCACCAGCACCAAACCGGCTAGTGAGACTCCCTTAATGGGTTTGCCCATGACCGTGTCCTCTCGAATTCGTGAAACCGACCCGTAAGAGTAGGTGGGAAAGAGTATATGAAACAGGGCGGGAATCAACCGTGGCGGATACAACCCCCGACCTTGCCTTGGGCTGTCTAGATTGTCCACCTTCCCACTTCATGAATGAGATCAAGAAGCTCCTCGTCGCCAATCGTAGCGAGATCGCGATCCGTGTCTTCCGCACGGGCCATGAACTGGGTATCCGTACGGTGGCGATGTACTCGCATAATGATCGGTACGCGCTCCACCGCTTCAAGGCGGACGAAGCCTATCTGATCGGCAACCCGGACGAACCGATCCGGGCGTACCTGAACATCGAGCGGATCGTCTCTCTGGCCCGCGAGAATCAGGTGGACGCCATCCACCCCGGCTACGGATTTCTGTCCGAGAACCCCGATTTCGCCCGTGCCTGTGAGCGCGAGGGGATCATCTTCGTCGGCCCCCAGGCGGAAGTGCTCGAACGCCTGGGCGACAAGACCTCGGCACGCAAACTCGCCGCGGATGCGGGGGTGCCGGTACTTGGGGGTAGCGAGGAAACGATCACCGATGTGGCCGAGGGGGAGCGGCAGGCGGAGGAGGTGGGGTACCCCGTCATTCTCAAGGCCGCCAAGGGCGGAGGCGGTCGGGGGATGCGGGTGGTAGGAGATCGGAGAGAATTCCCGGACGCCTTCGAGGATGCTCGCCGGGAGTCGCTAGCGGCTTTTGGCAGTCCGGACGTCTTCATCGAGCGTTTCGTCCAGAAGGCGCGCCACATAGAAGTCCAACTCCTGGGCGACAAGCACGGCAACCTGGTCCATCTCTTCGAGCGCGACTGCTCCGTGCAGAGGCGGCACCAGAAAGTGGTGGAAATCGCTCCGGCGCTGGCGCTGGACGACAACGTGCGCCAGAGCCTGCTCGATGCGGCCCTGGCGATCGGCCGTGAAGTGGGCTATCAGAACGCGGGTACCGTGGAGTTTCTCGTCGATCAGGACGAGGGCAACTTCTACTTCATCGAGGTTAATCCCCGTATTCAGGTGGAGCACACGGTCACTGAGGAAGTGACCGGCGTCGACCTGGTCAAATCGCAGATTCTGGTTGCTCAGGGGGCGGCGCTCGACGACGAGGAGATCGGCTTGTCCTCCCAGGCCGACGTGCGGACTCAGGGTTTCGCCATCCAGTGCCGCGTGACCACGGAAGATCCCGGGAACGACTTCATGCCGGACTACGGACGTGTGTCACACTACCGCTCGGCGGCGGGGATGGGGGTACGGCTCGACGCGGGTAGTGCGTTTAGTGGTGCGGTCGTCAATCCGTATTACGACTCCCTGCTGGTGAAGGTGACGGCCCGAGGAACGCGCTTTGTCGACGCGGCCAGGCGGATGGAGCGGTGCCTGCAGGAGTTCCGCATTCGTGGTGTGAAGACGAACATCCCCTTCCTGATTCGGCTGGTGACGAACGAGGAGTTCCTGGAAGGTGGGTGCACCACGCAGTTCATCGATCAGACGCCCGCGCTCTTCAGGTTGCCCAAGCGGCGAGACCGTGCGACGCGAGTTTTGACGTATCTCGGGCACACGATCGTCAACGGCAATCCTTCGGTGAGGGATCACTCGCGTGCCGCGCGCCGTGAGCCTGCGCCAGTCCCGAGAGTGGATTACCAGAGTCCGATCCCGGACGGTTCGCGGCAGATCTTGCAGGAACTCGGGCCCGTCAAGTTCGGCGGCTGGATCTCTGACCAGCAGCGGCTACTCCTTACCGACACGACGTTCCGGGACGCCCATCAGTCGCTGCTGGCCACCCGCTTCCGTACGTACGACTTGCTCGGGGTAGCCGACGCGTACGCTCGGCGGGGTTCGGAGTTGTTCTCGATCGAGATGTGGGGAGGAGCCACGTTCGACGTTGCGATGCGGTTCTTGAAGGAGTGCCCCTGGCGGCGCCTGACCGACCTGAGGGAGCGCATTCCGAACATCCTCTTTCAGATGCTGCTTCGTGCTTCGAACGCGGTCGGGTACACGAACTATCCGGACAACCTCGTGCAGGGGTTCGTCGAAGAGGCGGCCGGCGCAGGCATCGATCTGTTTCGTGTGTTCGACGCCCTCAACTGGACGGACAACATGCGGGTGGCGATGGAGGCGGTGCTCAAGACGGACGCGCTCTGTGAGGCTTCGATTTGTTACACGGGGGACATTCTCGATGAGGGTCGCACCAAGTATGACTTGAAATACTATGTGAAGCTGGCCAAGGAGTTGGAGGGGATGGGCGCACACATCCTCGCGATCAAGGACATGGCTGGGCTCTGCAAGCCTTACGCGGCCGCCAAGCTGGTGCGGACTCTCAAGGACGAGGTGGGGATTCCGATCCACTTCCACACACACGACACCTCGGGCGTGCAAGCCGCGGCGATCCTGAAAGGCGCGGAGGAAGGACTCGACATCGCGGACGCCGCCATGGCCCCGATGTCCGGCACGACGTCCCAACCGAATATGAACACGGTGGCTGAAGCGCTCCGCTTCACCCCCCGCGATCCGGGCCTGACGAGACAGGACCTGGACGATATCGCGGACTACTGGAGGGCTGCCCGCGAGTTCTACACACCGTTCGAGGGGCAAGTACTACCCGCGACCGCCGACCTGTACAGCCACGAGATGCCCGGCGGCCAGTACACCAACCTCTTCCAGCAGGCGCGTGCCCTGGGGCTGGCCGATCGATGGGCCGAAGTCTGCCGCGTGTACGCGGATGTGAACGAGCTCTTCGGTGACATCGTGAAGGTGACGCCCACCTCCAAAGCCGTGGGCGACATGGCGCTGTTCATGGTTGCAAATGAGCTCACGCTGGAGGATGTCCTCGATCCGAGTCGGGAGTTGGCGTTTCCTGCTTCCGTCGTCGATCTGATCGGAGGAGGCATGGGGCAGCCGCCGGGCGGTTTTCCCGCAGAGGTGAAGAAACGCGTGTTACGTGGTGGGCCGGGTCTGAGCACCCGCCCGGGTGACACGCTCGAGCCTGTGGACTTCGAGGAGGCCACCGCGACGGTACAGAAGATGTTGGGCCGGGAGCCCGCTCGCCGCGACGTGATCTCGTACCTGCTCTACCCCACGGTGTACCGCGACTTTGCGGACTTTCAGAGCAAGTACTCCGACACCTCGGTATTTCCCACGCCGGTCTTCTTCTACGGTCAGGAGGTTGGCGAGGAGATCGCCGTCGACATCGAACGCGGCAAGACGCTCATCGTGAACTTTCTTGCGATCAGTGAGCCCCGTCCAGACGGAAAACGTACCGTGTTCTTCGAGCTGAACGGACAGCCCCGGGACGTCTCAGTGGTGGATCGAACACTTGAGCCTGAGGCGCTGGCCGCGGTGAAGGCCGATCCGGACGATCCGAAGCAGATTGGATCGAGTATGCCCGGCATGGTCGTGGGCGTGGCCGTGCGTGCGGGCGAGACCGTTGCACAGGGGGACAAGCTGCTGAGCTTGGAGGCCATGAAGATGGAGACCACCCTCTACGCGGAGACCGACGGGAAGGTGGCCGAGGTGTTCGTGTATCCGGGGAGCCAGGTGGCGCCCGGTGACTTGATGGTTCGTTTGGAGTAGAGTTCACGCATGAAGGACTGGAGACCCCAAACGTGGGCCGTGCGAGCCCAGGCCGAGGAATCGACGCACCACGAACACTCGGTGCCGATGTTCCTGACCTCGAGCTTCGTCTTCGAGGACAGCGAAGAGATGCGTGCGGCGTTCGCCGGCGAGATCGACCGGAACATCTATGCCCGGTTCACCAATCCGAACGTCGAGGAGCTTTCGGAGAAGGTCCGCCGCTTGGAGGGCGCCGAGGCGGGGCACTCCATGGCCACCGGCATGGCTGCCGTGTTCGCTACGTTTGGAGCACTGCTTTCCAGTGGGGATCACATCCTGGCATGCCGGTCGCTCTTCGGATCGACCCACACCATCCTCACCAAGATTCTGCCTCGGTTCGGGATCACACACACGTACGTCGATGCCGCGGACCCCGATTCGTGGCCCGGCGAGATCCGAGAGAACACGCGCATGATCTTCGTGGAAACGCCCACGAATCCGGCGGTGGACCTGGTGGATCTCAAGTGGCTCGGGAAGTTGGCTGCGGAGAAGGGCGTCATCCTGGTCGTGGACAACTGCTTCGCCACACCGATCCTGCAGCGACCTATTGAGTTCGGTGCACACCTCTCCCTCCACTCCGCCACCAAGTACATCGATGGACAGGGCCGTGTGATGGGCGGTGTGGTGGTGGGCGGAAAGGATCTGGTGCAGGAGATCTACGACTTTGCGCGCGCCACCGGCCCTTCGCTGTCGCCGTTCAACGCGTGGGTGCTCTCCAAGAGCGTGGAGACGCTCGAGGTTCGGATGGAAAAACATTCGGAAAACGCGTTGGTGGCGGCGCGGTGGTTGGAGGGGCGGACGGGCGTCGCCTCGGTGCGTTATCCGTTCCTTCCTTCCCATCCCCAGTACAAGATCGCAAAGCGCCAGATGTCCGGCGGCGGCGGCGTGCTCGCGTTCGTCGTCGAGGGCGGGCTCGAGCAGGGCAAGCGTTTCATGGATTCCGTGAAGTTGTGCTCGCTCACTGCGAATCTCGGGGACACACGCACCATCGTCACCCATCCAGCGTCGACGACCCACGCCAAGCTTACCGAAGAGGAGCGCCAGGCGGTGGGTATCACGCCGGGGTTGATCCGCATCTCGGTAGGCCTAGAAGACCTCCGGGACGTGATCGCTGATGTGGAACAGGCGTTGGAGGCTTCGACTACCTAGGCCCCTTACTACCGGGTCTCAGGTTTTACCTGAGTTGGAACCGGTTGTCCGGGTCGGTCCGGATGATCAGGTACTCGATATCGGTCTCCAGCTCGCTGAACCAATGAGCGGTGTGGCCGGGGATGATGATGACGTCTCCCTTGGTGACTCGACGCGAGACGCCCCCTTCGATACCCCGGCCCGGCGTGAGGTCGTTGGAGTCGGTCAGGGTGCCGCCCGTGACCAGGGTCGCCACCCCTTCCACCATGTAATAGATCTCAGTGGTGTTCACCTCGTGGAGGTTGGCACCACCCAAAAATTCCTTCGGACGGAACACGCCCCAGACCCCGACCTGGTAGTTGCCGGTAACGTTCACTATTCGAATCGGCCGGTCGCTGACGGCATCGCGCGGCAAATCGTTGATGAACTTCTGGATATCGGCCGAGGTCACGTCGGTCGCTTGCGGGAGTTCCTGCGCGGAGACCGGTCGAGCCGTGAGGATCACGAGCACCGCGAATACGGTTCCGAGGAAGACAACTCTGATCATCGACGGTTCCTTGGTTGGGAGGATAGGCAAAGCCAAGAAGAGGCCCCTTAACGGGCGGGATAACCTAAGCGAGCGGGACTCGACCGGCCAACGTCCAGGGTACCCTCGTCACCTCACGTGCCCTGCCCCCTCCACGACGAACCGCTGTGACGTCAACTCCTCGAGGCCCATTGGCCCGTACGCGTGCACCCGCGACGTACTGATACCGATTTCTGCGCCCATACCGAGCTGAAACCCATCGTTGAAGCGCGTCGATGCGTTCACCAACGTGCACGACGACTGAACTCGTTGCGTAAACTCAGCGGCCGTCTCCGCGTTTTCGGTGACGATCGTGTCGGTATGATCGGAGCCGAACCGGCGGATGTGATCGATGGCCGCATCCATGTCGGGAACGACCTTCACTGCCACGATCATATCGAGGAACTCGTGGCCCCAGTCGTCTGCGTTGGCGGCGACCACCGCCGAGTCGACGGCGCGTACTGCCTCGTCTCCGCGGACCTCGACGCCCACCTCATGGTAGCCGGCGACGAGATCGGGCAGGAACTTTGATGCGATCTCTTCATGGACGAGCACGGCCTCGGTGGCGTTGCAGGTGGCCGGCGCCGATGTCTTGCCCGTGACCGAGATCTCCAAGGCCTGCTTGAGATTCGCTTCGGGGTCGACGTACACGTGGCAGATCCCGTGGAAGTGCTGCACGGTAGGAATGGAGGAATTCTCGCTCACGTACCGGATGAGCGTTTCGCCACCGCGCGGGATGACCAGGTCGATACAGTCGTCGAACGTGAGCAACTCGGCGACGGCCTCACGCCCGGCGGCCCCCACGAGCACGAGCGCCTCCTCGGGTAGATCATGCTTGCGAAGTGTGGCGTGGATCACTTCGGCGAGTGCCTCGTTGCTCTCCTGCGCCTCTTTGCCGCCCTTGAGGATGCAGGCGTTGCCTGACTTGAAGCACAGGGAGAACGCGTCGATCGTCACGTTCGGTCGTGACTCGTAGATCATCATCACGACGCCGAGGGGACAGCGCACGCGTGTTACGCGGAGACCGTTCTCGAGTGTCTGGTCTCGGGTGACCTGCGCGACCGGGTCGTCGAGGTCCGCGACTTGCCGCAGCGCTTCGGCCATCTGCCCGAGACTCTCCGCCGAAATGCCGAGCCGCTTGAGCTTCGGAGTCGAGAGTCCGTCTTCCTCGGCACGGGTGATATCAGCAGCGTTGGCTCGCAGGATGTCCTTCTCTGCGGCGAGGAGCGCGCCCGCCAGATCACGCAGGTAGTCGTTTTTCGGCTCGGTCGTGAGTGTCGCCACGTGCTGTGCCGCGTCTCGTGCGGCTTCTGCAGCCCTTCGTACCTCAGTCATCCCCTTCTCCCGTTCGTCTAGTCGTCGTCATCGTCAGCGAAACGCTCCTCACTGTTGTTCTTCGAGTCGAGCAGGACCAGGTCCTCTCGATGGACGATTTCTTCGACGTATTTGTAGCCGAGCACCTCCAGGAATTCCTCACTCTGCCGTCCCTTCATGCGCTGAATCTCCGATGCCGGGTACGATACGAGGCCTACCGCGAACGCTTGCCCGCTCCCATCCAGCAGATCAACCCGTTCGCCGATCCCGAATTCTCCCTCGACCTCGACGATGCCGGCCGGCAAAAGGCTGGCCCCACGCTCGACAAGCGCACGCTTGGCACCGTCGTCCACCGAGATTGAACCGACGGAGCGCGTCCGGATGGCGATCCACCGCTTTCGCTCGGTAAGTCGCTTATCGGCCGGCACGAAAAGAGATCCGACATCCTCGCCGCTCACGACGCGCGAAAGGAGTCCGGGCTCCTTGCCGGACGCGATCACGGTTGGGACGCCCCAGTCACTCGCCAACCGGGCCGCCCGAACCTTGGCCTTCATCCCCCCAACACCTGTTTCACTCTGGTCATCGGTGATGTGGTCGTCGATCTCGGAGCCGACTTCGATGGTGCTGATCACCTCGGCACCCTCCTTGGCCTCCAACTCATCGCGAAACCGAAGCACGCCGGCGACCGTGCTCAGGATCACGAGCAAATCCGCCGTGATCAAGCTCGTCACGAGCGCCGCGAGATGGTCGTTGTCGCCGATCTTCGCTTCGTCGTCTGCGAGCGGGTCGTTCTCGTTGACGATCGGGAGGATGCCCCGCGACAGGAGCTCCTGCAACGTGTGCCTGGCACTCAAGAATCGGCGCCGGTCCTCGATGTCGTCCTGCATCATGAGGAGTTGCGCCACCACCGTGGCGCGTTCCTCGAACACGCTCGCGAACATCGTCATCAGTTGATACTGGCCCACCGCCGCCGCCGCTTGCCGCTCCACGACCGACACCGGGGGCCGGTCACTTCCCATCCCGAGGTACCCCGCCGCGACGGCGCCCGAGACCACCAGCACGACCTCAAGGCCCTTGTCACGCAGCGTTGTAACGTCTTGGGCGATACGCTCGATGACGGGCGGATCGAGACGTCCAGCGGGCGCAATGATACCGCTCCCGACCTTGACCACCACCCGGCGGAGTTCGCCGAAGTCCCGGCCGGATCCCGACGTGGACGTCACGCAACGTCCCCGTCGTCGAACAGCAAGGCCGCCTTCTGGGCGGAAAGGACGAAGCCCTTGATCATGGCTGAGCTGAAGCCTTGATGCTCCATCTCATTGAGCCCAGCGATCGTGCAGCCACGGGGCGTCGTGACCCGGTCGATTTCCGACTCGGGGTGATGGTCGTCACGGAGGACGAGCGAGGCGGCGCCTCTTGCCGTCTGCGCGGCTAGCAACAGCGCGTCTTCGGGGTGGAATCCGATCTCGATACCGCCTTGTGAGGCTGCCCGAACGGAACGGAGAAAAAACGCGATACCGCATGCGCACAAGGCCGTGGCCCCGACCATCATCTCGTCTTCGATCCGGATGGTGAGTCCCACACCCTTGAACAGCGCCTCAGCCTCGTCGAGGGCGTCTGCTGAATCGGGATCGGCCGCGAGGCACGTCATCGATTCTCCGATTGATACGGCTGTGTTCGGCATGGCCCTGACAACCTGAGTCGGGGCCGGGATCATCTCCCGCAACTGAGCGACGGTAACGCTGGAGACCACCGAGATCACCTTGTGGCGGGCGGGATCGATATCGCCCCGGATCTCGTCGACTAGAGCCACGATCTGCTGCGGCTGGACCGCCAAGAGAACAGTACTGGCCCCCTGGAGAGCAGCGGAGTTATCGCGCCCGACCGGGAATCCCTCCTCAGCTAGCGCGTCCAGGCTCGGCGGATGCAGCGAAGTGACGTGGATCTGATCGGGCTGCAGCGTTCCGCTGCGAACCAAACCCCGTGCAAGGGCTTGGCCCAGATTCCCGCCGCCGAGAATTGCCAGGCTAGCGGACGATGATACGGATGTTTTTTGTGCAGACATCGGAAACCTCTCGGAAACAAAAAAACCGGCTCCTGGAATGGGGGCCGGCGAACGTCAGGTCTCGGGGGTCGAAGCTCGTTCTATCGAATCTCCCCACGCAAGACAGGACGCGCCCGCTCCCTAGGAAGTGGACGGTCGGTCGGCGGTCGGCGTCGCGGTCGTGCGTGCTGGTTCACGGTCGGTCCGGTCGAATGGGTCGAAAATAATGTCGAAATGGTCAAGAGAACCATATGACAGACGATAGCGAAGCTGTGTGGCATGTCAACGATACGTCTATAGCAGGATACCCCGTTCGTGAAGAGTGGACACCTTCTCCAACGATGTGAGGATGGAAGTAGGAATCTTCAGAAACGAACGGGGGGAGATTGAGTGATGGCGCCTCGGAAGAGTAAACATGCCCAGACTCAGAACGCCAGGATCAGCGGGATCAGAGTTGACGCCGCCAGAGTGATCAAGGCGATCGCGATCACATTCATCCAGATCCCCGAACGCACCATCTGTGGGATCGTCAGGTAGCCGGACCCGAAGACGATCGCGTTGGGTGGTGTCGCCACCGGCAGCATAAATGCCATGGCTGCCGAAAACGCGGCCACCGCCATCAGCGTCGTCGGCGCGAAACCCAGCCCTGCCGCTACTCCGGCCATGATGGGCATCGCCATCGTGGAAGTGGCCGTGTTCGAAGTCACCTCCGTGAGAAAGACGAAGAGCGCTGCGATCAGCGCGATCAGCACGATCGGTGGGATTGAGCCAAGGCTGCTGACGCCGGATCCGATCCACGTGGCCAACCCCGAGCGGTCCATGGCCCGAGCCAGCGAGAGGCCGCCGCCGAACAGCACCAGTACGTCCCATGGAATTTTCCTGGCCGTGGGCCAGTCCAGGGCGAAGACGCCCCGCTTGCGGTCGACCGGGATGAGGAACAGAGCCAGAGCTCCCGCCATGGCGATGGTGCCGTCCGACACGAACGGCAGGTACGTCTGGATTCCAGGGATCGATACAGCCGCAATCTCCTTGGGCGAACGAAACACCCAAGCAAGGGCCGTGAGGGTGAACACCACTGCTACGCTCTTCTCTCCCCGGCTCGCCCGTCCCAGCGCCGTTCTCTGCTCAGCCAGCACAGCATCGGCATCCCCCGATATCTGTCCCGGAGGATACAGGAAGTAAACGAGTAGCAGCCACGAAAGGGGTAGTATCACTAGGACGAACGGGACGCCCACCATCATCCATTGGCCGAACCCGATCTCGATGCCCAGCATCTCGCTGGCGGCCCCTGCCATGACGGCGTTGGGCGGGGTTCCGATCAGGGTGGCCGAGCCGCCGATGTTCGCAGCGTACGCGGTCGCCAGCATGAGAGCGATGCCGAACTCGTAGGGCCCTTCTTGGTCTGAAGGCCGAAATATTTCCCCCAGCGCAAGCCCGATGGGAAACATCATTGCCGCCGTAGCGGTGTTCGAGATCCACATGGAGATGAAGGCAGTCGCCACCATGAACCCGAGCACCAGCCGTCGCGGGCTGGTGCCGACCGCCGACACGATGGCCAGAGCGATCCGGCGGTGTAGCCCCCAGCGCTCCATGGTGACGGCGATGAAGAATCCCCCCATGAAGAGGAAGATTAGCTCGTTGGCATAGGGAGCCGCCGCGTCCGGCATTTCGAGTACACCGAGCGCTGGGAAGAAGACCAGCGGAATGAGAGCGGTCGCCGTGATTGGGATCGCCTCGGTCATCCACCACACGGCCATGAGCACCGCAACCGCCGCGGCCCTCCACCCCGTGGGCGTAAGACCCTCGGGAGCTGGTAGCACGAGAATCAGCAGGAAGGCCATCGCACCCCCGATGAAACCCGCCCACTGGATGCGGCGCATTCCCGGTCCGTGGTCGCCCGGCGGGCCCTGGCCCCCCGGGGGGCCCTCCGGCGGATCGATCGGCTGCGTCGGGTTGTTCTGCATCAGGTTTCCTCTAGGCTAGCGCCTAGTCGCATCCCAAGATTTCCTTAAGGGGGAG
>Ga0209753_1001008_pt1 | contig 11981 bp, 4 predicted proteins | sample METZYME_3_550m_FD_187550 | JGI IMG/M metagenome (GOLD analysis project Ga0209753, IMG submission 187550) | Marine microbial communities from oxygen minimum zone in mesopelagic equatorial Pacific - METZYME_3_550m (SPAdes) (version 2) | ecosystem: Environmental > Aquatic > Marine > Oceanic | place... | reverse complement strand
TCTTCTATTCCAATAAAGGGTACCAGCCCTGAATCGGCAATGAAAATCCAATTACCCCCTAGCGAATCACAGGTGCTCTTATTCATGTCATAATATTGATAGCCATTAGAAATAATTGAACAAATAGAATCTGAATAAGCGATCCGGAGAATCCCAGGCTTATTGAGGGATACATCAAACGGTTTAATATCATAAATATCTGATACAAGATATGTTCTTCTCTCCAAATCATCTGGATCTACTAATGGTAGGGTAATATCAGGGAACCAGTTCCAGCCCGTGATGGAAAGTGAAACATCACCACTTACAGCATTCTGAGGGAGAAGCACAGATACATTCCCGTCTTCACTGATAGCTGTTCCTCCATATTGAGAGATAATACTTGCCGGTGTTTTAAAAACAGATGTAGTAGTCATTTTATTTTGACGGTCATCCTGGGCACCAGATACATGAACCTGGATGGCCTTGCCGGAATAATTGTCTGGCAGGATGAGAACACCGGTCCATTCATCCCCGTTAAAACTCTGTTTTTCTACACTAAGGGAATCATAAACACCATCATTATCCAGGTCGGGAGTATCGGGATGGGTCACCAATATAGTTGGGTCTGAATTCAGATCGAGATAAAAATCTTCCTTGAACTTTACTATCAGTATGATCTGATCGTCTGAAACGTAGTTTGTCCTTATTGTATCTATTTCTGGAGCTGTAATATCAATATAGAAATAATCTGTGTTTGACCAGTTTGAAACGGCATAACCATGATCGATGGCCCGAACCCGCCAGCCGTAGTTCCCTTCAGGAATATTGCGGATCGTTTTTTCAGTCCTGTTAAATGTCCCTATCTCCCCAACACCATAGTGCCCGGTACTGATCGCGTGTTCGTTACCTTCTTCCTGAGATCCGATCTGGATCTGGTAGCGGAGTCCTTCTTCAGGTGTGGCACCACCATTGGGATTATTTGGATCTACAGGGGCGCTCCAGGTTAGTCTCACTTTATTATCATTGATATTGGAATCATCCAATAAATAAGGTGCATTCGGCGCTTTATTGGCATTCTCAAGTCCTTCCAGATTATCATAGACCTGAGCCACTACATCCTGGTTTGCTTTAAAGCCCGCAAGAAACAGGTCCAGGTCACCATCCTGGTCATAGTCACCCCATTGGGTAAAGCTGATGCCTACGCTATCAATAGAAAGAGTTTGATCAATGGCAAAGGAACCATCGTCCTGCTGATAGTATAAAATTGTTTTTGGTTCAGACCCGAGCTGCCCAACCGTGCTGGATTGCCCGGCTACCAAGAGGTCCAGGTCGCCATCCGCATCATAATCTCCCCAGGCCGGTTTACCATAGTAGACTCCCTGAAGGATATATTGAACCGTAAACTGGTTAATTGAATTGGCAACAACGTAGGTGATTAATTCCTGGCTGCTATTCAGACCGGTCAAAGCAAAATCGTCATAGCCATCACTGTTATAGTCAGCAAAGGCGATGGCACCAGCAGTTACACCGTAGATGTTTGAGTTCCAGGTGATGCCGCTGGTAAGAACATAGCTGTTATTGTTCAGAAAAACACGCATACCTAGGGTCTGTGTTTCGTCCGCCCCAATGGATACAATATCCAGGTAGCCATCGCGGTTCACATCCACCCATTGTACGAGGGCAGGGTAGATTGGCACCAAGTCTGTCTGGTTCGTATCCAGCCTTAAGATGCCATTATCATTATAGAATATATCCAGGTGGCGCATATTATAATTATCGAAACCACCCTGTAGAAAATCCAGATCCCCGTCATTATCATAATCGCCCCAGTGGTGTCCATTGACCCCGCCGGTTACCCAATTATCCGGTATGCCGTCATAATTAACATCCGCATAAATATCTGAATCAGTATCGGGAATGTATATCCCATCCTGGTACCTGTAAAGTTTTGTAACCCGATATGGGAAAAAGTTGATAATCTGGAAACCGGATAAGGAAAGATCCAGGTGTCCGTCATTGGTATAATCCACCCATGAGATGTGCCCGCCAAAGGCAGCTTCAATATTCTGATTAAGATCCTGAGAAAGCAGTCCGTCTGAATTTTCAAAGATGTTGGTAATACTTGAACCTGAAAAGGTGACGCCGGTCAGGGCAAGGTCCAGATAATTATCTTCATTGTAATCGGCCCAGCCTCCGGCAGAAAAGTAAACACCGGGGAGGGATTGAGTGGATGTAACCAGCCGGGCGATGAACAGGGTATCTTCCTGGGACCAGTTAGATATGTTTCCGGATCCATCCACGGTTTGGACGGCCCAGTAATAGGTACCGTGGGGGATCTCATTAAATTCCCGAATGAGTCGTTGACCTACGCTGGATGAATTGTAAGGAACAGATGAAGACATCAATTGATTGCCGCCTGATGATGTACCAATCCGAACATTGTAGGATAAACTTGCCGGGTCATCAATATCATCGGTTCCAGCGCCCCAGGTAAAAATGGCCCGGGTGCTTACAGCAAAGGCGGTTAAAGCAGAAGGTGCTTCCGGGGGATGATTCACACCTTCAGTTGTATTCAGGTATACATGGGAAAATGTACTGGAATCATTTCCAATCTCGGTGGTGCCGCTGGCGATAAGATCTGGAATAGAATCCTGGTCTACATCCACAAAGCGCGCTATCCGCGCCCCCGGGATCTCCTTAATGGAAGAGAACGTACCGTCGCCGTTATTAAGGTAGACCCTGCCTGACAGGGAGTGAACCTTCCCCGCATAAAACGTAACAGAGTCAGCACCGGCAATAACAAAATCCTTAAAGCCGTCCAGGTTATAATCAATTGCATCTATGGTGCCGTAGGCTACCGCAAAATCGATCTGATCGGGGATAAGAGAAAATGAGCCTAAGGGCTCATTCCGAAGAATCCATGTGACCAGCTTTCCTTGAATTTTATTCCACCCGGACATGATGATATCCTGGTCGCCATCGGCATCCAGATCAGCAAAATGGAATGCACCAGACTTGAGCCCTCCAACTGCATCCGCCGTGGTAAGCTCTGACAGTCGACCTGTTGGCCCGTTCTGGTAAAACCGGGTTACTGAAGCTGTTTTATCTGCAGTCTGACCACAGATGATCAGGTCCGGATCCCCATCATTATCGTAGTCACCCCAGGAACTGTTTCCGTTGAACAGGGAAGGGAATATAGTGGTCAGGTCTTCGTCCAGGCTTGTATCATTATTTATATAAAGTTCATTTAGAATTTGATCACTAGACGTAACACCCATGACAAACAGGTCCGGTGCACCATCCATATTCACATCGCCCCATTTTCCATCGCTGTAGGTCAGGGACATTGATGGAAGATTGCTGGAAACATTGAAAGAGCCGGAAGAGTTGAGATACAGTTTAGAAAGGGCAGATCCGGTAAGATATAAATCCATCCAACCATCGCGGTTCACATCGGCAAGGTCAACACCGCCGATCCCGCCCAGGTATTCTGCTATAGTATCAGGATATGTATTAAAATTAGTTTGATATCCCTGGGACAGGGAGCCGTCTGAACTGCCCAGCATAACATCTAAAAAAACGCCAAACCGTGTTGAATCATAGCCCGATAGAATAATGTCATTAACCCCATCATTATTGATATCCGAGACCTGAATGGAATTCGCTATGGACTGGGTAATGGAACCGGTACCTGCCGAATCCAAAACAAACGGATCCTGGGCAACTAATAAGGAGAGTCCTATCCCGACAGCAATGTTACGCAGGAGTCGGTTATGCCGCTTCATCCGGGTCAGGTGCTTTATTTACTGGTTAGCGTCCAGACACCATCCCAGTCATCACCGGGTGGGTTGGCCATAAAGTGCTCGCAACGGGGAATATAAATTCTGCTTGGATTTGTTTTTCGTCCCGGGAACATGTCTTCCAGCGCGTCCGAAGCCTTAAACGCTTCTATGGCCTGTGTCCATTCCTGGTTTTTATAGAGATCGAGCGCCTCATGATAAGCAGGTAAGATCTTTTTATATTTTTCCGGTTCCTTCCCAACTTCAGAGATCAATTCCCAGACTTTCACAGGTTCATTTTTCCCCATGACCCGTACATTATCCAAGTCACGGACCACCATGCGATCTTTCACAGGTTCATAGGTACTGTTGGCGATTTGGATATAAACTCCATATTGTTTTGCAGAAGATTCCAATCGAGCGGCCGTATTAACATTATCGCCCATCATGGTATAATTCATGCGGGCTTCAGAACCCATATTCCCGGTCACCATCTGCCCAGAACTGATGCCGATCCGGTTTTGCATGTGATGAACGATTTCGGGCCAGCGATCCCCTTCTGCCTGCCAACTCTGGCGAAGAAGGTCAAGACTTTCCTGCATTTTAATTGCGGTAATACAGGACCAATATTCATGATCTTCGATTTCTATTGGTGCACCATAAAACGCAACAATGGCATCTCCAATATATTTATCCAGGGTCCCGTTATTTTCAAGCAATACATCGGTCATATCAGTTAAATAATGGTTTAAAAGTGCCACCAGTTCACTAGCTGTTAATTTTTCAGAGAAAGCTGAAAAACTTTGAATATCTGTAAAAAAGGCAGTGTGGTATCCTTCTTCACCGCCAAGCGACGGTTCTTCCCCACTATCATACATCTGGTCAATCAGTTCTGGAGATACATAGGTGCCGAAGGATTCTTTAAGGAACTGTTTATTCTTTTCTTCCTGGATATAGTTGTAGACCGTGATGCCCAGATAGCCGATTGCCATGGTGGATAAGGGTCCAACCATATCGATCCAGACAAATTTATTTGAGAAGAGCCAAAAAGACAGCCAGGTATAGCCTGCTACCACTACAACCGTAGCCAATCCACCCATGGCAGGACTGAGTGCGGGCACACCAAAAGCAAGAAGAATACCCAGGCCTAAAATGACAACAGCAATCCAGCCCTTTGATATCTCATGTATAATTCTGTTATCCAGGATGGTATTGAGCGCATTTGCATGAAGACCCACCATGGGATACCGTGAATCAAATGGCATGGGGTTCAGGTCTGAAGTCCCGGCAGCAGTAAGCCCATAGTAAAGTTTTTTGCCTGTGAATTCAAAAGGTACCAGCGACCGTTTATTTTCATCCGTACCAACCGCTAAACGTTTTTTCTTCGGATCAAAATGAAAATACATAGGACGCTGTTCATCGATCATATTATTTCGATTAAGGTTAGATATGATCAGGAAATTCCGTTCAAGAAGGCCCAGGTTGGCACGCGCTTTTTTTAGTGTTTTTTTAGTGCCATCATCGCTTGAACTATTAATAGCATCTTCCAGGTCCAGTTGTAACTGTTTTACGGAAGTGAACTCATAGTCAGCCATGCCGGTTTTAAATGAAACGGATCCACTGGCGATTAGATCATCAAGTGTAGGGTCATCCGTTTTTGTGGAATCTAAGAATGCATTGGCAATGACATTATTATTCTTGATCTCATCGAACATGAAGGGAGGCAACTTTTTGAATTCTGCAGCGGTTCCATTTGGATTTTGTTTAATCCAATTTTCGGCCATGCCCATGGGTAAGAGTTTTTTTGCAATTCCCATAATATCTTTTTTACCTGCTTTGATAGATGCAACAGCAGGCTTAAACGCTGCCTTTACATTCCCTCCAAACGAGAGGTTGGCAAGTTTCTTGTACTCTGCCATGACATAATTCAGGTATTCAATTTCCTGGAAGTCTTTTAATTTTCGATACGGGTAGTGCATCATATCAAACTTTCCAGTCTCCTTATCTTTCCATGGCCCGGCCCAGTTCACTACCATTTGGCCTTTTTCATTAATTGGAATATGAATTTCAGACCGTCCAAAATCATCGAGCTCGGGATTGATATCAAAACGCAGGTATTTCCCGGGCTCAATTTCAACACTATCAAATGAAACTTTGTAGTGTCTCAGCGCCATTGCCAGCGATGCGGCCGGAAAAAGTCGGTCTCCATAAAGCACCAGCAGAGGGAATCTTCGCTGCAAGCCATCAGGGTCAGGCTCTGATTGGAAAAAGTAAACACCAGCAGATTTCTCAATCAGTACATCTACCGGGGCTTCGATATTGTAAGCACTGAAAATGGTTGAATATTTTTCTCTTTCATTTTCAGGTACCATTCTGAAATAGTTTTTTTCTTTCATTAATGATAGACGCCGATCCATTACTTCTGTTCTTTTTTTAACTGAATCAGCGGCCTGGGCCTTGGTCTTTGGCTTGAAACTCTGAGCAAAAATAATATTTCCCGCATTCTCTGCAGCAGCAGCGAGATCATTGTCCGGATCTGGAAATTTTTCTTTTATCTGATTCGCAGTGGTATCATTTTCAAAATCAATATCTTTGATATTTAGCTCACGCTCACTCTCTTCAATAAAATAAAAATCAAATAGGAATGCATCCATTCCGTGCTCTGCAGCGGTCTTAATAACAGGAAGGTGTTTGTCCCTGCTCCAGGGGCTCCATTTACCAATGGTTGCCAGTGCATCCGTATCTATATCCACCGTGGCAATGTCGTCCCGGACTTCTACTAAACCACGATTCTTAAACCTCATATCCAATAGGCTGTTCTCGAAATTATCATAGAGATCAAAAAATGAGAGCAGGCAGACCACCGCGGCAACGCCAAAAGCAATGAGAATGTAGGGTAGATTCTTCTGCATTAAGTTGTTATCTCACTATGTTGGGGGTAATGAAAATTAACAGTTCACGCTGTTCTTTTGTGATTGATGTTGATTGAAACATTCTTCCCAGAAAAGGGACACTGCTGAGAACAGGTACAAATTTTTTACTTTCCAGTACATTTTCTGCGATCAGTCCGCCAATAATCACAGTATCGCCATCGTTGACTGTGACCTGTGTCTTTACAGTCCGTTTTGTGGAGCGAGGCTTATCCGTGTTGATCTCCGCTGCTGAGAGTAAGGCTTCGACGGTTGCATCCACTAATAAAGTAATCTTAGATCCTTCGTTGATCCGGGGAGTTACTGTTAGTTCAATCCCTATGTCTTTCTCCGATACCCGGTTGGCACCAATATTACCAAAGATACTGTTTTCTGTTAACGGGTTTTGTGCGCCCGTACTTTGTTGGGTATTGATTACATCCCCTGCGATATAGACCGTTGTAGTCGTAGATGTTTCCGCTTCATGATTATCCAGGGTTGTTACCTGGGGGCTTGACAGTAATTTTGACTGACCACGGGCCTGAATTATATTCAAAGCGGACACTAATTGTGCCGGCTTAAGGGTTGCAATTGTGACATTAGAAAGACTAATAGGGATGGAAAAAGAAGTATCACCTGCTATTTCGCCTATCTGTATTGGTGCTGCCTTGGACCAATCAATTCCGTGACCACGGGAAGTATCTAGACTTGTTTCAATAAATCTCACAGCTATATTGATATTCGGGATTGCCAAATCCAATTGTTCGATCATGTTTATAACATGGGGTATATTTTCCTGAACATCTGAGATTACAACAATGTTAGCCGCACCACCTGTGGTTCGATTTGTAACAAGGGGAGTGAAAGTCTGCATTTTCCCTCGGGTGGTAAATACAGCTGCCAGTGGTGCCTGTAAATCTGTAGCATTGATATATTTTAATTTGATAACCACAGTCTCCAATTCACCCACCATGTCTACATCCATTCCCTTCACAATGATAATATTTTCCTGGGTGAAATAACTATACCCATTGGGTTTCAGGATCGCATCTAATGCGGCTTTCACTGAAACATTTTCTAGAGAAGCCGTGATGGTGTCCTTTACAGATGGGCTGATAACAATGTTGAGCCCAGTGAGTTCGCCAATCAGCATAAGAACATTTTTTATATCAGAATCTTTCATGTTGATTGACATTTTCTGATTCAGGTCATACTGTTCCCCTTCCTTAGTCAAGGGGAAGTACTTAGGGAGTTCCTGCCCAGAAATAATAGTCATTATTGGCAGTAGAGCGGTAAAAAAGAATTTACGTGCCAACATCCTTAATGATCCTGGTTTTACCCACGCGAAAAGTGATTTTTTGATTTTCAATTCTTTCAATCAATATATTGTTGATTAAATCACCTTCTGAAAATGTTTGTCCATTTATGGTAACGTAAGCTTTGTCACCCATTCTCACTGCTGTTTCAATATTTAAACCATCCAGAGTTGTAAACACAGGTTCTTCAACAATAGTTTGATCTGTTATAGTTTGATCTGTTATTTTCTGGGATATTGATGGCGGTTTATACACTTCAACAAAAGGATTTCTTGACCAGCCTTCCAACATGGATATATCATCGGAGATAGGCAGGAAATCTTCTTGTGGAATTATTTTATCCTTTTTATCCTTTTTATCAGACCTTTCCTGTCCTCTTCTCTTTAGGTTTTCTGCCCGGGTTAGACTGACACGGGCTGATTTTGGACGTTTCTTTACAACCTTTTTCTTTTCAATAACAGGTTTCTTATTACTGTTCCTGTCAATATAATCATAGATAGCGTATGTAAGGGACAGGGCAAGCCCTATAGATAAGATCCTGAGTCTCGGTGTCATGATGTATCAGAATTTAAACTAACTCAAAAATAATTGTATCTAAAATCTTTTTATCGCTGTCTGTGATCTCCACTCTCCAGGTCCCTTTATCAGATTCTGTCACTTCCCTGTGGGAAACAGCGGGGATCTCTTTCCCGTCCCGGACCCGGATCCGAACTTTTGCTTTCAGCTCCCCATTCATATACCAGATATGATAAACATCGTTATGTTTTCCGGAGTTATTATCCAGTAATGAATGACAATATACCCGTCCAATATCTGATGGGAATATTCTTCCAGGGTCCATAGGCTGGTTGTTTTTAACTTTTTTACAGACCTTGGAATCAAGAATAACAATGTTATAAAAAACTTTATTTTCTGCTGCTGCCGGGGCAGGGGCTCCTTTCTTTACTATGGCTGGCTCAGATTCTGTAATGGGCTCAGACTCTGTGATTGGCCTGGATTCTATCATCGGTTCTGTCGCCGGTTCAAACCACATTTCAGGAAGGTCCTTTAAGCTGTCAGGCAGATTTTCAATTGTGTTTTCATCCTTCTGCATATTTTCATTTTTGGGAATAACATCAGCGATTTTTTCAGGAGCTGGTTTCGGTGAACGTATCTTTTTGTTTTTGAGCGTTGTTATTTTTGCTAAAGGTTTTTTAATTCCTGATTGAAAATAGGCATAGGATATAAGCTCAATAGTCTGGATTGATGCAGATTCCTTCTGAGAAACCTTGATGTTTGATGCGGTAAACCGGTAACGATTATTTAACAGGGATTCCAACAACTGGCCAAAGTTGATGAATGATCCTTTCAAAACTATATCAATAGGGAATTTTTCAATCAGGATTTCATCACCGCTAATGGGCAACTGGATGGTTTTTTTTTCAATTGCAGCATCTGAAGGCGAAAACATTTTAATTGTTAGGCCATGATTTAGTATCAATGAATATAAATGATCCGTGACCCCATCAAATAAAATTTTATCGGGGATGCTTTCTATTACAGTTTCAAATTCAGTGTTTAAGATATCCCATTCATCCTGCATATTTACTATTTGAGATTCCATCTGCCTGTAATTGTCAACTTCATCCGTTATACTTCTTTTAATTTGTTTAGATTTTTTATATTCTGAAGATAGCTTCTGGTGTAAAAGAAAATACCAAGCCAGGGTTAAAATAGACAGACCCCCAACAATAGCAATAAAGAGATGTTTTTGATTCTTTAAGAATTGCACCATCAGATTATACACTTCAATTGGAATTGTAAATTATCACTGCCCATATAAACCTGTGATGCTTCGCTCATAACTTCAACATCCTGGAACAGGCCGGATCCTTCCAGGGTTGTAAGGAAATTATTAAAATGGCGATCTAGAAGAGCAGGATTGGATTTCACTTTACCTTCAATACGTACGATCCTTAGGTGTTCGTCTTCCTTACGGACAACCTTAACAAGGTCACGGCCTATTTTTTTATACGCTTGAATTTCCCATCCTTCCTGAAAATTAAGCTGATCTATTCTGATCTCTTTTGGAGTATAATAGCTTAAAAACCTGTTAATGGCTAGAATGCGGTTAAAATATTCAGTGTCATAGCTTAAATTATCCAATTGTTGTTCTACGTTGTTCTTATTCTCGTTCAGTATAGTGTGGTCGCCTTGGACATAGGATAGTTGATCCTTCTCTTCTTGCATAGGCCGAATTTCAGAATTAAGCGAGTTTAGATTTATTTTTGTTGTACCCGTAGTTCCGAAAAAAATAATGAACACCGCTGCACTGGCTACTAGGGCTGCCCTGTTTACCCATCTTAATATTTCATTTTGTTTGAGAGATGCGGGTAAAACGTTAACCGATGAAGGGAGAGTCAAAGCAGAACCAATCGCTGTTGTCAAAAGCGTGGGGTGGAAGGAAGGGCTTTCCCGGTTTATACTTCCGGCAGATAAAGCAAGGTTCCGGATGGGGTTCAGAAAATGCGTGGTGAGCCCTAAGGTACCTTCAATAAACTTATCTAAATGTAATATATCACCGGCGGACCCGCTTAACAGGATTTCTGTATCATCCGCTATTGTAAACTCTTTCCGTATTCCGTTTATGGTACGGTCTATTTCCTGTCGCCAGCTGTCAAAAACAGGCCTGAAAATATCGTCGTGCTTGCCCCGGCCCACTTTTCCCCCCATGGCACGGATAAAGGACTCGGGTACCTGGAACTCATTTCGTTCATGCCAATTTTCAGTAGAATGTCCCTGGTCTCTTAAGGCATCGGTCAGGCCCTGAACCCCAATCCGCAGGGATTCAATAATCGCTATTCTTCCTCGAACACATCCAAGAATGTGGCTGGTGTTTTCGCCGATATGCAGGATCAGTGTCGTCTTTTGTCTGTGCTCTGGGTAGTTCCAGATAAATGCATTAAATACAGCTTGCGTTGTAGGGTGCCACCAGCGGATTTCCCATCCTAGTTCTGTCAAAAACGAACTGGTTCCCACCAGGGCATTGTTATCTCCAACCCCTACATAGTAGTAGTTATTGTAGCCGGGAGTATGATCAAATATTGCATCTTCAGCAGGGAAGGATAGACCCTTTTTGACTGCCCACTCAATGATCTGGTCTTTATCCTTTTTGTTCTCTTTTGGTACTTCAACCAGCTTCATCGTCATGCGGTCATTATTAATATTAAGGGCGACTGTATCTTTTCCGTTAAGCGATTTTGAAGCTGGTTTATAAATATCAGCTCTGTCTGAAAAACCATCTTCCAAACGGGTCATCGCATTTTGGCAGGCGGTTGAGAAATCGGACGGGTCCTTTGCAGGATCCAGGTTTCGAATGTTTGCTGAAAAAACATCACAGGTGAGCAATGTTTTAATCCCTTTTACTTCTTCAATAAGAGCAGAAGCAATACGGCCACTGTCCACGCTGACTCCCAGAATAACATTGTCCAAAGGGATTTTTTTTGGTGGAATCTGAGGTGGATATTTACCGGGTTGAGGTAAAACATCGTCATCATCCTTATCTATGAATTTTTCCTGGGCAGGCGTTTCAAAAGAAGCGCTGTCTGCGATCACGTCACCTTCTTGCATAACTGCCGCAGCAGTTTTTTTCTCAGGTTCAGACGGGTGTTCAACGAATGGTTCTTCCTTTTTAATTATCGGTTCTGCCTGCGGTTTGTTGTCGCCAATCCAATCGTCATCCAACGCAACATCCGTAACCTGTTCCGGTTCTGCAACTGTATCTTCAGGATCGTCCTTTCTGAGGACATCCAAAAGTTTATTGACAGCAATCTGATTGTAATTCTTTTTCTTTTGCTGCAACAGTCCACCCGTATCCACTTTCCCTGCTATAACCCGCTGTACCATTTCTTCATTGATCTCATTTTTTTCTTCACTCATCATGGTTAACAGGAGCTGGTGACAAAGCTGGGTTACCTTTCTAGGATATCCCTGGGTATTTTTATGAATTTTTAAAA
>Ga0209753_1001003_pt1 | contig 12009 bp, 9 predicted proteins | sample METZYME_3_550m_FD_187550 | JGI IMG/M metagenome (GOLD analysis project Ga0209753, IMG submission 187550) | Marine microbial communities from oxygen minimum zone in mesopelagic equatorial Pacific - METZYME_3_550m (SPAdes) (version 2) | ecosystem: Environmental > Aquatic > Marine > Oceanic | place... | reverse complement strand
CGCGCAGAAGGCCTGGGCATCATCCCATTGGACGTTGACGGCGGGGTGGTGGTCGGTGTCCTGAAACCAGGCCGCCTGCCAGCCGTTGGTTGAGGCGCCCGCAAAGGCGGCGTAGTCGGCGACTCGGGTTTCCCAGACGCCGAGCCAGGCGTCGTTGCCGGGCAACTGGACAAACTGCATGCCGAGGCTGTTGACAAAAAACCGATGCTGGTTGATCTCGTGAAAACCGGGCTTGACCGCTGGGTCGCTGCCGCAACCGGCGAGCAGCCAGCCAGCCATCAGCAGCATCAGTGCCTGGCCAATCGGCGGTCGGCGTCGAGTGGGCTCAGCCATGGCGCTGGGCGTCGAGCAGTTTTTGGCTGCGCCGGCGCGACGGCACGGCAAGGACGGTTTGCCGGGTCAACTGCTTGATCTCGGCGCGGCTAACCTTGATGCGATTCTCGGCGTCGAGCACATTTTGCCCGCGCAGCAGGGCGAGAGTCCGCTGGCCGATGAGCAGTGGCAGCATGCAGGCGGTGCGCAGCCGGAACTGCCGGTACGGCAACAGGCCGATGTACTGGACGGCGTCGTCGAGGTGCGCGGCGGCCTTGTCGAGGTAGCTGTCGTAAACCGGTCGGAACCGGTCGATGGTCTCTGGTGCGAGCAGGTCGCGCGGCTCGAGGTCGTGCTTGGCCAGCACCGCGCTCGGAATGTAGCAGCGGCCGGTGCGCAGGTCGGCCGGGAGGTCGCGCAGGATATTGACCAACTGCAGTCCCTTGCCGAAGCGGACCCCGGTCTCGAGCAGCCGCGCCTCTGTGGCGGCATTGGCTTCGAAAAGGTGCGCCAGAGACAGGTGCGTCCAGAATTCGCCGACACAACCGGCGACGCGGTAGGTGTAGTCGTCAAGTTCATCCTCACATGCCAGCGGGATGATCGTGTCGCTGGTGGCGTAGGCGAAGCGGTGCAGATCGAGCATTTGTCCGCCAGTGATCGTCTCGAGCACCTGCCGGATGCGCAGCCGGTCGGCATCGGGAAACTGCTCGAGATAATTGAGCGGCGCGGCGGCGTTCTCGAGCAGTTGCGCCTCGGCGGGATCACGCTGGAGCCGGGCGAGGGTCGTGAGGTTGGGCAGCGCGCCGGTGCGGCCCTGGATGCGCTCGTTGAGCTGCTCGAGCGCGAGCAGGCGTTGGTCGGTGGGGCCGCCTTTCGAGTCGGCGATGGTGTCGGCGATGCGCGCCAGGAGGTAGCCTAAGCCAATCTGCGGACGGATACGTGGCGGCAGCGCCTTGAGCGTCAGGTAAAAGGAGCGGGAGGTTTCCCTGAGCAGCGGGTCGATCGCCTGGTGAATCAACTTGGACATGACCTCGCGCCCTGTGGTCACCGGCTAACCAGCAAACAGCCAGTAGCCGCCGATGAGCAGGGAGGCTGTGCAGCAGGCCAGGCCGAAGCCATAGCCAAGCTGCGGGCTGCCGTTGGCCAGGCGCCTGGCCACGCGGCCCAGCCCGGCGGAAAAGAGCGTCATCGCTGTGACGGTGGCCAGGGCGTAGGCGGCGAGGTAGAGGGCAACGCCGGCGAAGCTTGCGATGGCGAGGGTCGGCAGAACAACCCAGAGATGCGTTCCGCCGGCGGTGCCGTGCAGCAGTCCGATGCCCAGCGCGGCGTGCGAGTGTTTGTGGCTTGCGCGGGAGTGCGATTGGCCAAGGTGTGCGTGAATGTGCGAGTGGCGAATGCCGAGGTGATCATGTTCGTGGGTGTGGACGCGATGACGCAGCAGGGAGCGGATGCCCAGCGCGCCAACAGCGATCAGCAGCACGCCGACGAGTTGCTCCGCGCCGCTGGAGAGCCACTCGGCGGCGGCGCTGCCCTTAAGGAGCCATACGAGCAGTCCGATCAGCACGATGCCGCCGGCGTGGCCCAGGCCCCAGTGGAGGCCCAGCCGCCAGGCGGCGTGCTGTTTGCGGTGTGCGGCGAAGGGCGCCAGCGCGGCCAAGTGGTCCGCCCCGGTGATCACGTGGGCGAATCCCGCCGCAAAACCGATGAATAAAAGTTCCATGCCCTTGAACGGGCACACTATTTAGCAGAGGCAGCCCGCGCGTGAAAGCGCAAAGGTGCGCGGATTCACTTCGCGCCGGTGCCGATGAAAACGACCGGGATGGTGCGGAAGAGAATCTTGATGTCGAGCCAGAGCGACCAGTTGTCGATGTACTCGAGGTCGAGGCGCACCCAGTCGGAGAATTCATTCACCTCGTTGCGGCCGCTGATCTGCCATAGGCAGGTGAGGCCCGGCTTGACGCTGAGCCGCCGGCGGTGGGCGAGATCTTCGAAGCGCTTGGTCTCGTCCACCGGCAGGGGCCTCGGGCCGACGAGGCTCATGGCGCCCTTGAGGACGTTGAACAACTGGGGTAGTTCGTCGAGGCTGAACCGCCGCAAGAAGCGGCCGACCGGCGTGATGCGAGGATCGTTGGCGACCTTGAACACCGGGCCGCTCATCTCGTTCATGGCCGCCAGCTCGTGCTTGCGCTGCTCGGCGTTGGTTGCCATCGAGCGGAACTTGTACATGGTGAAAGGGCGGCCATTGATGCCGCTGCGTTTTTGCTGAAATAAAACTGGGCCGGGCGAGTTGAGCTTCACCGCTAGGGCGCACAGCAGAAACACTGGCGAGAGGAGTACGAGCATGGCCATCGCCCCGGCGAAGTCGATGGCCTGCTTGGCCAGGCCCTGCAGGGAGGCGGCCGGTGCGGAGTGAAACACCAGTAGCGGGACGCCGTGAAAATCATCGACCGCGGTGCGGGCGATCTGGGTGTTGAAAAAATCGGCGGCGAGCCACACCTCGACGCCTTCGAGTTCGCAGGCGTTGATGACCTGCTCGATCTTGTCGAACTTGGTGTGGCCGGCGTTGATGAGGACAATGTTGGCAGAGTGTTCGTGCATCTGGCGCAGGAGGTGCTCGATCGGCTTGCGGTCGATGTTGAACTGGAGCACGACGCGATAGCTCGTTTCGTTGGCGTTATCGATGCGCTTTAGCATGCTCTGCGTTTCGTCCGGTGAGCCAAGCAGGATGATTCGTTTCTGCAGGTCAGCACGGGTCAGGCGGCGGCGCTGCCAACTCATCGTGGCCTCCTCCTTGGCCCAGGCCAGTACGATGCTGAGCAGGGCAAAAATCAGGATCACCGAGCGGGTCAATTGAATCTTGAAGGCGAACAACACGGTGATGATGAGCAGCGAGATCACCAGGGAGGCCTTGGCCAGCGGCCAGGTGGTCTGGGCGCGGCTTGGCCAAGCGGAGCGCGCATAAAACCCCTGCGTGTCAAGGACGAAGGGAGCCACAAACAGGAGCAGGATGCTGATCCAGACGTACGCCCCATTAAATGGCGCGATCTCAGCCGTGCCACCGAACACCTCGAAGTGCAGAATCTGACGCAAGTTATGCGCCAACCAAAGGCTGATGGCAAAGACGAAGCCGTCGAGCACCTTGTTGATGCTCGTCTGGATTTGTCGTTGATTTCGTAGCATGCGGGTCGGGTGGCCCTGTACAACGGGGCCAAGGTTTGTATGCCTTGGCTAGCTGGGAATCAATCCCTAATCAGCCAAGGACAGAAGCTTGGACAGCGGCGCGCGGGGGAAATGTTCAATTCGGCCCGGCCGAAATCACCATTTCTCCTCGATTGTTTCGCCGAACAGGTGGTTCAGTTCCTCCTTGAGTCGCTCAACCGGCAGGCCAACCACGTTTGACACCGAGCCAGAGACTCGTTTGATGATCAAGTGCTTGTTCTGCTGGATGGCGTAGCCGCCGGCCTTGTCGAGCGGATCGATTCCGGCCAGATACTCGTCGATTTGCCCTTTGCTGAGCGGGAGGAAGGTGACGTTGGTGATCACCGAGAATGTCTTGCTGATTTCGTCGTTGTGATAGATCAGCGAGACACCAGTCGAGACCTGATGCGTGCGTCCCTGAAGTTGGGCCAGCATTCTGCCGGCTTCATCGAGATGGGTCGGTTTGCCGAACAGTTCGTCCTCAAGATAAACCATTGTGTCAGCGGCAATCACGAGGCATTCCGGATGCAATTCGGCGATTGGCTCAGCCTTGGCCCTAGCGTTGGCCTCGCAGAGATCGGGGACGAAGTCGCTGCCTTCCAATGTTTCCTCCGCGTGGCTGGGGACAATCTCGAAATCGATGTCCATTGAAGCGAGCAACTCCGATCGTCTCGGGGAGGCGGAGGCAAGGATTACAGGGGGTAAATTGTCCATGGGCAGTCCGTTGAAGAGTCTGATTCCAAAAGGATAAGTTTACACGGTTTTATTGTGATCACAAGCATGGGCCGCTGCGATGAAGCCGCTGAAAAGCGGATGTGGCTTGTCGGGCTTGCTTTTGAACTCCGGATGAAACTGGCTGGCCACATAAAACGGGTGCTCGGTGACTTCGACGATTTCAACCAGATTCCCGTCCTGGGAGGTGCCGCTGAACACCAGGCCGGCCGCTTCGAACGGTTCGCGGTAGGCGTTGTTGAACTCAAAGCGGTGGCGATGTCGCTCGTGAATTTCCTTAGCCCCGTAAAGCTTGGCCGCCAGGGAGCCGGGCTTGAGGCTGCATGGCTGCGAGCCAAGGCGCATGGTGCCGCCCTTGTCGGTGACGTTTTGCTGCTCGTCCAGCAGGGCGATGACCGGGTCGGCGGTGCCGGGGTCAAACTCGACGGAGTGTGCGTCCTCAAGCTTGAGCACATTGCGGGCGAACTCGATGGTGGCAGTCTGCATCCCGAGGCAAAGCCCGAGGTAGGGGATGTTGTTTTCGCGTGCGTACTGGGCCGCTTGAATTTTGCCCTCGGTGCCGCGCTCGCCAAACCCGCCCGGCACCAGGACGCCGCTGCAGCCCTTGAGTGTCTTGGCGGCCCCGTTTTCCTCGATATCCTCCGCATCAACCCGTTCAATCTCGACACCGCAATCGTTGGCTACGCCGCCGTGGATCACCGCCTCGTAAACCGACTTGTAGGCGTCCTGAAGCTCGACATATTTGCCCACGACGCCGATGCGGACCTGGTGGCGCGGTGTGGTGAGTTTTCGGATGATGTCCCTCCAGTACTCCATGTCAGCCGGCTTGGTTTTCAGATCAAGGCATTCACAGATCAGGTCGTCGAGTCCTTCGCGTTGCAGCATCAGCGGCACCTCGTAGATTGAGTGTTCTACGTCGATCTCCTCTATCACCGCCTTGTAAGGCACGTTACAGAAGAGGGAAAGTTTCTGGCGCAACTCCTTGGTTAACGGCTTTTCACAGCGGCAAACCAGAACGTCCGGCGTGATGCCGATCTCGCGCAGCTTGGCTACGCCCTGTTGGGTCGGCTTGGTCTTGAGTTCGCCGGCAGCATTGATGAATGGAATGAACGTGACATGCAGGAATAGGACATTCCCTTGGCCGGCGCCAAGGGCGAACTCCCGGATCGCCTCGACGAAGGGCAGCCCCTCGATGTCGCCGATGGTGCCGCCGATCTCGGTGATCACCACGTCGGCCCCGGTCTTGTCGCCGATCTCCCGGATGCGTTTTTGGATTTCGTCGGTCACGTGCGGGATGACCTGCACGGTTTTGCCGAGGTAATCCCCGCGCCGTTCCTTGTCCAGCACGGTTTGGTAAACCTGGCCGCTGGTGAGGTTGTTGAAGCGGGTCAGCTGCGCGCCTGTGAAGCGTTCGTAGTGGCCAAGGTCGAGGTCGGTCTCCGCGCCGTCATCGAGCACATACACCTCGCCATGCTGGAACGGGCTCATCGTGCCGGGGTCGACGTTCAGGTAGGGGTCAAACTTTTGCAGCGTGATCTTGAGGCCGCGATTTTCCAGCAGGGTACCAATGGACGCCGCCGTCAATCCTTTGCCAAGGGAGCTCACCACGCCGCCTGTTACAAAGATGTGCTTCACTGTTTTTTCGTCAAGATTTCGTGCACCCGCTGCAAATCTTCCGGGGTGTCGATGCCCACGCTGTCGTGGTCCACCACCGCAACGGCAATTGAGATTCCGTTTTCCAGCGCCCGCAGTTGCTCGAGTTTCTCCGCCTGCTCGAGTGGGGAAACCGGCTGGGCGACCAATCGGAGCAGGATCTCTCGGCGATAGCCGTAAATGCCGAGGTGCTTCAAAAACGGAAACGCCGCCAACTGCTCTTCGCTAGGTGCGTCGGCGGCGTCACGCAGATACGGTATCGTATGCCGGGAGAAGTATAGCGCCTGGCTGGCGGCATTGACAACGACTTTTACCGCATTGGGGTTCTCGAGCTCGGCGGCGGCGGCGATTGGCACCGCGGCGGTGGACATTTCGTTGTCGTCGAGAAGCGCGGCCACCTGGTCGATCACGCCCGGGTCGATCATCGGCTCGTCGCCCTGTACATTCACGATCGCATCGAATTCGCAGCGCTTAGCCACCTCGGCCACGCGGTCTGAGCCGCTCGCGTGATCGGCCCGGGTCATCTCGACCCGGCAGAACCTGGCCGCCACGTCGGCGATCCGCTGGTCATCGGTGGCTACGATCACCTCACTGAGTCGCTTGGCCAAGCGGCACTGGCTGGCGACGTGCTCAATGAGCGGCTTTCCGTCCAGCAATTCCAGCGGCTTGCCGGGAAACCGGGAGGAGTCGTAACGGGCGGGAATGATGCCTGCAATGTTCATTTTCAGTAGTCCAACCGGGCCGCTTGGCCAAGCCGGGCATCCTTTTGCGGACAGGGATGAATACCCCAAATCGTGGCCACGCGTCAAAGAGTTCCATTTTTTTTTGGAAGAACAGGCTTTTATGTCCATTTGGTGTGAATAAGTCCTGATTGCCACCCCCCGCGCATGAGTGGTAAATTCGGTCTGACCAATTGATGAGGGCTCTGCTGGCAAATCCGCTGGAGCTTGCGTGTCTTTCTGAGAAGGACAAGGCAGGGTTGGTTCGTCTGTTGTCCGACCCCGATCCCGGGGTGTTTCAGGCCATACGCCAGACCTTGATCAGTTGCGGCACCGAATCTCGGCCTTGGCTGAAGGCCGGCCTTGGCAGTCGGGATCGGCTCGTCCGGAAACATTCGTGGGAGATCCTCACACAGCTGGATCGCAACGCGGCCGACCGTGAGTTCATCGCCTTTTGCAACCGGGGCGGGGAGCATCTCAACCTCGAGAAAGGCGTATGGCTGCTGAACCGTACCGCCTACCCCAACCTTGATCTGGAAACCTACAAGTCCCAGCTGGATGAGTTCGCAACGCGCGTGCGAAAAGTATGCGATCCCGGGCAAAGCCAGCCGGCCGCATTGATGGCTCTCAACCGGGTCCTGTACCGGGAGGAACATTTTAGGGGCGACAAAACTAACTACTACGATCCGCAGAACAGTTATCTAAATCGGGTGATCGACCGCCGCTTGGGAAACCCGCTCAGCCTGTGCCTTGTGTATCTTTTTGTTGCGCGCCGGCTTGGCCTCCCGGTAACCGGCGTTGGGATGCCGGGTCATTTCATCCTTCGTTTGCAGTCCCCGGCGTTCAGCATTTATGTGGATGCATTCAACGGGGGCAATTTTTTGACCCACTCCGATTGCGCCACACGGCTCAAGCGTTGCGGGTACGGCATTGATGCCGGTTTCCTTTCCACGACGACCCCGCGCCGAACCCTGATGCGCATCTGTTCTAATCTGCATCAAATCTACCAAAAGAGCCGGCATCTTGGTGAGCGGGATCGCATCCAAAAGTACCTCATCAAGCTGGCCTGTTGATGTGCCGCTCGGCCAAGCTGCTTGGGCCAAGGGCAATGCGGAGGGAGCCGTCAGTTCGTCCTAGCCGGAGGAACCGGCTCGGGAGCAAAGCTGGACTCGAAACCGGTGGCCGTGTAGTTGACCAGATTCTGGATGATCCAGTCGGCACTGCCATTCATGTCCCCTTCGTCGTTGAACCAGTCGATCTGGTCCATCAGCGTGATGGTCATCACCACCGTTCCCCCGAGGAACGCCCACTTCCAGTTGAGTTCCTCGCCGGTTTTGTCCGGGAGCGACCGCTTAAGTTCATTCTGGAATGCCGCCAGCGAATCGCCGAGGTGTTTTTTCATCAACTGGTGATAGGTGAAGTTCGGCTCCATCCGAAGCCAGGCGAAGAGCTTGAGAAAATCCGCGCCCCCCTCGTCGGCATTGTCGCGAAGCCGGATGAACGGCTCGACGTAGGCGCGGATGATGTTATCCATGGCAATGGGCTGGCCGCCAGTTTCAAGCGCGTATTTCCCGAGCAGATTCAACCGGGACTGGTTGATCGGCACGAGCCGACGCTCCAGTATGGCGTCGAGCAGGCCATCCTTGTTTTTGAAATAGTAGTGAACCATGGCCATGTTGACATCCGCCACCTTCATCACCTCGCGCAGCGACGTGGCCGTCACACCGTTCTGGCCGAACAACCGCTCCGCAGTGTCCAGCAGCAAAATGCGGGTTTTTTCTCCCTTATTCAGGCTATTGCTTTTGTCAGCCATGCAAAAAGCAGTCAACTGACTAACTGAAAAAGTTCGATATGTCACATTGTTTTTCAAAAAAAAACAAAAAAATCGATTGACATAAATCAATCAGTTGATAGATTTTCGCGGTTCGCCGCTATATGTCGGCACCCATGCCGGGTCTCAAGGGCGGGCAAATCTTGGATGATTAGCGAGTAATATCATGGTTTTGAGCCGACAAAGTCGAAAGGCATTTGGCGTGGCAGTGTCACTGTTCTGCCTGTGCTCCAGCTTGGCGAAGGCCCAGTTTTTTGAGGAACCGGCGGTTTGGAAGGGAACCGACTCCATCGGCAGGGAAGTCGTCCTTTATGTCTCCCCGGAGGGCCGGTTCTTTTCGCGGTACCCGTTGCTGACATCCGCTGGGAGTGACGGTCACGGTGTCTGGTCGATCGATCCCGGCGACAGCACGATCCGGTTTCGTTCCCTGTCGAGCGCAGAGGCAGCCTTCCCGTTGGATTTCATTTCCCGGAGGTACACCCTGACCAAGGGGCAGGAGGGGGGTGTCGTCCTGACGGCGGGAGACACTGGGCATCGGTTGACCCTCAAGCCAACCGATGACTCACCGGCCTTTTTGCCCGAGGAGCTGATCGAGTACTCCGTTCAGGTTCCGGAAAATATTTTTTACGACCCGGCTGATCCGGCCGGGAGCGGGTTGAATCTCGACTCGTGGACGCCACACGGCGTTTTGTTTACCGACAGCACCGGCGCGGAGATTTCACTCGAGGGCGCGGACAGGGAACGGTTTCGCGTGCAGCGCAACGAGTCCGCCGGGCACACGCTGGTGTACCTGGCTGAGTCGCTTCAGGCCAAGGCGGACCAGTCCGGCTACGAGTTGAGCATCGTCCGCCAGCCGGGCTTGGCCAAGCGCCCGATTGTCGCCGCCGCCAACGAGCGTTATCTGATTCATGTGAACCCCGGCGACTCCGTGGTGGGCGGTCTCCCACCGATTTTTGCGTTGCCGCCGATCTTCCTCGGCCCGGAGCCGGATGCGCCGGTGAAGATCCGGTTCTTCGGGGCAAACAATTACACCTTGTCCGTGCAGGACTCAGTCGACTTGGGCAACTGGAATACAGTCGGGAGCCTCGACGGCAACGGGGAAACCATCGAGTGGATCGACCCCCGCAACGACCGACCCCATGCCCTGTTTTATCGTATCCTGTTGACTCCGAGGGAATTGGCATCTCCGGGAGCGTTTGGATTCAGCGGAGGCAAGTCACTGGAGCCGGGCGGGGAACTGGCCCAAAGCTTGGCCAAGACCGTAGTCGCGCAATTGAAAAACAAGGGGCGCTCCGTCACGGGGGCTACCGTGAAATCCGCCGTCCAGTTTTTACCTCCTATTTTTGCCACCAAATATCTGGTCGAGTTACAGGGCAACAATGAACAGGGGCATCCGGTTTCTGTTTACGCGGAAGTCATTGAGGCTGGAGTCCAAAAAGCGCATCTCGTAACAAAGATCAACGTGGATGACCGGTGGGAAATGCCCCTTCGTGTGGAGTCGTTCGAGTTGGACGACGATTTGTCCCTTGCGCCGAATGTGCCCGACGCGGATCGGTCCGCTGCGTCTGCAGATTTTGCGTTGGCCGACCTGAATGAGCGCACCGGAAATAACTGGTCACTGGTTGAGGTGATTTCCAGCCTCGAAACGGGAGAGGCAACAGATCACTTGGTCTTGAGCCTCACAACCCCGGAAGGTGACAAGGCAACGGCATTTGTTGAAGTGGGAATGGACCAGGAGACAAACGAGAGTGAAATACTCACGGCGTTCACGCAGTCGGAGTTGGGGATCACGGTCGTCCCGATTGCGCCAAGCGGCCTGGAAGATACCGGTGACGGGGGCTTAGTTTCACTCATACCAGGGAGTGTCGAGTTGAACCCGGTCAAACCCGATTCACCCTTGGCCAAGCGCTTGGCCGGGTTCCTCCTAGACCAGGAGCCGGCGACCAAGGCCGGCTTGAAGTTGAAGCGAATCGTCGCCGTCACCCAAGTCAAGACAGCGGACTCCTCATCCTATTTTGTCGAACTGCTCGTCACGACGGAAGCCGGCGCAACGGTGCTGATCCAAGCCCACGTGAACGAACTGGAAGACAGCCAGCTGGGATTGATCAGTTTCCAGATGGTGAAGGGCGGATAATATGGCACAGACCCATTTCGGTGCTTTCTCGAGGGCATGTTAACAGTAGAGAACACACCAAAACACAGGCCGCGCCCGCAAAAAACGGGCGCGGCTGGTCCTCAAAAAACGGGCAGAAAACCGGCGAAAAAAAATGAAAAAAAAGGATGTTGACAAATCAATCAATCAGTTGATAGGTTTTCTTCTGTTTGAGTTATCGGCCTATATTTCGGTAAAAAAAAGTTGAAAATCAATGAGTTGGTTCACCTCCATAGGAAACGAAAAATGAGCAAATACAAACCATTCATCAGGGAAAGTCACAATTCACCAGTCTTTTCACACCTTGACGTTTTGACCGAAAGGGTGTCTGGTCGCCGTCGCCCGTCTCTTTTCGAGAAAGGGCTATTTCAGCGGGCTGGTATTATGAATCGTTTGCATTGTTTCAAGTCTTTGAGCCGGGGGATGCCGGCATTGTTGCTGGTTTCCGCGTTTCTTTTTGGCATGCCGGCTATGGTTCCGGTTTCCACCGGGTTGGCCGGGCCGGACGATGCCCTACCGGAGATCATCAGCATTCAGTTGGAAGTCAGCGAGGTGGTGGTTACGGTCCGGGTCCCAAAGGGAATTACTAAAGTCACGCTGGAGGGACGCTCGCGCTTGGGCAGCGGCAACTGGGCGCCGCGCGCGGTCGAGCGGGTGGACGGCAGCGGTGGATTGTTGGTGATCCGGATCGCCTACTCGAAGGCCAACGAAATTCTTCGTGTTCGTGGCGATGACAAGGAGGAACTGCCGGCTGCGTTTTACAAGGGCACAACTGATTTCAACGGCCAAAAAGATGATAGCGGAGGACTACTCGTGGCGGATGGAGGAGTTCCTCCTGAACCCGGTCGAGGGAACGAATTTGATTCTGTGGGCGATGCCGAGGATGCCAGCAAGGATTCCGGTGATGCAGCGCGCGACGTGGTTGAGTCGGACATTTGGAGTATTCACAACGACACGCTCTACTTTTTCAACACACTGCGCGGCCTGCAGGTGATTGATCTCAAGGACAAGAGCAACCCGGTCATCCGTGGCGTCTTGCCGATGCCGGCGGCCGGTGAGCAGATGTACACGCTGGGCGACGACCACGTGATCCTGCTAGCCCGCGACGGTTGCAACTGGTGGGGCAACAACGCCGAGAGCCAGGCGATCATCGTCAACGTTGCTGGCGACACGCCGGTGATAGCGGCCAGCGTGCCGGTGAAGGGTTACATTCAGGAGAGTCGTCTCGTCGGCACCGCGCTGTACATCGCCTCACAGACGTACATCACGATGGAAGCCATCAACCCCACGACCGGCGACACGTACACGCGATGGGAATACGGCACACAGGTCTCGTCGTTCGACCTGGAAAACCCGGTCGAGCCGGTCGAGCGCGACTCGCTGTTCTACAGCGGCTACAACAACGACATTTA
>Ga0209753_1000995_pt1 | contig 12055 bp, 7 predicted proteins | sample METZYME_3_550m_FD_187550 | JGI IMG/M metagenome (GOLD analysis project Ga0209753, IMG submission 187550) | Marine microbial communities from oxygen minimum zone in mesopelagic equatorial Pacific - METZYME_3_550m (SPAdes) (version 2) | ecosystem: Environmental > Aquatic > Marine > Oceanic | place... | reverse complement strand
TTCTTTTGTGGCTCCACATGTAGATGCTTCTTTAGCTGGGATGGGCCCTGATGGATTTGGAGAGCACTCGGAAAAAGAAGGCCTGGATTTGACATCATTTCCAAAGACAACGGCTCGGGCAGCCATATTGATCTATCGGTTAACACGTTAAATCAATTATTATTTTTGTGCCGTTGGTTGAAGACCAGGTAATTAGTAGCTAGAACGACTAATAATACTATTGTTACTAAACTATTCTTTGGCAACCCATGGTTACCAATGTGAAAAGTCAAAAATAAATTTTACAGAATTTAATCAATAGTTCTTACGACCCCTTCCCGCCGTTTATCAGCCGCACCGTCTAGCCCCTTTGGTGTAACAATAATTAAATGGATTCCTGAGCTTTCACCCAAGCTCTCTTCCACTTGATACCCTCGCTTAGTCAAATCTGCGGCAATCACTTTTCCTTCATCATTGGCAATTTCTACCCTAACTTTTTCGCCTCGGGCAATTATATTAGGCCAATCTACAGATTGTTGTGCAGTTAATCCCCAGTCAAATACGCCAATAATTGTCTTAGCAACATATGCGGGGATCGAATTGCCTCCAGGGGAACCGGTAATCATAAGTAATTGGTTATTTCGATCAAATATCATCGTAGGTGACATAGAAGACCTGGGCCTTCTATTAGGCGCCACAGCATTGGCAAGTCGTGTGCCATCCGCTGGTACTTCCCGGGCAAAATCAGTCATCTCATTATTCAGAAGAAAACCAGCAGCCCATCTTTGTGATCCAAAAGCGCTTTCAATTGTTGCAGTCATAGCTACCGCATTCCCATTTCCATCAACAATAGAAAGGTGAGTTGTTCCCGCTTCTTCTTGGGTGTTATCTTTTCCCCATATCGGGACACTTCCGAGAGTATCTATGATAGATGCTGGATTACCTGGAGTTGGTATCCCACTGGGATCAAATCGTTCACTTGCTCTGTGCTTTAAGTAAGTTGGGTTAAGAAGCGCATCTAAGGGAATAGCCACTTCATCTGGATCACCAAAATAATGATCGCGATCAGCATATGCCAATCGTTGTGCATCAACCAAAGCAAGTACCTTGTCAGCTTGACTTGCTTTGGTTTTAACCAAATGGTCGTACAAACCTGCTATCATTATTAATGCACCACCAGACGATGGCGGTGATGTTGTACAAATGTTCATATCCCTGAAAGGTCCGCAAATTACAGGACGAATTATCGTTTTATAATTTCTGAGATCCGAAAGAGTTAGACCTCCAGGATTTGGCTCTTCTTGAACTGCTGCAACAATAGCATCAGCGATAGGCCCGCTGTAAAAAGCAGATGCCCCTTCTTTAGCGATCCTTATTAAAGTGTTCGCATATTCAGGGTTGTTTAACAAATCTCCTATTTGGAGAGGCTCTCCATCTGGGTAAAAGTATTTTTTTGTTCTTGAATTAATAGCAAGTCTTCCTCTTTTTTCCGCAACAACAAGAAAGTCTGCCAATCTTGAAGATACAATAAATCCATTCTCAGCCAAGGTTATTGCATGGTTGAATAGCTCAGACCAAGGCAAAACGCCATGTGTCGCATGAGCGGTTGAATAAAGTGCAACAATGCCGGGTGTGCCTACAGCATTGCCACTGGGCCATGCTTCAAGAAAATCCATAACATTACCATCATCCTTCATAAACATATCAAAAGTGGCTGACCCCGGCGCCGTTTCCCTGCCATCAATAAAGGTTAAGTTATTATCGTCATAGTTATAGTGGAGCAAAAATCCTCCACCACCTAATCCTGAACTTTGGGGTTCAACTAATCCAAGTACTGCGTGGGCTGCAATTGCAGCATCAACTGCGCTGCCACCTTTTTCTAATATTTTAATGGCTGTCTCAACCGCGTAAGGATTGGCAGCACTGACCATGGCCCCATGGTTCCAGGAACCTAATTTTTTCGGCTCGTCTTTAACTAATACAGGAAGTAGATAACAAGCACTAAATAGGCAGGTACTTATTATGAATAATAAAAATTTTGTTAGAAAAAACTTTATCATAGTTCCCAATTAAAATTCTTTATTTTTAATAAATACATTGATTTAAGGACATGTTACAGAACCTTGCCGATAGGGTTCAGTCCATTTGCAAAAATTTATTGTCACGCAACCACTTACCAATACCAAATTAGTGAAAGAAAGAACTTTATATGGATTGTTAAAGGTGGGTAGGGTAATGGATTTAAAGATTACCAAATTTGCCCAAGATCCATTATAATATTTCCATAGACATGTAGACAAATTAAAATACATAAGAACAATATTTTCTCCATACCACATATCTTGATAATTTTTTAAACCTGTTGTACCAATAGAGGGAAACTAATAACATTTTATGCCAATTATTCCAAATTAGGAAATGCGGCAGTACCTTCCCAGTCTGGATCTGCACACCCAATCCATTCTCCTGATAATGTATCCAACATTACAGCATGAATTCGTCCAAACTTACCGGGTAATCGCCCCATTTCAACCGTATAACCCAGTTGGGAAAAATACGTACTGTCATCTTTGTTCCAGCTGATTCCATCGATAACCTCTAGACTAATTCCTTCTTCCAGGGGATGTACCCGGGGGGCATGTAATGCTTCAGCCAGGGGCATCCTGTTATCAATAACTTTGCTGATTACATTGACAATCGATGATGGTATCCGGCTTCCTCCCGCTGCCCCCAGGGCTAAAAAGGGTTTATCATCCTTGAAAACAATTACTGGTGAGATGTGCGACGGTACACGGAGATTGGGCTCAACTTCTCCAAGATAGCCGCCCATTGTCTGGGCATATAGAAAGCCCAGTCCGGGAGTGGCCACTTTAGATCCCATCGTTGGCCCAATAGTCTGGGTCAAAGACACAATCATACCGTTTTTATCAACGACCGTTAAATGGGAGGTATGTCCATTTAAATCCTTTTGACTTTCTGGAATACTATCTTTGTTACCCGAAATCGGTTTACTCTTTTCAGCGCCATTCATCAATGGTGTTTCCTGGGCCCGTTTTTTTGCCCAAGATATAGATGTGAATCGTGCTGCATCATCCAGCGTTTTTTGTTCTTTTTTATCCAAATAGGCCGACTGAATAGCATGATACACAGCCCGTGCCCATTCGCGCTCTTCATTTAAGTTGACCGGAAGCTGCTCCAGAATTTGCAAGGCCTCAATGGTGATCGCACCATAGGCCGGAAGCCATAAAGACTTGAGTTTGTAACCGCGGTAACCACCGGTGACAATATGCGATTTTTCTGTTTGATAATTCTCCAGGGATTCCAACGTTAAAAAGCCACCGTATTTTTGAACATCCTGTACCATGGCTTGCGCAATCCAGCCCCGGTAAAATACGTTAGATCCCTTTTGAGAAATTGCCTTTAATACCTTAGCTAAATCCTTCTGTATAACCCAATCACCCGGTTTTTTTGCAGTGCCATCCTCATTTAAATAATATTGCCGTGTTCCAGAAAATTCCTTTAATATTTCATTTACCGATTCTTGACGTAATGCTTCTCCTGGAAGAAGTGTAAATCCATTTTGAGCATATTCAATGGCAGGGGTCATTACCTGTGCGAGGGGCAATGATCCATAGTCAGACAATCCATCTGTCAACCCTTTTACCACGCCAGGAACTGCGATAGTTTGATACCCGTATTCTACACCGAGTGTATCATCAAATTCATAGAATGGCGGTGCCTGGGTTGTAGCATCAATTCCATGAACTCCATTAGTGGGGGTATATATCAGAATTTGGGCCCGGCCGCCAATTCCACCCATACTCGGCTCAACAACTGATAGGGTAAAAGCTGCTGCAACCGCAGCATCCATGGCGTTACCTCCTGATTCCAGCATTTCAATACCGGCATTGGTTGCCAAAGGATGGGCTGTAGTTACTACTCCTTTCTTGGATCGTACAACTTTTTGCTGTGGAAGTTGTTTAATATCACCGGAATGATGGGCTAGTTGGGTACAGCCAGCAATAAGCAACATTGTCAAAAAAATCGAATTTTTCATTAATCTAACTTCCATTTCTTAAGAATAGTTCAACTATCAATCAAGGCTGAATATTTCGTTCCAAATGATGACCGTAATATGTGTTTACCGCCGTTGCAAAGGCACTGGCATATCTAGACCTGTTTTCTTCTGTATCCCGAATCCCTGGTTGGGGTAACTCAACCTGGATTGCACTGATAATACCGCCATCCCTTGATCCGTGACGAGCAGTAATATAACCGCCACTAAAATACCGTGAGCCAGCGGGACCAGGGTCATTGACACTGGGCACGCATTCATACCCTAGGCTATCCAAAATCGTTCCCAAACTGGTTTCTCCGCGCACAATATTGACAAACGCGAAAGCAGATGAATCCGCCAACGCTCGGATACTGGATTTATCCTTGAAGGCTTCTGTATTTAATTCTTCATCGGGCAAATCCAATTCATCACCTTTGATCAAATATCCCAACCAGGTGCGCAAATCATAATATCCATCAGGATTCTCGCCATGGCCATGAATATCAAACACTATACCGCTACCATGGTTTACAGTGACCAGTTCTTTTGCAATATCCAAATAGTAATGATATTCTGCCCAGGCCCGTTCAGCATAAATGTTCCCTTCAGCAGCCTCTGCACTATCCCGGTTTGCATCTAGCTTCAGGCGTTCCAATAAACAGAGGATTACATGAGGTTTCCCGCCAAAACGGATCGTTAGTGTATCCATGATCATTTTTGTTAGCTGGTACGTATTAGTATCGATTTGCGTTATACCTTGGGTCCGGTCCGGTATTTCAGATGGATCTATCCATCCCCCATGAGGTGCAGATAAAATTATCGGTAGTGATCCCGAATGATATTCGACGTACTCTTCGCGGCCAAAATAAATCGAATTTTCAATATAGGGACCATCGTGCCCAAGCTCCGGGAAGACATCCTGTTCCGGATCCTCACAGCTTATGAAAAGGAGAGAAACAAATGTAACCACAATCAAAAATGAAAATTTTAGAATTGATTTGACTTTCTTCATCTTTTTGCAAGAATACATATGAAAATATATGCGGATACCAAAAATTAATAGCTAAAAATTAAAGGCCCCCTTAACGGGGGCCCATATCGTTCAAAATGGCTTTAGGGTGGGTGTCATAAAATCAGGACTCCAGAAAAGATAGCTCCGGTACAGGAGCACCGGAGCCCTTTTGTTTTCTTGGGTATTTTACAGGGTAAAGTTTTTGTTTCTGGATTTTTAGTTATCCTTTCCTATAAAGTGGCTGAATTATTGATTGACCTCTGTTTTTACATATAATCCCGGGTCATTATCCATGGTGCTATTGGAAGATAATTCATCCTGTGCATACGGTATCCGTTCTACATGGTCCGTTGCTGCAGTAGTATTTAGCGGAAAAGGCGGGATCAGATCCGTTTCACCATCTCCGCGGAGACGCCTGTGATCATTGAAGGGCATGTAAGTTCCGAATCCAGATACATATCTTTCTTGAATAATTTCACGGAGCAGGGCCGTTTCAGCAGAGATACCATCGGGATTTTCCATACCGCCGGATGCAAAGTCTGCATCGACATAGGCTTCATATAGGATACTTGCCGAATCATTGAACGTGGCGTTCAAACGGCCACCGCTGGTCAACCAGGCTCGATAATCATTTAAATGGCTTAATCCACTTGAAAAACCAGTAGTCCGAGCTGCCGCTTCAGCCTTGATCATCTGGTTTTCAAAATAGGTCACCATGGGCATCGGTTCAAACCGTTCAATAACGCCCAAATTACCTTCACCCGATGTCTCATCGATCTTATAGTAATTATGGCGAGCAGTTTCGTTGGTCTTGTCATTGCCTCTATAGTTGGCGGTGCTGTCATTCAAAAGTTCTAACAAATAACTGCCATTGTTGCCAATATCACCCGTTCTCGAACCGGATAAAATTGCATTGAAAAGATTCTTATCGCCTTCCGATATTTCCGCATCACCGCGGGGAATAAAGTTCATATCATCCGCCGAAGACGAAATACCCATATTTGCAGCGGTTAATGCACTAGTGTAATCACTTTGGATTAATGCATAACGGGCCTTTAGGGTATATGCAGCGGCGAGCCATTTGTCTTTATCACCATTGTAGTAGATATCGTAATCTTCGGGACGACCTGAAGTGCTCCCAAGATCAGAAATTGCATCATCCAAAAGTGATGTTAAAGCGTCTAAGACAGAGACTTGGGAATCAAACACCGGATCTTCCACTTCTGACACCACTTCTGAGTAGGGTACATCTCCCATTAATATGGCCAGGGTACCCACAGCATGGGCTTCAAGTACCTTTGCAATCCCCACCAGAAGTTTATCATCAGGCACAATCTCACGGATGTGTCGTACATTAGTCAGAACGCCTGTATAACACCCATTCCATTCATCATTGGATTCAACCGTTGATAGTGAATATCCATATATGTTTGAATAAAGGGATGTATAGCCCACCAACTGTCCGGAAAACATACCGGAGATCCTGTTGAGATGACTGTTTTGGACCATAATATTAGCGAGCTGTGCACCATTTAAAAACAAGATAGCGTCAGCATCCTGTAACGTTATTTCATTTGGGTTATCGTTTAAATCAGTCGGAATTTCACAGGAAGTCAGCATCAGCATCGATCCAACTAAAATAAGGCTGAAAATATTTTTCATTGATCTTAATCCTTTCGTTGAATTTCTCATTTTTAATTCCTCCTTAATAATTTACCGACACTGTGAATAGATAGGACTTTGTGCTTGGATTAGTAAAATAATCCAACCCAAATCCATTAGCGACACCAGCCTGATTCGTAGCTGGGTCGATACCCACCAGTTCTTTATACCATGCAAATAGGTTACGAGCAGTCCACCTCATCGTAAGGGAACTCAGTTTAGTTCTTTCCCTAAATGCAGGTGAAGTAAACGTATAGGAGAGTGAAAGTTCTCTAATACGGGAGAATGTGGCGTCCTTTACGGCAAAGTTGTAGGCCTGGTTATCACCAAAACCACCACCGATACCATGTCGGTACCACGTTTCATCAAGCAACACTTCACCGCCACCAAAATCATGGGTAGAGCCGCGGACAAACATACCAGCAGCAATTGTATCGCCGTCAAAGTTTATCATATCCTGTGAAAGCGTTATGGCGCCAGCGGTTTCCTCAGTGGTGCCAAAGCGGCGTAACACCCACTGTGTCCTTGGAGAGTAATCGCCGCCCTGTGAATGTTCAAATAAAACATTCATATTGAAATTCTTCCAGCGGGCATTCAATCCAAGAGTACCACGCCAGTCTGGGTTCGGATCACCAAGCACAGTTTTCAAGGACGTAATTTGAGGAAAACCATTTTTATCCAAAGCCAAATTTCCCACTAAACTTTTATCATCTGTAAATACATTTATACCGTCATCGTGTCCAACAGTATCAATTGCGGTTGCTAAAGCGTAGGTTTTGGAGCCTGTCCCATGAAGTGTACCCACCGCATATCCTACAAGCGCGACTGAATTAACGGATCCAGTGCCTAAATAAATAACTTCAGTTCCAGCCAGATCCGTAACCTTATTTTTATTTTGGGCCCAGTTAAAATACAGGTCAAGACCCTTATTAGCATCGTTCATTAACAAATATGTACCATCAAGTTCAATACCTTTATTTTCCATTGTTGCCGCATTCATATATTGCGTATCATAGCCGGTCGATGGTGATTTTGACACGTTTATCAGCATATCTTCAACCAGATTCGAATAGCTTGTAAGGCTCAGTGCTAGCCGGTCATCAAGAAAACGAAGATCTACACCAAATTCTGTTTCTGTTTTCAGTTCCGGTTTCAAATCCGGGTTTCCTTTATCATCATCCACCCGATAACCGCCGCCGAACAATGCAATATCAAGAGGATCACTGTATGATGTGTAGGTGAAACCAGACTCTGCCAGAGTTTCGAAACGATGAGCCGAAGGCGCCACACCCACTTGCCCCCAAGCTATCCGTAACTTCCCAAAGCTAAGCGGCGTTCCTTTCAACATATCACTGAACTGGTATGCCACATCCATGGCTGGATAAAAATACGGGTCACTGATTGTGGATTGTTCCTCGCTTACTCCCGAAAGGTTTATATACAAATTGTCCATTGCAGCCAAAGACAGCAGCCCATAGGTGCGGCCAGACCGAATAAACATTTTACTGTTATCAACTGTTGAAGCTTCCGCAGACGTGTTAACGTTAACTGTATGCTTGTCTGTGTTTACCAGGAAACTGGCGATATTAAAACTGGTTCTATTATACGCGCGGTCCCACCAGTTATATCCAGCGGTCACATTCAGAGAAACCGATCCCAGGCTCAGGCTTCTCCGGACAATGAAATCATAGTTAACTTCGCGATTTGTCAAGGCATCCTCCGCAAATACACCCGAGCTCCTACTGCCGGAAGAACCCATGGGGAAAAACCAGGATCGAACATCACCCCAGGCATCAATCCCTGTTCTAATGACAAGGCTTGTATTCTGGTCTGGTGTTATGGTCATTTCATTGTTCATAATAAAACGGTCAACTTTTGTTTCTGCTTTCTGATCATTAATAGTCCATAAAGGATTATTATAAGTCGGATGTGTCGATTGAGCCATGTATTTACGGTAGGCACGCTGACGCCCAACATACTCAGCACCGCTTGCATCCACATAGGTACCCTTGTAATGGGTAATATCAAAATCCGGCGCGTTCCTTAGTAACCCAAGCATCACCCCTGTTACATTGGAGCTTTGCTGGATACGGTTTGAATTTGTATAGGTGTAGGAAGCTTTTGATGCCATTGAAATCATATCCGATAATTTAAATTTGGTATTCAACCTGAAATTGTCCCGATCATATAAAGAGTTACGGATAATTCCATCCTGACGGAGACGACTGTAACTGAATAAAAATGTTTTTACAGCATCACCGCCAGTTACTTGAAAATCTTCCTGTATAAATTTGCCGGTCTGAAATACCTGGTCCCAGTTTGTATCAACATAGGTATCTTTTGAATTTTTAGTATTTATTGCATACTGAGTAAACGACCCATCTTCAGAAGTGAAATGCGCACCGGTAGATTCAACATCATCTGCACCGCCAGCACGATCGGGAATATAATCGCCCCAGGACTCAGCCTTCGAATTATCGTAATTCCCATCTCGACCCTGCCCCCAAACAGTTTGCATTGGTATACGTTCATGAATTTCATCAAATGACATGGTTCTTTTATAATTCATTTTCATTTTTCCAGCTTGACCATCCTTGGTTGTAATCATAATCACGCCATTGGCGGCTCTTGAACCCCATAAAGCTGCTGCAGAAGCACCTTTAAGAACTTCGACAGATTCAATATCATTCGCATTCAGGTCATTTAACCGGGATTGCTGTACAGTACCTGCATCGTTACCGCCAGAAATATTATTACCGCCGCCATATATTGTAGAATTGTTCATGGGCATCCCATCAACAACAATTAGGGGCTGAAATGTCCCGGAAATAGTGTTAGCACCACGGATTTTTATTGTGGAGGATGCGCCTGGGTCACCGGCCACTGCATTGACAATCACATTGGATGCTTTCGCTGCCAGAGAATTACCCATTAACGATTCACCGGAACGAGTCATATCTGCCCCTGCCACAGAAACGCTAGAGGATCCCTGTTCATCGCGATTGGCCGTAAAGCCCAAGGCTGTTACACTAACAGCCTTCATACCGATAGCGTCAACACCTAGGGAAAAATTTTGGTTGACCGAACCGCCTACGGGTACATCAACTGATGCGGAAACACTTTCATAGCCGATATAACTAGCCGTAACTGTAACGGTATTCCCTTCAACCGTTCCCGACGGAACGTTAAGCACATAATCTCCATCCACACCGGATGCACCACCGTGGGATGTCCCATCAATAGTAACATTTGCACCACTTAACGGATTCCCAGATTCATCTGAAACAGTACCCTCAATTGTGGACTGGGCAAAAACGAAACCGGCGAAAACAAACACAGTAATAAAATAATAGTATCTCATTTTCATTTGACTACTCCCTGTAAATAAAGTTTCTTTATAATAAAGGCTGCAAGTTAAAGTCTTTTCATCACGCTGGGAATATAAATAGATTATTATACGCAGAGTAATAAATTACTATACGGTATGTAATTTTTTTATTTCCATCCTCCATCGTCAAAAACCACCACATCACGCATACCTAATGGAGATGTAATAACTTTCCAATCACCCATTCAAACCTGTGTAAATGAAAATGAAATAAGAAATAATAAAATAACAACCAAAGAAAACTTCTAGAACTTTTCTATTGTCAGTATCTTATTTAGTACAAACTTATAAGACTTATACTTCAGTAACGTTAATTCAATTTCTGTAGTTAAGCGGTGGATCACGATCTCCCAAAAGGGGATGATATTCGAATGTTGGACCCCGTTGCTTGTGAATTGTTTCCCAAGCTTCTTCTACAATTGCAGGATTTTGGAACACATGGATGCAGCTCAAAGCAAGCGTTTTTGCTGCATTCATCATCCCTTTATGTCCAATACTCATTCCTCCGCATGCGACTGCTTGCCATGAATGAGCTGGAGTACCCGGTACCCATGTCGCAGTCCTAAATCCCACTGTTGGCACAACCCACGAAACACCACCAACATCTGTAGAACCACGTCTTACTTTTTCTTCAAAAGGTTGAATATTTTTTTCACTTCCTAAATCTTGATTTGGATGATCAATAGTAGCCCGTAAAGATTTTGCAAAAACTGTCTCTTCTTCATTGTAATAAACACCGCCAACCTGATTCAATTTTTCTAGAACTAAATTGGCGAGAGGTAGATTAGGAAGCAACGGACGATTCCCATGCATTATTTCATATTCAAGTGTCGTTTCAGTGGCAATGGCTGCTGCTTCTGCTACTTTCACTACCCGTGCCCAGATTCTTTCCAATTCATCTACATCAGGGTGTCTTACGTAATAGTAAACTTCAGCATTTCTAGGAACAATATTTGGTGCATCGCCACCATTTGTTATTATATAATGAATCCTCGCAGTTTCTGGCAAATGTTCTCGCATTAGATTGATCATAAAATTCATGCTTTCTACTCCATCAAGGGCGGATCGGCCCTTTTCTGGCGCTGCGGCAGCATGAGCTGCAATACCAAAAAATCTAAATTTAGCGGATTTATTTGCAAGAGATGAAGAGGGGCTAGCGTCATTTTTATCAGATGGATGCCAATGCATTACAATATCAACATCACGAAAAAGTCCTGCGCGTACCATATAGACTTTACCCGATCCTCCTTCTTCAGCTGGCGTACCATATAAACGAATTGTTCCAGCCGTTCCAGTTTCCTTAAGCCAGTTTTTCACTGCTACAGAAGCTGCAATAGAACCAGTTCCAAATAAATTATGTCCACAAGCATGACCCGGCATTTCTTCTTTTAGAATCTTACGTTCAGGTGTCGCAACCTGTGAGAGACCAGGCAGAGCATCCATTTCAGCGAGAATAGCTATTATTGGCTTACCCGATCCATAACTTGCGATAAAAGCAGTAGGTATTTCTGCAACCCCAGCATTAATGGAAAAACTTTCTTCTTTGAGGTGGGATTGCATTAACTTACTTGTTTTTTCTTCCTGATATCCTAATTCTGCTAATGTCCATATGGTGTTAGACATGGCTGCATATTCATCACTTTTACTATCCAAAAACTGAATGGCATTATCAGATGCAGTTACAATTTCTAATGATAGAATAAATAAAGTAATTATATAAAATATCTGGTTATGCATATTTTGTCCTATATTAATGACTTTTAAAATAACAGTTCCATTTAATACGATAAACAGAAAAATGGTTTTGGCCAATATCTGCAAATATCGACGATTGCAGGGGTGCGACGAATATATTAAAAAATATTATTCTTTTTTTGAAAGCTTCAAAATTCTTTCTTTTTGTCTTTCAGAAATTCACCCCCATTTCGCAGATATGAAACGCTCACTCACGCAACTT
>Ga0209753_1000992_pt1 | contig 12071 bp, 10 predicted proteins | sample METZYME_3_550m_FD_187550 | JGI IMG/M metagenome (GOLD analysis project Ga0209753, IMG submission 187550) | Marine microbial communities from oxygen minimum zone in mesopelagic equatorial Pacific - METZYME_3_550m (SPAdes) (version 2) | ecosystem: Environmental > Aquatic > Marine > Oceanic... | reverse complement strand
CAGGTCGTTGACCTGCGGCGTCACGTGGAGCTAGAGGGAATTGAACCCTCGACCTCTTCCATGCCATGGAAGCGCTCTGCCAACTGAGCTATAGCCCCGAGGAGCCGACAATCTACCAGCGCCCCTCCGGGACACGGCTCGGCCGATCCGGGTTCGGGGGTACCTCCGGCCAGCCGACGCCTCGCTAGCCTCACGTCGATGTCCGAGCGCTACAACCCCCAGGCCATCGAGGCCCGCTGGCAGCAGCACTGGCTCGACGAGGGCACCTACCAGGTCGACAACGACGACCCCCGGCCGCCGTTCTACGTGCTCTCCATGTACCCGTACCCGAGCGGCCCGGCGCACATGGGCCACGTCCGCAACTACACGATGGGCGACCTGCTGGTCCGCTACCGCACCATGCGGGGCGACGGCGTGCTCTCACCCATCGGCTTCGACTCGTTCGGCCTGCCGGCAGAGAACGCGGCCATCACCACCGGCACCCATCCGCGCATCAACACCGAGGCCAACATCGAGGCCCTGTCCGCATCCCTGCGACGCATCGGCGCCGTCTACGACTGGCGGCGCGTCGTACGCAGCCACGATCCGTCCTACATGCGTTGGACGCAGTGGATCTTCCTGAAGTTCTACGCGGCCGGCCTCGTCTACCGCGACACCGCCCCGGTCAACTGGTGCCCCGGCTGCCAGACCGTGCTGGCCAACGAGCAGGTGCTGGGCGACGGCAGCTGCGAGCGCTCGGGCGACCTGGTCGAGCGCCACGACATGGAGCAGTGGTTCTACCGGATCACCGACTACGCCCAGCAACTCCTCGACGACATGGACACCGTCGACTGGCCCGAGAAGGTCAAGGTCATGCAGCGCCACTGGATCGGCCGCTCCGAAGGGACCGAGTTCGGCCTTCCGATTGCCGACGGCGACGGAAACGCCCGCAGCGACGTCGAGCCGCTGGCCGTGTTCACCACCCGTCCCGACACCTCCTTCGGCATCACGTTCGCCGTCGTCTCGCCGGAACACCCCCGGGTCGACGAGCTGACCAGCGACGACCGGAGGGCCGCCGTCGACGCCTTCAGGACATCGGTCGAAGGCCTCAGCGAGATCGACCGCATGTCCACCACCGGCCCGCTGGACAAGCGCGGCGTGGCCACCGGTGGCCGGGTCGTGAACCCCTTCACCGGCCAGGCCATCCCGGTCTTCCTGGCCGACTACGTCCTCATGACCTACGGCACCGGGGCGATCATGGCCGTACCCGGACAGGACCAGCGCGACTGGGACTTCGCCACCGCCCACGGCTGCGACATCGTCCGGACCGTCCAGCCGCCCGACGGCTTTGACGGCGAGGCCTACCTGGGTGACGGAACGGCCATCAACAGCGGGTTCCTTGACGGCATGGATGTGGCCGAGGCCAAGGAGGCTGCCGCCGACTGGCTGGAGGCCGAGGGCCTGGGCGTCCGGAAGGTCAACTACCGCCTCCGCGACTGGCTGCTGTCCCGCCAGCGCTACTGGGGCTGCCCGATCCCCATCGTCTACTGCGAGGCCTGCGGCGAGCAGCCGGTACCGCTCGACGAGCTGCCGGTCGAGCTACCCGACGACGTCGAGTTCATGCCGACGGGTCGGTCGCCGCTGACCACCCACGACGGCTTCCTGTCGGCCACCTGCCCTACGTGTGACGGCCCGGCCAGACGCGAGACCGACACCATGGACACCTTCGTGGACTCCTCCTGGTACTTCCTGCGTTTCGCCGACCCGTGGAACGACGAGGCACCGTTCGCGTCTGACGCGGCGGCCAGCTGGCTGCCCGTCGACCAGTACATCGGCGGCGTGGAGCACGCCATCCTCCACCTGATGTACGCCCGCTTCTTCACCAAGGCCCTGGCAGACCTGGGGGTGGCGCCCGCCGGGCTGCGGGAGCCGTTCCAGCGCCTCTTCACCCAGGGGATGATCCGCCTCGGCGGCACGAAGATGTCCAAGTCCAAGGGCAACCTGGTCGCCCCCGAGCCGATCCTGGACTGCCAGGGGGCCGACGCCCTGCGCCTCGCCCACCTGCAGGTGAAGCCCCCGCAGGAGGACGTGGACTGGGAGGACTTCGGGATAGACGGGTGCGCCAAGTTTCTGGCCCGGGTCTGGCGCCTGGCCGTACCGGACTCTGACCTGGTAGCGGGACCCCGTACCGGAGATCCCACCGAAGCCGATGCCGCCGTCGACCGGGCCACCCACAGGCTCGTGGCCCGTATCACCGACGAGTACGACCGCTGGTCCTACAACACGGCGATCGCCGGGTTCATGGAGTTCACCAACACCCTCTACCGGTACGTGCAGGCGGATGATGGCCCGCACGCCGACACGCTGGCCGCAGCGGTCGACGCCCTGCTGCAGGTCATGGCCCCGGCCGCACCACACATGTGCGCCGAACTCTGGGAGATGCGACGTGGTGGCCACGTCCACGTGGAGCCGTGGCCCGAGTCCGACCCGTCCAAGCTCGTCGACGACACCGTGACGATGGTGGTCCAGGTCAACGGCAAGGTCCGCGACCGGCTCGAGGTGTCCTCCGACATCGACGAGGTGGGCGCCATCGCGGCGGCTCTGGCCTGTGGGAAGGTCGTCGCCGCCCTCGACGGGGGAGAACCTCGCAAGGTCATCGCCCGGCCACCGAAGCTGGTCAACGTCGTCGTCTGAAACGCCGGCCGTGCCAGCTGCGGCCGGGGTGCTCAGCCGTCGTCGTGGCTTCGCAGGTAGCGCTCCAGTTCGGCGGCCAGCTGCTCGCCGTCAGGTAGCTGGCCCCGCACGTCGTGGAGGTCGTCGTAGGCCGCCTCCAGCTTCTCCAGCATGGTGACGTGCTCCGGGTTCTGTGTCACCAGGTCGTCCAGGCGGGCCCGTGTGGCAAGCGCCGACTCGGCCAACGGACCGTCCTCGAACGAGACCCCGGTGAGCTCGCCCAGGCCGTTCAGCAGGGCCAGCGCCGCCGGGGGATACGAGGAGGCAGACAGGTAGTGGGGGACCTGCGCCCACAGCCCGATGGCCGGGATGCCCGTCCTGCTGGCCTCCATCTCGATTACGGCCTGGACACCGGCAGGCACCTCGATCGTGGCCGTGACGAAGTCCAGCCGCTCGGTCATCTCCGGGCTGCCTGCCGTGCAGGACAGGCGCGTGGGCCGGGTGTGAGGAACGGCTGCCGGGTATGCGCCCAGTCCCACGACCATCCTGACGTCCAGGCTGCGGCAGAGGGCCATCACAGCATCGGAGAACGCCCTCCACTCGTGGTCGGGCTCGGGGCCGTGGAGCACGAGCACGTCGTTCTCCGAAGTCGACTCCAGCAGGAAGAGCTCGATGCTCGGCCACTCCATGCGCCGGCTCACGCCGTCGACGAGGTGCAGGGTGGGTCGCCGGGCCCGATGGTCGAGCAGGCGGTCGGTGTCGAACCGGGCGAGCCTCCGACCCGGATCGCCGTCCAGGAGTCGCTGTCGGGCCGCCCTGGCCGCCCCGGCGGCGTCGATCCAGCCGTCCAGGGCCAGCAGCAGGACCGGGTTCTCCAGTACCGGGACCTCGAGGACCTCCACGAGCTGTCGACTGTCCACTTCAGGCGACCCTCGGAAGTCGCGAAGCCGTCTCGTAGGCCAGGTCGGCCAGGTCCACGACCCTCTGGCCGAACGCCTCGACGAGGCGCGGGTCGTCCTGGTCACCCATGACGCCGGCCGCATATCGGGAGTACACGCCCTCCACTATGCAGGCGATCCGCCAGTAGGCGAACGCCACGTAGAAGTCCAGGTTGGTGAGGTCACGGGTGCCGTGGTGGGCGTACATCTCACGTACCTCGTCGGTTGTGGGGAACCCGTCGACCGAGGTCGGCGGAAGGATGCCGCCGGTGGTCCGCGAGTCGCCGTAGGCCACCATGCCGGCCACGTCGGCCAGGACGTCGCCCAGGGTGCACAGCTCCCAGTCGAGTACCGCGGCAACCTCGCCGTCGGGCGACATCATGCAGTTGTCCAGCCGGTAGTCGCCGTGCACGATGCCGACCCCCTGTTGGGCGGGCACGCGCTGCTCCAGCAGTTCGTGGACCTCCAGGACCCTGGGGATGTCACGGGTGGTGGAGTTCACGAACTGGGTCCGCCAGCGCTTCAGCTGCCGTCCGACGTAGCCGTCGTGGCGCCCCAGGTCGGACAGGCCCACGGCGTCCAGGTCAACGTCGTGGAGGCGGGCCAGCACCTCCACGAGCGATTCGCCCATGCGCCTGCGCACCTCGATCGGTACGCCCTCGGCGATGGCGACGTCGCGCACCACCAGGCCGGGGACGAAGTCCATGACGTAGAAGGGTGCGCCGTTCACATCCTCGTCCTCGCAGAGCCCGACGACGGACGGGACAGGTACACCGCTGTCGGCCAGGGCGCTGATGATCCGGTGCTCCCTGGCCATGTCGTGGGCGGTGGCCAGCACGTGGCCCATCGGTGGCCTGCGCAGTACCCAGCAGCGTCCGTTTCCGTCGGCCACGGTGAAGGTGAGGTTGGATCGTCCACCAGTGATCAGGTCGAATTCCAGTCCACCATCGATGCCACCGACCCGTTCGTCGAACCAGCGGACCAGGCTGTCGTGGTCGATCCCAGCGATGTCGGTCATTGTCCGCCGACGGTAGTGGAGCGGCCGGTCGGGCTCCCTACCCTGACCGCCATGGACGTCACCGACGCCACTTTCCAGGTCGAGGTCATCGACCGGTCACGCCAGGTACCCGTGGTCGTGGACCTGTGGGCCGAGTGGTGCGAACCGTGCAAGTCCCTCGGTCCGATCCTGGAGAAGGTCGTAGGCGAGACGGACGGTCGGGTCGTGCTCGCCAAGGTGGACATTGACAAGAATCCCGGGGCCGCCCAGGCCTTCCAGGTCCAGTCCATCCCGGCTGTCTTCGGAATGGTCGACGGCCAGGTGGCCGCCAGCTTCGTGGGCGCCCAGGGCGAGGACGCCGTACGTGCGTTCGTGGAGGGGCTGCTGCCCGCCGGCGAGGTGTCCGAGGTCGAGCGCCTGGTCGCCCTCGGTGACGAGGCCTCCCTCATAGCCGCTCTGCAGATGGACAACGACAACGTCGCCGCCGTCACCGCGTTGGCGCTCCTGCTGGTGGAGCGGGCCGGCGACGGAGACCGGGAGGCGGCGCTGAATCTGCTGGAGCGGATTCCGGAGTCGGCCGAGACCCGGCGCGTCGCTGCGATGGCACGCCTCGAGCCTGTCGAGGACATCGAGGCCAGCCTCGCCGACCTGCTGGGCACGGTGAAGGAGGACGACGACTCCCGCAGGCGCTTCGTGGACCTGCTCGAGTTGCTGGGCCCCGACGATCCCCGGACGGCCGACTGGCGCCGCCGCCTTACCTCGGCGCTCTTTTGACATTCCGGGCGTAACGACGGATCCTGCGTCCGGCGACTTGCCCCCGCACAGCCTTCTCGGAACCTCAGCGACCGCACGGGGGGTGTGCCGTATCCGGACCCGTCGACCAGATCAGACGTCGGATCGACGACCTGCTCTTCGAGCGCCCACCTACGCCGGCACGCCTGCCGGCCTGCTGGTCCGGCGGGCATCGACAGTCGTGGTGCCGCGTGTACCGTCGACCGGGTGATCGTCGAGTTGGGGTCCGGCCACCGCTACGACTGCGCGACCCGCACACTGGTCATGGGGATACTCAACAGGACCCCTGACTCGTTCTGGGATCGGGGTCGCTACTGGGACTTCGACGACTTCCTCCGCCTGGCCGAACGGCACGTCCATGACGGCGCCGACTTCCTGGACGTGGGTGGCTCGAAGGCTGGTCCGGGTCCGGAGGTGACTGAGGCAGAGGAACTGGGGAGGGTGGTGCCGGCCGTCGAGGCCCTCCGGTCGCGGTTCGACCTGCCGATATCGGTGGACACCTTCCGGGGGCGGGTGGCCGACGAGGCGTTCGCCGTCGGAGCGTCAGTGGGCAACGACATCAGCGGCTTTGCCGACCCGACCTTCCTGCCGGCGTGTGCCCGCCACGGGGCCGCCGTGGTGGCCACCCACGTCCGGATCGGACCCCGCATCCCGGATCCGACCCCCACCTACGGCGACGTGGTGGTCGAGGTCCGGGAGTTCCTGGCCGCCAGGGTGGAGATGGCACGGGAGGCGGGCATACCCGATGAGCGCATCATGGTGGATGCCGGCCTGGACCTGGGAAAGACGTCCGCCATGTCGGCACTGCTGCTGCGTCGGACCGACGACCTGGTCGCCCTCGGCCTGCCGGTCTTCCTGTCGGCATCCAACAAGGGCTTCCTGGGCAGCCTGACAGGCGACGGGATCGACGAACGAGTCGAGCCGTCGTGGGCGGCCCATGCCCTGGGCATCGCCCTGGGATGTCGGATCATCCGAGCCCACGACGTACGTGGCGGCAGGCGGGTGGCAGACACCATGGCCGCCGTCCTGGCCGTCGACGCCGAGGCGATCGGCGTGCCGAGGTGACGCTGCCGATCGTCGTGATCTCCGGAGACGACGAGGCCCTGGTGAACGAATCCGTGCGGGCAGCGGTCGAAGCGTCGCTGGGCGCGGAGGACCGCACGCTGGCCCTCGAGGAGTTGACCGAGGACGACTACCGGGCCGACGACGGCTTCGAGATCGCCAGACTGGTCGACGCAGCCCAGACCCCGCCGTTCCTGACCGGACGACGGGTCGTGGTGGGCCGACACCTCGGCCGGTTCGGCAACCGCGACGCCGTCGCGCCCCTCGTCGCCTACCTGGCCTCCCCGCTCGGCACCACGTCGTTGGTGGTGGTCTGGGAGAAGGGTCGGACGCCCACCCAGCAGAAGCTGAATCGGCTTCCGAAGGACCTCGTGGAGGCTGTCACCGCTTCTGGGGGAGAGGTACGGAGGGTCGGGACGGGTCGCGGTCGCGACGCGGAGCGCTGGTTGGATGAACGCCTGGACGGCGCCGCTGTGGAGTTGGACCGCCCAGCCCGGGCGCTCATCGCCAGGCGGATGGGAGAGGACCGGGCGAGGGTCGTGCCGCTGCTGGACACCCTCGCTGCGGTGTTCGGACCCGGGTCGGCGCTCGGTGCAGGTGACGTAGAGCCGTTCCTGGGCACGGGAGGCGACGTGGCACCATGGGACCTGACCGATGCCATCGACCGCGGCGACGTCCCGAGGGCCCTGGACTGCCTAAGCCGCATGCTGGATGTCGGAGGACGCCATCCGCTGGCCGTCATGGCCTCCCTGCACGGCCACTTCGGCCGGCTGCTACGCCTCGACGGATCGGGGATCCACGACGAGGCCGGCGCTTCGGATGCCCTGGGCATCAAGGGCTTTCCGGCGAAGAAGGCGCTGCGGGCCAGCCGGAGCCTGGGACCCCACAAGACCGCCCGCTCGATCCGGCTGCTGGCTGCGGCCGACCTGGACCTCAGGGGTCGTTCGGCCTGGCCACCGGAACTGGTGGTGGAGGTGCTGGTGGCCCGACTGGCGAGCCTCACCCGGCGCTAGCAGGCCGCCGGTTGGTGCCGGGGTCGAGGGCGAGGCGCAGCCTCAGCCCGAGAGGGCGTCGAGGCGCTTCTGGAGCCGAGACTTGCGACGGGCGGCGGTGTTTGGGTGCAGGACCCCGCTGTCACAGGCCCTGTCGATGCGCCCCATGGCGGCAGCGGCTGCCTCGGCGGGGTTCTCGCCGGTCTCGGCAGCCTCGACGGCGTTCTTGATGCGGGTCTTCATCTCGGTACGCACGGCGCGGTTGCGGACGCGGCGAACCTCGTTCTGGCGGTTCCGCTTGATCTGGCTCTTGATGTTCGCCACGGGTGAGCGTCTCTGTTCGTCGATGGGTACTGGTGCGTCGTTGGAGACGGGGCACGGTCGGATGACCAACCGGCACGAGCAGAGATCCTACCGCTGGTGCCACGGGAACGGTTCTCCACGGGGCGTGACGCCTGCGCATTCCGGGCGGCATGGGCTGTCGCCGAGGATCCGACGTCCGCCGGTACCGTCTGCGGGGACATGGACCTCTCGCGGCTGCGCAACACGTCGATCATCGCCCACATCGACCATGGCAAGTCCACCCTCGCCGATCGGATGCTGGAGCTCTGCGGTGCCGTCGACCCCCGGGAGATGCGGGCCCAGTACCTCGACACCATGGACCTGGAGAGGGAGCGGGGCATCACCATCAAGCTCCAGAGCGTGCGCCTGGACTGGAAAGACACGGTCGTCAACCTCATCGACACCCCAGGACACGTGGACTTCAGTTACGAGGTGAGCCGTTCGCTGGCCGCCTGTGAGGGAGTGATCCTGGTGGTGGATGCGGCCCAGGGGATCGAGGCCCAGACGTTGGCCAACTGCTACCTGGCGCTCGAGAACGACCTCGAGATCGTGGCGGCCCTGAACAAGATCGACCTGCCGGCCGCAGAGCCCGACCGGTATGCAGAGGAGATCGAGCAGGTCCTGGGCATCCCGGCCGAGGAGGTGCTCCACATCAGCGCCAAGACCGGGGAGGGCGTGGCGGCGCTGCTGGACGCGGTCGTCGAACGCACCCCGCCGCCGGCCGGAGATGCGGACTCCCCGCTGCAGGCCCTCGTCTTCGACAGCCACTTCGACCAGTACCGGGGCGTGGTGTCCTCGGTCCGGATCGTCAACGGTCGGCTCAGGTCGAACGCGTCGCTGCGGTTCATGCAGGCCGGGGCGGTCCACCAGGTGGACGAGATCGGCGTTCGTCGGCCCGAGATGACGTCGGTAGACGAGTTGGGTCCCGGGGAGGTGGGCTACCTGCTGGCAGGGATCAAGGACGTGGGCGAGGCCCGGTCGGGCGAGACGGTCACCACCAGCCGGGATGGCGCAGAGGTCGCCCTGGAGGGCTACAGGGAGCCGAAGCCCATGGTGTTCTCCGGCCTCTATCCGATCGACGGCGACGAGTTCAACGACCTGCGGGACGCCCTCCAGAAGCTCCGCCTCAACGACTCCAGCTTCACCTACGAGCCGGAGACCTCCGGCGCCCTCGGCTTCGGATTCCGGTGCGGCTTCCTGGGGCTTCTCCACATGGAGATCGTGAGGGAACGCCTGGAGCGGGAGTTCGGCCTCAGCCTCATCACCACCGCACCGTCGGTGGAGTACAGGGTGACGAGGACCAGCGGCGAGACCATCGAGATCGACAACCCCTGCGACCTTCCGCCGGCCGGGGAGATCGCAGGCATCGAGGAGCCGTTCCTGCTGGCCACCCTCCTCACGCCGTCCGACTACACGGGCACCCTCATGGAGCTATGCCAGGAGCGTCGCGGCGAGCTGGAGAGCATCACCTACCTCTCCCCGGAACGGGTCGAGTTGAAGTACCACCTCCCGCTGGCCGAGGTGGTCATCGACTTCTTCGACCAGATGAAGAGCCGGACCCAGGGGTACGCCAGCCTCGACTACGAACCGGAGGGATACCGGAGCTCCGACCTGGTGCGGGTGGACATACTCCTCCAGGGCGAGCCGGTGGACGCCTTCTCCATGGTGATCCACCGGACGGCCGCCGATGTCTACGGCCGGAAGATGACGGTCAAGCTGAAGGAGCTCATACCGCGTCAGCAGTTCGAGGTGCCGATCCAGGCCGCCATCGGTGGGCGGGTCATAGCCCGCCAGACGGTGCGTGCCTTCCGCAAGGACGTGACGGCCAAGCTCTACGGCGGCGACATCACCCGCAAGCGGAAGCTGCTGGAGAAGCAGAAGGAGGGCAAGAAGAAGATGAAGTCCATCGGGCGCGTCGACGTGCCCCAGGAGGCCTTCATCTCAGCCCTCAGGCTGGACGACTGAGAGCCGTGGGGTCGGCTCCGACCCTGGTCGCCGGAGCCGTTCGGCATCTGGCCTGCCGATAGCATCGGAGCCGTGTTGGAGGACCGGAAGGCGACGATCCTGAGCGCCGTCGTGGAGGAGTACATCCGGACGGCCCAGCCCGTCGGGTCGGCACGCGTCGCCGCATCCGACGCCGTTGACGTCTCGTCGGCGACGATTCGCAACGAGCTGGCCAACCTCGAGGAGCAGGGCTACCTGGAGCAGCCGCACACCTCGGCAGGCCGGGTGCCGACCGAGAAGGGCTACCGCTTCTTCGTCGACCACCTCGAGGGTCCGACCGTGTTGGACACAGCAGACCGCGAGCAGGTCAGGGCCTTCTTCAGTCGGTCGCACCGTGAGATGGAGCAGATGCTCGCCGACACCAGCAGTCTGCTGGCCGACCTCACCGGGAGTGCGGCGGTGGTCCTGGCCCCGGACAGGGACCACCAGGAGGTGCGATCAGCCCAGGTCGTGGGCCTCACCCCGGACCTGGCCCTGCTGGTGATGGTCATGGCCAACGGCACGGTCGAGAAGCACACGCTGGAATTGGCCGGTGATGCCGCGGAGCCGACGGAGGCCACCCTGGCCGTGGCGGCCGCTCACCTCTCCGGGGCCCTCATAGGCCGTCGTCTGAACGCCGTTCCCAGTGCTCCGATCACCGGGGAACCATCGGTGGACGCCGTGCTGCGCACCGTCACGAACGTGCTGTCCGAACGTTCGGGCCATGCCGACAAGGCGTGGGTAGGTGGTACAGCCCAGGTAGCGGAGGCGTTCGGCGAGGTCGAGCGGGTCCGCCGGGTGCTGGACGTCCTGGAGCGGCAGTTCGTCGTGGTCGCCCTGGTGAAGGACGTGATCGATCGGGGACTGAGTGTCGCCATCGGAACGGAGACGGGGCTGGAGACGCTGTCCGGTTGTTCGCTGGTGGTGGCCCCGTACGAGATCGAGGGGGAACCGGCAGGCTCCATAGGGGTGCTCGGGCCGACGCGCATGGACTACTCCCAGGCGTTGGCCACGGTGGCCGTCGTGGGTCGTCGTCTCGGCGACACCCTCACCGAGGGCTGACCGGTGCCACGCGACCACTACGGGGTCCTCGGGCTGGACCGGGATGCGTCGCCCACCGAGGTCAAGGCGGCATACCGGCGCCTGGCCCGCCAACACCATCCGGATGCCAACCAGGGTGACCTGGCGGCAGAGGCAGAGTTCAAGGCCGTGGCCGCGGCCTACAAGGTCCTGTCCGACCCCGAGGGGCGCCGGCACTACGACCGCTTCGGGCATGAAGGACCCACCGTCGGCATGGCCGGCGATCCCTTCGGCGGCATCAACGACATATTCGAGTCGTTCTTCGGCGGCGCCGGGGGATTCGGCGGTGGAGGGCGTGGCAGGTCAGGACCGATAACCGGGGAGGACCTTGAGACGACCCTGGTGGTGGACTTCGTCGACGCGGTGTTCGGGTGCGAGGAGGAGCTGACTGTCCGAACCGCGGTGGCATGCACCTCCTGTGAGGCGACCGGCTCGACGCCGGGTACCTCGGCGCAGCGTTGCGAGGGCTGCCGGGGGACCGGTCAGGTCCAACGGGTGCGACAGTCGCTGCTGGGCCAGATGGTGACCAGCGCGGCCTGCCCGACCTGTTCGGGCCGTGGTGAGGTGGTCCCGGATCCGTGTGCGGACTGCCGGGGCGAGGGGAGGCGGGTCGAGGAACGCACCTTCACGGTCAACGTCCGTGCCGGGGTCGACGAGGGCACGACGCTGCGCCTCACCGGGCGTGGAGCCGTCGGGCCGCGGGGTGGCCCGGCCGGAGACCTCTACGTGCACGTCAGGGTCAGGACCCACCCGGTGTTCGAGCGCCATGGCCAGGACCTGGTCCACCGGCTGCACGTGCCGGTGACCCAGGCGGCCCTCGGTGTCCAGCTGGACTACGAGACGCTGGACGGAACCGAGGAGCTTCGGATCCCGGCCGGCACGCAGACCGGGGAGGTGTTCCGCTTCCGGGGACGCGGGGTGCCCCACCTGCAGGGAAGGGGGCGCGGCGACCTGGTCATCGAGGTGGTGGTGGACACCCCGACTGGCCTCAGCGCCGACGGAGAGGATCTCCTGCGGGCCCTGGCCGGAGAGCGCGGCGAGACAGTCGCCGCGCCGGAGGACGGCCTGATCTCCAGGATCCGGTCGGCCTTCCGCTAGGGGTGTCGATGAGTGGTGGACTGCCCGACGGCCGGGGCGGCCCCCATGCCTACGTGGAGGACCTGGACGATCCGGTCCTGTCCGCCGAGGATCGCCACCACCTGTCCAGGGTCCTGCGCCTTCGGGACGGCGACG
>Ga0209753_1000984_pt1 | contig 12128 bp, 10 predicted proteins | sample METZYME_3_550m_FD_187550 | JGI IMG/M metagenome (GOLD analysis project Ga0209753, IMG submission 187550) | Marine microbial communities from oxygen minimum zone in mesopelagic equatorial Pacific - METZYME_3_550m (SPAdes) (version 2) | ecosystem: Environmental > Aquatic > Marine > Oceanic... | reverse complement strand
TCCACAAGCTCGACTTCGTGGAACGCTCGACCCGTCCTGTTGCTCCTCGTAGCCACAAGGCTTCCGACGTCGCACGCGAGCGGGTCCGCTTCGCGCCCTTCGCCGGCGAGCCGGTCGGCTGGCTCATTGAACAGCTCGGTCCCGACATGCTCTGCTTCGCTTCCGACTACCCCCATCCCGAGGGCTCGAGCGATCCGATCCGGAAGTTCGAGGCGACCATGGACGGGGTCGCTCCAGCCGCGGTCGAGGCGTTCTACGCAGGCAACGGGGAGCGCTTTCTCGGTACCGCACCTAGCCCGGTCTAATCGGGTGGGGCACCCAGTCGCCGCCGCGCTGTCTTAGCCCTAATTGTCGCCCAACCGGCAACTTGACTAGAAGACTTCCAGTTGTGGTCCGACCTTGATGTCACTCCCCCCTGGGGGGCGGGCGCGGTTCATCTGTGGTCACCCTGGGTTGTGATAGCGGTTCGAAATACCTGGGCGGCGAATTCTTTTCTCCACCCGTTCACGGCAGTGGGCGAAAGTGACGGTGCGTTCAAGTCCTCCCTCCGACACTGCTGTAGCGAACTCGGCAGGCCCTTCTGGTAGGACCCGTCCTTACCGTGCTACTCGTCATCGCCGGGTTGATGGCGCTTTACGCCTGATCGACGGACAGCCTCCGTGCGGCCTTTGTCAAAGCGGGTGCCTTACCCAATAGCGATCAGGGCGACCGCGAGGCTTGATCCACCGAGCCCTAATGCCTGCCACCACCACATTCTCTGGCCTCGTATCGCAACGCCCAGGAGCACGGCCACCGCCGCGTACTGCGAGGCCACGACGCTCACCACGGCGAGGCTCCCCCCTCTGAGGGCAAGAACGAACAGGACCACTGCTGCGCTCGCAAATATGCCAGCCACGAACGAAGCGGTGAAGGCGTTTCGCTCTCTCGGAAAAAGCCGGGGTCCGGTAGAGCGAGTGACCGAGATCGCAAAAAGAAACGCCACGACGCGTTGGAGTAAGAGCGGTGAACCGCCGGCATCGTCCCCGATGTAACTGAGCAGGATAAACAAAATCCCAAAGACGACCCCGGCCAAGCCCGCTACGAAGAGGCCGGTCGGCCCGTTACCAGAATCTCCACGCTCGTAGGACGACAGCGCAATGGCGACAAGGCCCAATGAGAGACCGATTGAGGTGACCGTCGACGGTGAGGCACCCGAAACGAGAAGGTCCCACAACACCGGAACGCTAGACATCACTACCGCTGCAGTTGGCGCCGCGGTGCGCAACGACCCGCGGGAGTACGCGACAAACAACAACAAAATGCCAACCCCGTTGGCGGCACCGGCGAGAGCCCCGTGTGCCAGGTCAGAGGCTGTGGGGTTGCCAGACCAGAACACGGCGACGACCGCCATTACGAAAACGCCGGCGAGCAGCACCGTCGAAGTGACCTCGCTGGCGCGATGCCTCTTGGTGACGCCGGACGCAAAGAAGTCACTCAATGCAATTGAAAATGTCGAGAGCACCGCGTAGATCACCGACACAGGCAGCAGTATGCACTGCGTTCCTCCGTGTTGCGGGCAATGACAAGTCGGCCACCGAATCAGGTCGGCTACTTCGGGTCATACATGGTCGAAGTCCGGCACATCAGAGGTGTCGGCAGGTCGCATGCCGTGAATCTCGATGTTGAAGTCGTCGTACCCGTTGTCGGGAGGGCGGATCAGGCGTGGACCTTCAAGGGTGTTTTCGTTGTCGTCGGCGGTTGAACGACCGACAGCACACGCAGAGCTATTGGGTGCTCAACCCAGCGCGGAACAGGCCCTCGAGTTCGGCGGCTCGTACCGCATCCCCCGGTTCATCGAGGCGGGCGAGCGTAACTCCGACGATATTCGCCGAGCACACGAAGTCCGAAGAATACGGTCCTACCGGTGATCCGGTGTCGGTACCGACGTCGAAGGTTTCACCACTTATCGAGAACACGATCGGCACTGTGCGCTCGAGACGAGCATGCGCAACTGCGCTCTCGTCCACTACCAGGACAAGTTCGCCGCCCTGACCGAAACCGCCGTCGTAGTCGAACAACGCCTCGACTAGATGGGTTCCGGGGACGAGCACGGGGCCGGTCACCGTTGTCACATCGTGACCGAAACAGTTGTAGGTGAACCGGGGCCGTCCACCATCTAGCCACATCGACCATCCGGACATGTTTCCGCCCTGGCAGGCGATAACGCCTTGATCGTCGATGGCGGCTACTACCTCGGCGGAGATTCGCCAAGAACAGTTCTTCAGTCGTACCACGGTGCTTTCGGGCAATCTCACGTGCGCGGTGGTGTAGGTCATCCTGCTCAGCCCGCCGAGCGCGTGAGGTACCGCAAGTTCGGCGCTTCGCGGCGACCCAGCATCACGTAACGGATACACACCGAATTTGCGTGCCTCGGCATCGAACATCTCCACCAACTCCGCGAGGCGCTCAGGATGTTCTGATGCGAGGTCGACCGCCTGGGAGAAGTCGTTCTCCACGTCGTACAACTCCCAACGTTCATGGGGCCCGTCGAACTCGAACCCCTCCATCCTGATCCACGGCACACGGCCGTGGAAGCAGGACGCGATCCATCCGTCGTTGTAAATCGCCCGGTTCCCGAGAATCTCGAAATATTGAGTGGTACGGCGACTCGCTCCGTCCGCTGCGAATGAGTAGCCCATTGGCGTCCCGTGCATCGGGATCTGTTCGATCCCGTTCACTGTCTCTGGGGCATCGATGCCCGCGGCTTCCAGGATTGTCGGAGCGATATCGACCACGTGATGGAATTGAGATCGCAGTCCCTTTCCGTTGGTGATTGTGCCCGGCCATTCGATAGCGAGTCCGTTTCTTGTCCCCCCAAAGTGCGAAGCAACCTGTTTCATCCACTGGAACGGGGAATCGAGGGCCCACGCCCAACCGACGTTGAAGTGATTTTCACACTTAGCGCTGCCGAAATCATCCATGTGCTCGAGTAGCCATTCAGGGTCTTCATGTACCCCGTTCTGGAACGATGGAGCGCTCCAAGCTCCGTGGATGGTGCCCTCGGCTGAGGCGCCGTTATCGCCGGAGAGATAAATGATGAGGGTTTCACGCTCCTCCCTTCTGGCGGCATCGATTACCCGACCGATGTGGTGATCGGTGTGGGCGAGGAAACCAGCGAAACATTCCATTAGCCGAGCTGCGACTGGCTGGTAGCGCTCCGGGTAGTCCATCCACGCCGGGACCTCGTCGGGCCTTCGGGTGAGAGCAGTGCCTGCTGGAATCACGCCCAAGTGGAGTTGATCCGCGTGGATCCGAGTACGGAGGTCGTCCCACCCGCTGTCGAACTCTCCTCGGAACTGCTCAATCCACTCACTCGGAGCATGATGCGGGGCGTGCACCGCTGGGGTCGAGAAGTAGCAGAACCACGGACGATCAGGTGCTGATACGCGGTGGCGGTCGATCCAAGTGACCGCCTGGTCCGCTAAGTCTTCGGTGAGGTGGTAACCGGGTCTCCCGACGTGTGGTGAAACTGGTGTGGTCTGGTCATAGACGGCTGGCTCCCATTGCGATGCTTCAGCTCCGATGATCCCGTAGAAGCGGTCGAAGCCCATTCCGGTCGGCCAGCGCTCGAATGGGCCAGCGGGGCCCTGCTCCCACGACGGCGTCAAATGCCACTTGCCGAAGCACGAGGTCGCGTAACCCGACATCTGCAGTATCTGGGCCACGGTTGCAGCTTCTGTAGGTATTGCTGAGTCGTAGCCAGGGAACGAGTTGGCGATCTCGGTAATTCCTCCCATGTGGACGGTGTGGTGTTGCCGCCCGGTAAGGAGTGCGGCTCTTGTTGGTGAACATAAAGCTGTGGTGTGGAATTGGTTGTACAGCAGTCCCCGGTCGGCAACCCCTTGAAACGCGGGGGCCTGTACTGGCCCGCCAAAAGAAGCGAATGAGCCGAATCCCACATCGTCGAGCATGACCAGCAAGACGTTTGGAGCGTCGGAGGGAGCAGTGGGTCGATGCAGCCGACGTGGTTCGGAGTCACGGAGCAAGCGTGCAATGTGCCCACTAAATGGCTCTGAGGGTCTTGGCAAACGTTCGGTCATTCAAACCCCGGGTGGTCAATCGCCGCGAGAGCCTGGAACACCCGTGCCGTGTCGCCCTCGATTGACAAATCGCCTGAGTCCACAGCGCTACGAACGTCGCTCGAACCTGTGAGGATCTGATCCCAAACGTCTCTGCGTCCCATAAGCGCCGCCTCGGCATCGCGTCCGTCCGTCGGGCAAGCGATGTGGTTACGAAAGTGGATACCCGTACGTTCATCGTCGAGTACCACAGCCAGGTGTAGGTCGACACCGGTAAGCCGGTCGGGCTCAACGAGAACCCGGAGCACAGATACCGCTGAATCAAGAGACCACCGTGCTACCTGTCGCCGACTAAATCGATGCGTTCTCAGCCTCGACACGTCGATGCTGCCATCGAGGTCGAGAGCCCTTGTGAGGCACCAGTTGCGAACATTGGCTGAGGTCGTGCGCCGAGCCGCTGTCCGAAGAGCGTCAGCGAGCAGTCGTTGGTCCTGTTGCGTCGCACCTGGCCGGTGCGCGAGACGGCCGGCTAATGACAGGGCCCAACGGCGATCGTTGTCCGTCCCATCGAGCGCCTCGACGCAGAGCCCCCTCACTTTCTCTGCACCGCCCATTGCCGAGACCATTCGCTCTGCTTCATCGGCCGTCTCAAGTGGAAGTAGGCCTACCGGGTCGCCGTCGAAAAATCCGAAGAGGCCGGTCCGGATCTGACGGACGTGGTGTTCCGCCAAGCCGTAATGCTGTTGTGTCAACCAGTCCTCGTCGTACATCGCCGGCAAATGGATTCGGTGCGCGAGTTCTGAACTCGTCGCTCCGCGGTTCGTCCAGCGGACGGTCTGGTCCCACAAAAACTGGATTGAGTCGCGATAGGCGGTCACCCTTCGCGCTATTTCCTGGTTCCCTGACAAGGGAGGGCCATGGGTTGCCACGAGGTGCTCGGCCTCGAGGGAACGGAGGTGGTCAAGTCCGTTGAGCAGAACCCGAGGATCGCGGTACTCCTCCCCCCGAATAGCAAATACGTTGAACAGTGCTGGCCACACCAGGTTGTGAACCGCCACACTGAGTTGCGGGAACCAAAGAGTGACCGAGTCGTCGGCATCGGAAGGCGCCGGCGTCACTCGCATCTCCAGCCCTGCGAGGCTTACCGTGACTGGCTCCCCGAAGGTATGGTCGGCTGCCACGTAGCCAGGTGTCGACGGCGAGTGATGTGGCATGCGGTAGGCGAGGCCCAATCCCACATTGACGAGTCCGTCAGGCCCCTCGTCAGGTAGTTGGATGCCGAACTGCTCGACGAGTCCACGACTGTAAGCAGGTGCAATCTCCATCGTGGCCCGCTCAAGATTCTGGGCGATGCGCTCATGTCCCCAGATAGCGGTGATCGGTTCATGCTCAGTGAGCGCGACTGTGCCGCTGACGTAATGAAAATGCGTATAGACCACCGCAACCACTGGCTCTGTCGTGACTCGGCGCAGATGGTCCAAGGCACTCCGCATCTCCTCCACCGACTCGCCGGTGTCGATCGCGATGATGCCTTCAGGACCGCGGACGAACGTCTGGTTTGACAGGCCGTTGCCTACAAGGCACCAAACTCCGTCACATACCTCGTACATGTTGGGTGCCAGGCGCTTCGTATGCTCGTGCAGTGATCGGTCGGCAAGGCGGCCCTGTGCGTCAGCCACGACACGGGAGTCGTCATCGGCAAGCGTGTTCGAGTCGCCCATACACGGATCCTAAGTCGGGTAACGATCTGGTGGAGCGGCTTGGTCGATAAATGGAATGGCCGACCTCAGTGCCGGCGTCGAGGACATGGACGAGGAGGTGTCCGCGAGCGCGATGGGCAGGAACTTCGCCAAGGCGCCCTTCGTCATGTTCCGTGTACTCAACCTCGTCGTCATCCTGGGCATTGCCGTTACCCAACTGATGGCCCTCTACAACTGATCGGTACCCGTCGGAAGGGTGGGGAGACGCATCCCCAGGGAAGGGCAGTTCGATGTCGCACACCGTGATTCTCGAGTTCAAATGCAACGAGGGGGTCGGCCCCGGCTTCCTCGAGATGCTTCTCGGGGCCCTGGCCGACACCCGGGCCTTCGAAGGCTGCGAGAACGTCGAGACCTACACGGACGCCGATGATCCCGACCGCATCGTGCTCTGGGAGAAGTGGGCCACCCGTGAGGATCAGGAGGCCTACCTGGCCTGGCGCACCGAGACCGGGACGAGCATCTCGTCGATGACCGCGCCGATGATGGCGGAGCCGCCCCGGTTCGTGCACCTCGAGCCACAGGACTGACCCTGGACAGCCCCTCCGGGGGAGGACCGATCAGGCGCGTACGAATGCGCCGACGGTCTCGACATGGGTGGTGTCCGGAAACAGGTCGACGACGGCCAGGTGCTCGAGCCGCATGCCTACGGTGCACAACAGGCCCGCATCTCGGGCGAAGGAGCCCGGTTCGCATCCGACCAGCACGAACAACTGTGGGTCGGCGCGCACAAGGGCGTCCACGCCTGCCTTCCCCAGGCCCTCGCGTGCAGGATCAGCGATCACGATCGCGGCAGGCTGCGCCTTCCAACTCTCGACCGGAGCGTTGACGATCTTCACGTCGCTCCCGTCGAGGTTGACTCGGGCATCGGCGATCGAGTCCCTGCTCCGTTCGAGCGCATAGACGGTCCGACCCCGACCGATCGTTCCGGTGAAGATCCCGATACCGGCATAGGCATCGACCAGGGGTCCCTCCTGTCCGAGCCCGCCGAGTGCATCGACCATCGCGCCAACCTCTGCGACGAGTGCGTCGACCCCGGCGGGGCGGTTCTGGAAGAACGAGCGTGCCGAGATGCGCCAACGACGACCGGCCGCCTCCTCATGGATCCAGGCCCTCCGACCACCAGCGAGGTCGTCTGTGCTGACGACGAGGACATCGTCGGGAACGGAGATGTCCTCATCAGCGCCGGTGACCAGCACCAGTCGGTCGCCGGTGCGGTTGCCGACGCGGATCGTGACTTCGTCGGCGCCGCCGAAGTGACCCTCGACAAGGATCTGTTCGGCGAGGGGATCGATTGCACCACACGCCTCGGGCACGACGACATCGTGAGAGCCCCTGACCCGGTAGCCCCCACGCCCGTCGACCACTGCGGCCCGAACGGTGGTGCGTCCGTGGTCATCCCGGAGTGTCGTCAGGGACGGGTCGGGTGCTTCGACCCCGGCTCGTAGGAGTTGCTCACTCACGATCGACGCCTTCATACGGAGTTGGAAATCTGCGGCCACGTGCATCAGGTCGCAGCCACCGCAGCCTTCGAGTTGGTGGGCGCAGGGAATCGGCACACGCTCTGGCGACGGTTCCAGGACTTCGAGCACCCGGGCACGAGACCAGCGTTTGTCGATCTGGGTCACCTCGGCCGTGACAGTCTCCCCCGGGAGCGCCCCTTCGACGAAGACGACACGTCCGTCCTCGGCGCGGGCGACGCCGGCTCCGTCACGCGCTGTGGCTGTCACCAGGAGTTTCATGCGGGGACGGTATCCGCACTCTGCAGGATGCTCCCCGAGGGGTCAGTCGGTGTGGGACTCGTCCTCTACCGCTGTCACCATCTGGGCCATCGAGAAGAACACGTGCTCGAACGCGGGGAGTCGGTCCTGGTCGACGGATTCGCCGGCTTCCGATCTGCGCTGCCGGTCGATCCAGGCGTTGTCCAGTCCGATTCGACGGGCCGGGACGTGGTCGTGGCGGATGCTCTGGGCCGTGTGGAGGACATCTGCCTTCGAGTGCCCCAGGTCGGTGGCCAGGTGCTCCAACAGGTACTCGAAGTTGGCAGGGTTGGGCTTGTAGGACCCAATGTCCTCGGCGGTGTAGATCGCATCGAAGTCGACCCCGAGCCTGGCGTTGGATGCTGCGAACCCGGCACGGTCGACGTTCGACAGGATCACGAGGTCGAAACGGGTGGCGAGGTACAGGAGGGAGTCGGCGGAGTCGGGAAACGCTGGCCACGACGGCACCGACGCCCCGAAGGCTGCGTCGAGTTCCGCCGAGGTTGCCAGTGAGAAGTCCTCGGCAAGAGATCGGTGGACGCATTCGAGGACGCCCGGATAGGGCAGCGTGGGCGTAGCTGCCTGCTGGGCGGCCTCGAAGCGGTCGAATGCACCGAGTACATGACGACGAGGGGGGTCGGCGGTCGGGTTCGCAGCGAGGAGGGGTTGCAGGGCCTCCCAGATGCCCGTCTCCCAGTCGATGAGGGTTCCGTAGCAGTCGAAGGTCAGGACCGAATGGTCGGTGAGTCGGCGGGCCATGTGTGTGTCTACTGGTCGGCCAGCGGGTCGTAGTCCCAGAGGGGCATGTCCGGAGTGTCGCCGTAGAGCAGGTGTGCGGGACTCTGTTTTTCGATGTTGCCGGTTAGGCCCCGGTAGGTGTCGAGTCCGCAGAGTGCACGCAACTCAGGAGTGAAGCCAGCCATGACCTCGGGGGGGATGCCGAGGTGCTGGTTCTCCTGCTGCCGGATGAAGCCGGCGCAGTAGTTCATGGAGACCCCGATCCGGACCTCGTCGGCGGTGGTGTTGGCGCCGCCGCCGTGCCAGGTGCTGCCCTGCCAGATCAACACCGATCCCCGGGGCATCTCGGCGCAGGCTGTCTCGATCGTGGTCGGGTCTGCGCTGTAGTCGGGGTTCTGCCATCGGTGGCTGCCGGGGACGACCCGAGTGGCGCCGTTGGCCTCCGTGAAGTCGGTGAGGGCCCACATGGCGTTGCAGACCGTGGGAACGTGCGGCTTGGCGATGGGCTGGATCTGGTCGTCGGCGTGGATGACCTGTGCGGTCTCGCCCGGGGCGAGCGAGATCGAGGCCAGCGACGACACCAGGCATTGCGGGCCGAGGACGCCCTCGACCAGTTCGAGTACCTGTGGCTGCACGGGGACCTGTTGCCAGATCTCGCCATGGGCCAGCAGGTTGTAGGTACGTGTCGTGCGATTGCCCTCGAAGCGGTTGTCGGCGGGCGTCCGCTCCAGGCTGGTCTCGAGCCGTCGAACGTCGGCCAGCAGGCCCTCGACCAAATCGTCGTCGATGACCCGTTCGAGGATCGTGTAGCCATTCCCCTCGAGTTCTGCGTGGTGTCTGGTCATGTCGTCCACCCGCCCAGCCAAGCACCTGTCATGGTGCCTCGCCCACCCGCACCATGCGGTGTCCTGAGTCGAAGACAGCGGACCGCAACGACGGTCCGGCCAGTTGGAGGATGCCTCGTCGAGGCCGGATGACGGTTCACGCGTGGCCTGTCGGATCGACACCATTGGGGATTCGTCGTGCCACGAAGGCCGAGCACAGTGCCGCCACCGCCGCCAGCAGCAGGGGCACCGTGTACCCACCGGATGAATCGAAGACAGTGCCCGCACCGAGCGGACCGAGAAGCCCCGCCAAGCCCCAGGCCGTGAAGACACGGCCGTAGGCAGCCGGATACCGACGCTCGCCGAACAACCGGTTGACGGCGAACGGGTAGACGGCGATCACGGCTCCGTAGACGAGCGCTACGAGTGAGAGCCCGAGGAGTGCCGTGTTTCCGCTGGTGGCCGTGGCTGCGACGCAGAGGGCCAGGGCAGAGGCGACCGGAAGGCCGATCAGCAGGTAGGACAGGCGGGCCCGGTCGATGGTGAAGGCGATCCACGTGCCACCTGCGGCACTGGCGATTCCGGCCACGACGACGGTCGTCACGCCGACCCCCTCTGATCCACCGGCCTCTTCGGCGATCGCTGCGGCGTGTCCGAGAGCCATCAGGCCGGCGAGGGTTGCCAGTCCGTAGGCGGTCCAGAGCCGGATGAGGAGGCGTCGGTCGAGCGCCATGGGGCCGGCGAGGGTCACCCGTCCGATGCCGACCAGGGTTCGTGCAGGCGGGGGTTGGTCGGACGCAGGTGCCACCCGTGCCCCGGTGGCGAGGAGGATCGCCGAGACCACGCCGGCCACGACGATGACGACAGCGAGTGAGCGCAGCGCCCCCGGGGCCCCGACCGCCTCGATACGGGCATCCAGGAACAGGGCGCCCAGCGCCGCTCCGAGGGCATAGGCGGCGGTGACCAGGCCGATGCCGAAGCCGCGACGATCCGGGTTCGCCTCAGCGCCCTGCTGGAGGCTGAAGGCGTAGCCGAGGCCGTTGGAGGCGCCGAAGACGAGCCCGTAGCCGACGATGAGGACGGCAATCGACGCCGCCGATGACGCCAGCAGGAGTCCGGCGGCGGCACCGCCAGCAGCACCCAGGGCGACCAGCGGCCCCGGGAGGCGTCGAAACAGCGGATGCCCGGTCAGCACCGCCAATGTGAGGGCCACGAGTGCCAGCGAATAGACGGAACTGACTGCACCCCTACCGGCGTCGAGCCCCTCCTCGAACGGGTCGATGAAGAGGCTGAAGGCGTGGATCGTCCCGAGCACGGCGCTCAGCACGACGCAGGCCGCAAGCGTGCGTGTCGCCGGGCGCATCGCAGGCGACCCTAACGCCCGACAGCTTCCTCGGTTCTCCCGGGTCATTGATCGCGTATCGCCCTCAGTCGTGGCGGGCCCGGGGCCGACTGGAGACCCTCATCGAGGAGATCGGCTTCGGCGCCAGTCCTGAGGACGCCATCGCCCACCTTGAATCCGCCGACGAGGACGTGGCACGGGCGATCGACGCCATACGCTCCGGTCAACGCTAGGCCAACACTACGAGAGGGAGGACTCGGCGTGAGCACACTTGCGGAGGCGCAGGTCGGTCAGTTCGAGCGTGACGGCTACCTGTTCCTCGAAGGAGCCCTTCCCGCCGACATCCTCAAGGTTCTCAATGACGAGTTCGAGGCCTGGGTGGAGGAGAGCCGCAGCCACAGCGAGCCCTACGGCCTGACCTTCGATGGACGGCCCCGCTTCGACCTCGAGCCCGGCCACAGCGCCGAGCGTCCCGGACTGCGACGCATCTCCTCGCCCACGGAATTGTCGGATTCCTACCTGTCCGTCATGCGGTCGAGCATCGCCGTCGACGCCACGGCGGAACTCATCGGCCCGAATCTCGAGTTCAGCCACTCGAAGGCCAACTCGAAGCAACCCGGTGCCGGCACCGAGGTCAAGTTCCACCAGGACATCCTGTTCGAGGCCCACACGAACGACGACATGCTCGCCATCCTCTACTTCCTCGACGAGGTGACGCTCGACAACGGACCACTCGAGGTCGTGCCCGGGAGCCACCGGGGCCCGCTGTACGAGCACTGGCACGACGGCATGTTCACCGGAGTCGTCGGTTCGGAGGTCGTCGAGATGGCCCGGGCCGAGGCGGTCCCGTGCATCGGTCCGGCCGGTTCCGCCTGCCTCATGCACGGCCGGCTGCTCCACGGTTCGGGGCCGAACCTGTCCGACAGCCCACGCACGCTGTTCATCAGCGCCTACCGCTCCGAGGACTGCTACCCGCTCGAGACCAGCCATGTTCCGAGCGAGCACGAGGGCGAATTGGTCCGCGGCGTGCGCACCAACCGGGTCCGCTGCACGCCCTTGGAGATGGCGTTCTCCGAGGTTCCGACCGGCGCCTCCTTCTTTGGGCAGCAGGCGCAGGAGGCCTCGTGAGCGTCCGGTCCTCCGATCAGGTCCAACGGGTCGCCTTCACGACCGACGCCGGAGTCGGCCCGCGCGCACTTCTCGGGCTCATCGTGCTCGAAACGGATCGGACAGTCGAGGCGGAGGTCCGCTCGCTCCGGCTCGACGGCGTCGCCCACCACGTCTCGCGAATCCCCATGGACGTGACGGTCACGGCGGAGACGCTCCGGGCCATGGAGGCCCGGATTCCCGTCGCCGCCGGCCTCCTGCCGCCGGCGTTCGGCTTCGATGCCATCGGCTACGCCTGCACCTCGGGCGCGACCCTCATCGGCGAGGACCAAGTCGCAGCGGCCGTCGGCCTTGCACATCCCGGCGTGCCCTGCACCGATCCGATCAGCGCCGCCCGCGCAGCATTCAGAATCCTCGGCGTCCGCTCCATCGGGCTCCTCACGCCCTACAACGCCGAGGTGACTCTCGGCATGGCCGCCCACTACGAGGACCGGGGAATCGAGGTGGCAGCGGTCGCCTCCTTCCTCGAGGAGGACGACAAC
>Ga0209753_1000981_pt1 | contig 12155 bp, 8 predicted proteins | sample METZYME_3_550m_FD_187550 | JGI IMG/M metagenome (GOLD analysis project Ga0209753, IMG submission 187550) | Marine microbial communities from oxygen minimum zone in mesopelagic equatorial Pacific - METZYME_3_550m (SPAdes) (version 2) | ecosystem: Environmental > Aquatic > Marine > Oceanic | place... | reverse complement strand
TGGTGTAGTTTCGTAAGTCGCATCTGCTCCAAAAGAAAGCAGACCGCTTTCTATGCGCTCAATTAAATTGGGACATCCGGCACCTACATTCAGGTCCCTACCTTTTTCGAAAAACTCATCCCAGAGTTTTTCTCCCAGGCTAAAATCATTTACATAAATCTCAAACCCTCCCTGCTTACTCCATCCAGAGCGTGCAATATACAAAGAAGTGTCATAATATTTCTTCCACTCCCCCCTGAAAAAACCAATACTGCTGATTCCTTCACCAAAAACCCGGGCAACAAGTTCTTCCGCTTTCGGCCCCTGGACGGCAAGCGGCCAAATGTCCGGTTCATGAACTTGAACATCAAACCCGAATCCGGTTGCCAGCCCCTTAGCCCAGAGCACTACGTCAGTATCGGCAATAGACAGCCACCAATGTTCTTGGCTGTGTTTGATTAGAATTGGGTCATTTATCATATAACCATTTTCATCACACAAAGGTGCATATAGACACTGCCCAATCTGAGCCCGGGAGATGTCCCTGGGGGTCATTAACTGTACTAGTTTTTGTGCGTCGGGACCAATAATTTCAACCTGTCGCTGACATGAAACATCCCACAACTGTACAGCCTCACACAGATGCCAGTAATCTTCTTCAAGCCCTCGAAATACTGCAGGCAACAGCATGTGGTTGTAAACAGTGTAGGCTTGTACTCCGCATGCCTCAACACGACTTGTAAATGGTGTGGTACGGGTTCTGTTGGAAATTAATAGCTCATGAGGCATGACTTTGTTTTTCTGGAGTTTAGAATCTCAGGTAATTTGCATTCTCTATGATTGTGGTTTTTACGAAACAAATATTCACAAACTAAAAAAAGTTGTAATTATCGTAAATTCAGCAACCCATTAACTTTTTAGTAGCTGAGATAATAGATTCAAGTCCCTGAAAAGATCAAGGACAATTTATGCGGGAATGGTAAATACAGGGGGGGTGCTCAAATTCAAACCACCAGTCACCGACTTTTCAGGAACAACCAGTTAAGTTCTAGCTAGAGCATTCAAAATTCAGGGGGTTAGCAGTTAATGCAAGTTTTTTTGCACATTAAATCAATAGAATTGCACAAACTGTTTTGGTTTCCAATGTCTTGAATAATCTCTTACTCTGCATAAACTAATTAGGCAATGACCGCCAAGTTATTTTAAACGGTGCGGTGTTTGTTATTGCCTTCAGACTAAATTGAAAATTTAAACAAACTTTAGCTTTTTTTAATTATGCCTTCTATAGGCCCTCAAATGTCAGCTGTAATGAGAAAAAGCTCTGAACTGACAGCAAGATTTTCATTTGCTGATACCCCGCTTTCGCGCGCCAGGGAACTTTATGCTCTAGAGCGGCGGTTCTGGAATTCAGGAGGTCCAAAAATTTCATGCATCATGGAAACAAAAGTTAAAGGACCGGTTGGACAGATACCAATCAGGATTTATCATCCGCAGCCGGGAAAACTTCTGTGTGTGCTGGTATACATGCATGGGGGAGGTTATGTGGTGGGCAGCATAGAAACACATGACCGTATAATGCGTGAATTGGCATTTCGTTCAGGATGTGCCGTGGTTGGTGTAGAGTACTCATTGTCTCCGGAACAGAAATTTCCTGTTGCCCTTGAAGAAACACAGTCAGTTTTAGAATGGCTGCAAAGAATCAGTTCCAATAAACAAGCCCGGGTTTATGGTCTGGAATCCGATAATATTGTCCTAGGAGGAGATTCCGCAGGTGCAAGTCTGAGTATCGGTACTGCACTGAATTGCGAGAATCGACTGTGCGGATTGTTGCTTTATTATGGATCGTACGGCCTTCGAGATTCATGTTCTTCTCGACTGTATGGTGGAAAAGATGACGGCATGGGAGAAAAAGAAAGGGATTTCTATCTTAAGTCCTACCTTCGTTCCGAAAAAGATTTGTCAGATTTACGTCTGGATGTACTTAGGGCCAGTATGCAAAAGATGCCGCCAACGTGTCTGATTTCTGCTGAAATGGATCCCTTTAGGGACGACAGCTTGGCTCTTGCATTTATGCTTGAGCAGTCAGGAGTCCCAGTAGATCATTATCTGCATAAAGGTGTATTGCACGGTTTTTTACACTACAGCCGCATGCTGGATGCAGCTGTAATCGCACTGGATCAGGGAGCCGATTTTTTAAAGATGTGCTTTCTGAAAAGCCTTTGATACTCATGACTTTTACAGTTATTCCATCTATATTCAGGACATGAATGCTAAGCTGTTTTATCAATCCAAAAAAATATAAAAACCGAGTAAAAGGTATATTTCAAGGAATCTTTTCCAATTCACTTATTATTCCTGAATAATAAAGTGTGTTTGTGAAACTATAAAGAATGCAATAATTACTCGGAAGTATTAATGCAACAATTCAATCAGTTACAGAAGTGATCCGGGATCATGCTGACAGGCAAAAGTATGTCCTGTATCGGCGGTTTGTAAAGGAGGATGGTCACGAACACAAGTATCTGGAACGGCCACAGGACAGCGCTCTGCAAAGGGACAACCTTGCTCAGTGATTTTCACCTCACGGGCAATCCCTGCCTGTGCCTCTCGTGTGGAGAGAGTGTCTTCAAGCCAGCCCTGGCGCATTTCAGGAACAGAAGAGAGCAGCAGTCTTGTATATGGATGGTAGGGAGGTTCAAATACTGCAGATTTAGGGCCCTGCTCTGCCACCCGACCAGCATATAAAACCACTACCTGGTCTGCAATACTTGCAACCGTATCGAGGTCGTGGCTGATGAAAAGATAGGTCAACTGCAATTCGGCTTGCAGCCGCTGAAGAAGATTTAGAATAGCCTGTGCAACAATTGTATCCAGAGCAGAAGTAACCTCATCGCAGATAACCAGTTCAGGTTCAGCTGCAAGAGCACGAGCTATGCAGATTCGCTGCTTTTCTCCCCCGGATAGTTCGTCAGGGAGACGGTCAATATAGCTTTCTGATAATTCGATTTGATCCAGTAATTCCACGGTACGTTTCTCCCGTTCTTTACCTTTCAAACCAAGGTAAAAACTGAGAGGCCTTCCAATTATATCGCGAACACGCTGGCGTGGATTCATTGCTACATCCGGCATCTGATATATCATCTGAACTTCCCTGAGCTGGTGTTTGTTTCTTTGTTTCAGTGCAGGAGGAAGCTCCCTATCATTAAAGCGGATGTTCCCGTTACGAGGCGGAAGTAATCCGGTAATAACCCTGGCTAGAGTGCTTTTTCCGCTTCCTGATTCACCAACTACTGCAACCGTCTGCCCCCGTGTCAATGAAAAAGAAACATTCTGAAGTATGTCAGGTCCGTTCAGGTATCCGGCTTTAATTGAATTGATTTTCAATAATTCCTCAGGCTGAGTTGTGCCTGAAGGCAGCTTTTCATGTCTTGTCCTAGCATCAAGTAATTCACTCGTATATTCCTGTTTTGGTGCATCCAATATTTGTCTTGTTGTTCCCATTTCTACCTGATTCCCGTAGCGCAACACCATTAGAGTGTCCGCAAGCTGGGCTACCACTGCTAGGTCATGCGTGATGTAGATGGCGGCAACATTCTGGAAGGTTACAACGTCCTTTATTGTCTTAAGTACTTCTATTTGAGTGGTAACATCAAGTGCAGTTGTAGGCTCATCAAAAACCAGCAAATCAGGACCGCAGGACATTGCCATGGCAACCATCATGCGCTGCAGCTGTCCTCCTGAAACCTGGTGAGGCCAACGCTCTCCGATACGGTCAGGATCCGGAAGATCGAGGCGTCTGTAAAGGCCACGACCCTTATTCTCTGCTTCATCCCTGGACATTACACCATGATCAACTGCGGCTTCGGTAAACTGGTTAAGAAGACGGTGTGCAGGATTAAAGGCAGCAGCAGCACTTTGTGCAACATAAGAAATCCTTGTACCGCGCAGTTTTCTTTTTTGTTCTTCTGAGGCAGATCGCAGTTCTATCCCGTCGAAAAGAATATTTCCTTCGGTAATTCGACATCCGTCACGAGCAAACCCCATTGAAGCCAATCCGATAGTGGATTTTCCTGCCCCCGATTCACCAATCAGTCCCAGTACTTCACCCCTCTTGAGCTGAAGATCTACACCGCAGACTATTTCCTGCCAGCCTTTTTCTGAAAACCCTTCTATTCTCAGGCCCTTGACTTCCAGCAATGGAATACTAGAACTTCTTTCATTATTGATTTGAACCTCAGCTGACATCTTTTAATCCGCTTGATTTATGAAGCATCCAATCCACCACAAAGTTCACTGCAACTGTCAGTAAAGCAATCGCACCAGCAGGCAGTAGCGGGGTTATGTCGTCATAAGTTATCAGAGTGGAGTTATCACGCACCATTGAGCCCCAGTCCGCAGTGGGGGGCTGAATACCCAGTCCCAGAAAACTGAGTGCTGAAATGAAGAGAAAAACAAAACAGAATCGCAGTCCAAACTCGGCAAGTAATGGAGCTGTGATGTTAGGCAGAATTTCCTTAAGCATTACCCATCCAAGTTTTTCGCCGCGCAGTCGCGCAACTTCAACATAATCCATCACTGCTACATTCATGGCTGTGGCACGAGCTATTCGGAATACCCTGGTAGAGTCAATTATCGCTATGGTTCCTATCAGATACGGCATCGAAGTTCCCAGTACAGATAGTATTAGCAGGGCAAAAATCAGAGCAGGAATAGCCATCAGCACATCGGTTATTCGGCTGAATAATTGATCAACCCAGCCCCCTAATGCTGCTGCAATCATGCCTGTAATGCTTCCAATAGAAAAACCTAAGAAAGTGATCAGGAGGGCTAGTCCTATAATATTGCGTCCACCGTAAATCAGCCGTGAAAGCATGTCCCTTCCAATATTGTCAGTACCAAGAAGGAACTTGTCAGACCACAATTCGTATGCCGCGCCTAGTATTTCTGTTTCCCCGTATGGCGCGAGTAGCGGTGCGAATATAGAAAACACCGCATAAATAAAGATTACCAGCAGCCCGAATTTTGCACTCAGCGGTGCGTCTAGAAAGATTTTGAAAAAATTTAACATTGAATTAGCGTGGGTGCAACAGTCTGGGGTTTGTAACAATTGAGATAATATCCGCAGACAAGTTAAGTAAAATATAAACTGTGGCAAAAATCATTGAGCAAGCCTGAACAACAGGAACATCACGCTTCGAAACACTGTCCACCATTAACTGTCCAAGTCCGGGATAAACAAATACAACTTCAACTACAACAACTCCTACCACAAGATAAGCCAGATTGATGGCAATCACATTTACGATTGGTGCCAGTGCGTTGGGTAAAGCGTGTCGGATGATGATTTTTGTAGGACGAATTCCCTTTAGACGTGCCATTTCAATGTATGGGCTGGCCAACAGGTTGATGATTGCTGCCCGTGTCATTCTCATCATGTGTGCCACCACAACCAGTGTGAGAGTAGCTGCAGGAAGCAACGAACGAAAAAGTTTATCTCCAATTGACAAGTCAGTACTGATGTTTGAAATACCGGGAAACCAGCCGAACTTTACTGCAAAAAAAAGTATCAGGATATAGGCAACAAAAAACTCAGGGAAAGAGATTGAAGTGAGTGTAAAGACGTTGACAGCACGATCGTAAAAGGAGTTGCGATATAAGGCCGCAAGTATCCCCAGCAGCAGTGAGAGGGGAACAGCAATAGCTGCTGCGAATCCACCCAGAAACAGCGTGTTGGAAAGGCGTATGCCGACCAGCTCAGATATCTCACGTTTATTTGCCAGCGAAACACCCATGTCCCCGCTTACCATTCCGGATAGCCAGTCCAGGTAGCGTAAATGAGCCGGTTTATCCAGTCCAAGTTCTGCCCTGAATACCCTTACAGTTTCAGGTGTTGCTCCCTGGCCCAGAATTGCTTCAGCCAGATCTCCTGGCAGCAGCTCTACTACAAATGCGATTATGAGTGAAATTACAAAAAGGCTGAGCAGGCCCAACGCGATGCGCTGGGCCACAATTTTGAGGATATTTTTCAATGTTCAAGGTACGCATCAAGCTTCATGGAGAAGGCTTGAACTGGTTTTATGGCCTAAAACTACCATCAAAACCATGTTATTTTCTACTAAGTACTTGTCAATTCTGACTTAAGCCATGTTACTTGCTGCATTAAACTTGATTAAGCAAACCACCAGCGTTCCATGAACCTCTGACCGTCCATGTCCCAGTTTCCTGCCAGTGTACCGTGCTTTACCTTATCTGACATTGCTATGACATAATTGGCAAACATGGGCACCACGACACCACCTTCATCACTGACGATCTGTTGCATCTCAAAGTACATTGATCGACGCTTATTCTGGTCTGTTTCTGCGCGTGCCTGGACCAACAGCGAGTCGAAACGATCATGCTTCCAGAAGGTATCGTTCCAATCTGCACCACCCATGTAGGCAGTTGAAAACATCCAGTCTTCAGTAGGGCGTCCACCCCAGTAACATGCGCCCCATGGTTTCTTCATCCACACGTTAGACCAGTAACCATCATTCGGTTCACGGATGACTTCGATATCAATTCCAGCCGCAGCAGCATGTTCCCTGTACAATACTGCAGCATCAACTGCTCCATTGAAAGCGGCGTCTGCTGCAGATAACTGAACCTTTATTCCTCCGGCCTTTTTGGCATAAAAACGGGCCTTGTCAGGATCATATTTCCTTTGAGGCAGTGTAGAGGCATGAAAAGGGTTTGAAGGCGCGATAGGATGATCGTTTCCTACAATTCCGTGCCCAAAGAGTACTTTTTCCACTACTTCCTCGCGATTAACAGCATGCTTAAGTGCCATACGGACATTATTGTCATCAAACGGAGAAGTATCTGTTCGCATAGGGAAGGTGTAATGCTTGGTTCCAGTAAACTCCTCAAGCCTAACCCCGGGCTTGCGGCCCAGCAGGTGGGCTGTTTTCAGATCCACTCGATCTATCGTGTCAACTTCTCCGGTCGTCAACGCATTGGTACGGGATGTGGGATCAATGATGGCCAGCATCTCAACTTCATCAAAATGAGCCTTTCCCGACTTGAAGTAGTTAGGATGACGGGCGAAGAAAGCACGAACACCAGGTTCAAAACTCTTAAGCACATAACCTCCGGTGCCGATGCCGTCAGTAGGTGAAATTTTACCTCCTTTGGAAGGCTTGATCGGAACATGATAATCAGAAGCAACATACATGAAGTCCGCGTTGCCTCCTTCAAGATCAAAAATCACACGATACTTCCCGTCTGTGTTCATTCCAACAACTTGCTTAAGCAGGGATTTTGCAGGTGATTTTGTTTCACCCATGTGATGCTTGAATGAAGCGATTACATCATCTGAATCCATGGTCTTGCCGTTGTGATACTCCACACCACGTCTAAGATTTATCACCCAGGTTTTGGCTCCATTTTTCGCTTCCCAGCTTTCAGCCAATTCAGGATTTATAGCTCCGGTATGATCTACCTCACCTAGGTGGTTGTGAATACCGTAGTCAACTCCAATGGTAAAATTATTTTCATATGTGGCCGGGTCCAGCGAATCTGTAGTCGAACCATGAGCAATTCCGAAACGCAGCCTGCCTCCACGCTTGGCTGCCTGGGCTTTATCAGCCCATGTCAGCAAAGTTCCAGCACTTGTACCTATGATGCCAAGGGCAATCAAGTGCTGGGCAAATTCACGGCGGGTAATTTTGCCTGTTACCAGTTCTTCTTTCATTTGGTTAATTTGATTATCCATAATCATCTCTCCGAATTAATCCTACATTTACGTCACTGCATACCAATTACAACAACTGAGTTTAGTTTACAGACGTTCTAAACAAATAGAATTGTTCAAAAACGCTTTGAACTTCAATTCAAACTTCAGGCTATGTTAAGATCTCTGTAACTGTCAAGAAAATAATATTTAATATCAATAATATTAAACACCATTCCTTGGGATGCTGAACTCCCAATTACGGGAAAAAACACGCTCTTCCCCCTCAAACACTTCCAGATTTGAGGTTACATGAAATTGTCCTGATGTGGCAGTCATTGATCCGGAGGCATCGGCACGGCACTGCCAGTCATCTCGCACTATGCCAGCGCTACGTTTGCAACTTACTATTAATGACAGTGGGTCGCCCTCAATTATAGAAACTGTGTCCTGACTGACATCTTCTATTTCCAATCCATCTTCCTTGAGACAGATTCTTCCGCTGTCAGTCTTTTCAGCAAGAGTAAAACAATCCTCAATCAAATCATGCTTCACAGTCCGATATCGACAGGGTGATCGCATGATTTCATTTTCCAGCGGTGGTGAACACTCAGGTTCATCAAAGTCAGGAAGCATGGCGTCTTCAGGTCTGGCTGTTCTGAAAGGAAGATCGATACATGTTTCCTCTCCAGGTAAAACTGCAAGCTCTACAGGTTCTGGACTGCACCAGGCGTGAAGCGTGTAAGAAGAAGAAAGGGCTATTCTCCAGCGATGTCCCTGTTTTAGAGCATGAGCGCAGGCGTTAAGCCGTAATGCCGCATTGAATTGCTCTCCCGGAATCAGCGGCTCAGCCGCTTCATGACCGTTTCTATGGGTAAGGTTGAGCAACCCCCAACTCACTAAAAGTGAAGTTCCATCCGGAGCCACATCACACAGACGAACAGCAAGCAGAGCTTCCGGTTTGTCACTGGTCATTACAAGTTTAATTTCAGGATTGCCTAATATTTCCATACCTTCAGCTAAAGGCTCAGAAGTAAAGCACAGTGACCTGGAATCAGCTAAACGCTGATCTCCAGGAAAGTCTCCCGGAATACCCATTGGAAACCACATTCCGCTCTCAAATCCAACTGCATGTATTTTCGGGAAGTAAATGGGTTCTTCAGCATTTGAATTTTTTGTCAAACCATTGCCGCATAAATACAGGCATCTTGATTCAGGATTTTCCGGAGGCCAATTGGGCTCTGCTACCCAACGTCCAGGACGCTCTTCATGAAATGTTTTGGGTACAATACTTTCCTCCATCCAAACACGCAGTACAGGTTCATTCATAATACCTGTGTCCCGGCCCTTGAGCCAGTAATCCCACCAGCGCAGACATTCCTGGGCAAAACCGATCTGAGGTGCCGGAAATGCACGCTGAGGATATTCGTGAGCCCAAGGACCGATAAGTCCTTTACGCGGACATGAAAGTCCGGAAAGCAGTCGCGGAATGGCATTGCTGTATGGATCAGCCCAGCCTCCCACGGCATATACGGCACACTTAACAGCTGAAAAATCTTCACAGATCGAACCGTGTTTCCAGTATGAGTCTCTGAGAGGATGGTTCAACCATTCTTTAATCAGGCATGGTGTCTGCTCCAGACGATCAAGCCATTTTTCTCGCCACACATCGCCAAGTACTTCCGGGTCTGGAGGTCGGGCATTCCAGGCAAGCATGGTTGTAGCCCAGCCAAGCATGTCGGTGGTCAGTATGCACCCTCCCTTATAATGCACATCATCGGAATAGCGATCGTCTGTAGAGCAAACAGTGATTATGGCCTTCAGGGAGGGGGGACGTAGCGCTGCAACTTGAAGTGAATTGAATCCTCCCCATGATTTGCCCATCATTCCCACAGTTCCGTCACACCATGGCTGCTCTGCCAGCCAGGCTATCACGGAGACAGCATCTTCCAGTTCCTGTGGCAGATATTCGTCCAGCATCACTCCATCTGAATCACCGCTCCCGCGCATATCCACTCTAACAGCCGCGTATCCGTATCCTGCGAAATAAGGATGATAGATTGAGTCCCGTATTGCTGTACCGTCGTTTTTGCGGTAGGGAATATATTCCAGTATCGCTGGGACAGGATGCTTTTCTGAATTTTCAGGAAGCCAGATTCTGGCTGCAAGCCTGCATCCGTCCGGCATTGGAATCCAAATATGCCGTATAGTGTTTATCTTAAATGGGGAATCAGTGTGAATTTTCATATCGATTTAATTCAGAAAAAGCTGTCAATTAACTTTAGATTTTTGCAAAAACAATCAGTGAGGCACTTTACAAATTTGAGTTGAATAATTTTCTTCGTTGAATCTGTTCAGATTAAACTAGAATGCCACGTAGAATAACGGATAATGATAATAATATCAGCAAGCCAATTGCAAATTTGCGGAAAGACTCAGGAGATGATTTAACAAATCCACGGTGTCCGAGAGCAACCCCAACAACTAAAGGAAACAAAATAAGAACGCTGCGTGCCAGTAACTCGTTTGAAAGAAGATTTTGGCTTCCGGAAAGGACCGGAAAAGGGTCATGAAATTTTTTCGCAAAAATACCTGGAGGTCTCAATGAAACGGGGTTCCCAAGTTTTCTGAGAAAGAAACGTAATTTTAAAGGGGTGAGGCGTTCCTGGGAACGCCTTGGTATTGGTCAGGAGGCGGCGATCTTAATTGCTCTTTTCAGCCAACTCTGGAGAATCTTAATCTCCTCTTTTGTAGTTGCCTCGATGGATTCCTTCGAATTTTTGATGTAAACGCGAATAAGGTCAGGATCGTTGTGGTAGTGAATCACCAGTCCTGATTTACAGGGGCCTTCTTCCTTACAGTTGAAAAGGACACTATTCACATTGATGTCGAGCATTATGTTAATGTCACGTTTCAGGAAGAGATCGAAATCGACCCTTTTCATTTCCATGGTGGTGATGTTGTCATCGGAGACAAAGTTACACTTATAGCTTTCACATTTCACATCGGGGAAATTGGTTCCTTTGAAGATCAAATCATAAACACCGATTCCAAGTTGTGAGGTTTTATCCTGGGCATACAGGCCATTGAAAGTAATGCTCACCATGAATACCGCCATCAAAAAGGTTCTCATCGTGTTATTCCTTTAAGGAGTTGAAATTAATAAAAACATAAAATTAATCAGATCGTCTATCATAGTAACAGGAAATTAAAATCGGTCAAGAAAATTTTTCAGGGCATCAGAGGAGCACTTAGTTTCAGTCACAGGTTTGATATATTGAGAGATTCGGGTTTTGAAGCTAACAGAAAACAGAGTCTCCGGTATGACACTGGTCATAACAAGATTAATTTCAGGATTGCCTAATATTTCCATACCTCCATCTGTAGGCTCAGAAGTAACGCACAGTGACCTTGAATCAGCTAAACACTGATCTCCAGTAAATTCTCACAGAATAACAATAGGAAGCCACTTTCCGCTCTCAAATCCAACTGCATTTATTATCGGGAAGCAAATGGATGCTTCAGCAGAGGTTCTTTACAAATTTGAGTTGTATAATTTTCTTCATTGATTCTGTTCAGTTCAAACTAGAAGACCACGTACAATAACGGCTAATGATAATAATATCAGCAAGCCAATTGAAAATTTACGGAAAGATTCAGGAGATGATTTAACAAATCCGCGGTGTCCGACAGCAACTCCAACAACTAAAGGGAACAAAAAAAGGACGCTGCGCGTCAGTAACTCGTTTGAAAGAAGATTTTGGCTTCCGGAAAGGAGTGTTGCATAGATATCTGAGCAGAATAAAAACGCCACAATAGTCGCCCGTAAAACTTCTGCACGGATTGAACCGGAAAGCAGGAATAAAACTATCGGTAAACCTCCGATTCCTGCTGCCCCGTTCACAAGCCCGGAAAAACCGCCAACAACCAGTAATCGTTTTCTGCCACCCTCGCTGCGAATCCGGACATTTTTCCACAACAAAAAACAGGCAACCAGAACAAGTCCGGATATGGTGAAGCGGACAGGGTCCTGCGGAACCTCAGCTAAAAACAATAATCCTGCAGGTGTTCCTGCAAATATTCCTAAAACAAGCCAGTTCAATTTTTGCCAATCTATCGACCTCCAAACCATTGGCAGCATGAACACGCTTGCTGCTATTTCCAGCAAAAAAGCAGTTGGCACCACTTCGGCAGGAGGTAAAATCAATGACAAACTGGTAACCGTAAGAGCCGAAAAACCAAAACCACTGTATCCACGAATAACAGCAGCAATTAAGATTGCTAAAAAAGCGTAAAAAAGCATTCCCGGACTCAGTCCCGTCCATACCTGCAACTCCAACAACATTCTTAAAGTACCTTTTTGGAAGAGTGATAATCTTCAGACCTGCGCACTTCCTCAACAAGCCAATCCTTGAAAAGATGCACTAATGGTTTTCGCAGGGATTTTTCCGGATAAACCAGATAG
>Ga0209753_1000979_pt1 | contig 12158 bp, 9 predicted proteins | sample METZYME_3_550m_FD_187550 | JGI IMG/M metagenome (GOLD analysis project Ga0209753, IMG submission 187550) | Marine microbial communities from oxygen minimum zone in mesopelagic equatorial Pacific - METZYME_3_550m (SPAdes) (version 2) | ecosystem: Environmental > Aquatic > Marine > Oceanic | place... | reverse complement strand
CTACATTCAATGGTCAACTGATATATCGAGTGTAGTAAATACTATTCCAATGACAAATACTTCTGGTATTACTTGGGTTAGTAATTCATCAATACCAAATCAAGCGGAAGGAACAAAAGTTTATTTTAAAGTCTTTGCTGAAGGAGACAATAATGATATTACGGAGACTTACAGATATATGTTTGAAGTTAAGGCCAATGTTCTTTGTACACCATCCATGAATTGTGACTATAATGATGGGTTTCAGTTAGTTCAAGTAGGCGATATAAATAATCCTTCAGGATGTGAAGGTTATGGAGATTTTATGGATTTATCAACTGATTTGGAGCAAGGGTCAAATAATCAGATGACTGTTACAACAGGCTATGGTGATCAGTATGTAAAAGTTTGGATAGATTACAATGATGATTTAGATTTTACCTCAGATGAGGTTGTTATAGATAACTATGTAATTGCACCTGGTCAGGCTGGTGGGTCATATACTGAAACAATTGATTTCGTAATTCCTGAAAATGCTGCTCTAGGAGAGCATATTTTAAGGGCTAAAGCTAACTGGAGTGCTGATGTTCCTGCAGATGCATGTACTGAAACAACCTATGGGGAAACAGAAGATTATATGGTAAACATTGTTGAATCGTCCTTAGGATTGATTGAAAATAATTTTCAGTATAAACCTTTAGTATATCCAAATCCTACTGTTGGAAATTTCTCAATTGATTTAGGAACTATTTATAATAATGTAACAATAACATTAACCGATATAAATGGAAGAATAATCCAATTCAAGAATACTCTAAATGGAAGATTCTTTGACTTAGAAATAGATAATTCATCAGGTATGTATCTTTTAATAGTTGAATCTGGAAAAAACAGAGCTGTAATTAAAATTATTAAGAATTAGAAGTTATAATTATTGGATATGAAAATTACCTCTAATTTTAAGTGCAGCAGCAATTATATCTACTCTAGAGATTATTCCTAAAATTCTATTTGAAAGCATTACTGGAAATCTTTTTCTTTTTAATCTTAAAAATTTTTCAGCGGCATCAAAAATTGTTTCATTAGGTGAAATATAATCTACATTTTTGGTCATATACTTTGAAACAGTAGTCCTTGACATTGGCATATTGAAATATTTACTATCAATAATTTGCTTCATTATATCTGTTTCTGATATAATACCAATTAATTTTCCAGACTTATTTATTACAGGAGCCCCAGATATCTTCTTTTCTAGTAAAACTCTTTTTACTTCAAATATAGAGTCTGATTTACGGAATGAAATTACTTCTTTAGACATATAATCTTTAACTAGAATATTTTGTAAAGATTTTCTAACTATTTTTTTAGATGGGCTCTTAAAGTTAATCACTGGCATAAACATAAAATACAAAAAAAAATTGAATTTACTTTTTAAATTGTTGATTATCAACATTTAACAACAAGAAATATTACAATTTTATATTCGTAATATTCAATTTTTTAACTATTCAATAAAAAATTTATTTTTTTCAAAAAAAAACCTATATTTATCATCCTTAATTATTAAAAACAAATCAGTTATGAAAAAATTTTTATTTCTTTTAATTGTTGTTTTTACACTCTCGTGTAATCAAAATGATAATAAATCTTCTCACGAAAATATGATGGTTCTTCTAGTAAATTACGAATTACAAGACATGAGTCTTGAAGATCATGCAAAGCTTGGATCTGATGTTTCGCCAAATTTTAAACCAGAGAATGTTGATGGTCTTATTGGAAAGACTTTTATTGGAAATGTAGATGCTGGAGTTTTCGGTGGTGTATACTATTTTAAAAGTAAAGAATCTGTTGACACATATTTAGATTCTGAACTCTGGAAAGGAGTTGTTGCTCATCCAAACTTAGTGAATTTCACAACAGAAGTTTACGGAGTAGCTCCAATTACGGTATCTAATGGAATACCTGTCCTATAAAATTATATTTAAAATTTTGATAAAAATATGGCTATTATTCGGGCCCCATTTCAGCTACTTTTTATTGCAATTGCATATTGGCATAGTAGGTAGAATAATACAATAAATTTCTACTGATTTTACTTCCCTGAAAAAAAAGCAGCAATTTAGTTGCTTAATTAACCATAAAAAATTATATTTGCGCTCATTTTAAAGCAATAAAAAAACTATACTATGGCAAAGGAAAAATTTGATCGTTCGAAACCGCACCTAAATATAGGTACAATTGGACACGTAGATCACGGAAAAACTACACTTACTGCTGCTATTACTTCTGTATTGGCAAATGCTGGTTTATCAGAGAAAAGAGAATTTGATTCAATTGATAATGCACCTGAAGAAAAAGAAAGAGGTATTACAATTAACACAGCTCACGTTGAGTATGCGACAGAAAATCGTCATTATGCACACGTTGATTGTCCTGGTCACGCCGACTATGTAAAGAATATGGTTACTGGTGCTGCCCAAATGGATGGAGCTATTCTTGTTGTTGCTGCAACAGATGGCCCAATGCCACAAACACGTGAGCACATCCTTTTAGGTCGTCAGGTTGGTATTCCTAGAATTGTTGTATTTATGAACAAAGTTGATATGGTTGATGACGAAGAGTTATTGGAACTAGTTGAAATGGAAATTCGTGAATTATTAACATTCTATGAATATGATGGAGATAATACTCCTGTTATAGCTGGGTCTGCATTAGGAGCTCTAAATGGTGAGCAAAAATGGGTTGATTCACTTATGGAATTAATGAAAAATGTTGATACATGGATTGAATTACCTAAGCGTGATGTTGAGAAGCCTTTCTTAATGCCTATTGAGGATGTTTTCTCAATTACAGGTAGAGGTACTGTAGCAACTGGTAGAATTGAAACAGGTGTTGCAAATACTAGTGATTCAGTTGATATCATTGGTATGGGAGCAGAGAAATTAACTTCTACTGTTACTGGTGTTGAAATGTTTAGAAAGATATTAGATAGAGGTGAAGCTGGTGATAATGTTGGTATTTTGTTAAGAGGTATTGAAAAAACTGATATTAGAAGAGGAATGGTGATTTGTAAGCAAGGATCTGTTACTCCACATAAGAAATTTAAGGCGGAAGTTTATATTTTAAAGAAAGAAGAAGGAGGAAGACATACTCCATTTCATAACAACTACAGGCCTCAGTTTTATGTCAGAACAACTGATGTTACAGGAACAATTGAATTACCATCTGGTGTTGAGATGGTTATGCCCGGAGATAATTTAACAATTAATGTTGAATTAATTGAGTCAATTGCAATGAGTGTTGGATTACGTTTTGCTATTCGTGAAGGTGGTAGAACAGTTGGTGCTGGACAGGTAACTGAGATCGTAGAATAATAAAATCCATAAATATTTAATGTTAAGGTATTTTGTTTTACTAACGAAATACCTTGATTTATGTTTACGGGTTTAGCTCAGTTGGTAGAGCACTGGTCTCCAAAACCAGGTGTCGGGAGTTCGAGTCTCTCAACCCGTGCAAGAAAAATAACATGTTAGGAATTTTAAAATATTTTAAAGAATCATACGGAGAACTAAAAAATCACGTTAGTTGGCCAAGCTTTAATGAAGGTTTAGAATTAACAGTATTAGTTGGAGTGTTTTCAATAATTTTTTCTTTGATCATATGGGCATTGGATAGTGTTTTTAGCAGAATTATTAAAGAATATTTTAATTTGATAAATTAATATCAATGGCAGAGAACAATTCAGAAAATAAGTGGTATGTTGTTAGAGCTGTTAGTGGCCAAGAAAACAAGATTAAAACCTATATTGAAAATGAAATTTCTAGATTAGGCATGAATAGTTTTGTAGAGGAAATTCTTGTTCCACAAGAAAAAGTTGTCCAAATAAGAAACGGAAAGAAGGTTACAAAAGATAAAACATATTTTCCTGGTTATATCATGATTAAAGCCAATCTGTCTGGAGAAATTCCACATATAATCAAATCTATAACAAATGTTATAGGTTTTTTAGGAGAAACTAAGGGTGGAGAGCCTATTCCTATGAGACAGGCTGAAGTAAATAGAATGCTAGGAAAAGTAGATGAATTGTCTCTTCAGGATGAATCAAATATTATTATTCCATTCACTCATGGTGAAAATGTTAAAGTTATTGATGGACCATTTAATGGATTTGATGCAACAATTGAAAAAATAAATGAAGAAAAAAGAAAACTTGAAGTAATGGTTAGAATTTTTGGGAGAAAAACTCCTTTGGAATTGAGCTATATGCAAGTTGAAAAGTTATAAAAATAAATATTACAGAGACTTATGATTTTATTGCTTTCAAATTTAAAATCATAAAAACTTAATTAATATTATGCCAAAAGAAATAGGTAAAGTTATCAAGTTACAAGTTAGAGGTGGTGTTGCTAATCCTTCTCCTCCTGTAGGTCCTGCCTTAGGAGCAGCTGGTGTCAACATCATGGAATTTTGTAAGCAATTTAATTCAAGAACTCAGGATAAGCCTGGAAAGATATTGCCTGTAGTTATTACTATTTATAAGGATAAATCTTTTGAGTTTGTAATAAAAACTCCACCTGCAGCAGTTCAATTAAAGGAAGCTGCAAAAGTAAAAAAAGGATCTGGAGAGCCTAATATTAATAAAGTTTCAAAAGTATCTTGGGATCAGATAAAGAAAATTGCTGAGGATAAAATGGTAGATTTAAATGCATTTACCGTTAAATCAGGAATGAAAATGATTGCTGGTACTGCAAGATCAATGGGAATAAATGTTAAAGGAGGGCAACCACCTAAATAATTTGAATTTAGAATGAGCAAATTAACAAAAAACAGAAAATCTGTAATTGAAAAAATTGATAATAGTGAACTATATTCATTAGAAGAGGCATGTACCCTATTAAAGGATATAACTACTACAAAATTTGATAGTTCAGTAGATTTAGCTATTAGGTTAGGAGTTGATCCCAAAAAAGCTAATGAAATGATTAGAGGAGTTGTTTCTTTGCCTCATGGTACAGGTAAAGATGTGAAAGTTTTAGCTTTGGTTACACCAGATAAGGAAGATGAAGCAAAAAAAGCAGGTGCAGATTATGTAGGTTTAAATGAATATATAGAGAAAATAAAAAAGGGATGGACTGATGTAGATGTTATAGTTACAATGCCTAGTGTTATGGGTAAGTTGGGCCCATTGGGCCGTGTATTAGGCCCAAGAGGCTTAATGCCAAACCCAAAAACTGGAACTGTAACTATGGATATTGGTAAGGCTGTTTCCGATGTTAAATCAGGTAAAATAGATTTTAAGGTTGATAAAGCTGGAATTATTCATGCTGCTGTTGGGAAAGTTTCTTTTGCTGCTGATAAAATAGCTGGAAATGCCAATGAATTAATTCAAACAATAATTAAGCTTAAGCCAAATTCATCCAAGGGAACTTATTTGAAGAGTATTTATATTTCTTCAACTATGAGTCCAAGTTTAGCAATAGACCCAAAAATTTAGAATTGAATTATGACAAGAGAAGAAAAATCTAAAGCAATTACTGAGATAAAAGATGTGTTATCTCAAAATGGGATTATTTATTTGACGGATATTTCTGGACTTAATTCTATAGAAACATCTAATTTAAGAAGACTATGCTTTAAATCAGGAGTTAAACTTGAAGTAATGAAGAATACACTTCTTGAACAAGCAATGACAGCTTCGGATAAAGATTTTGGCGATCTTTTAGAAACTCTTAAAGGAAATACTTCAATAATGTTATCTGATGTTGGAAATGCTCCAGCAAAGGTTATTAAAGATTTTAGAAAGAAATCTGAAAGACCTATTTTAAAGGGTGCAATTATTGAAAATGACATATACTTGGGTGATGAACAATTAGAACTTTTATCCTCAATAAAATCAAAAGAAGAGATTATTGGAGAAATAGTTATATTATTACAATCACCAGTAAGAAATATTATTTCAGCATTAAAATCTAGTAGTAGCAAATTATCAGGAATTATTCAGACTCTGTCTAATAGAGAAGAAAAATCATCTGATAAGCAGGCTTCTACCGAGGCACCTACTGAGGAGGCTTCTACTGAGGTAGCACCTACTGAGGATGACTCTGAAGAAACGAATAAGGAAGAAAATTAAATATTAACAAAAATTACATAAAAATAGAAAAATGGCAAATTTAAAAACATTCGCAGAAAAGTTAGTTAACTTATCAGTAAAAGAGGTAAGTGAATTAGCTGATATTTTAAAAGATGAATACGGAATAGAACCAGCCGCAACGGCTGTAGCAGCTCCTACTGGTGGAGCAGCTGCAGGTGATGCTGCTGCTGGAGATGAAGGCAAATCAGAATTTGATGTGATTCTTAAAACAGCTGGAGGTTCAAAGCTTGCTGTAGTTAAACTGGTTAAAGAACTAACTGGTTTAGGTTTAAAAGATGCTAAGGAATTAGTAGATGGAGCACCTAAGACTGTAAAGGAAGCTGTTGGCAAGGATGAAGCTGAAGGAATGAAAAAATCATTAGAAGAAGCTGGTGCTGAGGTTGAACTTAAATAAGTTCAACATATAAAAGTTCATAGGCATAGATGTTAAGAATTTATCTTAACATCTATGCCTATTCGTGCTTAAAGATAAACGTAACATATTTTAAAATTTAAACTTATATAAATAGATGTCATCAAAAAGAGCAGAAAGAGTTAATTTTTCATCAATAAAAAACTCAATTAATTATCCTGACTTCTTAGATATTCAGATTAAATCATTTAAAGACTTTTTTCAATTAGAAACTAAGTCTGAGGAAAGAGAAAATGAAGGTTTATATAATACCTTTATGGATAATTTTCCAATTTCTGATACTAGAAATCAATTTGTGTTAGAATTTATAGATTATTTTGTTGATCCTCCTAGATATAATCTTCAAGAATGTATTGAAAGAGGCTTAACTTATAGTGTACCATTAAAGGCAAGATTAAAATTGTATTGTACTGATCCGGAACATGAAGATTTTGAAACAATTGTTCAAGATGTGTACTTGGGTACTATTCCTTACATGACACCAAGTGGGACATTTTGTATAAATGGTGCTGAAAGGGTTGTTGTTTCACAATTACATAGATCCCCTGGTGTATTTTTTGGACAATCATTTCATGCAAATGGAACTAAATTATACTCTGCTCGTGTAATTCCATTTAAAGGATCATGGATTGAATTTGCTACAGACATAAACAGCGTCATGTACGCATATATTGATAGAAAGAAAAAATTACCTGTAACTACCTTATTTAGGGCAATAGGATATGAAAGAGATAAGGATATTCTCGAAATATTTGATTTAGCTGAAGAAATCAAGGTTTCTAAAAATAATTTAAAAAAGTATTATGGCAGAAAATTAGCTGCCCGTGTTTTAAATACTTGGCATGAGGATTTTGTAGATGAAGATACTGGAGAGGTTGTTTCAATTGAAAGGAATGAAGTTTTACTTGATAGAGACACTGAAATTGACAAGGAAAATGTTCAACAAATTATAGAAGCTGAAATTAAGACAGTTTTAATTCACAAGGAGAGTAATCAAAAAGGTGAATATGCAATTATTCACAATACTCTCCAAAAAGATCCTACAAATTCAGAAAAAGAAGCAGTTGAACATATTTACAGACAACTGAGAAATGCTGAGCCTCCAGATGAAGAAACAGCTAGAGGAATTATTGATAAGTTATTTTTTAGTGATCAAAGATATAAATTAGGCGAGGTTGGTCGATATAGAATGAACAAAAAATTAGGACTTGATATTGGCATGGACAATCAAGTTTTAACTACTGAGGATATCATAACAATAATAAAGTATTTGATTGAATTAATAAATTCTAAGGCTGAGATAGATGATATAGATCATTTATCTAATAGAAGAGTAAGAACTGTAGGAGAACAATTATCTACTCAGTTTGGTGTTGGATTAGCAAGAATGGCAAGAACTATAAGGGAAAGAATGAATGTAAGAGATAATGAGGTCTTTACTCCAATAGATCTGATAAATGCAAAAACTCTTTCCTCTGTTATAAATACATTTTTTGGAACAAATCAATTGTCTCAGTTTATGGATCAAACTAATCCATTAGCAGAGATTACTCATAAGAGAAGATTATCTGCATTAGGACCAGGAGGTCTTTCTAGGGAACGAGCTGGTTTTGAAGTTAGAGACGTTCATTACACACATTATGGAAGACTTTGTCCAATTGAAACACCAGAAGGACCTAATATTGGATTAATCTCTTCACTTAGTGTATTTGCTAAGATCAATGGCATGGGATTCATTGAAACTCCTTACAGAAAGGTTAATAATAGAAAAGTTGATATAAAATCAGAACCTATTTATTTAAGTGCTGAAGAAGAAGAAGAGAAGTTGATTGCACAATCAAATGTTCAGATTGATAAAAAAGGTAAGATTGTTGATGACATGATAATTGCAAGAATGGAAGGTGATTTTCCTGTAATCGAATCTAATAAAGTTCATTATACCGATGTAGCTCCAAATCAAATTGCTTCCATATCCGCTTCTTTAATACCTTTTTTAGAACATGATGATGCCAATAGAGCATTAATGGGATCAAATATGATGAGGCAAGCAGTTCCATTACTTTTGCCAGAATCACCAATAGTTGGCACTGGTCTTGAAAGACAAGTAGCATCAGACTCAAGGATTCTTATTAATGCAGAAGATAATGGGAGAGTTGATTATGTTGATTCTGATAAAATTATTATAACCTATAGTAGAAATCAAGAGCAAATGTTGACAAGTTTTGATTCAGGAACTATAACATATAATCTAACAAAATTTAAGAAAACAAATCAGGGAACCTGTGTTAATCTTAAACCGATTGTTTCTAAAGGTGATAAGGTAGTTAAAGGTCAAGTTTTATGTGAAGGTTATGCTACAAATGATGGAGAATTAGCTTTGGGTAGAAACATTAAAGTTGCATTTATGCCATGGAAAGGGTATAATTTTGAAGATGCAATTGTTATTTCAGAAAAAGTTGTAAGAGATGATATTTTTACATCAATTCATATTGATGAATATTCAATTGAAGTAAGAGACACAAAATTAGGAAATGAAGAGTTAACTAATGATATACCAAATGTATCTGAAGAAGCCACCAAAGATTTGGATGAAAATGGTATGATTAGGATTGGAGCTGAAATTAAGCCTGGAGATATATTAATTGGAAAAATTACTCCAAAAGGTGAAAGTGATCCTACCCCAGAGGAAAAACTCCTTAGAGCAATATTTGGAGATAAAGCAGGAGATGTTAAAGATGCTTCTTTAAAAGCACCACCTTCATTAAATGGTATAGTAATTGACAAGAAACTTTTTGCAAGGGCAATAAAAGATAAAAGAAAAAGACTACAAGATAAAGATGATATAAAAGAATTAGAGAGGATTTATGATGAAAAATTTGAAGACTTAAGAAAAGTTTTAGTTAAAAAATTATTTAAAGTACTATCTGGGAAAACATCACAAGGGATATTCAATGATTTAGGAGAAGAAATCTTTCCTAAGGGAAAGAAATTTACATTAAAGATGTTAAATACTGCTGATGATTACGCTCATTTAGTTGCAGGAAAATGGTCTGGAGATGCTAAAACAAATACTACTGTCTCTCATATTATCCATAATTATAAGATTAAAGAAAATGATCTTCAAGGATCATTGAGAAGAGAAAAATTTACAATTTCTGTTGGGGATGAATTACCACCAGGAATTATAAAATTAGCTAAGGTATATATAGCCAAGAAGAGAAAATTAAAGGTTGGAGATAAAATGGCAGGGAGACATGGAAACAAAGGTATTGTAGCCAAAATTGTAAGAGAAGAAGATATGCCATTCTTAGAAGATGGAACCCCTGTAGATATAGTTTTAAATCCACTTGGAGTTCCTTCAAGAATGAATATAGGTCAGATTTATGAAACAGTTCTAGGATGGGCAGGAAAGAATCTTGATAAGAAGTATTCAACTCCAATTTTTGATGGAGCTTCATTAGATGAAATTAATGAAATCACTAGTAAGGCTGGTGTTCCTAAATTTGGTCACACTTATTTATATGATGGTGGAAGTGGTGAAAAATTTGATCAAGCAGCTACTGTTGGAGTTATATATATGTTAAAACTAGGGCATATGGTTGATGATAAGATGCATTCAAGATCAATTGGGCCATATTCTCTTATCACTCAACAACCACTAGGAGGTAAAGCACAATTTGGTGGACAGAGATTTGGAGAGATGGAAGTATGGGCATTAGAAGCATATGGAGCATCAAGTACTTTAAGAGAAATATTAACAGTTAAATCTGATGATGTTGTAGGAAGAGCTAAAACTTATGAATCTATAGTCAAGGGTGATTCTATGCCAAATCCTGGACTGCCAGAATCATTTAATGTATTAATGCATGAGCTTAAGGGACTAGCATTAGATATAAGATTAGAAGAATAATTTATTAACAATAATTATTATCCATTTATTATGGCAAGAAAACAAGTAAAAAAAGCTTTGAAATTTAATAAGATTTCTATAGGACTTGGATCACCTGAGTCAATTCTAGCTGCTTCAAGGGGAGAGGTTTTGAAACCAGAAACTATAAATTACAGGACACATAAGCCTGAAAGAGATGGTCTATTTTGTGAAAGAATTTTCGGACCTGTTAAGGATTTTGAATGTGCATGTGGAAAATATAAAAGAATAAGATATAAAGGAATAGTTTGTGATAGATGTGGTGTTGAAGTTACTGAGAAAAAGGTAAGAAGAGATCGAGTTGGTCATATAAATCTTGTTGTTCCTGTAGCCCATATCTGGTATTTTAGATCACTTCCTAATAAGATAGGTTATTTACTTGGATTGCCTTCGAAGAAACTAGATATGATTATATATTACGAGAGATATGTAGTTATTCAACCTGGTATTGCTGTAAATATTGAAGGAGAGCCTGTTAGTAAGATGGATTTTTTAACAGAGGAAGAGTATTTAAATATTTTAGAGACATTACCTTCAGAAAACATGTATTTAGATGATGAGGATCCAGAAAAATTTATTGCAAAAATGGGAGCAGAGTGTCTTATTGATCTACTTTCCAGAATTGATTTGCTTGAGCTTTCTTACGAATTAAGAGATAAGGCAAATAATGAAACTTCTAAACAAAGAAAGACTGAAGCATTAAAGAGACTTCAAGTAGTTGAATCATTTAAAGAAGGGAATCTAAATAGAGAGAATTTGCCTGAGTGGATGATAATGAAGGCTGTTCCAGTAATTCCCCCAGAACTAAGGCCATTAGTTCCACTTGATGGAGGTAGATTTGCCACCTCAGATTTAAATGATCTTTATAGAAGAGTAATTATAAGGAATAATAGATTAAAAAGATTAATTGAAATCAAAGCCCCTGAAGTTATTTTGAGAAATGAGAAGAGAATGCTTCAAGAATCAGTTGATTCTTTATTTGATAATACAAGGAAATCATCTGCTGTAAAAACTGAGTCAAATAGACCATTAAAATCACTTTCAGATTCATTGAAAGGAAAGCAAGGTAGATTCAGGCAAAATTTATTAGGCAAACGTGTTGATTATTCTGCAAGGTCAGTTATTGTTGTTGGACCTGATTTAAAATTATTTGAATGTGGACTCCCTAAGGATATGGCTGCAGAACTATATAAGCCTTTTATTATTAGAAAGTTAATGGAAAGAGGAATAGTAAAAACTGTAAAATCTGCAAGAAAAATTATTGATAGAAGAGATCCAGTTGTTTGGGATATTCTGGAAAATGTTTTAAAGGGGCACCCTGTATTATTAAATAGGGCACCTACATTACACAGATTGGGAATACAAGCATTTCAGCCAAAATTAATTGAAGGGAAAGCTATACAATTGCATCCGCTAGTATGTACAGCATTTAATGCTGATTTTGATGGAGATCAGATGGCAGTGCACCTCCCGCTTGGGCCAGAAGCAATTCTTGAAGCTCAACTCTTAATGTTAGCATCTCATAATATTTTGAATCCTGCTAATGGTTCTCCAATTACTGTTCCATCCCAAGATATGGTTTTAGGTTTATATTATATGACAAAACTAAAAATATCAGATAAAGAAGTTAATGTAATTGGCGAAGGTTTAACTTTTTATTCACCAGATGAGGTAATTATTGCATA
>Ga0209753_1000976_pt1 | contig 12175 bp, 14 predicted proteins | sample METZYME_3_550m_FD_187550 | JGI IMG/M metagenome (GOLD analysis project Ga0209753, IMG submission 187550) | Marine microbial communities from oxygen minimum zone in mesopelagic equatorial Pacific - METZYME_3_550m (SPAdes) (version 2) | ecosystem: Environmental > Aquatic > Marine > Oceanic... | reverse complement strand
AAACACAATAATAATGTAAAAAAAAAGCAGCAACTTTTTTTCGGCATTAATTTATGGAAGCAGGCAAAAAGGCTTTTCGATAAAACTTCGTACTTCATCTGATTTTTATAATTAATCATTTGTTTGTAGTGCAAATAAAAACTGTTTGTGATACAAAGTATGTTCGGCGGTTAGCCATTAAAGGTTAACATTCCAAAAAGAATTAAGAAAATGCGGTAGGCAGTTTACGGCTGACTGTCAGTATGTTTTCAACTCATAAAATCTATTTTTAGCTTATTTTTTGTATCCCGATTAAATAATGAGCAGAACCAGAACTAAACAAAAAAAAGAGGAGAATCATGAGGAACATTCAGATGATGTCCCTATGCCTTTAACCTCTCATTTGGGTGAGTTACGCAAACGTCTCGTCCATGTAATGATAGTAATCACAGTTGTTTTCGTGGGTTCCATTTTCATAGAAATGGAACTGAATCAGCCGATTCTTACAGCCTTTCGTGCGCCATTAGATGCTCGCAATGTCCCTTTAGTCTTTCTCGAATTAACTGAACCGTTCTTCACTTATTTGCGGATTGGACTCTATGCAGCGCTTTTTTTATCATTCCCTTATTTGCTTGGTCAAACCTGGTTGTTTGTTCGACCGGCACTTTATTCAAAAGAACGTAAAGCAGTCTGGCCTTTCATTTTGCTTTCATATCCACTTTTTGTAGGCGGAGGACTTTTCGGTTATTTTATTGTGATTCCCCTTGGTTATGATTTCTTTTTGGGCTTTGAAAATAAATTCACCTTGCCCACTTTGAGTATGGCCAGTTACCTGTCATTGACTATTCATCTTTTATTTGCATTTGGGCTGGTTTTTGAACTGCCGACAGTTTCTTTCATACTCACCAGACTTGGTATTATCAACGCAGCCTGGTTGCGCAAAAACCGCAAATATTCGCTGGTTGTCATTTTTATTGGTGCCGCGGTACTGACGCCTCCGGATGTTTTTACACAAACCTTGATGGCCGGACCTCTCATTGTTCTGTACGAAATCAGCATTCTTGTCTCACTGATGGCAGGGGACAAAATAATAGAGTCCATACCAAAAGTGTCGGGTACCCAAGAGCAATAATCCAAATCCTGACATTGCAGTTCTTTTGTTTTATGTGCAACCAATAAAACTGCCAGAATCAGCAGACCGGAGTCAGATTCCCTACTAAGTAGAAACCGTGCAAGGCGAGGGCTATCAAACACCAAAGAGGAGAAAGTCGCAAGTGACAAGCGAAAAGATTTCAGAATATTGTCAGCTTTTTTCAGCTAACAAACCGGCAAGTTCATCCAGCGACTTCACCCGAATGTCAGCTAGTTCAGGCCAGGAAAAAGCTCCGCTCGGATCAACGTGAACCGTCGCGATTTCTGCTGCTCGTCCCACTTGCAAATCATAAAGGTAGTCCCCCACCATTAATGCGTCACTTGCTGTAACTTTCCAGTGACTGAGCAACTTGTGAATTCCATTTGGGGAAGGCTTCGGTTCCTCACACCAGCGTCCAATAACGGTGTCTTCGCTGAAGTATTGTTCTAATCCAAGAGACTCCAGCGTGAACCATGCATTCTCTCTTGAGTTTAAGGTGAGAATGCCTAAACTATAATCAAGTCGATGCAGGACTTCCAACAAAATTTTAGCACCCGGTGCGGGTCTCGCGTTCCGCGCCAGTTTTTTTTCAATCTCCTGCAACTTTACCTGAAGCGGAAGAGACTCTTTTTCCGGAAGAGACTTCAGGGTTTCAATAATGGGTTGTCTTTCCGGAATTCCCAGCTCTTTTCGGATAGCGTTAAAATCATGAACTGCTACAGTAAGCGTACCATCGAGATCAAAAATCCAGTACTTTCTCTGCAAAAGAGCATAATTGTCTGGCATAAAGACGGAAACTGAAATGGAAAAAGAAAAGACTAATGTGATGCATTCTACGGACATCCCATCTCGGAGGACAAGTCAAAAATCTGATCCAGTCCTTTCCGGTGAAAATTTGAGCCGTCAAGTTTCAGGCAACAGGATTTGGAGCAAGATTAATATTCATTTAAATCCTGGAGAACGACTTGCTTTGACCGGTTCTTCAGGAAGTGGCAAAAGTCTTTTGTTGCGGACATTGGCCGGATTGGATGTTATTGATTCCGGGCCTTCCGGCGAATACGGATCAATAAACTTTGAGGGGAAATCCCTGCACGAATGGGAAATGCCTCAATACAGGACCAAAGTCAGCTACATTTCTCAGCATCCCGCTTTTTTTGACGAAACTGTTGAAGCCAATTTCAAACGGGTATTCCACTTAAAAGTACACCAAAATCGCCAGTATGACCGCGAAAAAATTCTAGCGTGGCTAGAACAATTGCCGCTGCCAGCCATAACTACAGATAATACAGGAGGAGGTGATTATTCTGAATTTTTACAACGTCCCGCAAAAGACCTTTCCGGAGGGGAAGCACAGATTGCCGCACTCCTCCGGGTACTGCAGTTGGAACCGCAAGTACTTTTGCTTGATGAACCTACTGCATCTCAGGACACTGAACTGACCAGATTTTCCGAAAAACTGCTCGAAAATTGGCAGACTGGACTACTTGAAAACCAACCAGATTCGTCAAATGCTTCCATTCAGCGTGCTTGGATTTGGGTCAGCCATAATCCAGAACAATTAAGAAGAATGTGCCACAACACGTTTTGCCTGGACACAGACAATGGAAACTAATTATATCTTTCTCACTACTGGACAATTGCTAATTGCGTCAGTCTTGATGGCTGTCAATATTGGCTTGTCGCTGATTTTAAAACTTGGGTTGGCAAAACAGTGGAGTATTGGTTCACTGAGAATGGTGGGTCAATTGCTGCTTGTCGGTTTCTTATTAGATTGGGTTTTTGCACTCAATAATACGTCTTGGATCCTTGGAGTTGCATTGTTTATGACAACAATCGCTTCCATCACTGCGGTTGGACGTACGCAAAAACGATTTTCCACGATTTATTTAAATAGTTTCATTTCAATCCTGGGGGCAGCTTTCTTTGTAGTGTTTTTTGCACTTTCTGGTATTTTACAAATTGATCCCTGGTATTCTCCCCAGTACCTTTTCCCTCTACTTGGCATGGTTTTAGGAAATACTCTAAACGGGATTTCACTGGCCCTGGAACGTTTTATGGACAGCTTGTCTGTGCGTAGGAAAGAAGTAGAAATGCTGCTCAGTCTAGGAGCAACATCCTGGGAAGCCGCGCATGACTTAATTCGAGATGCACTGCGAACAAGCATGATTCCCACGCTCAATTCGATGATGGTGATGGGAATTGTAAGTTTGCCGGGAATGATGACCGGTCAAATATTGGCTGGAGTCAGTCCAGGAGAAGCCGTACGCTACCAAATAATGATGATTTTTGTCATTGCCTCTGGAGCAGCCTTAGGTGCAACGCTAGTCGTTGTTTTGGCCTTCAGGGCATTATTCAATTCCCGCCATCAACTTTTGCTGAAGCGCCTGCGAGACCTCTCTTAAATTTGTTTATGTAAATTGATATTTAGCTCTCAGATTTGCAGATTCAAAATCTTCGGCAAGACTTCAAAAGATGCTGGCAAACAACCCGGAGACTCGCCATCAATATCCAGGATAACTTGTTCAGAACTTTCAGCCGTGAATTTTCTCACTTTTTGGTAAAATATTTCTGGTATCTGCAGATGTGTTCCTTTGTATATTTTCGGTAAATGCCACAGAAATTTTGCCACAGAAATTTCTTTCAGGATTAACAAATCGAGTAAACCGTCGTCCAGTTCCGCTTCCGGAGCAGCATACATTGCACCACCAAAAAAACGTCCGTTTGCTAATAAACCCAGCCTTGTCCGAATTTTTTCTCCCGGTCCATCGTCAATGCGGAAACTAATGTTCTGATTTGGGTGGGTGAAGACTGTTTTGATAGTGGCCCACAAAAACAGCAGCGTGCCACCAAAGAAATTGCGCAGTCGCGAGTGTTCAATACAATGATCTACAGCTCCGCTTAGTCCGAAACTCGCAATATTGTCAAAATAACGAATTTGCTGCGACTTATCTGCCGCAGTATATGTGACTTTACCAATATCAATTTTCCGGACTTGAGCATCTTTCAGCTTTTCTGATGTTGCCTGCCACTTGCCGGAAATATCAAAAGAACGTTGAAAATCACAACCCGTTCCGGTCATCACAAAACTCAATCTTGCTTCAGGATTAACCGGAACATCATTTTCAATAAAACCGTTCAGCACTTCGTTCAGATGACCATCTCCACCAATCGCCACTATTCTACCTGTTCCCTCATCCAGAACCTGACGAGTCAAATGAATGGCATCGCCACGACAAGACGTCTGCTTTGTTTGAAAAGGACCAATGCTATTAATTAAAGCCGACTCAATTTGCGGCCAAATCTTTCCGGTTCGACCATTTCCTGCTCGAGGATTAACAATGACGGTGGTCTTCATTAATTTAACTCTAGAACGGTTTTTGACAAAAAACTTGCGTCAAGAGACAGAATTTTTTAGAGTAAAAGTGTGAACAACATTGAGTAAATCAAACTAAAGGAAAACTGAATGAAGATCAATTTGACAATGATCCTGTTTTTCGGAGCCGCCCTGACACTGCTGACAGCATGCAACTGGAACAGAACTGAAGAGGCCCAACAGCAAAATTATGCATCCGGACCAGATGCACCTTATACTCTCAGCGGAACTCTAAAGCGTAATCAAGACTATTATAAAAATTCAGATGGTGACCTGCTGAATAAAATGCGCTAGGTTCAGCTATCCTTTGCCAATTTTTCAAACTGGGATCGGATTGCCTTCATCCTTTTCCGGTTGACTCCAAAGTCCCAATATCCCAGACGAGATGCCGAACGCAGATGAATCAGTGCTTCGGATTCAACAAAATAAAACTCAACATCATCAATAAAACGAAGCCAGCGTGTAGTGAATTCGATATGCCAATAGACTGCATTTTGCGTGATAATACGTGTATCGTCCATGGACCGAATAACATGGTTGAGTATATCTTTTGTATCTTCTAAAGAGCCCGCATAGCGTATAGGCTGAATTTGATGTTTTGGATCGCTCTTTTGGCTCAAAACGCAATTCGGGCTTTCGGGACAAGCTGCGAGCAGATTGTTTTTCAGGCCAAGATTTTCTGGACGGCTTCCAGAGCATCCACTAATTCCCCACAACATAATTATTGCTCCCATCAACTTGGTTAGATATTTTAGACCATACTGAAATTTGATTGGCATTTTCAAAAATCCACCCATTTAAATAGGACAAATTAGATAAAAAGTTGCCATTCTCGCTTAACTGTCATTCACGCTCGCGCACACGGAAATCCAGTGGTATTTCTTCAAAGATTATCCTCAACCTGACCATAGATCTGGATTCTTGATCAAACCCGGGATAGCAAAAGAAAAACTTTTCCTTAAAGCCCTCCTTATAGCTCAGATTTAGGTAATTAATCTGAACGCAAAGACCGATGCAGTTTTCTTTGCCACTGCTTCTGCTTGTACAAAGTTACAAATTTGCGTATTTTCCCCAGCCCCAGCCAGTACCGTTGATTTTCAAAACTGATTACCGGCAGTCCATTTTTCATTCGGCGGTGTTCCAAAAAAATAAGTTGTGCACCTTTTCACAACTGCTGAATTTTTTTAATCTATCCCCGCACCCACACAAAGCGTCCATTGTATAAGGTATCTCCATCAATCACCTACAGCTTCATTTTTTTGAGCGAGATTTTCTTCCTGTTCTTGGGCAGCGCCTATCCTTCATCTGCCATAACTTGCGAAGAAATCAGAGTCAGGGTGAGACTTAGTCCAAGACCGACTAAACAGACCATTAAACGCGCAAAAAAACATGCTGAATTTTTCAATGATACAGAGGTGTTTGTTCTGTTGTTCTCAGATAGCCCAGTTTAAATTTCTAGTGTGCATTGCCAGAGCATGGAGTCTCAAGTCAAAATAGGTCAATTTGGCTGGATTCTTGTATAACACGGAGAGCAACCTGCATTTCTGATGACCGAAACAGTAATCATGAAAGTATCTCCAAAAACACCACCGGCGGCAAATAAGAACAGTTCGGAAAGGCCAAAAGCTCCTGCTGAAAAAAAAGAAGGAGATAATAAAACACAAAATTCGGTCTCAAAAAAAGAATCCCGTTCACCCAGGAACTCAAAACTGGGTCAGAAAAATATACCGCCCAATCCTGAACTAAACAACATTCTCAGAGCAGATTCTCACGGAAGTACCATGACTATGCGCCGCTCATACGGCATGGTTGTTTCGGGTTTTGAAAATGTTGCCAAACGGGAAGAGCTCACTTCAAAAGCCTCAGAGCAATTCGGCAAAACTGTGGACTACCGCATTCGGGAATTAAACAGTGAGTCGATAAGAAAAATTAAAGAACTTCCGGAATATAAAAGTTTTGCCTTGGATGACATTAACGATTTGGGCGATGAAATTAGCGACCTGATGCAAGATCCTGAAAACTATCTCAAGGCTTTTGCCCTGCTGAAGAATCCAAAATTTGCAGGACTGATGGAATCCACGGAGAGTGTGCACCGCTCCTTTGCTAATTCAATGAAGGATAATGGGGAAGAAAAACTGCTCTTTGGAATGTTGGAAATGATCAAAGATTTAGGTGGTTTGGTGGGGTTTCAAGAATCAACTAAAATCAATCAGAATAACACTAGCATGAATATTCGGGCCTAAGAATTGAGCAAACTCCCTCCTTAAGTCACCTCCGGTTCAGTCATAGTCTGCAAAAGTGAGGCACTGATCAGTGGCAAAACATGACCTTGTCCTGATATCTATTTCAGGTCTGATCAGGTGCAACCCTGCCTTATAATTATTGTCCATTGATTTCGTTGTTTTATAAACTCATAAAACGTCTCTCTAAGATTTTAAGTTCAAGGATGGTGCGCTCAAATGACAGATAAGGAGAGAGCCCCTTTCAATGATATCTTCAGCAACACTGTCCAGCATCCATGACAACCTAACTGACTCTGATCAAAGCTGTAATTTCACGGTTGCAGGCAGCTCACACATCACTTCCAACGGTGAAGCCAGCTATGCGAATCTTTCCGCAACTGTACAAGTGACGAATGTTGATAACGAATCATCAGACTAGCTCTGAATCCGGAAATAATGGGATTTGCACTACAACGGACTCGGATTTATCGTCAATTGATACGGAGTCGAGAGTTAGAAGTTCGCGATTGCTAGCGGCTACCAACAAAAAATCATTTCATTTCTTGACAGGATGTTCTAAAGGAATATAATCCTGTAATTCTGTCCTGAGAGGGTTCAATGATTCAAACTTTTGGCCTAAACCATATTCAAATCGCAGTTCGAGATCTGGAAAAATCGGTTCGGTTTTACCAAGAAATTTTTTGGCATGAAGGAATTATTTAGGGTTGGTGCAAATTGCGTGATGCTTCAAACTCCCGGATCCCAGGAAGCATTTACACTCAATGGTAGGCCAGATTTGCAGAAAGAAGCAGGGGAATTAGCCGGTGTTCAACACTTTGGTTTTCGTCAGCAACGACATCGAGAACAACAGCCGCAACTGACAGGAAGCGGAAATGACAAATAAAGAATGATAAAGCCAGCTTCTGAACCTCCCATTGGAATTCTTGGTTTAGGATTTTTGGGGCAAGGTCTCGCACGTGAATTTTCCGCAGTGCCTGAATCGTGGGCTACATGGCATAGTAATCCACCTGCCGAACCGGATCTTCCCGTTTTTTCCTTTGATTGGAACAAAGAAAATTCGTGGTCAGCCTTGCCGGAAACTGCAGTAACTTTAGTGCTGACCATCCCACCACAGTTGGATTCTCCAGAAACTGAGGCAAAGCGTCTGCACTTTTGGGGCAAGTGGATGGAGCGAAATCGTCCGGAATTAAAGCGCTTGATCTACATTTCGAGCACCGGCGTTTATCCCAAACGTAATGGACTTTGGCGAGAGGAATCAGAATTTGAAGCGGATACAAATTCTGGAAAACTGCGCCTGGTCACAGAGAAAATTCTCTTACAATATTTCAGCTTGCATGTCGTTCGTCCGGGCGGAATTTACGGTCCCGGACGTGGTATTGACGACCGCCTCAAGTCCGGTAAACCTATCCCTGTTTCAAATGCCCCTGTTCACCGTATTCATGTAGAAGATCTCACCAGGATTATACGCCACCTGGTTGAACATCCGGAATCCGCCCACTGCGTCAACGTCGTTGACCTTGAAGCAAAACCGTCATGGGAAGTTGCCCAGTGGCTGGTAGAAAATCGTGACGGCTTTTCTCAGCAAATGTTATCAGCATTAGATGACTCTCCCTCTCTAGGGCAGGCCTCTGCCGAGCGCTTCATTTCCAACCAATGTATGCTTGATCTTGGGATCACTCTTAACTTTCCCACTTTTCGGGAAGGAATGGGGTTATTGTCCGGGAACTCATAAGATAATTCTTGGTTTGCTATTCCTTAAAAACTCATCGTACAGGGTGCGGACGTAAATCTTCCTCCACAAATTTAAGGATAAGAAGGATTTAACTGGGAAATCACACATTTAAAGGTATTTTATACTTGACAGTATTCGATTATGGATTATCTTCGTGCTGTGGGAGATAATTGTCAGTTATCATATGAGGATACGGCAGAGAGACGTTAAAAAGTATCTTGATTTTGGAGAAATTATAATTGAAGATAAAAGCAAAGGTTTCAAATATTCCAATTTTAGTTTCTATAGAAGTTACAGAAAAAGTCCCAGAGAAAGTTAACAACAAAATTCTAAAGTGGAAGAGAAAATGGCTCAAGAAAGTTTTGAAATTCGATTAATAAGAACCCATTATGCTACCTCACTCAAGGAAATTGAGTAGCTTGAAGTCGCTTCCCTGGCACAACCACTTTTTTTAAAGAGCATTATGATCCGAACCCAAATTTTGTCCCTGCTTCTGCTGATTCTGATTACAGCAATCCCACAAAACTTATTTGCGGAAGTAGTGACGCAGTCTTTTGACGGCAACCGCCCTGCTGTGATGCCGGGAGTACTGTTGACAAGGCTGGTGAATACCGGGGCCTTTAATTATCACCAGAAGAATTTCAAAGTCAAACACCTCAATACAACCTTTGGAGCAGGTTCACTGGAACGGGCGCGTGACACGGAAAGTATTAAAAACGATGGGAAGAAGCTTTTGGTTGCTATGGTTTTCGGGGATAATTCATCAATGCCGGACTATGGTTTTGAAATTTCAGGCGGCACCGAAAATATCACATTCGAAACTTCGTATCCCTCCAATGTTACAGGTACAAGGGACAGAGACGTCAGCATACAGGCTCTTAATCTCCATCTGGGTTCCCGCCTGTCTCTAATAGGTCTGGATAATTTAGGTCTGGGATTGGTCTATCATAATACAAAAATGGATATGACAACCACTACGACAAATGCTGCAACCTATTTTTCGTCAGATGAAACAGTAACTTCTGATGTGGATTTCAGTATGCTGGGCTGGAATTTAATGTACAATCTGCCAAAGACTCTTTTCTTCTATGATTTTTTTTATTTGAGTGTAGGAGCATCAAACACTACCGTTAGCATAGATGCGACTCTTGCTGCTTCTATCACGACCGCTGGAAGATCCTCTAATTCAACAATGTCATATGGTGGAGGATCAAGTAATAGTACCAAAATGAAAGATTATATGGGTGGGGCGGCTATATTGACCGAAAAGTATCGAGCGGAATATTACCATTTACTCAGGTACAATCCAACAGGTGATGATGCGATGTTCACGGAGCAGTCTCAGTCACAAATCGACAAAGTCGAAATCGAAGCTATTTTTGGCGCGCCCGAATTTTTGCATTTTCTTGGGGAAGAATTGTATTTTTCCGGTTTTTTCTTGCAGGATATCAATTCCATGGTTATGCCTCAGGATGCAGCAACTTCCTTGATGTTTGGCACAGACACAAAATGGTCTATACTTAAGAAAAACGGAATCCATTTGGGCTTCAGCCCCAGCACCGGAATGAGCTACGGACTTGGTTTTTCTCAAGAAGAATTTGAATGGGCTGCCTATGACTTGGGTGATCAAACAAAAACCTTGAGGGAAAAAGAGGTTAGCGGCCAAGTTGCCAGTCTTGGGATTGGTTACAATTGGTAGTTTAATAATTAGTGTTGATCAAATAGAAGAAACAATTATGAAAAAAATCATTCTCTGGACCGCTCTGATTAGCGTTGTGACGTTATTCATTGGGGCATGCGCAAAAAGGGATGATGCGACCGTTACAGCGACTGCGGTCACTTGTGATAGGACCGCTTCCGGAAGTATAACTATCGGTAGTGATACGGTTTCGTCAAGCTATTTGATGGACACCCCAAACACCCCGGAGACCGGGTGTTACGCCATGACGAGTACAGGCTTTCCGACAGGAACACAGTCCATCAGTCAGCAAAGGATCATCACCTCATCCACATCATTCGTAGATTATGTTGGCTACTTTTCAGATACGGCGTGCGCCACCGGCATTTCCTATCTGTACCAAAAATATTCGAGCCTCTCAGTGGTAGGTGAAGTCACGGGGCTGAGTACTTTAAGTGGAAGCCGACCGAGCAGTGCCTATAAGGTAACATACAAATCTGACTGCGCTACGGCAAAAGGCGAAATAGATGCCGGTACGGAGGCACTCAACTATCAGTACTCGAACACAGGAGTGTACTTGACCACAGGGACGGAACAGACCTTCTCCACAGAAGTTACACAAAGTACTTATAACATCTGGGCAACCGAAGATAATGGAAGTGTGATCTCATTTTACAACGGTGACGATAGCCAAACCGATTATCCCAGTGGCTGGAACAACAACGACACAAATTACGTCAAGTAACACAGCTTTCAATTGCACTTTATCAAAAGGGGAGGTAGGCTTGTTAACACAAGCTTGCCTTCCCTTTTTTGTTTTTTTCGCATAAAATGCCAGTCAGATTCAACCATCCCTTTTTTCAGTTTCGCTGGCTTTTTCTCTTTTGCATCATATGGCTCGGACTTTCCGCAGAACTATTTGCCCTGCCCATCAAGACATCAATCCTCGGTCCTGAAAAACAACCTGTCGGACGAGCCCTTGTTTACATTGATTATATAGAATTGCAGGACATGGACGGCACTCCCAAAGGTCGGCTGGGATTCGTCAATATAAAAGGCGGATTCCAGCTGTTCGTGGTGCGCGATGACGGGCAACAGAATTTGGTCGGAAGCGCTAAAAATCGGCGGCTATACGACAAAGAAGGAAAATTGATTGGTCACTACGACTGGACGACTTTCTGGTCTTACGTTTATGCTCCGGATGGAACGAAACTTGGTGAGGCAAAGTGCATTGCTTTCAGGGGTATTTGTTCCGCCGGGATTGCAAGTTTTCTGACAGGACTTCTGGAACAATAGAGACTATGAGAGATATTTGGGAAGAGCAACTGCAGTGGCTTGGTTCGGGAGAACCTTTTGTACTTGCACGGGTGATCCGGACATGGCGCTCAGCGCCTAGAAAAACCGGCGCCGGAATGCTCATCGGAAAGGGGATGAGGGTCGCAGGTTCTGTAAGCGGAGGCTGCATCGAGGGTGCTGTAATCGAAGAAGCTCTGGAAGTCCTGGAAAGTGGAGAATCCCGTCAGCTCAGCTACGGAGTTGAAGATGATTTGGCTTTATCGGTCGGATTGTCGTGCGGCGGTGAGGTTTCAGTGCTTGCGGAAAAACATTGGGCTTTTTCAGCTGATCCGCAGACAAAGGAGGTTTGGAATGCACTTCAAAACTCCATCCGGAATAATTGTCCGGCAATTTTAATTTCACCACTTCCATCTGCTGGCGCATCTTCGAGAGGAAATCAATCTGAGTTATTAGTGCTTCCTGGCGGTGAGAATATGGGAGGCTTTCAGGAAAATCGGGAAGAAGCCGTTGCTCTGGCAGAAGAAGCATACAATGGACGCGAAAACCGGATTGTGGAAATTGCCGGAAAAGAAGTTTTTATTCAGGTGTTTCCACGCAGGGACCAACTGCTGATCATCGGTGCGGGGCACATCTCAATTCCGCTGGTGCGTTTTGCGAAGGAGCTGGATTTCCTCACCATAGTGATTGACCCACGCGGGGTATTTGCCAACCCAGAACGCTTTCTCGTTCCCCCGGATCAGCT